>ENA-UESI01000834-UESI01000834.1-human-gut-metagenome-genome-assembly--contig:-NODE-834-length-22956-cov-5.326238_pt1 | contig 22956 bp, 19 predicted proteins | sample MGYA00243005_ERZ508006 | MGnify/ENA primary metagenome ERZ508006 (study PRJEB26167, sample SAMN06115436) | human gut metagenome | host: Homo sapiens | place: China:Shandong | collected 2015-06-10... | reverse complement strand
ATCAGCTACGACAGATTGTGCGACCAGGTTACGAAAGAGGGTATGGCTCCGCGCGGCGTTGTAAAAATGGTTATGGAGAACCGGAGCTTGGATTCGTAATTGCGCCTGCGTACCGCGGACATGGTTATGCGCAGGAAGCGTGTGAAGCCGTGCTGCAGGTTGCCAGGGAAGAGCTGTTTTTTGAGACAATCCGGGCAGTTGTGCACCGGGACAATGAAAAATCCCTCAGATTGTGTAAAAAGCTGGGTTTTATAGTGGATAACAAGGCGGAAAAAGACGAGCACCCGTGGATATTTTTGAGGAAAAGTTTAAAATAGAGACAATCTGTACCGAGCGGGCGAGACAGAGGATCAGACGGCGGATAGCAGTCCAAAGGAAAGAGGAACATCATGATACAGAAAGAGAAGCTGGTGCAGTTTTACTTCTCACAGTATAGAGACAGCGCGATGGCGCTGAAAAAGAAAAACAATGACGGAAAAAAGACGTATGAGCAGCGGATCGGGCGTCTGATTACAGAAATGCAGCGCACGAAAACCGGAAAGCTGACGCAGCCCCATCTGGAGGAATATCACAGACAGATCCGGAATATGGCATACTATGCGTTAAAACAGAAAAATCAGTACGCAATCATGCAGATCAGAGATATTCTAATGCCGGAGCTGGTGCGGTTGGATATCGGTACGCTGCGGGAGGAGGAGCAGGAGCTGGTGACGAGCCGGCTGCTGGAATATCTGAGAACCGAGCGTCCGGGTGAAATCTGCCAGCATCCGATGCGCAGCATTCTGAAAAATTTTGCGGAAAACGGAATCCGTTCCCAGATTATTGATATGGTTCCGACGCGGCCGGAAATGGAATTCCCGCGCGCACTGGAAATGAAGCGGCATTTCATTTTGCATGTAGGACCGACAAATTTCGGTAAAACATTTCGCAGGAGTTACCGTGAAGGACTATGGAGGTATCGGAGGATTAAAAACCGTCTCCATCCGAAGTCTCGGGGCACAGCATACCGCTGTTTCCTATGACGGCATCACCGTCAGCGACTGCCAGACCGGACAAGTAGACATAGGACGTTTCTCCTTAAACAACGTAGACCGCCTTTCGCTCAACAACGGACAAAGCGACAACATCTTCCAGCCTGCCCGTTTTTTTGCTTCTGCCGGTATACTGAACATACAGACACTGACTCCGCATTTCAAAGAAGACAAGCCGACTAATATAGCCGCCGAATTTAAGACCGGTTCATGGGGATTAGTAAACCCTTCCCTTTTTCTGGAACAACAACTCAACAAAAAATGGAGCATGACCGCCAACGGCGAATGGATGTCTTCGGACGGGCATTATCCATTTACCCTGCGTTACGGGAATGATGCCGATGTTCAGGTCAGTAAAGAGAAGCGCCGGAATACGGATGTAGAAAACCTTCGGGCTGAGATAAGCGCTTTCGCCAATCTCTCCGACAAAGAGCAATGGAGACTGAAAGCCTATTATTACCAGTCCTCACGGGGACTGCCCAATGCCACTACCTTATATTATGACTTCTCCCGACAAAATCTGCAGGATAAGAACGCCTTTATCCAAAGCCAGTACAAGAAAGAGTTTAGCAGAAAATGGGTATTCCAGACCTCTGCCAAGTGGAACTGGAGTTATCAGAACTATCAGGACCCGGATGCTCTTACCTCCGTCGGAGGAACTGACAACAGCTATTACCAGCAAGAATATTACCTGTCCGCTTCCGCTCTATACCGGATATGGAACAATCTTTCTTTCTCCTTGTCCACCGACGGAAGCATCAATACGATGAATGCCAATTTGCAGAACTTCGTCTCCCCCACCCGCTATTCATGGCTGACAGCCTTTGCCGGGAAATACGTCAATGAATGGGTGACGCTGTCCGCTTCTGCTCTGGCAACTGTCATCAACGAGAAAGCTAAAAACGGAGGTAGTGCCGGCAACCACCGGAAGCTGTCTCCCAATGTCAGCATCTCGCTAAAGCCGTTTCATAATGAAGAACTGCGGTTCCGTTTCTTCTACAAAGATATCTTCCGTCTGCCCAGCTTCAATGATTTATATTACGACAAGGCCGGAAACATCAATCTGAAGCCGGAAAGTGCTACTCAATATAATATAGGTATTACTTATAGTAAAGCCATCAACAACTTTATACCTTATCTTTCGGCTACCGTAGACGCCTACCATAATAAAGTGACCGACAAGATTGTAGCCACTCCTACCAAGAACTTATTCATCTGGAGTATGGTCAATCTGGGCAAAGTGGATATCAAGGGGATAGATGCAACTGCCAGCCTCAGCCTCCAGCCTCTGGATAAACTACGGATCAACCTTTCCGGAAACTATACTTACCAACGGGCACTGGACGTTACCAACTCCAATCCCAACTCACCGGAAGGTAAAGTGTACAAGCATCAGATAGCCTATACTCCGCGCGTCTCCGCTTCCGGACAAGCCGGAATAGAAACTCCATGGCTCAATCTTTCCTATTCATTCCTTTTCTCCGGAAAACGGTATATGTTAGGACAAAACATCAGCGACAACCGCCTGGACAGCTACAGTGATCACAGCATCTCTGCCTACAGAGATTTCAAAATACAGAAAGTTACAGCATCACTCAACCTGGAAGTGCTGAATCTGATGAACAGGAATTATGAGATCGTTAAGAATTTCCCCATGCCGGGAAGATCGGTAAGAGTGACGATAGGAGTCAGGTATTAGGTAATAGGTATTAAGTAATAAGTATTAGGTATGCAGAAAGGTCTTTTATATAATATGTTGCTACGGTTGGGGAAGTGTTTTTTTCTTTTCCCACTCTTCTTTATCGCTTGCGATGATCTGGAAGATAAGCCAAGTATTGTACCCGAAAGCAATGGGGATGTATTCGAAACCGGAACAGCGGAGATGTACATATTAAGCGAAGGACTGTTCAATCAGAATAATAGTTCGCTCGCTCGTTATTCTTTCAATCGGCAAAGATGTACGAACAACTACTTTAGTGCAAACAATCAGCGGGGACTGGGAGATACAGCCAATGACATAGCGATCTATGGAAATAAGATTTATGTAGTAGTCAATGTGTCGAGCACCGTAGAGGTGATTGACTTCCCTACGGGCAAATCCATCCGGCAGATCAGTATGTTGCGCGACAATGGCAGTTCACGTCAGCCCCGCGCGATAGCGTTTGATAAGGATAAGGCATATATATGTTCCTATGACGGCACAGTCGCAAGGATTGACACCACTTCTCTGGAGATCGAAGAGATTGTCACAGTCGGAAGAAATGCGGAAGATATCTGCGTACAAAACGGGAAATTGTATGTATCCAATTCCGGCGGACTGGATTATTCGGGACCGGGCGTAGACACTACAGTATCAGTGATTGACATAACGACTTTCAAGGAGACCAAGAAAATAGAAGTCGGACCGAATCCGGGAAAGATACTTCCGGGGCTGGAAGAAGCCGTGTATGTAGTCACACGAGGAACTGACATTGAAGCCGGAGACTATCATCTGGTCAAAATCGACAGCCGAACGGATGCGGTCGCCACTACGTATGATGAAAAAGTACTGAGCTTTGCCATCGACGGCCCCATCGCTTATCTATATACTTACGACTATCAGACTAAAGATTCCGCCATCAAAGTATTTGACCTGAATGCAGGAACCGTCATACGGGATAACTTTATCACAGACGGAACGGCTATCCAAACGCCTTTCAGCATTCAGCTGAATCCTTTCAGCGGGAATGTGTATATCACGGAGGCTTACAATTATACAGTCAAAGGAGATGTCCTTTGCTTCAACCAACAAGGGCAACTTCAATATCGTCTAAATGATATCGGCTTAAATCCTAATACAGTAGTATTTAGCGACAAGGCTTCACAGAACGAGGCAGGCGATACACCGGAAGATCCGAATGCGCCTTCCGCCTTTGCCAACAAAGTATTCGAATACATCCCTGCCCCCGGACAGTTCATTAATACAACAACCTCCGCCTACGAAGACGGCTTCTCTGCCAAACAGGTTTTGGAACGTGCAACAGAGAAATTAAAGAAGAAGTCTGTTATTTCTTTAGGTGGATTCGGGGGAACGATTACAGTCGGATTCCATCAGTCAATCCGTAATAGTAAAGGCGAATATGACTTCAGAATTTTAGGCAATGCCTCATACAATCAGAATACCGGTACGGGAGCTTTGGGAGGAAGTGCCGAACCGGGCATTGTCTTAGTCTCAAAAGATGAAAATGGCAATGGATTGCCGGACGATGAATGGTATGAACTGGCAGGAAGCGAATATGGGAAAGATACGGAAACCCGTAATTACGAAATAACCTATTATCGTCCTCAACCTGCCAATGGTGATATCCGCTGGACCGACAATCAAGGAGGAGAAGGGTTCGTCTATCGCAACAGTTACCATCAACAGGATTCCTACTATCCCAATTGGATAAAAGAAGATGAAATTACTTTTCGCGGAACACGCTTGAAAGACAATGCAATAAATGAAGGAGGTACTTGGGTAGGGTACTGTTATCCTTGGGGATATGCGGATAATCATCCCAACAGATCGGAGTTCAGCCAATTCAAAATAGACTGGGCTGTTGATCAAAACGGGAATCACGTAGAATTAGACAAAATTGATTTTGTGAAAATATATACAGCTGTCAATCAAAACGTAGGTTGGATGGGAGAAATTTCCACGGAAGTAATGACAGTAGAGGATTTACATTTCGAGAACTAATCAATAAAACAATTAATAATTTAAATGAAAGCAAAAATGAAAAAGTTATCTTTATTCTTACTGGTATCAGTATTCGCTTTTTGTGGATGTAGTGATGAGAATGATGAAGTAAAAGGTGGTGATGATAATAAAGGAGGAGAAAATGAGAAAAAAGAAGTGGTTGTCAGCTTCGAAAACCAATTAACGGAATCGGAGAGTGAATTTACTTCAACTAGTACCGAAGTTTCAGGATACTATTTTAAAGACACATTCACTGATCCTGAAAGTTATGTAACCTTCGATCATTATTACTCGGACTGGGGACAAGGGTATAGCTTCGCAGGCTTCACTTACACCAACAAAACTAGCCACTTCCAAAATTGTCAACCCAACTGTGGAAATATAAAAACCGGGGAAGTATATTTAGGTGTCTACAGTGATGAAAATACCACAGCCTCTATGACAATTATAGACTCTCAATATTCCATTAAAGGTCTATGGATAACCACTAGTAAAAATGCCTACATCGGTATGACGGAAGGTGACAGTTACGCAAGACCTTTCAAAAAAGGAGATTGGTATGAGGTTACTGCGACAGGATACGACAATAAAGGGAAAAAAATTGCTGAAACAAAAATTAAACTTGCCGATTACAAAACTGATACTGATAAACCAGTAAATACATGGATATGGTTTGATTTAACCCCTCTTAAAGATGCTTCTAAAATCACACTTATTCCTAGTTCTTCAGACTCGGGCGAGTTTGGAATGAATACTGGTAAATATTTCTGCATTGATGACCTTACTCTCATCGAAAAATAAAAATCAGGTATTTATTGTTTGACTCAAACAGAGGCTCTAATTACCACAAACAGACCCTCCGTTTGAGCCAAACAGACCGTTCAATTGCACCAAACAGACCGTTGGTTTATCCTCAATCAACCTCTCGATTACAAACGATCGACCGCATAAGTCCACTCAATCAACCGCATGACTTGAAAGAAGGTGCATAGAAACTCTAATAAGCATATCACTCCACTTTGGATAACAGTACTAAATGATAGCAAACTTGACTTTTAAACCTCATCTCTTAGATTCTACACATTCCCTTCTAGATTTTCTCTCCGTCCCATCTACTCTTTCCATGTCCCTTTAAAAACAATTACGCATCCCTATCCTTACAAAAAGTCATCAAAAACTTGTCCATCTCATACATATTCAGTATTTTAGTCGGATAAAAATCTAAAATCGAGGACAATGGAATTACCTTTTGCTGAATCATGGAAAATCAAGATGGTAGAACCCATCAGAAAAAGTACCCGCGAAGAACGCGAGCAATGGATTAAAGAAGCACATTATAACGTCTTTCAACTCAAATCAGAGCAAGTTTATATTGATCTTATCACCGACTCCGGAACGGGAGCCATGAGCGACCGCCAATGGGCAGGCATGATGCTGGGTGATGAAAGTTATGCCGGTGCCACCTCCTTCTTCAAACTAAAAGATACCATTACAAGAATAACAGGATTCGAATACATCATTCCTACCCATCAAGGACGGGCAGCAGAAAATGTTCTTTTCTCTTATCTGGTACATGAAGGCAATATAGTACCCGGCAACTCGCATTTCGATACCACCAAAGGACATATCGAAGGACGGCACGCCATCGCACTGGACTGTACGATTGACGAAGCAAAGAATACTCAACTGGAAATTCCCTTCAAAGGAAATGTAGACCCTGCCAAATTAGAGAAAGCACTAAGCGAATATGCCGACCGCATTCCTTTTATCATTGTTACCATTACCAACAATACCGCAGGAGGTCAACCTGTATCCATGCAAAACCTGCGTGAAGTACGTGCAATCGCCGATAAATACAACAAACCTGTACTTTTCGACTCCGCCCGCTTTGCTGAGAATGCCTACTTCATCAAGATGCGTGAAGAAGGTTATCAAGACAAATCAATCAAAGAAATCACCCGTGAAATGTTCGATCTTGCCGACGGTATGACAATGAGTGCCAAGAAAGACGGCATAGTCAACATGGGCGGTTTCATTGCCACCCGACGCAAAGAATGGTATGAAGGTGCCAAAGGTTTCTGCGTGCAATACGAAGGGTACTTAACCTACGGCGGCATGAACGGACGGGACATGAACGCCCTCGCTATCGGTCTTGACGAAAACACAGAATTTGATAATCTGGAAACACGTATCAAACAGGTAGAATACCTCGCCCAGAAACTGGACGAATACGAAATCCCCTATCAACGACCTGCCGGCGGCCATGCTATTTTCGTCGATGCTTCCAAAGTACTGACACATGTCCCGAAAGAAGAATTTCCCGCACAGACATTAACCGTCGAACTTTATCTGGAGGCAGGCATACGCGGCTGCGAGATTGGTTACATCCTTGCCGACCGTGACCCTATCACTCACGAAAATCGCTTTAACGGCCTTGATTTACTTCGCCTTGCCATCCCTCGCAGGGTATATACGGACAATCACATGAACGTAATAGCTGCCGCACTTAGAAACGTATTCGAACGGAGAGAAACGATCACCCGTGGTGTGCGCATCGCTTGGGAAGCCCCCTTGATGCGGCATTTTACCGTTCAGTTAGAACGATTGTCTGTATAGCAGGTAGACAAGACAAATGGCAATGACCTTGTAAGCAAGCAGAAAATTCTTTATAAACAAAATCAATCCTCAAGTGTTTATATTATAATCAAACTTAATACGTAAAGTTATGGCAGAAGATTATAAATTAATCGATAATGAGGAGAAACATCGGTATGAATTTCAGATCGATGACAAGATAGCCAAGATAGACTATATCAAATCAAATAATGGAGAAATCTATCTTGTACATACCGAAGTCCCCGCTTCCCTTGGAGGAAGAGGAGTCGGTTCACAGCTTGCAGAAAAGACATTGGCGGATATCGAACGACAAGGTTTACGCTTAGTTCCACTTTGTCCGTTTGTAGCCGGATACATTCATAAACATCCGGAATGGAAGAGAATTGTAATGCGTGGCATTCATATTAAATAAGTATAGATATGGGAAAAAAAGTTGAATATACCAATGGCGAACTAACCATTGTATGGCAGCCGGAAATGTGCCAGCATGCAGGAATCTGCGTAAAAATGTTACCCAATGTTTACCACCCGAAAGAGAGGCCGTGGGTACAAATCGAGAATGCTACAACGGAAGAGCTAATTGCACAAATCAGTAAATGTCCGTCGGGAGCATTAAGTTACAGACTGAACAAGAAAGATAAGTAACCAAAGATAAGCGGTGAATAATGGTGGACCATTCCACTCATTATTCACCGTTTATCAATATGCAAATATGCTTCAAATAGTGACAGTCCACGTCAAAACAAAGTCCGGACAAATACGATAACCGACGGTGAACAATTGCTGCCGTTCCGTTGCATACTCCCGCACCTGGAATACCCCTTCGCTCTGAGGAATGAAATGTGATAAACAAAGTTTCCGAAGATCAGCGTCAGCATTTTCCATTGATTTGAAGATTGTCTCCTTTGCCGACCAATGCAACAGCATACTCCAAGTCTCATCTCCCTGATAAGGTTCTACTCGCTCGTCGGAACGGATAAAACGATCGTACACTCTTTTCACACGCTGTCCATATTGCTCAATATCAATGCCTACAGGAGCTACGGAACTAAGTATCACAGCTACATACCCCTTTGTATGCGAAATACTGATAAAAGAAGAATTGTCTGTCAAATGCGGCTTTCCTTCCGATGAATATCCTATCTCTTTATCTTCCTGCAACATGGAATATAGCAGCACACGGACAGACAACCATTCCAGTTTTCTTCGGTCCGAAGTAAAACTCTGCATTTCCTGCTCACAAGAAACTCTTCTGGCATCGGGCAGAAGACTAAACAGTGTATCTAAAGATTCCTCCATCTTCCAGACAGCCCACTGCATATCAACCGTCTTATGTTGCAGAAATAATCCCATCGTTTTTGGTTTATAATTTCTTCTCCGATTATAGTTTCTCCGCCCGAACAGGCCTTATCTACTCATCACTCCTTACTCTCCGACTCATCCATCTCCTTCGGAAGAATAGTAAACTTAACCTTCAGAATACGGCGGCTATCCATCTCCAGCACCTCAAACTCATAATTGTGATAAGTCACCTTCTCATGCAATGCCGGAAACTCACCTTTTATTTCGAGCAGCATGCCCGCCAGCGTATCAGCGTCACCTACTACCTTTTCAAATTCATCTTCATCGACTTTCGCAATCTTATAGAAGTCAGTCAACTGTGTCTTTGCTTCAAATATCCATGTATGATCGTTCAGCACTACATACGTGCGCTCTTCATCGTCATATTCATCATGAATCTCGCCTACGATTTCTTCGATAATATCCTCCATTGTCACCAGTCCGGAAGTACCTCCAAACTCATCCACCACAATGGCAATATGTATCTTATTCGCTTGAAAATCACGAAGCAGATCATCAATCATCTTCGTCTCCGGCACAAAATAAGCAGGGCGAATCAATGATTGCCAACGGAAATTATCTCCCTTATTGACATGTGGCAGAAGGTCCTTGATATATAGCACACCCTTGATATTATCCCGCGAACCGGAATAAATAGGGATACGTGAATAAGCATTTTCAATGATACACTGCATCACTTCTTTGAAAGGGGTACGGACATCCAGATCGACCATATCAAGACGAGATGTCATCACCTCTTTCACAGTCTCACCACCGAAGCGGATAATTCCTTCCAAAATATTATTTTCCTCAGAAATTTCAGCTTTGTCCGTCAATTCCAATGCATGAGAAAGTTCATCCACAGAAATATTATGATTCTTCTTGGCAAAGTGCTTATTCAGAAAAGTGGTAGAACGCACCAGCATAGAAGCAACCGGATGAAACAGTTTTTCCAGAAAATAGATGCCCGGAGCTGAGAAACGGCAAAATGCCAATGTCTTTTGTGCTGAATAAATCTTCGGCATGATCTCTCCAAACAACAATAACAGGAAAGTCAGGATTACAGTCAGTATAATGAACTCCGCCAAGGGAGAATGAAACACGAATACATTCATGAAGAAGAAGTTGCAGAGCATGATAATGGTCACATTCACAAAATTGTTAGTGATCAGTATCGTAGCCAGAAGCCGTTCGGAATCTCCAAGGAGTGCGCTGATCTTTTCGTCAGCAGGATGATTGTGTTCGTCAATATCATTCAAGTCCGAAGGAGAGAGTGAGAAAAAAGCTATTTCAGAAGCCGAAGCAAAGCCGGAAGCAAGCAGGAGCACACCTGCCAGTACTATGGCGATAATAGCAGAGATTGAAGGAGTGTTTACGGTAATACCGTTGAAAATTTCAGCCAATTGGCTTAAATAACCATCTGAGTCCAAAGAGTATGTATTTTAGTTAAACAAAAGATAATGTGCCAATCAGCCATCAGCCTATTGACACATTATCACAGTATCTAAAACGGCAAGTCATCTGCCGGATTATCTTGTATCGGCTGTGCCTGTGACGGCTGCGCCTGTTGTTGCGGCTGTTGCATCTGCTGCGGCTGCTGAGCCTGTGTTGCAGATGGTTGAGGAGCTCCCGCACCTGTATTAGCCCCTTTCGGAGACAACATTTCCATATTGTCCACAAAAATCTCAGTGATATAACGCATAGCGCCCGCCTGATCACTATATGAACGGGTTCTTATCTTCCCTTCCAGATACAGTTTGTCACCTTTATGCACATATTTATCCACAATCTCAGCCAAACGGTTGGATGCAACAATATTATGCCATTCCGTTCTTTCGGGAATCTGGGTTCCATTGGCCAATGTATAGCCACGATCAGTAGTAGCCAAAGGAAAAGTTGCCACTGCCGAACCTGTATCGAAATATTTCACCCTAGGATCTTGTCCTACGTTTCCTATCAATATCACTTTATTTACTGACATACATGTATCAAGTTTATGATTCTATTATTTAAATCTGCTGCCAAAATTAAACAGAATAACAATAGTATGCAAGTATTTTAAGTAATAAGTAGGTAATAGGTATTAACCATTCGGTTTATAGCGCAGCTTATTACCTATTACTTATTACCTATTACTTATTACCTGAATTAAAGTCTGCACCAACTTGGAAATCGCATACTTGTCCAATTCTTCCAATCGTATTCTCTGAAAGTTAGCGAAGGACTTCGTGTCTTCGGGCAAAGCCACTTCATACAGGTTGGCATAGATGACCCGATGTGACAACACGTGCTTCACACCCCGGCAGACTAAGCGTATCACCGGATTCTCACCCGATGCTATTAATGACCTGAATTCCGGCAATGCAAGAAACTCCTCTTCGGACAAAGCAACCGGAGTTTCTATCAGTGGCAGTTCAAACAAGTGCTTCCATATATCGTTTGCCGTCCGCTTATTTATATAGGTATGCGCGCCCGCACGTACATAGATATAATTAAAGTAACGGTTCGTCGTCTTTGTCTTGTGTTGTTTCACCGGAAGCTGAGTCACCCTTCCTGTTGAAAGTGCCGAACAACTATCCGCCAACGGGCAAAACAAACAATCGGGTGACTGTGGAGTACACTGTATCGCTCCGAAGTCCATAATACCCTGATTATAAAGAGCCGGCTGTTTCTTATCCAGCATTTCATCCGCCAGAGCAGCAAACAGTTTCTTTCCTTCCGTCGAGTCAATCGGAGTATCAATGCCGAAATAACGGGAAAGTACCCGATACACATTTCCGTCTACCACCGCATAAGGCATACCGTAGGCAAAAGAACAGATAGCTGCCGCCGTATACTCCCCTACTCCTTTCAGCGCCAGCACTTCGGGGTATGTTTCCGGAAAAACTCCATTCATACTTTTGGCCGCAGCATGCAGGTTGCGGGCACGAGAATAATATCCCAGTCCCTGCCAGTATTTCATCACCTCATCCTCGTCAGCGTCTGCCAATGCCTTCACATCAGGAAAACGTTTGATAAACCGGAGAAAGTAATCATATCCCTGCGCTACCCGTGTCTGCTGGAGAATAATCTCCGATATCCAGATCCGATACGGGTCCGACGATTCTCTCCAAGGCAAATCACGCTTGTATTCTTTATACCATTCAACTATAGCCTCACTAAAAATATTCATTCCTGATTTCGATCTATCATCTAACATTTATCTCGTATATACTATCCAAAAGCAGTACAAAAGTAACTCTTTTGTCTCTAAGAAAACTTAATGCCTCCACTTTTTTAGAAAAATGTGCAGAATATATTTTTTTAGGAGACCAAAAAGCTATATATTTGCAGTCCAAAAAATTAGCAAGAACCTAGTAATAATATTTTTTTTAAGGAAAAATGACTAAAGCAGATATTGTAAACGAGATTACAAAGAAAACCGGTATTGATAAGACAACAGTTCTTACAACAGTTGAAGCATTTATGGAAGCTGTTAAAGACTCATTGTCTAACGATGAGAATGTATACCTTCGCGGGTTTGGTAGCTTCGTAGTTAAGAAAAGAGCTCAAAAGACAGCTCGTAATATTTCTAAGAATACTACTATCATCATTCCAGAGCACAACATTCCGGCCTTCAAACCGGCTAAGACATTTACAATTTCAGTAAAGAAATAATAAACAAGAGTATTAACCCATAAAATGTGAAGCTATGCCAAGCGGAAAAAAGAAAAAAAGACATAAAATGTCTACGCACAAGCGTAAAAAAAGACTAAGAAAGAACAGACATAAAAGCAAAAAATAATTTTTAAGTCTGATCAAACAGAATAAAGAACAAACTTGCGAAGCTACATGTCTTTCAAGTTTGTTCTTTGTTTAAGTAGCTAACCCTAAATGAACATTTTGTCAAAAAAGTTGTTCATATAAATGAGATTCAATCAATAATAAGAAAGCAAAACAGTGACAAGTGAAATTGTAATAGACGTACAGCCCAAAGAGGTCTCCATCGCCCTTCTCGAAGACAAGAGTCTGGTGGAACTTCAAAGCGAAGGAAGAAACATTTCTTTCTCAGTGGGCAATATGTATTTGGGACGTATCAAGAAATTGATGCCCGGACTGAATGCATGCTTTGTAGACGTCGGTTACGAGAAAGACGCTTTTCTTCATTATCTTGACCTGGGTCCTCAATTTAACTCACTCGAAAAGTTTGTAAAGCAGACTTTAAGCGACAAAAAGAAGCTGAACTCCATCAGTAAAGCAACCCTACTTCCTGACCTGGACAAGGATGGCACAGTGGCCAATACATTAAAGGTCGGACAAGAAGTGGTGGTGCAAATCGTTAAGGAGCCTATCTCTACCAAGGGACCGCGACTGACGTCCGAAATTTCGTTTGCCGGACGCTATCTGGTACTGATCCCTTTTAATGATAAGGTTTCCGTTTCGCAAAAGATTAAATCGAGCGAAGAACGTGCCCGCCTGAAACAACTGTTGATGAGCATCAAACCGAAAAACTTCGGTGTGATTGTCCGCACAGTGGCCGAAGGCAAACGCGTGGCCGAACTCGACGGAGAGCTTAAAGTCCTGATCAAGCATTGGGAAGATGCACTGGCGAAAGTACAGAAAGCCACCAAGTATCCGACGTTGATTTATGAAGAGACCAGCCGCGCCGTAGGTTTGTTGCGCGACCTCTTCAACCCTTCTTTTGAGAATATTCACGTCAACGACGAGGCTGTGTACAATGAAATCAAAGACTACGTGACACTGATCGCACCCGACCGGGCAAACATCGTGAAACTGTACAAAGGCCAGCTTCCCATTTACGACAATTTCGGTATCACCAAGCAGATTAAATCATCGTTTGGTAAAACAGTCTCTTACAAGAGTGGTGCCTATCTGATTATTGAGCACACTGAGGCGCTTCACGTAGTAGACGTGAACAGCGGTAACCGCACCAAGAATGCCAACGGGCAGGAAGGTAACGCACTCGAAGTAAATCTGGGAGCCGCCGACGAACTGGCTCGCCAACTGCGATTAAGAGATATGGGTGGTATCATCGTCGTGGACTTCATCGATATGAATGAAGCCGAAAACCGTCAGAAGCTTTATGAACGAATGTGTGCCAACATGCAGAAAGACAGGGCACGGCATAATATTCTGCCGCTCAGCAAATTCGGGCTGATGCAGATTACACGCCAACGCGTGCGTCCGGCAATGGACGTCAACACGACCGAAATCTGCCCTACCTGCTTCGGAAAAGGTACTATCAAATCGTCCATTCTCTTTACGGACACTTTAGAGAGTAAAATTGATTATCTGGTCAACAAACTGAAGGTAAAGAAATTCTCGTTACACGTCCATCCGTATGTCGCCGCCTTCATCAATCAGGGACTCGTTTCCCTCAGACGGAAGTGGCAGATGAAATACGGATTCGGTATCAAGATCATTCCAAGTCAGAAACTCGCTTTCCTGCAATATGTGTTCTACGATACACATGGAGAGGAAATCGATATGAAGGAGGAAATCGAGATTAAATAACAGAAAAGGCGGCCCATTCAGTATGAGTCGCCTTTTTGTATAAAAGAGGATGTCCGTGGGAAAAAGGGAGACATCCTCCAACAGGAAATAGGTAAGAGAAAGGAGTACTTTCGCAAGCACCACCTTTCCAACTATTCCCCAATGTAATCTTCACATTTAAGTGAAGAAAGGGTTATTATTGCAGAAGTACGGACTTTCACAAGTACGGACCTCTTAAGATTCTCAGAGAGAACACCTTATATAAATGATATATATAAAGAAGTGGGGAAAACTCTCTCATGAGAAATAGGGAAATTTTAAATTCTTAATAGCCTTTGTGTGCCATATTTACTCAGCAATACAGATACTTACCCGATTTTCTTCAGGAGTATTATATGGCTGAACAGTATCACCTTTATAAGCAACTGTAATTCTATCGGCAGCAATACCTTTTGCTTTCAAAGCTTCCACTACATTATTCGCACGTTTTTCCGATAATTTGCTGTTGATTCTGGCATTACCAGTTCCTTTGTCTGCATATCCTGTCACGCTCACTTTAGCAGTAGCATTCTTCTCTAAATATTCTACCAGAGAAGCAATCTTGGCTTGCTGATCGTCCTGAATCTTTGCAGAGTTTATGGCAAAGAAAATATTCTGCTTCATCGGTTCAATCACCACTTCCTTTTTGGGTTGCGGCTTTTCTGCTACAGGAGTCGGTTTGGGTTGTTCCGTCACTACCGGTTCCGGTTCGTAATAGACCGGAGCGGTTTTAGTGTAGCTTTTACCCAGTCTGATACTTACACCGACAAGGGCATTCAGTTGCCAGTCACAGTTACCGGCCTTCTTGGAGTTGAACTTATCAGACAAGGCGTTGGCATTCGCTTCGATGTTAATAGACAAGCGGTCATTCAAACGAAGGTCGCAACCAAGACCGAAACGTCCGGCAACGAGAAACTTACCTTCCTGCCAGAGATATTCCATCTCATAAGTACGGGTATCGAGCGCATTTGCTTCATCGTTGTCAAAACCACGGTTCAGCCCTGCTCCGGCAAAAAGATAGCCATTGAACACACGCTTCGGATTGAAACCACAGAACAAAGTACTGAGATCCGCCATGATGTCTACATTTCCTTGCAGATATTTATATTGGTAGGTCTGTTGCGGATTCACCCATCCCCCCTTTGCCTGCCAGCCACTTACACCAACACGTGCGCCGAATGCGGGAGCAAACTTATAACCGACATTAAGAGCTGCTGCCGGAGAAATAAGATCAGTGAATTTTGCTTCACCTACGGTATGGGCTGCTCCTATTTGTGCTTGAATGAACCAATGAGGTTTGAAAGAAATCTTTTCAGGTTCCTTGATACGCTGTTCCTGGGCGGAAATTGGCAATACACTGATAGCCATTATACCTATCAACAGTTTTCTTCTAATGCTCATAATTGATTAATTTACATTAAACATAAAGCGCCTCTCATTAGAGAGAAGCGCTTCATTATATTTAAGTTCAAAAAGAATTAGTTACCTAATGTCTTTTCAACCGGGATAATCACATAAGACTTAACTGTACCCCACTTGTAAGTGACAGTAACAGGTAATCTCAAGTTGAATGCACCGACAGCGTTACCATTGTTTGTATATGTAACGGTACCATAAGTATCCTTAGCAGGAGCTGCAGGAATAGGATTAACCGTAGTACCAGTTTGAGTAATTACCAGTTGTGAAGTAACCTCAGACAACTTCTTAGAATTGATATCGTTACCATTCAAGTCAGTAGTAATATTAGGTATATCAACTGTAATTAGCTCGATTCCATAATAACCGAAGTAGTTAGCTTTTACTGTTGTGCTGAATGCTTGGTTTCTCCAATCAGAGAAGCTCAACAGGTCGAGCATATTAACTGTAGAACCATTATCAACAGCATCTTGGAACTTACCTTCACCGGCAATTACATCAATCGGACGCAAGAAGTAAGCCATATATTCACCGTTAGTGATAGGCAACTCTAATGCACATTCACCGGTAGTTGCTTTAATGTTAATCCAAGCATAGAATCCGGCAGATGGAACTGAGTTGTGACTTGCAATATTCAACAGGTCTTTTGCAAAGTCTGTATTTTGATAAGTGACTACACCATCAGCATCAATCACTGCTACATTTTGAGTCGCAGCACCGGCAGTAGCTTTCAATGTCAAGCCATCATCACTAACTGATAATGTATATTCAGTACCGCTCAAACCTTTCTCTTTACGATTTACGTTCTTAGATGCAAAAATATACTTGTAAGCAGTAGCACCTGTGATAATAGGTTTGTTTCCTTCAAATGTGTTATCCAAATCAACTGCAAATGCACAGTCATCAGTCAGAGTACCCGGAACAACTACATTCAGACGAACGTAAGTCTTATTAGCATCCCAGTATTCAGCGATCTTATTAGAAGCAGGAATTGTAACAGCGGCAATTGCATTAACCTTAGTAGACAATGTGATAGTTACATCGCTGTAAGAATCTTCATAACCAGCTTTCGGTTTGTAAGTTACAACAGCCTTCAATGAGCCAACATCAGAAGTCTTCGCCAAAGCTAACTTCATATCGGCCTGAGAAATAGTCCACTTCAACAAGTCAGTTTGTGTAACTTCTCCAGCATCGGCAACCTCAGTAACCACACCATCGCCGGTATACAACGGATTGGCAGCTTCATAGATAGTCTTGAACATCTTATAGTCCATACCCAACTTGTTATAAACCTTCACGTTCATTTGTTCAACTGTCAATGCGAATACTTTATCATCACATTGGTTAGTGAATGGATCAAATGTGAACGGAGCGTCAATAGCAGGAGCCTTATCTTTAGTGATCATCACTTTAATCCAACCTGTGCTGACCACTTTATTATTAGCTTTCGTATCCAACAGCTGAACACGTACCAATGGCTGACGACCTACGGCAGCATACGGAGTAGCTGTTTCATTAAACAATTTCGGATACAAAACCGAACCTGTCAATCTAGCGAAATCACTTTGGTTAGTCTGATTAGTACCATCAATATAAGCACACAAATGGAAATCATACTTCAAGCCTAATTTTGCCAGTTCCGCAGCAGACATAGTCAAATCTGTTTTATTAGCAGCCACGTCATCATAACAAGTAATGACTTTGTCAGCAAGATCGATACCGGTAGTTGAGTTATAAGCAACTTCATAGTCTGCGTCAGCCTTGATAGCATCATCTGCCTTACCAGAAGTTGTTCCATACAAGTGATGTTGTGCAGCAGCTGCAGCTTTTTTAGCCTTGTCACCCAAAATCACGTTTTCATAATCTGTTGCGTAGATAGCTCTATACTCATCAGTAATTGTATTACCAGCTTCTGTTTCTACACGGATAGCCAAAACAGTAATCTTAGAACTTGAGATAGCTTCAATCAACTCAGTAGTAGCCTTGAAGTAAACAGTCAAAACACCGTCTTTTACTTCATAGCTTTCAACTTCCGGATTAGAAGCAGCTGCTCTAGTTTTATTAATATACTCTTTATCTGCAGAAAGTACAGTGATCTTCTTAATCTGTTCTTTAGTTGCACTTGACGGATTCAGATAATAAGTACCCGCAATAACCGGACGAACATAAGAATTTGTAGTAGCTTTTTCCCATACTTCACCAGTAGCAGTAGCCGGATTACAGCTAGTGGTTTCACCCCAAGCTTTGTAAACGACTTTCAAAGCCTTCATTGAAGGAACGCCTCCCAGATAAGCATCCGGTTCGAAGCCAAAGCTTGTAATAGGCAACACATCACAGATCATCAAATTAACAGGTTCTGCATTACCATATTTAATAGCCCAGCCATAAGTTACGCCATCTGTAGTCATTTCTGTGATAGTCAGCGTACCTTGCTTAGGTATTGTAACCCCGGTAGCAACACCGTCATATTTTACAACGCCATCTTCACCAACAGTCAATTTGGTAGCATCAAACTTGGTATCAGTGTCAGTATCTGTAAAAGTAATAGTCTTAGTCTGTTTATTACCTTTGTCATCGGTCAAAGTAATAGTAGCTTTATTACCATCCTGAGATACATCCAAAGTGTACGTAGTATTCGTATCGTTATCAGGGATCGTATAAGTAGTAGGAGTCCCCGATTGATCTGTTACTGTCAATACACCATTAGCAAAGGATACCGATTTCACATAAGCCAATGCTCCGAACTTGGTATTCAAGTCAGCTAATGTTTTTTCGACTGCATCCACACGTTCGCTCAGACCATTGATGTCGTCATCGTAGTCTTTACAAGATGTAAATGTGCCCGTCGAAGACGCTAATAACGCTCCAAACAGGACTGCATTTAAAAACTTTTTGTTCATAATAAAAAAACTTTTAATTTATAAATTAAATAATAAAAATATAATCTCTCGATGTCGATTCAATAATCCCATGTGTTGTCCCCATTCATTTTTAGTGTAACCTCCTTTTCTTTTTTTGTTTTACCTGTGTCCATGCTCCATAGAGGATGAACAAGAAACTTACTCCCAATACTGTTTGCCCGTTACTTCATAGGTAACGGTCAAACCTTGGTCCTGGCTCTCGTGAAGCCTTCTATATGAAAAACTTTATGATTTAGTAATGAAACTTATTTACCCCTGCTTCAAAGAGGAGGCAGAGGGGAGGGAAATCTTTGAATATAATTAGAAGGTTATAAAGGTCTAATAAAAAGAAATCCGCCGTTTTATCGTGTTATTTCTCTTTTTTTAGTAGTTTATCAGAAAAAATATCTTTTTTGTTTGCATGTTTTCCAAAATATCTCCATCTTTGCAACGCTGTTTAGCTCCGTTACCTATGAAGTAACAGGCTTAAATTCAACACATTGCTATTGGAATTGAGCGCTTTATAAAATCCACCACCTTTTTATTGGCTTCATCTATTTTCTTATTCCGGAAAGGTTTGAGATACGTCTCGGTCACTGTGATCGAAGAGTGTCCCATAGCTTCAGAAATAACGCCCGGGTGAATTTCACAATAGTAAGCTGTCGTTGCCCATGTATGGCGGGCAGTATACGAACTAAGTTTATCCCCCAGTCCTAACATTTCACCTAGCAACATCAGTTGTCTATTGAAATTGCGGAGTGCCAACTGGTATTCATGATAAGCCTCCTTCGTCCCTTCCCGACTATTTAATAACGGAAATAAATAAGGAGATGACGTGTCATGATTCATATACCTCTTTAATATAGCCATCGCTTCCGGAGTTAAAGTCACTGACAAAGGACGCCCGGTCTTCCGCCTGCGGTAAGTGATCACATTGTCGTGCAAATCACTTTTACGCAAATAAGCAAGATCGACAAAAGGCAGACCACGGAGAAGAAACATCAGGACAAACAGTTCCTGTGTACGACGCATAGCAGGAGTCACGGCAGGAGACGAAGGTAATTTGGCAAAAACCTTCTGCATATCCTCATCACACAACGCCCGCTTACGGTCCGCACGCGTGCCGGTATATACAGAACGAAACAGATGCGGTACATAAACAGCCCCACGACAATCTACCGCACGATTATAGACCGCACGAAATGTGCGTAAATAGGTGGAAACAGTGTTCCAGCTACATCCCCGGCCACGAAGGTGAATCTCGAAGCCTTTTATCCACTCTGGGGTTACTTCATTGAACGTAAAATCCCCTTTCCCACGATAAGCAATGATGGCATTGAGACTGCTACGATAAACGTGCGCAGTACCAAAGTTTCCCCCCATCTGTAGTCCCTTGGCTACTTGCTTCATAAATGCTACTACTTTTAACATTTTAATCACTATTAAATAAATTACGCGATAAATATAAGGGTATTTTAGCATCTCTCCAAAATACCCTTCAGACATATACTCATTCATCAGCAGAATGATCCGACCAACAAATTTCGCCATGCGTCTGAGAGTAAAACAACAAAAAAAGAAACCGCTATGTTTTTTTTCATAAAATTTCCGCCACAAATAAATAGTTATTATAATCAACAAACATCCCTAATTACAAATTTAATTAAGCAGGTACATACATATAAATTTACAGATGTAAAAACAAAAAATAAAACTAAATTATTTTATACTATTCAATCAATTTATTTTTCATAACTTTGCAGAAAATAAACCACAAACAATGGTTTATACAAACTAAATATAATAATATGATAAAAGTAGAAAAAGAAGTATCCAAAGATTACATCATCAAGGGATTTAAACATTTTACCCAATTAGCTACGGAATACTTTCAAGGACATTCGGACTGCAATGCAGCTAGAAAAAGGATGCGCGACACGATAGACGCCAACTTGCAGCTCAAAGCAGAGCTCACCGCAGCAAGCTACACCGAACATACGACTTTGCTAAGTCCGAAAATGCAGCAAATCATCTGGGCGCACTGGGGACCACCCATCATTTCACTGTCGGAAAACCACGCAAACGAGTCGGACAACAAACGAGTTTGAACGCCCAAAAAGCGAAAATCGAACTATATATTTTTAAATATATAATTTATTAGTTATCCCTTATTATGGTTCCGCCCTGCGTTTCAAAAGATTTTTCTCAACAGACATATTCCATTAAATGTCAGAAGATTACCTCACTCTCCAGAGTGTTCCGCTGTGCGTTCCACAAAAATGCCCTTTTTCCACCCTCCAAACAGAGGCTCCAAAATGACCGAACAGAGGCTTCGTTTACTATAAACAGAAGCTCTGTTCGCATCAAACGAAGCCTCTGTTTCACGATCTTCCTCCAACGTGTACCACACAAAAACAACACATGTCAAAAACAGCAATTTACGTCCACACAAGGAATATTACATCCCAACACGTCCAAACACGCACATCCGTTTAGGATTCCGGCAACGATCAACCTACTTTTGGACAAAATTTAAAAACAGAATATCATATGCAAAAAATGGATTGTCAAGCCATCGGATATGGCTACATCATTATCCCCAAAGCTCTGCTGAAAGAGCAACTTATAGACTGCAGCCCACATGAAGGAGAAATAGAAGCTTTTCTGAAGCTTCTTATAAAAGTCAACTACTCGGAAACAAAGCTCACCGACCATCAAAGACGCACCATCGTGTGCAAAAGAGGTGAAAGCCTGCACAGCTACCGCAGTTGGAGCCCATTTTCCACTGGCCAACGAGCAGAACCTACCGCTTCATACAACAACTGAAAACAAACGGAATCATCGAAATCATTCCTCACAACGACACCACCGCCCTGCATATCCGAGTAGTCGACTACGAAAACTGGACAAATATCTCGACACTCCTCGGCGAGAAAAAAGAAAACACACAAAAAGCCAGCAACGAAAAGTTCCGCCTCTTCTGGGACGACTACCACAACATCCTGCAGCTCCCCAAAGAGAACATCGCCAAGGCGCAGCGTATCTGGAAAAAGCTGAGCGAAAAAGAACAGCAACTCGCCATCGACCATATCGAAGAATATTATTATCATCAGACAAACATGAAATTCACGTTACATGCCTGCAGTTATTTATCCAATAAAGCCTTTCTGAATGAATATGAATACTGACAACAGAGTTTCTCCGCAGGCTCCGGAGATAGAAGAAGCCATACTGGGCGCCTGCCTGATAGAACAGGAAGCCATGCCGCTCGTAGCCGACACGCTGCGTCCGGAAATGTTCTACAGCATGCGTCACCAAGTGATCTACGCCGCCCTGCTGGCCATGTACCAGGCAGGAATGAAGATCGACATCCTCACCGTAAAAGAAGAGCTTGCCCACCGGGGCAAGCTCGAAGAAGCCGGCGGAGCATTCGGTATCACGCAACTGAGCAGCAAAGTAGCCACCTCGGCACACATCGAATATCACATGCAGATCGTACACGAGAAATACCTGCGGCGGGAAATGATACTGGGACTCAACAAACTCCTCGCCTGCTCCCTGGACGAAACAATGGACATAGCCGATACGCTGATAGATGCGCACAACCTGCTCGACCGCCTGGAAGGTGAATTCGGCCACAACGACCACATGCGCGACATGGACGCACTGATGACCGACACAATGGAAGAAGCCGAACAGCGTATCGCCAAAAGCGTAAACGGAATTACCGGCATCCCCACCGGCCTGACGGACCTGAACCGCATGACGTCCGGACTGCAAAACGGAGAACTCATTGCCATCGCCGCACGCCCCTCGGTCGGAAAGACCGCCTTCGCCCTCCATCTGGCGCGGCAGGCTGCCATGCAGGGACATGCCGTCGCCGTCTACAGCCTTGAGATGCAAGGAGAACGACTTGCCGACCGCTGGCTGTTGTCCGCCAGCGACATCAACCCTTACCGCTGGCGCACAGGCATCCCCAACCCGCACGAAGTAGCGGAAGCGCACACCACCGCCGCAGAACTGGCACGGCTACCGATACACGTAGACGACAGCACATCGATCAGTATGGACCATGTACGTTCCAGCGCACGGCTCCTTAAAAGCAAGAGTGCATGCGATCTGATCATCATCGACTACCTGCAACTTTGCGACATGAACACCGGACAGAAGAACCGCAACCGTGAACAGGAAGTGGCACAAGCCACCCGCAAGGCTAAATTGCTCGCCAAGGAACTGAACGTTCCCGTCGTATTGCTTTGCCAGCTAAACCGCGAGTCGGAAGGCCGTCCCGGTGGCCGGCCGGAACTATTCCATCTACGCGAAAGCGGCGTCCTTAATAGTGCTTTGCAATCCAAGACCGACATCGCTTGTGTTCTGCATGATTTCGTTGTTCTGTCTT
>ENA-UESI01000816-UESI01000816.1-human-gut-metagenome-genome-assembly--contig:-NODE-816-length-23182-cov-6.021034_pt1 | contig 23182 bp, 18 predicted proteins | sample MGYA00243005_ERZ508006 | MGnify/ENA primary metagenome ERZ508006 (study PRJEB26167, sample SAMN06115436) | human gut metagenome | host: Homo sapiens | place: China:Shandong | collected 2015-06-10... | reverse complement strand
TGCGGAAATCCGCAGAAGAAATCTTGAAGAAAATTTCAAGAAGTTTATACAGAATCACCGTCATCTCTCCTTTGTTGACCAGCCTGTACTGAATGCCTGCACTACAAACGAGGACAAGCTTCTTATTCCGCTCAACTACAACGCCTACTCAATTGTTTTTTATCTCAATTATAAAAATGCGAAAAAAGCCAAGAGAGTCAGCCGGTATTATACGGAATCGCAGGTGCTTGATGCAGTTTCCAACCCCTGTATTGTTCATTTTACGACCTGTTTTATGGACGGAACAAGGCCGTGGATTGAAAACAATAATCATCCTATGATAAAACAGTATCTTGATTACAAGCAAAAGAGTGAATGGGCAGACACACCGCTGTGGAAAGACAACCGCAGTGCCGTCAAGAAGTTAGGCGGCAAGATGTTCAATATTCTGCCACAGGGCTTTGTTGCGGGTTCAATCGGAATTGTTCATGACAAAATAATTCCTGCACTGCATAAAATCAAGAAATGATACGGAGGTCAGTATGGAACCGATAAGAGTTTTGCACAACATCGTGCTGATGGATGCGGGCGGAATTGAAACCCTCGTAATGAATTTATACAGACATATTGATAAGGAACAGATTTTATTTGATTTTCTCGTTCACAGACCGCAGGAGGGTTATTATGAAAAGGAAATCAGAGAATACGGCGGAAAAGTTTACAGAACCCGTCCGTTTAATCCCCTGCATATGAGAGAATACAAAAAGGAATGTATGAATATTCTCACAAGTCATCCGGAGTACAAAGTTTTTCATGTTCATCAGGAACTGGGACTCTGGACGCTTGATTATGCTCATCAGGCAGGAATTCCGACAAGAATTGCACATGCTCACAATGCGAAAACTGTCGTAAATCTGAAATATTTCTTCTTTCTTTACGAAAAAATGTTCATCAAAAAACATTGCACGGATATGTTTATGTGCTCAAAGCCTGCCGGAGAATGGCTGTTCGGAAAACAGGCTGTTCAGGACGGAAAAGTAAAATATATCAACAACAGCATTGAAACAGACAGATTCAAATATAACGAACAGACACGCAGAGATATGCGTGAAAAGCTCGGCGTCGGCGACAGAATCGTCATCGGTCATGTAGGCCGTTTTGCACAGCCGAAAAACCATACATTTATTCTTGATGTCTTTAACGAGATTCACAGGATGAATAAGAACACGGTTCTTGTTCTCTGCGGTGAAGGAAAGCTTGAGGACGATATAAAAGCTAAAACAAAGGCACTCGGTCTTGAAAATGATGTGATTTTTACGGGCATTATGGACACAAGCGTATTGTATCAGGCGCTTGACCTTTTCCTTTTTCCGTCATTATGGGAAGGCTTGCCGCTTACGGGCATTGAAGCCCAGACTTCGGGCTTGCCGATTGTTATGAGCGATGTTATTGCCGATGAAACTGTTGTTACGGACAATGTAACACGACTTTCGCTTTCAAACTCTGCCGATGTATGGGCAAAAACCTGCCTTGATGTGCTTGGCGCATACGAAAGAAAGGACTGTCAGAAACAGGTTACAGACGCCGGATTCGATGTATGCAACACGGCAAAGCTTCTTCAGGACTTCTACATTGACCGCACACTCAGAGCAAGACACGCACAAAAAAATTTATAATTACAGCAAAAACATTTTAAGGTGGTATAAATGCAACAGCTCGTTTCCGTTATCATTCCTACATATAAAGGTGCCGACAAGATCAACTCTGCCGTTGACAGCGTTCTTAACCAGACATACAAAAACATTGAGGTAATCGTTGTTGACGATAACGGCGAAAATGAACCGGAACAGTTGCTTACTGCCGAAAAAATGAAAAAATACGAAACATTTGAAAATGTAAAATATCTTGTACACAAAAAGAATATTAACGGTTCTGCCGCCAGAAACACAGGAATCAGAGCATCAAAGGGATTTTATTTGGGCTTTCTTGATGATGACGATGTATTTCTTCCGGACAAAACGCAGAAACAGGTTGACTGCTTTGAAAAGCTTCCCGAAGATTACGCAATGATTTACGGCTCGTTTCTGGAGCATATGACCGAGAACACCGACCGTATTGTAAAAGCGGATAATGCCGACAATTTTCTTTACCGCTTTTTGTGCAACGAAATAATTGCCTGTTCAAGTACAATTATGATTAAAAGAAGTGTGCTTGACTATGTAAAAGAATGGGACGAATCATTTAAGCGTCATCAGGATCTTGAATTTTTTGCCCGTGTTGCCTGCGGCTGCAGGGTTGCCTGCATAAGTGATGTCTGCATTGAAAAGTTCAAGCTTGACCGCAATATGCCGAAGGGCGAGCTCTATGAACAATACAGACTTCATTACCTTAATAAAATGAAGCCGATTATTGAACAATTCACCGAGAAAGAACAAAAAAGATTGTACAACATTCATTATACGGAAATCGGCAAGGCGTATTTAAAACAAAAGCAGTTGAAAAAGGCTATGCATTGGGCGTTCAAAACTTCCAATCCGGCAAAGGCTCTGTTTTTGTTTGTTAAAGACGGAATGACTTTTATTCTACGAAAATAACCGAGGTAATTTATGGAAAACACGCTTCAAAACTCAAAAGACCGGCTTTTCATAAAACTTAACAGCTTTGTTGTAGCCATGATGATTTCAGCACAGACCATCACGGGTACAATCGTTCGTATTCCGGCTTTTAAAGATTTTCATAACAATTTCATAATTTTGGTAATTGCACTTACAATAATCTTTGCGGAAATAATTTACTACAAGAAAGTGACTATAGAACTTCCTGTTATGTTCTTTCTCTCTTTTGTAACCTTGTGGTATCTTTATTCCCTCATTTTTCACGGAAATAACTGCGATCTGGATGTGATTCAATTCATATTTTACGCAATAATACCGATTTATGTCATAGGCAAAAAGCTTGACGGGGAACTTGTGATGCGGTATATTCTCTATCTTTCCCTTATGACCCTGCCGATTATAAATTTGTTTTTTGTTCTCCAGTATGTAAAATACAATCAGGCATATATGGGAAATATCTACGCAATTTTATCACCTGTTATCGTTGCCATGATACATTTTAAGCTGTACAGAAAGCAGTCGAACCTTCTCATAAAGCTTACATATATATACAACCTCTACATAATGGTTAAGATTGTTTTGTTTGCAAACAGAGGCGCTGTTCTCTGTCTTGCCTGCTGTGCCATTGTGCTTGTCATAAACGCATACGATGACGACAAACGCAAAAAATTGTCTGCGATTAAGCTGTCGCTCATTATTGTCTTCTCTGTAATCGGAATTTTGATAATTATATTTGCACTTCCCCTGTTGCATTCGCTGGCAGACTTGTGCAACAGTATTTTAAACAGCGTTCCGAGCTTCATTTCAAAAATGATTAAATATCTTGAACTCGGTGATGTATCTGACGGACGAACCGCAATTGATGCATTTACATTACCCGCAATTGCGAACAATCCTATTTTCGGCTACGGCATTGAAACCTTCTCAAAGGTTTCGGGTGAGCTGGCAAACCGTTCATGGCCGTATCCGCACCAGTACATCTACCAATACCTCTTTGAAGGCGGAATTGTATTCGGACTTATTCCGGTATATTCAAGCCTTTCGCTGACGGCAAAGGTTGTATGCACAAGAATCAAAGATAAGTCAGAATTTGCGTTGTGCTGTACGCTTGTGTGCGTAACACTTCCAAAACTTCTGATTTCCACCGAACCATGGGCAACAACATCGATATGGATGCTTATTACTTATTCGCTGATATACATATGCAAGACAAATCCGATATTTATATCTCTTAATCAGAGCTTCTGCTCACGGCGCAAATAATACAACGGAGAAAATACAATGGTATATAAGATAATGTATCCCCCGATTCCGAATATGGGAGATCTTCTTAATAAAGATATGCTTGAAGAACTGTTTAACATCAAGGTTGTAAGAAAAGACCTTAAAAGCTGTAACCTGATTGCAATCGGTTCTGCACTTGACCACATAATGTACTCAACATATCCGAAGATCAGAGCAAAGCAGAAAATTGAGCATTTTATAAATGATAATGTCCACATATGGAGTACGGGCTTTATCCGAGGCAATGCCGAGCTTGATTTGGGGCTGATATTCAGACATATACATATACACGCTCTGAGGGGCAGACTTTCATTGCAGAGAATGGAAAATATTCTCGGCAAAAAGCTTGATGTGCCGACAGGTGACGGAGGACTTCTTGCCGAAAGGTGGCTTGGATTTTATCCCGAAAAAAAGTATCGTGTCGGAATTATCCCGCACTTTAAGGAACAGGATCACCCTGTTGTGAAAAAACTTCTTGATAACTACGATAATTCAACGCTTATTGACCTGAAGGAAAACCCAAAAAAGGTTGTCGAAAAAATAGGCGAGTGCGAATACATTATTTCAAGCAGCCTTCACGGTATGATTGTTGCCGATAGTTTCCACATTCCCAATATGCACATAACCCTTACGAACAATATGTTCGGTGACGGAAACAAGTACAATGATTACCTCTCCGCCTTTGACATTACACACACACCCTTTGATTGTTCAAACGGCGATATGCCTACAATCAGCGAGGTGAAAAATAATTACAGAATCGATCCGGATGTTGTTGAACTGAAGAAAGAACAGCTCTTCAATGCTTTTCCAAAATTTTAATCAGTTAAAACTAAGGTCATATTATGAAAAAATTATCAACAAGTAAACAAATGGCAATAAATATGGTTGCCGCCATAGTGTCTTTTTTGATAGGAACAGGAATTAACTTTGTTCTTGCACCCTATCTTGTAAAGGAACTCGGTTCTGAAACCTACGGATTTATCGGACTTGCAAACAACTTTGTCCAGTATGCCACCATTGTAACATCTGCTCTCAACTCAATGTCGGGCAGATTTATTTCAATTGAATACAGCAAAGGAAACATTGACAAGGCATCAAGATATTTCAGCTCGGTTCTGGTTGCCGACCTGATTATTGCCGGCGTTTTACTTTTGGTTTCGTCAATTATTACATTCAACATTGAATTTATACTGAATGTTCCCGAAAATCTTGTTGACAGCGTAAAGATATTGTTTGCGTTCACTTTTGCAACATTTATAATCAGCGTTATCACGGCGATATTTACTACTGCGGCATTTGTAAAAAACAAGCTGTATATCAATTCCCTCCGTGATATTGCGTCAAACACGCTCAAGCTCTTGCTTGTAGTAATTTTGTTCTCGTTTTTTCCCGCAAAAGTATATTTTCTCGCTATGGCGTCACTTGCAAGCGGAATTTTTCTTTTGCTTACCAATATCAAAGTCAAGAAAAAAATTCTTCCTGAAGTAAAGATGAACTTCAACCTTTTTAGTTTCAAGCTGGTAAAAGTTCTGATTTCCGCAGGAATTTGGTCGTCAATCGGTTATCTTAGCACAGCTTTGAACAGAGGTCTTGACCTGTTAATCTGTAACCTGACTCTCGGAGCGGGACTCATGGGACTTTTGTCGATTGCAAACACGGTTCCGCACTGCATTGATAACTTTATTACAACCATTGCAAATATCTTCACTCCCAGATTTACAATCCTTTATGCAAAGGGCAACACGGACTTACTTGTTGAAGAAACAAAGTTTTCGTCAAAGATTATGAGTTTTCTCATGACTGCACCTCTTGCGGGATTTATTGCGTTTGGCAACAAGTTCTATACATTGTGGCAGCCGACCAAATCTCCGGACGAAATTACCATAATTCAGATTTTGTCGGTGCTTGTATGTATTTCATACCTATTTACCTGTCACACAAGAACTCTTTCTAGCCTTTTCACCGTATGCAACAAGCTCAAGGCCTCCGTTCTTATCTCGCTTGTATGCGGTGTTCTTACGGTTATTATCGTTTTACTGCTCATACACTTTACACCGCTCGGCGTTTATGCTATTGCAGGCGTCAGCTCTGTTTTTATCGGTCTTAAAGCGATAGTATTTGTTCCGTTGTACGCCGCACATATTTTGAAAATAAAGCTTACAACATATTACAGGTCTATTTTCAGAGGATGGTTCTGCTTTGCTGTTGTTATCACCATGTTCATCTTTATCAACAGCTTTGTACACGCAAACAGCTGGATATCATTCCTTCTTCTCTGTGCAGCAAGCGGACTGGCAGGATATGCCGTTTCCGTTCCGCTCATTTTCTCAAGAAAAGAACTCGTTCTTATCAAGGATAAAATTAAGAAGAAGTTTAAGAAAAGCTAAATTATTATCATTTTGAGGTTGCAATGACTGAATATACTTTTTCCGTTTTTACACCGTCATATAACAGGGCAAAAACTCTGCCCAGATTATATGAGGCGCTGAAAAGACAGACATACAGAAATTTTGAATGGATAATTGTTGATGACGGTTCAGCCGACAACACAAAAGAAACGGTTGAGAAATTCATCAGCGACAGACCCGACTTTAACATAACCTATAAATATCAGACCAACAAAGGAAAACACATTGCAACAAATGTTGCGGCACAGATTGCAAAGGGTGAATTCTTTATAACGATTGACTCCGATGACAGCGTAAAAGACGATGCCCTTGAAACATTTATAAACGAATGGAACAAAATTCCCGATGAAGACAGAGCAAAATACAAGGGAATTTCGTGCCGCACCTGTAACGAAAGCGGCAAAACAAACGGTTGTCCTCTGCCGTCAGAACGATTTGACTGTTCCGACCTTGACCTGAGATTGAAGTATAAAATTGACGGTGAGATGTGGGGAATGACAAAACTTGAAATAATCAGAGCCAACCCATATCCGTGTGTTTCGGGACTTCATTTTTATCCCGAAAATATCTATTGGGACAATATCGGAAGAAAGTATATAACCCGTTTTATTGACACACCGTTGCGATATTACATAAACGATCAGGAAAATTCTTTGACAGGTAACGCTTACTCGGCTCACAGGGAAACTATTTTCGTAAGACTCCACTTTATAAACGAATGTTGGGATTACGCAAAGAGCAATCCTAAGTTCTTTATCAAACAATTTGTGGGACTTTCCCGTGACGGCTTACTCAACGGTAAAAGATTTTCCGAAATAAAAAAGATGCCCGACACATTTTCAAAGAGGGCTCTTGCGGTCATATTTTATCCCATGGGATATTTTTTGTACAAAAAACAATCAGGGGGAAGCAGATAATGAAAAAGGTAGGCATTGTAACATTTCACCGTGCATTGAACTACGGCGCTGTGCTTCAGAGCTATGCATTGCAAAAAACCGTTTCCTCGCTCGGTGCAGAGTGTGAAATTGTTGACTATATCTGTCCGAAAATCACAGCCGACTACAAACCCTTTCGCATTTATAAAAACGACCTTCTGAAATCCTTTGCAAAAAGCTGTGTCATGGTAAGAAGAAGAGCAAAACGCAGAGACGCTTTTAAGTCGTTTTTCAATAACTATCTTGTAAAGAGTAAAAAGTCGTATACTCCGCAGAATATCGGGGAGCTCAAAAGCGATTATGACTTGTTCATTTCTGGAAGCGATCAGGTGTGGAGTCCGAGATGCGTCGGTTTTGATCCCGCTTATTTTCTGACATTTGCCGATGACAGACAGAAGTATTCATATGCGGCAAGCTTTGCCATTCCGACATTGCCCGATGAATTTATTGATGAATATAAAAAAAGGCTGAACGGTTTTCAGAAGTTCTCAGTTCGTGAACCGAGCGGAGAAAAGCTTGTAAAAGAACTCACGGGCAGAACCGCCGAAACTCATCTTGATCCTACCCTGCTGATTTCAGCAGACGAATGGAAAAAAATTGCCGTTTCAAAAATCGACAAACCGTATATCCTCATTTTTACGGCTAATCCGGCAGTTTCGCTTGTGGATTTTGCCCTTAAACTGTCAAAAGAAAAGAACCTTCCCGTTTACTGCATAAACGATGCACCTCACCCTGTAAGTCACGGTATAAATTATATTGTTGCACCTACTGTTGAGGAATTTGTCGGCTGTTTCAAAAATGCCGAATATGTTGTTACAAACTCGTTTCACGGAACAGCGTTTTCTGTTATTTTCAACAAGAATCTTTTTGTTGAATTCAAGAACAAAAGCGGAAGAAACATCCGCTCCGAAGGTCTTTTGAAAAGTCTCGGAATCGACCGTGAAATTGTTGACGGAAACTGCCGAGAAACCGAAATAAACTGGTACGATGTGAACGAAAAAATCAAGAACCAGACAATAATATCTTTGGATTATCTTAAATCCTTTGTCAGCGGTGATTAAATTGAGTCTTAAAAATACACTAAAAAAGTCAGACAGGGCATAATCAAAACCTTTAAAGCAAAAAATGTTGTTCCCGTGTATGTACAGAAGGAAAACAACAATATTCTTAACGGCAAAACCGCTCTGATTACAGGCGGTTCCGGAATTATCAAAAACTAAAGCGGAGGAAAGCGTATGTATTCTACAATAAAAAGCGTTCAGTTGCTCACTGCACTTCTGAAAAAATATAATATCAACAAATTGGTGCTTTCTCCCGGAGGCAGTGATATTCCTATAATTCATTCACTTGAAAATGACGATTTTTTTGAGTGTCATTCGGTCGTTGACGAGAGAAGTGCCGTGTATTACGGCATCGGACTTGCACAACAGACAAAATCCCCCGTTGCCTGTATCTGTACCTCGGGTACGGCTGTAAGCAACTATCTTCCGGGTATGACAGAGGCATTTTATCAGGATGTTCCGATTGTCGCAATTACCGCTGACAAAGACCCGTACAGATTAAATCAGCTTATGCTGCAGAAAACCCAGCAGGTCAATATTTTTGAATCGGTTACAAAAAAATCCGTTAATCTTCCCGTTGTGCGTGGCGGAAATGACAGATGGTACTGCGAAAGACTTATTAACGAGGCTCTTTCGGAGCTTGACCATCACGGAACAGGACCTGTGCATATCAATATTCCGATTGTTGAAAACTCGGCTGTATATGATTGTGAAAATCTTCCGCAGGTGAGAAAAATCAACAGAATTTCTCCCGATATGCCCTCCGAGAAGTGGCGTGAATATGCAGAAAGGCTTTCAAAATATAAGAAAATTCTTGTCATTGCCGGTCAGAACAACTGTTTCTCGGAAGATGACAGAGCGTGCGTCGAGAAGTTCTTTGAGAAATACAATTGCCTTATATCAGTTGAGCATATGTCAAACCTCAAGTGCAAGGGCTGCCTTATGACCTATCCTTTGTCAGAATGCTCAATGCAGGGAATGTTCGGCGAGTTATGCCCTGATCTTATTATTTCGTTCGGCAACAATATTGCTTCATATAAACTCAAGCCTATGATTAAGGCTCACAAGGAAAAATTTGTTCACTGGCAGATTGATACCGCGGGAAGAATCAGAGATTTTTCCGACAAGCTGACAGATGTATTTGAATGTACACCGCAGTATTTCTTTAACTGCTTTGCAGAGAACGCACCGCAGAATTCAAAAAATGATATGACATACTACAATATGTGGAGTGACGATATCAAAATGCTTGATTATTCAAGCAATCTTCCGTTCTCAAATATGTATGTTGCCAAAAAGCTTGCTGAAATTATTCCCGACCGTTCTGTTCTGCACCTTGCAATTCTCAGCAGTACAAGAACTATGCAGTTCTTCGATTTGAAACCGAATGTCAAGGTTTACAGCAATATCGGCGCTCTGGGCATTGACGGCTGTATGTCATCGTTCTTCGGACAGGCATCGGCAACAGACGAGCTTGCATTCTGCGTTGTGGGCGACCTCAGTTTCTTCTATGATATGAACTCCGCAGGCATCAGAGGAATCAAGAACAATGCGAGAATTATTCTTCTCAACAACGGCGGCGGTTCAGAATTTCACTTCTTTATGGGCAAGGAAAAGATTCCTACAATCAATCAGTACATCTGTGCCGAACATCACAAGGGCGCAAAGGGCTGGATTGAATCACTCGGATATGACTATTACAGCGCAACTACCAAGGAAGAAGTTGACAACATTATTCCTACACTTGCAAAAGAGTCAGACAGACCGATTTTTGTTGAGATTTTCACCGATATGGAAGAGGACGCAAAGCTTATTAACAGGCTTTTTCATGACAACAGAATGAAATTTGGCGGAATGAAGCTCAAGATGATGGAAAAAGCAAAGTCAATTCTCAGTCCGTCACAGATTCAAAAGGCAAAAAAATTATTAAAAAAGTAATCAGGTGAAACCAAATGAAAATAGCAATTGCCGGGACAGGGTATGTAGGTCTTTCAAACGCCGTACTTCTTTCGCAGAAACACGAGGTAACCGCTGTTGATGTCGTTGAAAGCAAGGTAAAGTTAATCAATGAAAAGAAATCTCCGATTGCCGACAGGGAAATCGAAGAATATCTTGCTGACAAAAAATTAAATTTGGTTGCAACCGTCGATGCAAAATCTGCGTACAAAAATGCTGATTTTGTAATTATCTCTACTCCTACCAATTACGATGACGAAAGACACTTTTTTGATACATCGTCCGTTGAGGCTGTAATTGAGCTTGTAATTGAATGCAACCCAAATGCGGTTATAGTTATCAAATCCACTATACCGGTTGGATACACAAAAAGTGTTATTGAAAAATACAAATACACAAAAATTCTTTTCAGTCCCGAATTTTTGCGTGAGGGCAAGGCTCTCTATGACAACCTCTACCCGTCAAGAATCATTGTCGGTGTTGATATGGCAAATGAAGAATTGAAAAAATCTGCCGAGACTTTTGCAACGGCACTTGCAGACTGTGCAATTAAGGAAAACATAGACACTCTCTTTATGGACTACACCGAGGCAGAGGCGGTCAAGCTTTTTGCAAATACATACCTTGCAATGCGTGTCAGCTTTTTCAACGAGCTTGACACATATGCCGAAATGAAGAACCTTAACACTAAAAGTATCATTGACGGTGTGTGTCTTGATCCGAGAATCGGAAATCACTACAACAATCCGTCCTTTGGCTACGGCGGTTACTGTCTGCCAAAGGACACAAAACAGCTCAAGGCCAATTTTTCGGATGTTCCGAATGACATAATCAGCGCTGTTGTAACATCTAACAAGACAAGAAAAGAATTTATTACATCGCAGATTATGAATAAAAATCCAAAAACTGTCGGAATTTACCGCCTTACAATGAAGTCAAATTCCGATAACTTCAGACAAAGCTCAATTCAGAGCGTTATGGAGCTTTTGAAAAATAACGGTATCGAGTTAATCATCTACGAACCGACACTTAAAGTCGATTTATTCGAGGGCTTTAGCGTTGAAAACGACTTTGAAAAGTTCGTCACAAAATCGGATGTAATTGTTGCAAACAGATACAGCTCCGTTCTTGACTGTGTAAAAGAAAAGGTTTACACAAGAGATTTGTTTTTCAGAGATTAATTTGAGGGTAAAAGTATGGAAACATTGATTATCGGCAAACCGAAAATTGAAAAACTTGATAATCGTGCCAGACTCTGTTCAAAAATCAGCGAAAGCGGAAAGCCTTCCTACACTCTCTGGTTTGATGTTGATGCAAAGTATGCTGACTATCTAACCGAAAGTGCCGACGCATTCGTTGTTGCGCTGTTACCGTATGCAATGAACAACAGTCTGAATATTTCGGCAGAAGCAAAGATGTCGAAGCAACTGTGTTTTCAGCTTAATGAAATTTTCATTCCCGTTCTTACAAAAAATTCAAAATTATTCAACAAAATTTCGATATCTGCAAAAGAGCTTACACAGGAAAACTACTGCTGCAAAAATGCGTCGGCAACAGGATTTTCGAGAGGTGTGGATTCATTTGACACAATTTGCAGTCTTTCCGAAAACAGAACGGAAAAGCTGAGTCATCTTACCTTTTTCAATGTCGGCTCCCACAGAAGTACGGCTAATTACACACCCGAACAATCTGCCGAGCTGTACGAAAATCGTCTTGAAATTGCAAAAAAATCCGCAAAAATCTTTGATATGCCGTTGATTGACATTAATTCTAATCTCGGTGAACATCTTACCCTGCCGTATGTAAAGGTTCATCATTATTGCAGCTTTTCGGCGGTCTTATGTATGCAGAAATTTTTCAAAAACTATTACTATGCGTCGGGATACCCGATAAGCAGTTTTTCGATAAAACAATGCGACACCGGCTCGGCACACTATGAGGCATTTACGGCAAGTATGCTGAGTACCGAAAGTACCGCTTTTTACATTACAGGTCTTGAAAAGACAAGGCTTGAAAAGGTTGACTTCATTTCAAAATTTCCGATTACATATGATAACCTCAATGTGTGTTACTACGGTGAGAACAACTGCGGTCACTGTGAAAAGTGCGTCAGAACGCAATTTGAGCTTATGGCACTCGGAAAGCTTGAACTGTATAAGAATGTTTTTGATATTTCCAAATTTTACAGGGACAAGAACAAATATATGAACTATGTTCTCAAACATCAGAACAAGGACTATTATGCAGAAATTCTCAGTCTTATGAAAAAGAAGGGTTTCAGGCTTACGCCAATGCAAAAAATTAAAAAGGCTGTCTATGCCGTTTATCTAAAATTCAGAGGGCATTAAGGCTTACGGTTACTTCGCACAAAACAAAAATGCATCAGACCTTTTCGGGCAACTGATGCATTTTCTTTTTTAAACTGTTTTCTTGAATAGACTGCGGGGGCACACCGCCGACATCATTATCTGTTTTCAACTTTCAATTCTTAATTGAAAGCACCGCTCGGGTATTTAACTTTCGCACATGCAAATACTGCTACTCGAATTGGGTGCAACAACTTGTTGCTTATTCTTCCTCAGCAAGCTCATCGGCTGTAACTTCTGCCTGCGGTTCTTCCTTTGCAGCCTCCTCAGGCTCTTTTTCGGAAACAATATCGTCAATTTCCTCAATAAGCTTCTGCTCTGCGCATCTGTGCTTTTTTAAAGCGAGAAATGCTGCTGTGGCAGCCGCAAGTGCAGAGATTGCACCGATGATTGTGTAGAATAATTTTTTGTTTTTATCCATTCCGGCACCTCTTTCAGTATTAATATAAATCAGCGGAAAAACCGTATTTTTCTACTTATTGCTATTTTATATCATTTTTACAAATTTTTCAATAGGCAACTGATAATCTTTGCACAAATGGCTGTCAGTGTGTTATATTCTCTTTTTACGCTCTGCAAGGGCAAAAAGCACTCCGCCCGAAATTACAACAAGCATCATAACAGCCGTTGCTGTCACTCCTGTCTGAACACCGCCGTTTTTACCAGGCTGTGAAGGAGTGCTGTCCGATGTTGCGGCACCGCCTGTTGCCGAAGTCGGATTTACAGAGGTTGTACCGACAGTTGCAGACTCACCCGTCGGAGCAGTCTGAACAGTCTGTTCCTGAGTAGCAGTCGGTTCTTCCGACGGTGACGATTTCTCAACAAGATTTGCATTTGCGGCAGCCTTTTCAAAATCGCCCTTGCCGATATAATCACGCAGAATTTGTTCGCAGGTGGTATATTCTTTTACGGTTGTGAGCGACGCAACATCGCCGTAATCGGAGCTGTCAAACGCATAGTTATTTGAAACCACTCTGTAAGTTTTTAAAGTGTCAATTGCTTTTCCACCGATTTTTACATCTGACACTCTGCCGCCGTACGGCTTTGAATAGTCATATACCGCACTTAAACCGCTGAACTGCATTACAGAACCGCTGTTATTGGGCCAGCTGTACTGATACGGGTCTTCCCCGTTCTTTATCGCCTGCTTTTGAAGGTCATAAACCGCATTGTTTTTCTTCATAAGGTCAACTGAAAATTCAAGAATATCAATAATCTGCTGACCTGTAAGCTCCTTTTCAACAAGCACATTGCCGTAGGGTGAAATTGAAATCAAATCGGAATATGTCACATTACCCTTTGGAATACCCCCACGGATTCCGCCTGCATTCTCCATTGCAACATCAGCACCCGTAAAGTCAAGATAAGCGGCTGTTACGATTCTGCCTATTTCCTGCTCGCTTGTTCTCAGCTCTTCCCAGCTGTAAGCGTACTCCCTACTGCTCTCGCCGATTACTTCGCTGAGTACGCTCTGTTCACGCTTTTCAATCGCAGAAATATCGGACGCAATCTTTTCATCGGACATCCCCTGAGTATCGGCAGACGAATATGTTTTTTCGACTGCATCGGTAACGCCCTTTTCATTGGAATATGTCAGAGTAAGCACACCTACATTTTTGAAAAAGCAATTCGCCTCAACAAGCTTTACGCTCTTGCCGTCACTGTCAGTACAGTATTTGTCAATGAGAATGTGCTGATGACCTGCGATTACCGCATCAATGCCCGATGTTTCTGCAATGAATTTTTCGGGGTTTGCATTATGAGTCAGCGCAAGTATAATATCACAATTCTCGTCATCTCTGAGAAAATTCGCGTACGCTGTCGCTGTTTCGGCTGAATTTTCAAAGCGAACATTTTCAACATTCTTTGCCGATGTTGATGTGTAAAAATCTTCGTCAATAACGCCGAAAACTCCGACTCTTACCTTTGTGCCGTCATCAGCAGTAACATTCTTTATATAAAAGTTGTTGTCAAAATATCTGTTGCCGTTTGTGTCTGCCACATTTGAGGCAAGTATGGTAAAAGAGCTTTCTCTGTCAAGCTCTCTCAGCCTGTCGGCACTGTATGACCAATCGTGATTGCCGGGTGTCATTGCGTCATAACCTACAGCGTCCATAAGCTCGGCAATGCTTTTTCCCTCTTCAACGGTGGCAAATGACTGTCCGTGAAAGGTGTCGCCTGCATCAAGTATCAAATCGGCATTTTCCTTGTCCGCAATGGTCTTGACTGCATCAAAACCGATTTGACCGCCCGATGTGGACTTGTAGTAGCCGTGAATATCGTTTGTGTGAACTATATGAATTTCCGTTGATTTTTCTTCAGCAGATACAGCACACACCGAAATGCCCGAAAGCATTATGGCACTAAGCAAAACACAACCGAATTTTTTTATGTTTTCTGATTTCATTACTTTACTCCTTTCATATTAAAAATATGTAGTAATTGTTTGTAAAATCAATGCTTTGTTGGGTGAATTGTACCATATTCTGCGCAATTTTTCAATAGTTTTATATTGGATACGGCGGCAAGCTGTTTTATTATTGCAAAATTTTGCTTTATCTGCTATTATTTTAAGATGTTGATAACCCAAAAGTTACGCTGAGATTTCTCAACAAGGATGGCTCAAAAATCTTTGAATACACCTTTGATTCATCAATTTTGCTGAAGAAAAAACAACAAAAGCAGAATAACAAATAAAAATCAAAACAAAAACGGCAGTACCAAAAAAATCGGTACTGCCGTTGTTATATAAGAAATTAATCTCTTGTTTTTTCGCCGTTAAGAATCATTTCCGCATTCTTAACACGCTCTTTTGTCGGGGGCTCAATGCCCTCGAGAGGATAGTCATAACCGAGAGCCTTCCACTTGTACACACCGAGTGTGTGATACGGAAGAACTTCAACTCTTTCAACATTCCTGAGCGAACGGATAAAGTCCGCAAGTCTGAAAAGATACTCGTCCTTATCGTTTCTTTCAGGCACAAGAACATGTCTTATCCATACGGGCTTGCCCATATCGGAAAGCTGTCTTGCCATTTCAAGAATATTGGTGTTTGGCTGTCCTGTAAGGATTTTGTGCTGTTCGTTGTCGATATGCTTTATATCAAGCAACAGCAAATCCGTATATTTCATTAGCTCTTTCCACTTTGAATAGAACGGCTCTTTGGTTGTAAACGGGTTGGCGCTTGTGTCAATGCAGGTATTAACACCCTGCTTTTTAGCCTTCTTGAACAAATCAAGTAAAAAGTCAATCTGTAAAAGCGGCTCACCTCCGCTTACTGTGATACCGCCCTTATTTTTCCAATAGGGGCGGTATGCAAGCGCTTTATTAAGTAACTCGTCGGCGGTGTATTCCACGGTGTTTTCATCGTGTTTCCATGTGTCGGGATTGTGGCAGAACTGGCAACGCATTGCGCAACCGCTCAGAAAAATCACAAATCTCACGCCCGGACCGTCAACAGAGCCAAAAGTTTCTATTGAGTGTACAAAGCCTTTAACAGCGTTGTCCGACATTACATTCTGTCGTGGCAGGTTCTGGCAATAACATCCAGCTGCTGCTCTCTTGTAAGGTCGATGAACTTAACAGCATAACCCGATACACGGATTGTGAAGTTAGCGTACTCTTCCTTCTCAGGATGCTCCATAGCGTCAATGAGTTTTTCTGTACCGAATACATTTACATTGAGGTGGTGTGCGCCCTGATCAAAGTAGCCGTCCATAACATTTACGAGGTTGTCAACACGCTCGTCATCGTTGTGTCCGAGAGCACCCGGGTTGATTGTCTGAGTATTTGAAATACCGTCAAGAGCGTACTCATAAGGAAGCTTAGCAACAGAGTTAAGTGAAGCAAGAAGACCGTTCTGCTCTGCACCGTAGCTTGGGTTAGCACCCGGTGAAAGTGGTTCGCCTGCTTTTCTGCCGTCAGGAAGTGAACCTGTAGCCTTACCGTAAACAACATTTGATGTGATTGTAAGGATAGAAGTTGTAGGCTCTGAATCTCTGTATGTGTGGCAATACTTGAGCTTAGCCATGAATGTCTTGAGAAGATCAACGGCAATCTTATCTGCTCTCTCGTCATTGTTACCGTATCTTGGGAAGTCGCCCTCTGTTTCAAAGTCAACAGCAACGCCGTCCTCGTCACGGATAACCTTAACCTTAGCGTACTTAATAGCGCTGAGTGAGTCAACAACATGTGAGAAGCCTGCAATACCTGTTGCAAATGTTCTTCTTACATCTGTATCGATAAGAGCCATTTCTGCTGCCTCATAGTAGTACTTATCATGCATGTAGTGAATCATGTTAAGTGTGCCTACATAGAGGTGAGCAAGCCAATCCATCATTGTGTCATACTTCTTGATAACTTCGTCATAATCAAGGTACTCTGATGTGATAGGTGTATATTCAGGACCAACCTGCATCTTTGTCTTTTCATCAATACCGCCGTTGATAGCGTAGAGAAGGCACTTAGCAAGGTTAGCTCTTGCGCCGAAGAACTGGATTTCCTTACCTGTCTGTGTTGCGGATACGCAGCAGCAGATTGAGTAATCATCGCCCCATACAGGACGCATTACATCATCGTTCTCGTACTGAATTGAGCTTGTTGTAACTGAAATATGAGCAGCATACTTCTTGAAGTTCTCCGGAAGTCTTGAAGAATAAAGAACTGTGAGGTTTGGCTCAGGTGAAGGTCCCATATTCTCAAGTGTGTGGAGGAAACGGTAGTCGTTCTTTGTAACCATTGAACGGCCGTCAATGCCAAGACCTGCAACTTCGAGTGTAGCCCATACAGGGTCGCCTGAGAAGAGCTGGTTGTAAGACTCAATTCTTGCAAACTTAACCATACGGCACTTCATAACAAAGTGGTCAACGAGTTCCTGAGCCTGTGATTCTGTAAGTGTACCGTTCTCAAGGTCACGCTCGATGTAGATGTCGAGGAATGTTGATACACGACCAACGCTCATTGCAGCGCCGTTCTGAGTCTTGATAGCAGCAAGATAACCGAAGTAGAGCCACTGAACTGCCTCTGCAGCGTTCTTAGCAGGCTGTGAAATATCAAAGCCGTAAGAAAGTGCCATTTCCTTCATATCGTTAAGAGCACGAATCTGATCGGCGATTTCTTCACGAAGCTGGAAGTCGCCTCTTCTCATACCCTGACGATTTGTTTCAGCAAAGTCCTCTTTCTTGCCTTCGATAAGACGGTCAATACCGTAAAGAGCAACTCTTCTGTAGTCACCGACGATTCTGCCTCTGCCGTATGTGTCGGGAAGACCTGTAAGAATCTTGTTGTGACGGGCAAGCTTCATCTCGGGAGTATAGATATCGAATACACCCTGGTTGTGAGTCTTGTGATATTTTGTAAAGATTTCGTGGAGTTTAGGGCTTGGAGTGTAGCCATACATCTGGCATGACTGCTCAGCCATTTTGATACCGCCGTAAGGCATAAATGCACGCTTGAGAGGCTTGTCTGTCTGAAGACCTACAACCTTTTCAAGGTCTTTATCAAGATATGCAGCGCCGTAAGCTGTGATGCCGCTTACAACCTCAGTTTCCATATCAAGAACGCCGCCCTTGGCTCTTTCTTCCTTCTGGAGTTCCTTGAGCTCGCCCCAGAGCTTGTCTGTAGCTTCTGTAGGACCTTCAAGGAAAGACTGGTCGCCGTCATAAGGTGTGTAGTTTCTCTGAATGAAGTCTCTGACATCAATGTCGGACTCCCATTTGCCACCTGCAAAACTTGTCCATTCTTCTCTCATTACTGTAAAACCTCCGATAATGATAATTAATACTGAATTTTGTATATGACACAAAAAAATGCCGACTCAATTCCAAGCAGACGCCCGGTAAGGTCAGCTCCTTGAAAAAATCGTCATACATCCTTGTATTCTGTCATTTATTCACTTTTATAATCATATAACCAACACCATTAAAATAACACTTTTTAAGGGCGTTGTCAAGCATTTTGAGATACTTTTTACACCACTTTTTCACACTCAAAACGCTATGGTAAATGAGTACAATTTTAGGGTATGAGGAACATTATTTTCAGCAGATTTTTTCCTGTATTTGTGCGGAATATTTTGTCGTATGCCTGCTCTGCTGCACTACGGCTTGAATTGTCCTCATAAAGGTTCACAAGGAAGTCTGCCTCTACCAAAATTCGGTACGGCAAAGTATCAATATTTCCATAGGTGTGATGGTGTCCCACAAGGTAACAAACTTTGTCAATAAATGTTTTTTCGTAGCCGAGAGCGGCAAGCAACTTTTCAGCCTCGTGAGGGCCTTCAAGCTCCTGATACTTTCCTGCAGACGAATTGTACTTTTCTTCGCTCACCTTTATGCCGATGTCGTGAACGATTGCGGAAATTTCAAGAAGCTCCTGATCGTCGGGCAAAAGATTTTCACTTTCACCGATTGTCTTTGCGAATGAATAAACCTTGAGAAAATGGTGAATCCTTTTCTTGTCACTTCCAAAATATTCAATCATAGCAGTTATAACCCTGTCGGTTTTCATATTATCACTCCTTACTGCGAGCCGCCGTACCCTATTCGTGTAGACAGTTTTTTGTTTGTGCAATTCTGTAGTTGTAGCATTGCGACTATATTTCAGACGGGAGGATTCGCGCAAACAATCACTTTTTCATACTTCTTATATATGCAAAGGTCTTTTCTTCACCCTCATCTCTCAGCATAACCAATAATTTTTCAAGCAAGGCCTCAGTGTTGGGGTGCATACGGTGTTTGCCTCTGATTCTGCAAAAATATGTAAACGGAGCGCCGTCCGTGTAATTTTTGCCGTTGTAGATTTTGCTTGCGGCAACTCGGTCGCAGAACATTTCGATAACATATTTTACAGGCATTTCAACATTTTCAATCTGCTTTGACTTCGGGTTGTAATCGTTCCAGTATTCGTAATGGTGACGGTTTCTGCCCTTGTGATGCAGCCACGCCTGTGAATAGCCGTACAGCTCTCTTTCCCTTTCATTGGGACTTCTCGTGCCCTGAAAATACTTTGCACCCGGAATAAATTCTGTGGGCGAATACTTTGACAAATCGTGTATTAATCCCTGTCTGAGAATTCCTGCCCTTGCACAGTTGGCAATTACCTTGTGCCTGTGACGGGTTATTGTTCTGAAATGTTTAATCGGATGTGCCATAATTATCACCATAAATTGTTAGTTTGGAAAATACAAAACATTCTCCGACTGACATTTTACCACATTTCTCGCCGATTTAAAATAGCACTTGCAAGATTGTCGAAAAAAAGTTATAATATACAAAGGTTAAAATTTTGTAACCATTTAATGTTAAATTCTATAAGGATAGGTAATCTATGAAAAAGAAAATTTTCATTCTTTTACTTTGTGTTGTCCTCATTGCAACCTGCATATTATGCGGTGTGACGGGAATTTTCGGAAATGATTCTCAAAATTCTCCAAAACCGCAGACGCCTGATACCGCAGTAACCGAAAATGTGACATTTCCGAGCAAGGTCGATTCGCTCACATTAAAAGTCGGCGAATCAAAGCTTATTGAACTGTCATCAGAAAAAGCAAAATCCGTCACCAAATGGACAAGCTCTGACAGTAAAATTGTTACCGTTGATGACGGCGGAAGGGTTGACGCTCTCAAAGAGGGTACGGCTCTGATTTCTGCCGTTTTAAAAGACAAATCAAAGTCGGAATTTCAGGTTACGGTGGCAAAATCAACTGCGAAAAAACAGCAAAGCTACTCAACCTGTATAACGGCAAATCTTGACAAGCTTGAAAGCAACAAGCGTAATACGGCAAAAAATCTGTACGCAATCAAGGTCAACCGCACGGCAAACTGCGTGACGGTTTACACATATGACGAAAAGGGCAAGTACACAATCCCCGTAAGGGCGATGATTTGCTCCACAGGTCTTGACAATTCGACAATCACGGGTGACTACACAATCGGAATCAAGTCCGAATGGCTTTTCCTTGTGGGTGATGTTTTCGGAAGATACATCAGCGGAATTTCGGGCGATTATCTTTTCCACTCCGTTCCCTACTACTCAATGAGCGAAGAAGATTTGGAGCTTGAGGAGTTCAACAAGCTTGGCGAACAGGCATCACAAGGATGCGTAAGACTTGCGGTTTCGGATGCAAAGTGGGTTTATGACAACTGCCCCACAGGCACGAATGTAAGCATATATGACGATGCAGAAAATGCAGGCCCTCTCGGAAAACCGGATGCAATCAAAATCACCGATTTTACCAACAAATGGGATCCGACAGACAGCAATAAAAAATGCCCGTATGCCAAAGCAACACCGACAATCAGCGGTGCAAACGATTACACAATTAAAAGCGGCGGCGAATTTTACGCCCTTGCAGGAGTAACAGCCGTTGACACCTGCGGCAACGACATAACTTCGAATATCGAAGTTTTCGGCAATGTAGTAACCACCCGAAAAGGCAAGTACAAAGTAACATATTCAGTCACCGATGTGCTGAAAAGAACCAATTCCGTCACGATTACGGTTACGGTTGCGTGATTGTTAAATTGAAAGTTGAAAATTGAAAATGTAAAATAAAAATGCGGTTGGCAATGTGCCACCGCATTTTTTATGTTCGTGTGTTCGTGCAGACGGTTTTAATAGTAAATTACAAATGTTGTCCGAGCATAACATAGCAATTGTTTGTACATACAGTAGCGGCGGTCAGTGACCGCCATTTGATTTGGTTGCAAAACCAAATCAACGATACAGCAACATACATATTTTGACTAAGTATAATATTCCAATTATTTTTGCGATGTGTGTTGTAGCGGGGAACCGTGTTCGCCCGTTTCACAAGTTTCATTTATAAAGTGTTATTTAAACGGAAAAATACTGCCGTTGCCTGTGGTCGAACCGATTTTGCAATCGGTTCGATTGGCGTTCACTGAACGCCGCTACAATTTTCCACTTTCCATTTTACATTTTCAATTTAAAAAGAATCTCCCGAACACGGCAAATGCCATATTCGGGAGAATTTTTTATTTATTCACATATTCACTTTTCACAAGCTTTAGCAAAAATTATTCAGCGTCGGGAAGGCTTGCAAGCTTTTCAAGGTGAGCATACTTATCAGCTGCAACCTTTTCAGCCTTTTCAAAGAGTTTTTCTGCTCTTTCGGGGAACGAACGAGTGAGTGAGTTATAACGAACTTCACCCATGATGAAGTCACGATATGATGCAGAAGGAGCTTTACCGTCAAGCATGAACGGATTCTTTCCTTCGTCTGCAAGACGAGGATCGTAACGGAAGATGTTCCAGTAACCAGCCTCAACAGCCTTTTTCTCCTCAAGCTGAGCAATACCCATGCCGCCCTTGATACCATGGTTGATACACGGAGCGTAGCAGATTACGAGTGACGGACCGTTGTAGCTTTCAGCCTCAACCATAGCCTTGAGAACCTGATTGTTGTCAGCACCCATAGCGCACTGTGCAACATAAACATAGCCGTAGCTCATTGCAATAGCGGCAAGGTCTTTCTTCTTAACAGCCTTACCTGCAGCGGCAAACTGTGCAACCGAACCTACAGGAGTAGCCTTTGAAGCCTGACCGCCTGTGTTAGAATAAACCTCAGTATCTTGGAGAGGATATTAACGAGCACGATGACCCCGACAGCATAAGACTTAAAGTTGTTCCAAAGAATACGGTTGTGTATGAGATAATCGGACCAATGTTTTTTGCGGCAGCAGACAAATTTATGGAGATTTCGTTAGAACCCGGCGTAAACGGTGGAGAAGATCCAATGTTTTTAGCAAGAAGAATTGTAATTGCTGCATCAGAAGATGTAGGTATGGCAAATCCAAATGCATTAGTTGTAGCAAATGCAGCAATGCAAGCAGTACATATGGTGGGAATGCCAGAAGCAAGAATATTACTTTCAGAGGCGGCAGTATATGTAGCAACGTCAAAAAAATCAAATGCATCATATTTGGCCATAAATAAAGCATTAGAAGATGTGGCAAGCAAGGATACAGGGGAAGTTCCTATGCATATTAGAAATGCACCAGCTAAGGGAATGGAAAGTTTGGGATATCATCAAGGATATTTATATCCACACGATTTTCCAGGTCATTATGTGGAGCAACAGTATTTACCAGATAAGATGGTTGGAACTAAATATTATATAAAAGATGAGAATTGTGACTAAGTTTTTTCTGATTGGGGACGGTTCTTTTTCGGAAAAAGAACCGTCCCCAATCAGAAATTATTTTGTTAGTTTTAACATTATTTCTTCTAAATCTATTTTTATTTCATTTCCATTTTCTTAATATTTACAAACCATTGTTGTATTTATTTCTATTTCACAGTTTTTTCCAGATATTTTTATAAATCCTGTTTTTTCATCATATATTACTGTTGCATCTTCTAATTCAATTTTTCCATCTAGTCCTCTTTCTAGCTTAAGCCTTATATTTCCTTTGCTTTCGTATTCTTTTAACTTTTCAGTTAATTCATTTTCATTAAATTTTGCCATAGTAATTTCCTCTCTTTCTTTTTTATTATTTACTATTTGAAAATTTTATATTCATGATAACTTAATAAGCTTTTAACTTCCTATCT
>ENA-UESI01000814-UESI01000814.1-human-gut-metagenome-genome-assembly--contig:-NODE-814-length-23240-cov-4.612140_pt1 | contig 23240 bp, 20 predicted proteins | sample MGYA00243005_ERZ508006 | MGnify/ENA primary metagenome ERZ508006 (study PRJEB26167, sample SAMN06115436) | human gut metagenome | host: Homo sapiens | place: China:Shandong | collected 2015-06-10... | reverse complement strand
CTTTTTGCAATTTCTGGATTGGCTACTCGGACTTCTGCAATCGCGTGAAAAACGGATGGTTATTCAGTAGACATTAATTAAATTATTGCATCATCCATTCCATAGACCCCCAAGACGCTAAGGGAGGAAATTAAACATGAAACACTGGGTCGCACAAGCGCTTTCTCTGCTGATGGCACTCTGCTTGTTTCTGCCCTGCTTCGCCGCAGCGGAAGAAGCCGCGCAGACTGCCGTCACCATCGACTTTGAGGATGGCAACGCCGCCGCGTTCAGCCAGTCTGGCTCCTGCACCGTCGGCGTGACGGAATCGCAGGCACACAGCGGCAAGCAGAGCCTGCGAGTTTCTGGACGCGGCAGCAATAACTGGGATGCCGTTGACCTCTCCGCTGCGTCGCTTGGCATCGAAGCCGGCGCGAAAGTCCACCTGTCCGCCTGCGTCTACGTCGAAAGCTCGGAGGACGGCGCTATGGCGATTAGCAAGGCGGGCGGCGATTACGCCTACTACGCGCAGGTGAACGTCAAGGGCAAGGAGTGGACGGAAATCTCCTGCGATTTCGAGGCGGACGCGGGCGTCAATATCCGCTTCCTCACGGCGTCGGATAACTATCTGGGCAAAAACTACTGCCTTGATGACGTTACGCTGACCATCACCGCGCCCGAAAAGGTGGATTACTCCGACGCGCCGCAGATTCACTACACGTCGGACTTTACCAGCGGCACGGACGGCTGGTATGCGCGCTCTGCGGGCGGTGCCGCCATCGAGACGACCGCTGACGGGCTGTACATCACCGGGCGTACCGCGACGTGGAACTCTCCCGGCCGCGACTTCGACCTTGTGCCGGGGCGCGCCTACAACCTGTCCGTGCAGGTGAAGCAGGACGAGATGGATTCGTGCAGCTTCATCCTGTCCGTCGCCCATACCCGCGACGGCGAGGAATCCTATGAGAACATTGTCACCGGCACGGCGAAGAAGGGCGAATGGGCAATGCTGTCCGGCGCGTACATTCCCGGTCGGTATGACAAGTATGTGCTGTACGTTGAGGGTGCGGGCAAGGAAACGTCCTTCACCATCCGCAATTTCACCTGCGACGAGAAGATTGACTCCTTCGACACCACTTCGCTGCCTGTCCTCAAGGCGCTCTATGCGGATAAGTTCGATTTCGGCACGGCGGTTGTTGCCAGTGAAGTGGCGGACAGCAAGCGCATGGCGTTCTACGGCAGTCAGTTCACCATCATGACCGCGGGCAACGAGATGAAGCCGGATTCGCTGCTGGACATGGCGGCGTGCCGCAAGCTCAGCCGCACGGACGACACGGCCGTCGCTGTGAAGTTCGACAACTGCATTCCGTTCCTCGATTGGTGCCGCGACAATGGCGTGAAGGTGCATGGGCATGTGCTGGTGTGGCACTCCCAGACGCCCGAAGCCTTCTTCCATGAGGGCTACGCGACCCACAAGCCGCTGTGCAGCCGCGAAACCATGCTCGCCCGCATGGAAAGCTACATCCAGCAGGTGCTGACGTGGACGAACGAGAATTATCCGGGGCTGATTGTCTCGTGGGACGTTGTGAACGAAGCCGTGGCGGACGGCAGCGACCAGCTGCGCGAATCCAACTGGACAAAGACGGTTGGTCAGGATTTCGTGAACCGCGCGTTTGAGTACGCCCGCAAGTACGCCGCGGACGGCGTGAAGCTGTACTACAACGATTACAACACCCCCCTTGACCCCAAGCTGCACGGCATCTGCGTCCTGCTGGACAGCCTGATTGCGGATGGCACGATTGACGGCTACGGCTTCCAGGCACACTACTCCGTCGGCAGCCCGACGATTGACCGCGTGGATTGGGCGTTCCAGCAGATTGCCAAGCGTGATTTGCTCCTGCGCGTGTCCGAACTTGACGTGGGCATTGACGATACAAGCGAGGAAAATCTGCAGAAGCAGGCGAAGTATTACGGCGACCTGATGAAGATTTTCCTGCGTTACGCCGACCGCATCGAAGCGGTGCAGGTATGGGGCACGGTGGACGACATGAGCTGGCGCGCGGACAAGTACCCGCTCCTGTTCGACAAGGATGCCCAGCCGAAGCCCGCGTTTGACACGCTGGTGGAACTGGCGCAATAAATCCATCATAAAGGCAACACCGCACAATCCATTTGCCAGCCGACCACCTCATTTGTGCGGTGTTACCCTAACTTTAAGGAGGCGACGAAGATGAAGAAGAAGAGTTTTGCCCTATTGCTGGCTGCGGCGCTGCTGCTGTGCCTGCTGCCGAGAATGGCGCCGGAAGCGAAGGCGGAAACCATCCGCGACAAATGCCGTTTCTGCAACACGACGGCAGATCATGAGATTACAAGATTCGAGCGATTCAACGACGATTATCATTATGTAATTTACATATGTTCACACTGCGGTAACGGTTCATATGCCCTATTTAAGGGCAATCCAATCAGCCTTCACTCTGGCGGCACCGAAACGCCGACCTGCACCACGGGCAAAACCTGCACCCGGTGCGGCACTCAATACGGCAAACTCGGTCACGACTGGGGCGCATGGCAATCCAGGGGCAACAACAGCGAGCATTTCCGCACCTGCCAGCGTGACGGCTGCGATGCGGAGCAAACCGCAGGCTGCTCCGGCGACAGCAGTGCGACCTGCATCACCCTGGGAACATGCACTACCTGTGGCGGGCAGTACTACAGCGCACATACCTTCCCTGCGAATCAGAGCTGGGATTCGGATGCCGAAAACCACTGGGTTAGCTGCACCGTCTGCCACGAAGCGAAAACTAAGGTGGGCGCACATTTATTCGTTCAGGGCAACGATAGCTCGTGCCTTAAGTCCGCAGCCACCTGCGTTTCTCCGCCCGTGTACTACACAAACTGCGCTTACTGCTACCGCAAGGGAACGGATACTTATGTACACCCATGGTATGGACCTGACCCGAACAACCACGACCTGGTGCACCACGACGCCAAGGCGCCCACCTGCACCGAAATTGGCTGGGATGCATATGATGCCTGCCAGCGTGAGGGCTGCACTTACACCACCAAGGTGGAAATCCCTGCGCTGAAACACAAGCTGGTGCATCACGACGCCAAAGCCCCCACCTGCACCGAGATTGGCTGGGAGGAATACGATACCTGCTCCCGCTGCGATTACACCACTAAGGTGGAGCTGCTTGCGCTGAAACACGACCTGGTGCATCACGACGCCAAGGCACCCACCTGCACCGAGACTGGCTGGGAGGAATACGATACCTGCTCCCGCTGCGATTACACCACTAAGGTGGAAATCCCCGCCCCCGGGCACGATTATACCGAAAAGGTCGTCAAGCCCACCTGCGGAAAGGGCGGCTACACGCTGCACACCTGCAAAAAATGCAATGACAGCTATAAGGATCACCAGACGAAGACGCTGCTGCACTGGTATGGCGAATGGACGAGTAACGGCGACGGCACGCACAGCGCAGCCTGCAAGCGCGAGGATTGCAAGCACGTCAGCAAGACCGAATGCGCCATCGTCGAATTCAAGCAGGATGAAGCGACGCGCACGCTCTGCCCCGTATGCGGCAATGTGAGCGGTGGCACGCATCTGGCGCTGGTTGAAGAAGTGACGGCGGAGGGCGAGCATCTGCCCTATGGCGAGCTGGTGCTGCGCATGGGTGAAACTGCGAACGGCAATACGCTGCTGAGCGTCTGCTTTGAAGTTTCCGGCAAGCTCACCCGGCCGAAGGGCGAGGTAAAAATCACGCTGCCCGCCGAACTGCTGAACGGCGTTACCTTGGCGCTGCTGAATGCCGACGATACGGAAATTGATCTGCCCTACATCGTGGAAGGTGAAAACGCAGTGTTCACGCTGAATTTCACCGATGCAGAAATTCCCACCGCGCTGATTCGCCTGATACCGACAGCGGAATAATCCCATTGCATAGCGTTTTTAAGGCCGTTGCAGAAGATGAATCCTGCAACGGCCGTTATGTGCGCCCGGCTTAGCCGAAGGCAAGGGTGTCCATCGAGAGGCGGAGTCTGAAGGAAGCCGGATGCCAGCGGGCAAACTCCCGAACCGACGAACAGAAATCACATAGTAGACCGTAGAGGGGCGGACGAGTGTGCATAACAACACAAGATCCAATGCTGCCCGAATCCCGTGCGGTAAATGTGGCGGTTATGTGGAAGAAAAAAAGGCGGCTGCCAGGCCTATCCCCTGACAGTCGCCTCACTGTTTACTTCTTTTCTACTTTGCTGCTGCCGCGGATGGTCGCATCCGGCTTGGCGGCCTGCTTCATGAACGCCGACGGGCTGATGCCGACGATGTTCTTGAACTGCTTGGAGAAGTGGTACGGATCCTGCATCCCGACTTCGATGCCCGCCTGACGAACCGTGTGCCCTTCCTCGCGCAGTAGCTCCTTCGCGCGCTCCATCTTGCAGTGCAGTACATACGACAGCGGCGGCATACCCACTTCGCTCACGAAGCGCTTGCGGAACGTTTCCATCGGCATACGGGAAATTGCCGCCATCTCCGCCAGAGAGAAGTTGTCCTTGTACTGATTCGCGCGCAGGGTGTCCACGACCTTCGCAATCTCGTGCGAAAGCATCGCGTCCATGGCGACCGGCTGACCCCAGTGGCTTGCCAGCATCCCGTACATCAGGTGCTGCAGCTGATATGTCGCGTCGCTGGTGTCCGTGTGGCGGACGATGACCTGCACAATCTGCTTCGCCAAGTACATCTGGCTCGGCAGCGCCCCCTGCTTCAGCGGCATATGCAGCAGCGCGCCCATCTTGCGTACGACCATCGGCGCAAGCGGGCCTTCCAGCGCAATCCACACGCAGCGGACGCTCTCGTCAATCTGCAGGGCAGCGTCGCGGTTGCCGGCGGGCAGGAAGCACGTTTCCTGCTGTTTCAGCGTCAGCTCATGCCCCTGCCAAACCAGCGTCGCTTCGCCTGCCTCCACCGCGAACCAAATCCACTGGTCATGCGGCTTAATGGGGCGTCTCCCTGCCTCAAACATCGCCGTGCCTGCCGCGTGAATCCACGCACCGCTGGAGCGGGTCAAGCTGCCCGGCTTGTGGTATCCTTCCACCACCATAGTATCCGCCGCAGCCTCTACGTCTGCGAACAGGTAAGACTCCATGCCCTTCATCCTCCTTCAACCAAATGGCACAATTGTCATTATGGCTATTATAATGCCCAAATCGGTTGATTGTCAAGAGGATTACACGATTTTCCCGAAATTTTTCTGAAGAATAGCCGTGCGTGCCCGAGTATGGATGAATGCCATTCGATACAGGTTAGCTTTGGAAAACTTTTCGCCCGAAAAACAGCAAATGTACAATCCTGCCCTTGACAAGCGCGGGATGAGCGGACTATAATAAATCCGAATACGCGGCAATGATGCCGCCGGACGGAGGAATTTTCTCCATGATGCTGTCTGTGCTGTTTCCGTTTACGTTCCCGGCGTTTTTCGCCGGGCAAATTGACGTACCGTGAAGCAGCAGCCGCAGCGATTGAGGAAAACATCAGGCGCGGAAGCTCTTTTGCGGGCTTCCGTGCTTTTTTTCGTCCATTTGAGCCAATAATGATTTTGAGCCAATAATGATTGACGCAGGAGGTTGAACACCATGATTATCGTCTTGAAGCAGGGCACGACCCAGCAGGAAATCGACACCGTCACCAATGCCGTGGTTGCGCGCGGCGTATCCGTCAGCCCGATTGTCGGCACGGAGATGACCATCCTTGGTCTGACGGGCGACACGAGCCGCATTGACCCCGACCAGCTGGAATCCTTCCACTGCGTCGAACGCATCATGAAGGTCGCCGAGCCGTTCAAGAAGGCAAACCGCGCGTTCCACCCCGCGCCGAGCGAAATTAAAATCGGGAACTCGGTTGTCGGCGGCAAAAAACTGGCGATTATGGCTGGCCCCTGCTCCGTGGAGAGCAACGAGCAGATTACCGCCGTGGCGCAGGCGGTGAAGGACGCGGGCGCGACGGTGCTGCGCGGTGGTGCGTTCAAGCCGCGCACGTCCCCGTACTCCTTCCAAGGACTGGCATACGAGGGGCTGGACATGCTCTGCCATGCCCGCGAGCAGACCGGTCTGCCCATCGTGACCGAGCTGATGTCCCCCTACGACATTGATACCTTCGTGGATAAGGTGGACTGCATTCAGGTCGGCGCGCGCAACATGCAGAATTTTGACCTGCTGAAACAATTGGGGAAGATTCGAAAGCCGATTCTGCTTAAGCGCGGTCTGTCGGCGACCATCGAGGAGTGGCTGATGAGCGCGGAGTACATCATGGCGGGCGGCAATGAGCAGGTGATTTTGTGCGAGCGCGGCATCCGCACGTTCGAGACGTACACGCGCAACACACTCGACCTGTCCGCCATCTGCGCGGTGAAGAAGCTGAGCCACCTGCCGGTGATTGTCGATCCGAGCCACTCGACCGGCAAGAGCTGGATGGTGCAGCCGATTGCGCGCGCGGCGATTGCGGTTGGCGCGGACGGCGTGATGATTGAGGTGCACAACGACCCGGCGCACGCGTTGTGCGACGGTGCGCAGTCGATTACGCCCGCCGCGTTTGTGGACGTGATGGCGGATATTCGGAAAATCGCCGAAGCTGTTGGGCGCGAGGTGTGATGATGCAAAAACGCCCCTGCTTATGTTAGGCAGGGGCGTTTTTGGTGCTGACTTTTTTGTTTATTATGTAAGTTTGGAGCAGGGGAATGCGCCTGCGGGCGCACCAAAGGGCATGAAAACAAACGAAGTTTGCGGTCGCCCTTTGGAAACCTTCGGTCGCCACTTCCATACTTTTGGGGTTTTGTTTCTTTTTTGAACCGTAGGTCCGTTGGATAAACACGCGGACACTGTATGCAGAAGCGCTCAACTCAATCGCGAGAAGGGTGTCGAGAGGGTCGAAGACCCTTCGCGGGTGCAGGGCAGAGCCCTGCCGGAGTCCAGAGGCAGAGCCTCTGGCGTCTCCTTTACCCCCGTAAGAACCCAATCACTTCCGGCACATACTTCTCCATCACATCGTTCGTGGACATGTAGATTTCGTGCTTCGCGGGATAAACGGAAAGTTTCGCACTGGGGACTTGCGCGACGAATTGTTTCTGCTCCGGCAGACAGACTGTCTTGTCCAGTGACGCTTGGCAGAGCAGCAGCGGCGTGGTAATCTGCTTGTCCTTTACCGGGTCAAGCAGTACTTGCGTCACGCCAATCGCTTCCTGTACCCAGCCATAAGTGGGTGAACAATTCTGCAAGTGCGCGTTGTCGATGCGCTTGCACTCGTAGTAGTCAAAGCGGACGCGGCTGGTGGCGCAGGATGTCTCGAATGGCTCGTTCTCCGGGCTGAACGGCTTGCCGATGAATGCGCGGTCTTCCCGCTTGCCGATGGCGCACATGAAGTCCGCTGCGAGTTTGCCCGCCCAGCGCGGCAGCGGCGCACTCGACGGCGCAATCATCGGCGCAGTCAGCACCGCCCGCGCGAAATACTCCGGGTGATTCATCAGCGTCATGCCGCCAATCGCGCCGCCCATCGAGTGCGCATACAGCACGCGCGGCAGATGCTCCGTCCTCGGCAGGACGACACCCGACATGAACTCCTCCAAATCGCGCAGATAATCCGAAAACGCATCGACGTGCGTGATGGAGGTGTCAGAAATTTTGCGGACGGATTTGCCGTGTCCGCGGTGGTCGATGGCGTAGACGTTGAACTTCTCGTTCAGAAAATACCACGTCATTTCGCGGAATTTCTCGGCGGATTCCGTGTAGCCGTGCAGGATGACGACGGCGCGGGTCGCATCCGGCTGCTCGTAGACCTCCGCGTGCAGCGTTCCGCCCGTGGAGAGCGGCATGTCCATCTCCTGACGGCGCGAATCCAGATACGGCTCTACCGTCTCGGTCATGACGGCGGCATAGTTGCTTTCGGGCAGAATGGAAATCATAGCGTCCTCCTGTGATCATAATGCTTGACATGTCTATTATATCAGAAAAAGAACGCAAAATGCAAGGGCTGCACCGACTTTTCCGGCACAGCCCTTGATGTTATTTGTTGATTTCCTGCTGAAGCACGTCAAGGAACGCTTGACGGCGGCAGTTCTTGAACGAATAGGTAAATCCATCTGACGTAAAGCGGAACGTGTAGCCCTTGAGAATTTCGCCCATCAGGCTGGTGGTGCTGAAGTCGGTCACGCCCTTGAGCGGAATGGTGCGCATCAGCTTGAGCGGCTCGGACTTCATGTTCGTGTCGTAGATGAGCAGGTCATTGCCCTTCACACCGAGCAGCACCATGCCGAAGCTTCCGTCCGGCAGCTCCTTCACCGTGGCGCAGAGCGCCGCCCCGCGCGCATCGCAAACGCCCGCGTCCTGCATCTGCTGGGCGTATTTCTCCTGATTTGCCATGAAAAATCAAACCTCCTTCGTTGGCTTTGCGCCTATCTCCATGATAGGACGCTGCGGTTGATTTGTCAAGCGAACGCGGGAAAATTTACAAGTGGAATTAGTTCGGCACATACATCGGTGTCAGCCCCATTTCGAGATACACCGTGTTGACATGCTCCTGACACGCGCGGGCGAACCCCTCCGCGTCAAACGCGCCGTTCAGGTAGCGCTGCATGAGCGTCTTGAGGGCATCGTCGAAGGTGACGGGGGAGTCGCCGGGGATGTAGGCATACTGGACGAGGTTTTGATAGTAGGCAATGTCCTCCGGGGAGACGGAATAGGGGTGTTCGGTGATGTAGGCTAAGCTGCTGCGGGCGCGGTCAAGATTATCTTCATCCTGCGCGGTGCGGTTCTCTTTTGCTTCCAAGCGGGCGATTTCATCCTGATATTGCGCAACCTTTTCATCATAGTCGGAACGGATGATGGGCTTGCTGAGAGACGAATCCCAGAGTGCGGCGTTTTCGGATTCGTAAGTCGCCAGATGGTGCATTAGGTCAATCGCACCGTCGATGTTGTTGGAATAGGGATTGATGACGGCGACGACTGTTAGATAATATAAACCAGAAGGTACATCATCGAGTACAGAGGGAATTAGTTCAATGCGCGTGGAAGGAGTGACAGAAGCGGCAGACGAAGTAAAGACTTCGTAGTCTGCGAATAAATTTTCCTTCGATGTTTCAGGCACAGTATTCCTGATTTTTTCGGCAATACGAGCAAATTCGGGACGCAGAAAATTGATTTGCCCATCCACTCGTTCAGAGGCAATCAAGAATTGGCGCAAATAGAACGTGAGCATATCCTGCTGCGTGTACCTGTATTCGAGCATCAGCACATAGTCACGGCTCAAAAGACCGCTGTCGAACAGCACTTTACTAACGTCTAACAACTCATCAAAGGTTGTTGGTTCGGAAAGTGCCAATTCTTCCAGCAAATCAGGGGAAAGAACTTGCCACCCCCACGGCTGTGCATCAACATACCAGCCGACCAGATTGCCATTGTCCATGAGCGCATTCTGAAAGGCAGGATACAAGTCGCCGAGTTTATCAATCAAATCGCTGTCATCGGTCAGTGGATAGTAATAGTGCTGTTTTTTGATTTGGTCAAGCCCAGCGTTCGAGTCAAAAATGAAGATGTCAATATTGGGATCGCGGGATGCGATGGCGGATGCAATGTCCTTCATCGAGCCGTCTCTTCGTTCGACGGAATGTCCTGCCGCGGCATAGGAATCAATGGGCGGGCAATAGGAGGATGCGCCGAGAATTCGGACGGGCTGCGTATTTTCCGCCGCGGCGAACGTGCCTAAGAGTGCAATCATCATCAGCAGAGCAAGCAAGCGTTTCATCTTCAATTCCTCCTTCGGAACGGGAAGCAAGTCAACGTGTGCATAGTGTGATGGTCGAGTTTCCAATATCATCATAACAGACGATGTACAAAATGTCAAGATATTAAAACAAAAAAATACAAGCGGCGGCGAAAATGCGCAAAACAAATCCCCCGACTGCCTTGCAGCAATCGGGGGGATGAATCAGCATCTTATGCGTTGAAATTCAGGTACTCTTCCGCGGGCGGGGGTACAATCTCCGCGCGGGCTTCCTGCAGCATCAGCATCTTTTCGCCCTGCGCGTCCACCGCTTTGCACTGCGCGGTCAGGCGGAAATATGCCTTCGTGCTGGGCTTCTGGATGCCCTGCGTAATCCAGCCGATGGGCTGAATGTCGTTCGCGCAGCACGTCATCGCCATCCGTCCGAACATGTAGTAGCCCTTGGGCAGCGAGCGGTCAGCGAACGCCTGCCCCACCAGACGCACGGTCTTACGGTCGTAGCGGTCGGCATGATCAAGCGAATCCAGATAGAAGGTCGGAATGTCCTCGTCCTTGATTTCGATGACAGCGGACTTCATGTCGTAGGGGAGGTCTTCGTCCGCCACGCCGTCTTCGCTCGTGCCGTCGGTGTTCTCGAAGATGATGTTCGTCTTCGGGTTGACCGCTTTGAGCTGGCGACGCCACGGGCTCTTGTTTGCGCCGGGCTGGCAGCGGTTGACCAGAATCAGGTCAGCGACCTTCATCGGGTCGGTCAGCATCTGGCGCATGTTGGTGAAGTAGTTGTCGAAGGTGTTCGCGTCCACCGTCGTGATAATCTGCACGACTTCCCACTTACGAGGCAGCATACAGCTGCCCAGCCGCTCAATCGTCCAGATGCTGTTGTACTCGATGATGACGCGCTCCGGCTGATACTCCTTGTCCAGCGCTTCCATCTTCTTCGTGTTCATCTCGTCCGCTTCGTCGAGGACGACAACGGTCGTGTTCTTCGCCGTTTCGTATTCCTCAACGCCCTCTTCGCAGCAGATGACCAGCGTCTTCTGCCCGCGCGAGAAGTTGTCGTCCGTCAGCATGGAGTTGATGAGCTGGGTTTTGCCGCTTTCGAGGAAGCCGGTAATCAGGTAGACTGGTGTAAATTCCTGTTCGCTCATGCCTTGAACAGCTCCCGCAGTGCTTTTTCGTCGATGTGCGCACCGATGACGCACAGGCGGCCGGTGTAATCCGGCGTACCCGGACGGAACTGGCTTTCGCCCGGCACATAGTCAAACTGGAACCAGTCGCCCGCCGCGTTCTGCAGCACGCCCTTGGCGCGCAGCACCGTGCCGTACTCTTCTTCGTCGGACAGCTTGTCCAGCATCGCCTTGACCTCGTCCTGCTCGTAACGGTTTGCAGTTTCTACGCCGACAGACACGAACACTTCGTCCGCGTCATGCCCGTGGTGATGATGGTGATGATGTCCGCAGGAGCAGGTTTCGCCGTCCTCGTGGTCGTGATGATGATGTTCGTGCTCATCCTCGTCATGGTCGTCGTGATCATGATGGTGATGATGCTCATGGTCGTCATGGTCGTCGTCATGATGATGATGGCAGCAGCATTCCTCGCCGTCCTCGTGATGGTGATGATGCTCGTGTTCGTCCTCGTCGTCGTCATCATCGTCGTCATCGAGGTGGATTTCCATCGGCTTGCCGGATTCAATGACTTCCAGCAGCGTATCAGCGGACAGGTCATCCCACGGCGTCGTCACGATGCGGACGCCCGGATGCTGCTCTTCCACCAGCGCGCGGCTCTTCTCGATGCGCTCCGCGGACAGCAGCTGCGTGCGGCTGAAAATCACCGTCGCGCTCGTCTTAATCTGGTCGAGGAAGAACTCGCCGAAGTTCTTCATATACATGCGGCACTTGCCCGCGTCCACAACGGTCGCGCAGCCGGTCACAACGAGGTCACTGTGGCGTTCCTTCGCGCGCTCGACGGCGGCGAGGATTTCGCTCAGCTTGCCCACGCCGGACGGCTCAATCAGCAGGCGGTCAGGATGATACTTCGCAATCAGGTCATCAACCGCCTTCTGGAAGTCGCCCACCAGCGTGCAGCAGATGCAGCCGGAATTCAGCTCATCAACGATGATGCCCGAATCCTTCATAAAGCTGCCGTCCACGCCGACTTCGCCATATTCATTTTCCAGCAGGATGATTTTTTCCTTCGCAACGCTGCCCGTCAGCAGCTTTTTGATGAGCGTCGTTTTGCCCGCGCCCAGAAAACCCGAAATAATGTTGACCTTAACCATAGCTGTTTTTCTCCTATTCCTCAGGGTCTGGCGGCTCATTCCCGCCACACGCTATTATACCACATTCGTCAAGGTCTAACAAGGGGAAAATAAAAAACATTTGAGTGCGGGAGCATATGAAAAAGCCGCAGACAGAATCTGCGACTGCGGCTTTTTACATGAGCTGTTCATGGAGCAAGTGCTTGATGAATGCCTGTGCGTGTTCAGCACCGACACGTTCAATCAGGCGATTGTAATCTTCCACTTCCTCTCCGGTGAAAAGCAAGGCTATGGCGCGCGCTTCCTGTCCGGCAATGTGTTCGTACGCTTCCGGGTGTGCCCAGAAGCATTTCAAACAGAATGCTTTGTTTTTTGCCTTCCAGTTGTCGCAATGCTCACAAGCCCAAGATTTTGCCCGATTTGCAGAAGGGCTGAGCAGCATGAAGCAATCTACATCCGTTGTATTCGCTTCGCCGCTGATTTCGTAGGGAACACGATGGTCAATTTGCAGCAGCGAAGCATCCATTTCTTCCAGATAGATGCCGCATCGCGAACCGTACTTGTCAAGCAAGGCTTGCTTCAACGCTTTGGAAAGGCTTGTGCGCCCAGCTGCCTTTGCAGAGGCATGCTGTACTTCATCCGGTGAACCGAAACGATACGCGGCAATCGTTTTTCCGTTTTCATCCTTGATTCGCTCGGTGACAATCGGAATTCCATATTCGCGTACGTCTCGGATAGCACGCGGCGGATGGTCGTAACCATAGACTTCTTGCAATTCCTGCGTTGTAATGCAGCCGTGCGCAAGAATATGGTCAATGACGGTTTTCGGACGTTTGGCGGTTACGCTGTGGAGCAAATCAAGAAAAGCTTGCGGGTATTCCGTCATACGATAGCCTCCAGAAAGTTCAGCTGTTCATTTGTTTTCTGCACGAGCGGAACAAGGCTTTCGCTGATGTACAAGGCTTCCAGCGTTGTTGCTTTTTGCCCCAGCAAAGTAGCTTGCGTGGAAATACCGGCATTCAGCAGCACTTTTTTGCAGTGCAATTCAGGCGGCAAATCCTGACCATAGGATTTTTCTCCGCAGATTCCGTCGTAGCTGATGAGAAAGTCAATGCCGCGTTTGTTCAGCTGAAGAACAGCTTCCGCAAAGTCCTGAAATGTAACACCGGACAGGTAACGTCGGTCACGGCAGTTGGTTACACCCTGATATGGCGGATCCATGTACACTAAATCACTGGGAGACGCCATGTTCAAGATTTCATGATAATCCAGCGCGCAAAAGGCTGTTTTTCCTTTCAAAAGGTCAGAAATCTGAAATAGATTGGCAGACAGCGTAATTGGATTTGTGCCGTGCCGCCGTTTGTCCGGCGACTGATTGAAGTTCCCAGCCTGCCCATAGCGGACTGCACCCTTGACACAGCGCGCAAGCAGGTACAGCATGTTTGCGGGCGAAGTATCTCCGCTCTGCGCTTTCCGCAGCAATAATTCTGTCTGGATACGGTTCACCCCCTTCCTGTCTATTAAAACGTCCCATATCATCAAAATGATTTCTGTTTTTTCAAAAATTTCAAATAATTGCCTTTATTATGTTCTTATAGCTTTATTATAATAAAGAACCTTGTGTTTTTCCTTGTCAAGAGGGCTGGCACCGTCCATTCCTCTCTCTTTTTGCCAAAGTTTTCCTTGTTTTTTCTTGCAAGCTGCCGAAATCAGCACATCTTCAAAGTTTTTTGTTGACACACTGCGATTTTTGTGGTAATCTATCCCAACAATTTAATATAACATATTTACTTAGAGTTCCAGCTCGGCTCCCGAAGGAGCCGGAGCAAGTTTTTAACTTTCTATCGCTACATAACGAACCCGAACCAAGGCCATCCCGGAAGGGATGGTCAGGTTCAGGTTGTTGTGTGGCGATTTTTTATTGCCAAATCCAGCACCGTACCTTGACATTTTCATCGTATAAAGCCTCCTCCGCTTTTTGTAAAAGGCTTATACCGCCGCATTCACTGCCGAATGAAATATCAGTAACCGCTCCGAGGGAATTTAAAATATGCACGGAAGAATAGGCAAAACGCTCAGCAGATGATATGGCATACGGCATTGGAAGCTCAAGCACAAGGTCAACTCCGCCGAGTAGGGCGGCTTTTGCCCTCGCGTACTTTGACATCACAGCCGTTTCGGCTCTCTGAACGTAATTACCGCTCATCACCGAAACTATCGCGCAGTCCCCGGCCTTTTTGCGTATTTCGTCTATCTGGAATTTATGTCCGTTATGGAACGGGTTATACTCTGCCACAATACCGTAAACTTTCATAGATAATCTCCGTCAAATCAAGTACTGTACCGGTCAAGCCGGCAGAACTTCAAATTAAACATATTTTATAATATCGGCGAAATTTAGTCAAATCTCTTCGGCACATATTATTCCTTGAAAAATCTGTCGAAACAGTATATAATATCTTCGATAACTTTATTAGCTATTTGGGAGGTATTATTTTTGAAAATTCTTGTTATCAATGCAGGCAGTTCATCGCTTAAATATCAGCTTATCGATATGGACGACGAGAGTGTTATTGCAAAAGGCATCTGCGAAAGAATAGGCAATGAGGGATCTTGCATCAGCGGTAAGATTCACGGTAAATCGGAAAAGTTTGAAAAGACCGTTGTAATGAAAAATCACACCGAAGCTTTCAACGAAGTTAAAAAAGCTCTTACCGAAGGTGAATACAAGGTTATAAACGACATTTCGGAAATAGCTGCTGTCGGCCACAGAATAGTACAGGGCGGTGCTCTTTTCAACCACAGCGTTTTAGTAGATGACGACGTTATTAAGGGCATTGAGAGTCTTTGCGACCTTGCTCCGCTTCACAACGCAGCGCATATTCAAGGTATTAAAGCAAGTATCGAGCTGTTCGGCAAAGATGTTCCGCAGGTAGTTGTGTTTGATAACGCATTCCACAGCACCATGCCGCCGGAAGCATATATGTTCGGCCTCCCCTATGAATATTATGAAAAATACGCACTCAGAAAATACGGTTTCCACGGCACTTCGCACCGTTTTGTAAGTGCTCGCTGCGCAGATGTTATGGGCGAAGATATCAAAAAGCTTAAAATCGTTACATGCCATCTCGGAAACGGTTCTTCGATTACGGCTGTTAAATACGGTAAATGCATAGATACATCTATGGGTCTTACACCACTCGACGGCGAAATAATGGGAACAAGAACAGGCAGCATAGACCCGTCTGCCGTTCTTTACATTATGAAAAAAGAGGGTAAGACTCCCGATGAAATGAGCAACCTTCTCAACAAAAAGTCCGGTATTCTCGGTGTATCGGGTCTCTCTTCCGATGACAGAGACGTTAAAGTAGCTGCCGCCGAGGGCAACAAGAGAGCCAAGCTCGCAAGAGATATGCAGATATACGAAATAAAGAAATATATCGGTTCTTACACCGCTGCCATGGATGGTGTTGACGCAATAGTTTTCACAGGCGGTATCGGTGAAAATGCCGACGATATGAGAGCTACCGTCTGTGACGGTCTCACCTTCCTCGGCATTAAAATCGACAAAGAATTTAACAAGACTCTTGTAAAGGGCAAAGAGGGAGAAATTTCCACACCCGACTCAAAGGTTCGCGTTTTCGTTCTTCCGACAAACGAGGAGCTTGTTATAGCAAGAGACACAAAAGAGATTGTTACAAATCTTAAAAAATAATCTTCTTAAATAGATTGCAGTTATTCATTATATTTCAAGAAGCACCTCAGGCTTATACTTGAGGTGCTTCTTTCTTATTTAAGTATCTTTTTAAGATACATTCCGGTATACGATTTTTTGCAGGCGGCAACCTTTTCCGGCGTTCCGCAAACAACAATTTTGCCGCCGTTATCGCCGCCCTCCGGTCCTAAATCTATAATATGGTCGGCAACCTTTATCACATCGAGATTATGCTCGATTACAACAACCGTATTACCTGCATCAACAAGCTTTTGGAGAACGTCAATCAGCTTGTGAACATCGGCTGTGTGAAGTCCGGTGGTAGGCTCGTCGAGAATATATATAGTTCTGCCGGTCGGCCTTTTTGAAAGCTCGGTAGCAAGCTTCACGCGCTGTGCTTCACCGCCTGAAAGAGTGGTTGCAGGCTGGCCGAGCTTAATATAGCCCAAACCGACATCATACAGGGTTTGCAGTTTACGCGCAATTTTCGGCATATTACGGAAGAACTCAAGGCCCTCCTCAACCGTCATCTCGAGGACATCATATATGGATTTACCCTTGTACTTTACCTCGAGAGTTTCACGGTTGTATCTTGCGCCCTTGCATATTTCACACGGCACGTACACATCCGCCAAAAAATGCATTTCGATTTTTACTATGCCGTCGCCCTGACACGCCTCACATCTGCCGCCTTTTACATTGAAAGAAAATCTACTCGACGTAAATCCGCGGATTTTAGCGTCTTGTGTTTGCGCAAACAGTGTTCTTATATCCGTAAAAACACCCGTATAGGTAGCCGGATTCGAACGCGGAGTTCTGCCTATCGGCGATTGGTCTATATTTATTACCTTATCTAAAAACTCAAGTCCCTCAATCAACTTATGCTTGCCTGCCGGCTTTTTTGCGCCGTTTAAATCATTCGCAAGCTGTTTATAAAGTATTTCATTTATAAGTGAAGATTTACCCGAACCCGATACTCCGGTTACGCAAATAAATTCGCCGAGAGGAAAAGAGACGTTTATATTTTTCAGGTTATTTTCGGCAGCTCCGATTACCTTAAGTACATTGCCGTTTCCGCTGCGTCTCTTTTCGGGGACCTCGATTTTTCGCTTACCGCTTAAATACTGGCCTGTAAGCGAACGGTCACATTTCAAAATATCATCAAGCGAGCCCGCGCAAACCACCTCGCCGCCATGGACGCCCGCTCCGGGGCCGATATCGACTATATAATCGGCCGCGCGCATGGTGTCTTCATCGTGTTCAACAACTATGAGCGTATTACCGAGGTCACGCATACGCTTAAGCGTTCCGATAAGCTTATCGTTATCGCGCTGATGAAGTCCTATGCTCGGCTCGTCAAGAATATACAACACTCCCATAAGAGACGAGCCTATTTGAGTAGCAAGTCTTATGCGCTGGCTCTCCCCTCCGGAAAGCGTACCTGCAGAACGAGACAGCGTAAGATAATCAAGACCGACATTTTGAAGAAAGCTCAGACGGCTTTTAATTTCTTTCAAAATCAACGACGCAATCATCTGCTCACGGTCTGTCAAAACCAAAGTGTTTATAAAATCAAGTTCCTTTGTCACCGACAGCTTTGTAAGCTCGTAGATATTAAGTCCGCCCACCGTAACGGAAAGAGACTCTTTTTTTAATCTCGCGCCCTTACAATCGGGGCAATCGCAGGCTGTCATAACCTGCTCTATCTCCCAACGCGCCCAATCGCTTGTACTCTCTTTATAGCGGCGTTCCATATTGTTTACGATGCCCTCAAACTCGGTATTGTAGGTACCTGTGCCGTAAACGTTTTTACGCTGCATTTTCAGCTTTTTGCCGCCGGTTCCGTAGAGAAGCGCATTATACGCTTCATTGGAGAAGTCGCAAATTGGTGTGTCGAGAGTAAAACCGTATTCCTTACCGAGTGCCAGATAGTACATTTCGGCTATTGTGCCGCTGTCGGCATTTGACCATCCGCTTGCCCTTATAGCGCCTTCTCTTATGGAAAGCTTTTTATTCGGAATTATAAGATTAGGGTCTACCTTAAGAAAAATGCCGAGCCCGGTACAAGTCGGACACGCACCGAAAGGATTATTGAACGAGAACATACGAGGCGACAACTCATCAATACAAGCACCATGTTCGGGGCACGCGAAATTCTGTGAAAACAGCAATTCATCTCCGCCGATAACATCAACAATGACATTTCCGCCCGTAAGAGTTGACGACATCTCTATCGCCTCGGCAAGACGACTACGTATATCATCGTTTATAACAAGCCTGTCAACTACTATTTCAATGTTATGCTTTATATTTTTTTCAAGCTTAATATCCTCGGAAAGGTCATACAAATTACCGTCTATACGCACACGTACAAATCCCGACTTTCTTGCGGAATCAAGTTCTTTTTGATGTTCGCCCTTTCGTCCTTTTACCACAGGTGCCAAAATCTGTATTTTTGTGCCGCCATCAAGCGCCATAACCTTATCGACTATAACGTCTACGCTCTGCTTTGATATTTCCCTACCGCAAATCGGACAATGCGGAATACCTATACGGGCATATAAAAGCCTTAGGTAATCATAAATCTCCGTAACCGTGCCGACTGTTGAGCGTGGGTTTTTTGAAGTGGTTTTTTGGTCTATGGATATAGCCGGAGAAAGACCGTCTATATAATCGACATTCGGTTTTTCCATCTGTCCCAAAAACATACGCGCATATGAAGAAAGTGATTCAACGTATCTGCGCTGACCCTCGGCATAAATTGTGTCAAACGCAAGCGAGGACTTTCCGGAACCCGAAAGACCCGTAAATACCACAAGCTTGTCTCGCGGTATTTCAAGGTCAATATTTTTTAAGTTGTGCTCTTTTGCACCTTTAATAATGATTTTATTACTTGCCATTATTTACCTTCTCTTAATTTTTGTATCTTATCGCGCAGCATAGCGGCGTGTTCAAATTCAAGAATTTTTGCAGCCGCTTTCATCTCTGCCGTCAATTTAACTATAAGAGCCTCGCGTTCACGCGCGCTGAGACGCTTTTTGGGTTTATCGTCAGCGTGAGTTGATATTTCAATAATATCGCGCACGTCTTTTTTTATCGTTTTAGGCGTTATATGATGTTCCTTATTATAAGCCGTTTGTATCTCACGCCTGCGATACGTTTCGGATATTGCTTTTTCCATAGACGGAGTTACGGAATCGGCATACATTATTACCTGCCCGTCGGCATTTCGCGCGGCACGGCCTATGGTTTGTATAAGAGACGTTTCCGAACGTAAAAATCCCTCTTTGTCGGCGTCTAGTATTGCCACAAGCGAAACCTCGGGAATATCAAGTCCCTCACGTAAAAGGTTTATTCCCACGAGCACGTCAAATTCGCCGAGACGAAGATCACGAATTATCTCCATTCTCTCAATTGTATCGACATCGTAATGCATATAGCGAACCTTTATACCGTGTGTATCCAAAAACTCAGTCAGGCTCTCAGCCATTTTTTTGGTCAAGGTTGTTACAAGCACACGTTCCTTACGCTCGATACGGATATTTATTTCTGAAATCAAGTCCTCTATTTGACCGTCGGTAGGCTTGACGATAATTTCGGGGTCTAAAAGCCCTGTCGGCCTTATAACCTGCTCAACTATCTGCGAACTCTTTTCCCGTTCAAAATCACCCGGTGTGGCGCTTACAAAAATCTTTTGACCGACACGGGAATAAAATTCATCGAAGGTCAGCGGTCGGTTGTCGTATGCGGATGGGAGACGGAAGCCGAAATCAATAAGCGCGTCTTTGCGCGAACGGTCACCGCCGTACATTGCTCTGACCTGAGGCAAGGTTACGTGCGATTCGTCCACAAAAAGCACAAAGTCTTTGGGGAAATAATCAAGGAGCGTAAACGGCGCCGAACCAGGTGCTCTGCCCGACATAATACGGGAGTAATTTTCAATGCCCTTACAAAAGCCAGTTTCTTTGAGCATCTCCATATCGTATTCTGTGCGCTGCTTTATTCGCTGTGCCTCCAACAGCTTTCCCTGTTTTGTGAACTCCTCTACCCGCTCTTCCATTTCCTTTAAGATTTCATCAATGGCGCGCTCAAGCTTTTCGGGTGCAACAACATAGTGCGAAGCCGGATATATCGCAACATGGGACACGGTATTTTTAACCTGCCCCGTCAGAGCATTTATTTCACAAATTCGGTCAATCTCATCGCCGAAAAATTCAACTCTTATTGCCGTATCATTTGAATATACCGGGAAAATATCCACAACATCGCCGTGAACACGGAATTTATTACGGATAAAGTTAATATCGTTGCGCTCATACTGTATATCAACAAGCTTAGCAAGCAGCTCATCACGGGACTTCGTCATACCCTGCCTAAGCGAAATTACCATGTTTCGATAATCTATCGGGTCACCGAGCGAATATATGCATGAAACGCTTGCGACTATAATGACATCTCTCCGCTCAGAAAGTGACGATGTTGCCGAATGGCGAAGCTTGTCTATTTCATCGTTAATAGCGGAATCTTTTTCGATATAGGTATCGGTAGTCGGTATATACGCTTCGGGCTGATAATAGTCATAATATGATACGAAATACTCTACCGCATTTTCGGGGAAAAACTCGCGAAATTCAGAACAAAGCTGTGCGGCTAAGGTTTTATTGTGAGCGAGTACAAGCGTAGGACGGTTTATGTTTGCAATGATATTTGCCATTGTAAAGGTTTTGCCGGAACCCGTAACGCCGAGTAATGTTTGCTCCTTGTAACCGGCATTTATCCCCTCGGTTAATTTTTCAATCGCTTCCGGCTGATCTCCTGTCGGTTTATATTTTGAATGTAACACAAAACGATCCATACGCACCTCGTATTTACCAAACAAATGTTTACCAAAATTATATCATATACAATAATTATTGTAAACCAAATTATTTAAAATAAAGCGGCCAAAATAAGACTGTGAATCGGTCATAAAATAAGCACCATCGGCAAATCGGCTCTCATCAGAGCCATAATACCGTTGATGCTGTAAAATAAATCGTCAGCCGCACTCGCTTGCATTGAAGCTGCATTTTCAAGCACTATTTACACCGCAATTTTGCATAATCAGAAAAAAATCCAAGCATATCGGAAATTGTTTCCTTACCCGGGACGGAAAACGGGTCTATAACCGAAAAGACGTGAGGCAAATTTTTTCCGTTATATTTATCGCGGTTTTCAAGCTTACACTTAACGCCCTCTCCACACAATAAATTATATATCTTTATTGTAGGCAATCTACCGACAGCATCGCCCGAGCTCGTCACAAGGAACGTCGGCGGCATTGACCCCTTATTTAAAACGGCATCAAAATTCTCAAATCCGCGCAGCGTACTCTCCGAAAACTCCTTTCCCTTAACACGGCTGTAATACAAATCCTGAAAAGTGTGCGTATTCATAAAACAAACAGGCGAAGTTAAGCCGCACGCTCTGAACTCAAGTCCGCTTTCGGTGACTCCGAATATTTTTCTAAGCTTATCCGATGAATTCAGCAATGCGGAATATGCCGCCAAAAATCCACCGGCCGAATCACCGGTAACAAAGACATTGTTTAGATCACCGCCGTATTTTTCTATGTTTGTGCTTACCCATTTAAAGGCGAAAAAGCAATCTCTGAGTTGGTCGGCCACTGAAAAATCCGGAGCTAATCTGTAATTAATATTGACAACAACATAATCGTTTTGTGCAATGACAAGACAATAATTTTTATTTATTTCTTTCGTCCCGTACATCCACCCACCGCCGTGAATGTCAATTATGACAGGACGGTGTGAGAGCTTACCGGATTTAGAGTAAACATCCAGTCTGTGCTGCCATAACCCGTCGTCTATGTATTGAATATCGCAGAATTGTTCGATTTCGGTAGGCGGGGTTTGAGAATTGATCCTTCTCGCATCCTTCCTTTCGACAGTGTTCCAAAAAAGCTTAAAAATCTCAGACAGCATAAAAGATCACTCCATTTATAATATGTCAAGTAATTCGTGAAGGGAATTCACAATAAAATCCGGAATACAACCGAATTTCTCGGGGCTTTGCAAACCACCGTACCCTTGCCTTATCCAAACAGTATTTATACCGAGAGATTTAGCAGGCGCAATATCATTATCAATTCTGTCGCCTATCATAAAGGCCTCGTAGGCGTAGCAACCGGCTTTTTCGAGTGCCGTTTTAAATATAACCGGATTTGGTTTTGAAACGCCTACATCGCTTGAGGCGAGGACAAATTTGAAATCGTCATATATACCGAAATTCTTTAATCTTTTATCCGTCCCCGCGAACTGATTTGCTATAACCGCCAAATCATATTTGTTTTTGAGTGCCGACAGCACAGGTACTGTGTCGTCATAGAGTACTTCAAATTCCGCAGGATACGGTATGAAAGCATCATCATGAGAAAATTTTGAAAATGCAGTAATAAAAGGAGACTTAAAATTTCGCGAAGCATTTTGCACTTCATGATAAAACTGCTCGTATGTAACACTTACACTTACAGAATTTAAATACGAAACAGCATTCTCTATGCGTTTACGCTGCGACACATCCTCATTGACCAATGTATGACCGAGATCAAAAAACAACCACTTAATATTTTTCATATCTAACAAAAATCAGAACATATACCCGTCATATCCCCATTTATCGGAGAATTCAAATTTAACGTAAGATCTGTCGGACGGTACACCTGCATCTTCACTCAAAATGTCGCAAACAGCCGCCGTAAGATTTTCACAATCGGACTTTGCGGCAGAACCGAAAATACTGACGTCGGTAAATGCAGTCGGTTTGTCGTTTGTCCCTTTAAAATACAGCTTGCAATTATCCTGAATATTCACCATAAGCCAAGCTTCGCTTTTACCCGGGATAAGAGAAATGGCTTCGCCGAGCCTTGATTTAATATTATCGACTTGGGTATCGGATAAATTCTCGGAAATCTTGACATTTATAAACGGCATAAAAACACTCCCAAAATTTAATAATATATAATAATTAAGATAACACAAAACAAAAAAATATACAAGAAAAAAGGACCTGCAAATGCAGATCCTTTTTTAATTACACCCTAAAAACTGAACAAAGGAAAGAGAGAAAGGAGAAGAGGAAGAAACAAAAGATTCGACCAAAGGTGACGTAGCTGTCACAAAAGGTCAAGCCCTCGACCTATTAGTACTGCCAAGCTAAATACGTCGCCGTACTTACACACGCAGCCTATCAACCTCATAGTCTTTGAGGGGTCTTACTAGCTTATGCTATGGGATATCTTATCTTAGAGATGGCTTCACGCTTAGATGCTTTCAGCGTTTATCCAAACCGCACATAGTTGCTCGGCCGTGCCATTGGCATGACAACCGATGCGCCAGCGGTGCGTCCATCCCGGTCCTCTCGTACTAGGGACAGCGCTCTTCAAATATCCTACGCCCACGACAGATAGGGACCGAACTGTCTCACGACGTTCTGAACCCAGCTCGCGTACCACTTTA
>ENA-UESI01000796-UESI01000796.1-human-gut-metagenome-genome-assembly--contig:-NODE-796-length-23753-cov-17.071338_pt1 | contig 23753 bp, 21 predicted proteins | sample MGYA00243005_ERZ508006 | MGnify/ENA primary metagenome ERZ508006 (study PRJEB26167, sample SAMN06115436) | human gut metagenome | host: Homo sapiens | place: China:Shandong | collected 2015-06-10... | reverse complement strand
CCGCATTTCCTGCTTAACCTCGCTGGTGCCCGTAACTCGTTGGCTCATTCTTCAATAGGCACACCCTCGCAGCTTACGGTTTCGGGTCTTTTTGGCACGCCGTGAGGGATTCGAACCCCCGGCCTTCTGGTCCGTAGGTTGTCCCAAAGAAAAAGCGGAGCCATTTCGGCTCCGTTTTGCGCTGTTTAACGCTATTTGGTGGGTAGATTTTCCGTTGTTTCCGTCCGGAACTGCCTGTTCCTATCCCGTTCTGGGTCAAAAGTGGGTCAAAGATGATCTTGTGATTACAAACTGAAAGCATTTCTTGGCGAAGCATATAAGGGTACTGAAACCGAATGGAAATATGTTACGGATCAAATGGTGGAGCTAGAAGCAATACTCTCTAATACCACTATGTTTGGATTACTGTGTGTTATGATAATCTTGCTTTTGAGCGGATATGTCCATGTGCCCCAGTAGAGCATACGGAAAACTGTTTGCTTACTTATTGCTATATCATCCGCTATAAACAGTAAGATGAAATCCTTACTGATTCAGTCGGTCTAACAGGTATGCAAAATTTGAAATCTTCAATTTCTCTTCAAGGCACAAGACCTCGAATCTGGTTCCGAAGTAATCCATAAAATAGCCGGTCTCGCAAAAATCGTTTTGCAAATAGAAATGTTTTTAATATCAACGCTTTCCTCCTTGTATTACGCTTTCGTCTTGACAGAATATTTACACTTCGCTTGACTCTGCGTTTGGGGTACAGTATTAGTCATATTTATGTGGCAGCACAAAATTTGATATGCTATAAGCAAAGAAAAAACCGAGGCCCCCCGCATAGCAAGGGGCCCCGGGGGCTTATTTACTTTCGCGGTTTAGGTTTTCGCTTTTACCTTACTCCTCCCGCTTTTTGCGCTTGAGCACAAAGGCTGCTGCGACCGCCGCCACAGGCAGGGCGATGGCCCACACCAGCACGCCGGTGTCGCCGGTGGCCGGAGTGCCGCCGTTGTTGGTGCCGTTGCCGCTATTGTCGCCGCCGGAGGTGCCGCCGGTCTGAATGGTCACATCGCTCATGTCATAGAGCCGGGTCTGGCCGTTTACGAAGCGGTAGTAGGCCGCCAGGGCGTAGTAGCCCTGCTCGGTGGCCATGTCGTTCCGCTCGCCGCCAGCGGTGTGCCGGAAGCCGCCGCCGGTGACATAGAACCCGGCCAGAGCATCCAGAACGGTGTGGCCGTTCTTCACGAAGCGGCTATCCGCGGTGGGATCGATGCCCAGGGCGGTGAGAGCCACGATGACCTGGGCGCAGGACTCGCTGTTCACGGTGCCCCAGCTGCCAAAGCCGCCGTCAGTGCGCTGCAGGGCGGAAAGGGCCTCCAGAGCCTTATCCACAGCAGCCTTCACGGTTTCGTTGGTCTTGTAGTAAGGTGCCAGGGCCTGGATGGCCATAGCGGTCATATCGGTGTCGGCGTTCTCGCCGCTGAGGTTCCAGCCGCCGTCGGGAAGCTGGGCATCCAGGATGACCTGAATCAGCTTCTCCCGGGTCACATCGCCCATAGTGGGGTAGTTGTGGCTATCCAGGGCAATGAGGGTGAAAATGGGGCCGTTAATGTCCTGGGTCTGCACATAATCCATGTTATCCAGACCCTTCAGCAGGTTGTGGCCGCCCACATTGGTGACATCCTTGCCGATGGCCGTCAGGGCCAGGATCACCCGGGCGTTGTCGCTGACTTTGGCCGGGTGCAAACGCTCATTGGCGTCAGCCTTGGCCTTCACATACTCCACCGCATTGTCATAGTACCCGGCGGGTACGGTGCGGCCGCTGCGGGCCAGGCCGATGACCATCCACTCGCCGCCGGTGGAGTTCACCGTGGGGGTACCCAAGGTGGCCATGAAGTCGCCGGTGGTCTTATAGATGGTGTCCAGATTTGCCATGAGGTCCGCGTGCTTGAGCTGGTTGAGCTTGATAATCGCGGCGGCGAGAGCGTTCACCTTGTCAGCGTCCACCAGGGCCTTGTCCTCGTCGGAGAGGGCATCGTAGGCGGACTTGGCGGCGGTGATGGCGGCCTCGCTATTCAGGGTGACATCGGCGCCGATGGCGTCAATAAGGTCCTCCACGGTCTCGATGTCGCCCTTTAAAACGGTGATAGTCAGGTCGCTGATCTCCATCTGATAGAATTTCGCATAGACATCCAGCCATTCGTATCCACCGCTTCTGTGGGTAACATCCAGATAGCCGCCATGAATTCTGTAGGTGCCCGCCGGGGTGGTCTTGGGCACGGTGAAAGTGATGCTCTTGAGGGCCACCTCGGGGCCGACGGGGGTAGTGCCCTCGCCCTCCCAGGAGTCGCCGCCCTTGGACCACTTGGAGAAAATGTACTCCGCACCGGGAATATTGGTGGAGTAGTTCAGCAGGCAGTACTGCAGCTTATAGTCCTGGGCCAGCTGCTCGATGGGCAGCGTGGGGATGGAGATGGTAAGCTTGTCCCCAGCCTTGACCTGCCCGCCGTTCTCGGCCACGGTCTCATACTTGGGCTCTAACTTAAAGTTGGGGTTATCCTCCACCTGCAGCGTAATATCTGCCAGCATGCCGAAGCCATAGCGGGTGGAATCGGCGATGCCGCCGGTGTTGCCCTGATCGCCCTCGCTGTCGGGTTTAGAGCCGTAGCCCCGGCTATCGGAGCTGCCCTTGGTGAGGGTGATCGTGCCGGATTCCGTCAGATAGGCCGCAATGCGGGGCTGACGAGCTACCTGTGTTTCCGCACCATTTTCATCAATACGGTTAATATCGTGCCCGTTGTCTGTATTTACTACGCTCTGCAGAGGCATATCCGTATAGAACACCGTCGTGGTCGCAGGGTTATAAATACGGAGGATCTTGTGGATATTGGTAGGCCGCCCGATGATCCAGATACCCGCCGTATCGCCGGTGCGCAGAGCCTCGCCGGGGCGGGAGATGTTCTCCTGCACATAGCGGGTGACCTTGCCCTTGAGGGAGTAGACCTGCGTGACGGTCTGTCCCTGGTAATCCGCCGTGACCTCGATGCCGTTGTAGCCGTCCTTGATGAGGATGGTCACATTGCCGCTTTCATCGGGGGTGTAGTCGGTCTTGACGGGGGTGCCGTCGGTGTTGTACTGGAGATAATTATAGACGCTGACCTTGGCGTTGGTGCCGCTTACCTTAAAGGTGAAAGGCGCGCCCTCCGTGCCGTAGTCGTAGGTCCAGTTGTCGTATTTGCTGGTGTTGCTCAGAGAGGTGAAGTTCGTCAGATTCTTGTTCAGATCCTGAATAGCCGTCTCCTCGGGGCTATTGACATGGACGGGGATCTCCGGGATCTGACCATAGAAATTGCCCGCCTTGTCCGTAAAGGTAACGGTGAAGGTGGTGGTGCCTGCCTTCTTGGGCACCAGGTAATACTTCATGGCCGGAGTATTGCCAAAGCTGCTCAGGCCGCCATCCTTATAGACGTCCTCCACTTCCTTGATCTCGAAGATGCTGTCGTCCTTGATGTCGAACTTCAGAATACCGGGCAGCGTATAGGGCAGACCCCTTTCAGTTGAGTAAGACGGATACAAAGAGGTTGGGCGATTCGTCCAGATCTCCCGGAACACGGCGGGATAATAGGTGTCCTCGTGGCCCAGGTCCAGATTATAGTGGTTGGCCGACATCATGAAGTCGTCGTAATATTCCGTGGGCTTGCCGATGGAGCTGCCGTCCAGAATGGACTGCTCGTTGACGGTGCGGTACGCAGCCTTGTAGGCCGTCATGACTGCGGCGTTTTCCGCAGAGTAAATGTACGAAAACTCCGCACGCTGTGCGTCGGACAGCTCCAGATACTCCACCTGGGCCTTCTGCACGGCGTCGTAATACTGGGCATAGTTTTCTGCGGTCACTTTCCCGGCAAAGGTGTTCACCAGGTCGATCCATGCCTGAACGCCGCCCTCATGGCGCTTTTTCAGCTCCTCCACCCGGGCCACGGAATCCTGCAGCTTTTTCACCGTCTCCGCAGACAGCTGCTTCTTTTCCTCGTCGGTAAATCTGTCATAGGCGCGCTGATAGCTCATGACGATCTTGTAGTGCTCGGAATACGTCAGATTATCGGTGCTCGGCAGAGCGCTGATAAAACCGGTCAGCTCCGCCGGGGTGGTCTTGACCACAATCACCGTAACAGTGGTGTGGATCTCGATTTTGGGATCCTTACTGCTGGTGCCAACGAATTCGATTACCGTTTTATCCTTTGCCAAGGGAACAGGTTTTTTGGCAAACGCCTGCATGACAGGTACAAGCATCTTCCGCTCGGCAATATGAACCTCACCGTCCACTAAAATCTTCGATTTTAATGTTTTCAGGCCCGAATTGCCCATTACGTTCATAAAATACGAAACACCGAAGTGGCCCACCGCAGGGGAAACATACACGGTATAATTCCAGCAGCCCTTGGCATAGCCGGTCTCGCCTGTGGGATTGCCGTTTTCATCTGTCTGGAACAGAGTACCCTCGGGATAGCCGTAGAATACATTTTCCTTGTCGAAATCGGGGGTACCACTGAAAATAAATTTCCCCCAGTAGTAGTCGCCCGGCTTGGTGAGGGTCAGCTTGTAATTCTCCGTGCAGCCCTGGGCGGTGACGGCGATGTAGAAATAGGCCGAGCCGCTGCCGGTAAACTGATTCGCCGGGGTGGAAGCCACGCCGTTTTCAAAGTCCGCCAGGACCTTGCCGTCGCTGCTCTTGAGCTGGGCGGTGGCCCCTGCGGGCAGGTCGGAGAGCGTCACGGTGAAGCCGCCGTCGTTATACTGCTTGAGATGGGTATAGTTTGCCAGCTTGCCGGTGAAGGCGGCGGTTTCCTTGTCAAAGGTCAGGGCCACTTTGGTACCGGCGGAGCCGTCCTGATGGATGGAGGTGAGGGATACATTGCCGCCGGAGAGGAGGTTGCCCGCCGCCTGGAGGGCGATGGTGTAGGTCTCCGGGGTGGCATCGCCGTCATTGCCCACCTTCAGGGTGATGACGGTGCCCACCTGAACGGGAATGGCATCCTTGCGGCCATACTCCGTGCTGCCCACATAGATGCGGACGCGATTCTGCTTGTTGCTGGCGGTGGGGGTGACGGTGAGGGCGGTGACGCCCTCGGGCAGAATCATGGTATAGTCATGCACACCGGAGGAAAAGGCGGGGTTCAGCTCGCCTGCGCTGAGGGCGATGGCCTTCAGGGTTTTGTTGCTATCCCCAAAAGCACCGCCGATGTCCGCACCCAGATTGCAGGTGTGCTGCACGGCGATCTCGTCCCCGGCCTTCAGCTTGCCATTGGCCACGGTGTAGGCGGCGAAGCCCTCACTGGTGAACCAGTCGTTGAGGGTGCCCATCCAGCCGGAGCCCTCGGCGGCGGCCTTCTCCTCGATGCCGTTGATTTCGCTGATGTAGCCGGTGTCCGCGCCGGTCTGGGAATAGCCCCCGGCCGTCAGTGCGTCCACGATGCAGCTCATCATGGAGGAGTCATCCTGAAGTGTGACCCACTCGTCCACCAGCATCCCCTCCCAGGGTGCGCCGTCGGCCTCGGCCCAGGTGGTGTTTTCCACCGTCACATGGACCTGACCTGTGTGGTCGTCCGCCGCCAGCACGCTCACGGGAAGCAGTGACAGCGCCATGATAAGCGCCAGCAGCAGAGAAATGATTCTTTTTTTCATTTCTTCTTCCTTTCGTTCTTTTTATTTATGTAAATGCCGAAGCAATCACACACTTTTTGTCATTGCGAGGGCGCACCGCGCCCGTGGCGATCCGTAATACCCTATATCTCACGTCCCCTGTTTCCTCCCCCCGGGCCGCACTCTTTGCAGCACGGCCCGGGGGGAGGGAACATGAAAGGAACGACAAATAGCGAAAAAAATTTCTGGAAAGCGGGACGGGAAAGGTCTGCCGTCCTCCCCCGCCCCGGCGGCTTGAAATGGCTATCATGCTTTCCATGGAAAGCATGATAGCCATGGTGCCTGGCAGCAAAAAATACGACCTCTCCATCCTCATGACCACGCACGATTTTTCGATGCTGCCGCGCTATTGCGACCGGGTCGTGCTGCTCGCGGGCGGAAAGCTCATTAAAAAAGGGACGCCGCTGGACGTTTTGAACTCGGACGAGTTCGCCCGCGCGTTCCACATGGGAGGTGGCGCGGAATGACCCTCTGGTATGCCCTCTGCGACGCGCTCGGCGCAGAGTTTTTGTCGATGAATTTCATGAAAAACGCGCTGCTCGCCGTCATCGTCATGGCGCCGCTCTTCGGCCTGCTGTCCACGATGATCGTCACGGGCAAGATGAGCTTTTTCTCCGACGCGCTCGGCCATTCCTTTTTCTTGTTGATAAGATCCGTGTAATATGCCACCTGAACGGCAAAGCTGTTCTGCTGTTCCTCCTGAGCCGTAGAAACTCGGCAGTATGCTGCTACTCTCAGCTGATGATATTCATCTCTTCCATCGGCGATTTTAGGCTTTGCTGGTATTATCGTGACTTTAGATTTTTTCAAATTTTCGGCTCCTCTCCGTTGTATTTTGAATTTTCACTCCATTGATAAGTTCGACCTCTATGGTACAAAAATGGCTTATCCAAATTCGTGAAACACACTTTTTGAATAAGCCAATATCAAGCGTATTTAGTTGATCGTAATTTTGGTCTGAACAGTATTCAGACAGCAAAGCCTTTAGTTCTTCTGTTTTCTGCGGACTGTCATTGTAAGTACAGCAGTCATATTTCATTTCCGCAAGCTTGAAGATCTCTGCTTTTACTCTGTCAAAATCTGCTTGGGCAGAATCCGTCATATGGTTTATCTCATTTTGCTTACGGACTATATCCGCAGTAGGTGAATATGTGCTTATCTCTCCGCCCAATTCCAACAGACTCGGATTCGCAATAGCCGAATTTAGAACATTAAGAACTGCTCCTATTATCATTTGATCTGTCAATCTATATTCAAACTTATAGCAATCGGGATTTCTGCAATCCCACTTTTCATATTTTGAATTGCCTCCGATTCTTGAAAGCTTGTGACCGCATTCAGTGCAGTATGTACATTTTCTGATTTCTTGTAAATCATCGGGTATCAGATCAAGTGTTGTTGCTTTCCGTATCCGCTTTTCGTTAGCCTGCTTGAAAATGTTTTCTGCAATTATCTGTGGGTATGTATCATTACCGAGATACTTTTCATTTTCGATAATACGCTTGACCATATTTTTGTTCCAACGTTCTGAATTTTCAGAATATCTGATTTTCTCGGTTTCCATCAGCTTGGTTATTTCCACAAGGCTTTTGCCGTTCAGATATTCATTGAAAATTGTCACAACAGCATATACCTCTTTTGGTTCGGTAGTGATCTCGCCGTTCTTCATGCAATATCCGAACGGTATCGTTCTGTTCTTTGGCATGACCTCGCCTCCTTTCAGACTACAAGGATAGCACATTTTCTTTTGAAAAGCTATTACCAATAGCAACAAAGAAATGCCCTGCAATTTGGCATACAGGGCATTTAAATTCAGTTATAGCAACTTTTCATAATCTCTTCCGGAATACACCACTCTTGCTATCGTAACAAGCTTATTATCTTCATCGACCCAATAGAACATTATATAATTATGAACTATAAGCTTGCGATACTCATGCTTGAGAGGCTTAACCGGATAATACATCGGACACATATACGGCATATTTCTTAAACTTTCTGCAGCTTCTATCATTTCTTCCGCCTGCCTGTCTGCTGCATCAGGATTGGCAAGCTTTATACCAATATATTTTGCAATGTCCACCATGTCACGTTTGGCTATCGGTAAATATTCAAGCGAATACATTTATTCACCCCTCGCCGCCGCTTTCATGGCGCTGAGAATATCCTTTGAAGAAAAGCGTTCACCGGTCTCTTCAGCTTGTCTTTCGGCTTCTGCGAGTTTAGAATATACATCGCTGTCAAACTGCATTTTTTCAAAAGCTTCCATACTCATAACGACCATATCACCATATCCATTTTTAGTGAGGAAGACGGGTTGTTCAGTTTCATGCACGGTTTTTGAAATATCCGCAAAATTGTTTCTTAGATCCGAAACGGGTCTTATCATATTCATATCCATAATCATCGCCTCCTGAATATATTTTATCATAATTATGCTAAATTGTCAATGTGCTTTATACATTTTCTTTGAATTTTAATCCGCCGATCAAATGAAACTCCAACTCATGTTGATCTATAACCACAATCTTCTCAACTATACTCTCAAATGCCGTTTCTTCAAACTCTGTCATAGGATTTTCTCTTTTCTCAAAGAAGTCGATCAGCATATCTATCTGATCAAGTGTTTCGTCCTCATCGTCTGAGCGTGTAAGCTTTTTCAGTTCTGCTTGCAGTTTGTTGATCTTTGCCGTAAGCTCAGTAGTCTGCTCAATGTATTTAGCCTCGTCAAGAAAGCCTTTTGTTTTAAGTCTTGCAAGGACGTGAGTTTGTTCTCGAAACTTAGCGATTTCTTTGCTAATGCCCATTACCTGAGTTTTACCGCTGAATTTTCTGAATTTTAAGTTCTGCAATGCTGTTTGAAGAGGTACAAGTATTTGCTTATAATCATGCCATAATTTATTGTGAAGTCTTATAAAACTTTGCTTGATAAACTTTTCCTCAACTCGTTTATTCATGCACAATTCTGCTAAATTATCGTGTTTGCGGCAAACCCAGTATATTTTATTTCTACTATCTTTGCGTTTGTATTTTGTTCCACAGTTGGCACATATCAGTTTTCCTCTGAACGGTGATTCAGACACTATATTTTTATGTTTTCTGCTTTCAATCAATTTTTGAGCTTTTTCAAATATTTCTATCGAAATTATTGCTTCATGAGTATTCTGAATATAATATTTGTTTAATTGTCCATTGTTTTGAATCTTTCTATATGGAAGATTATTTGTCGTAAATGTTTTTTGATAAACTGAATCGCCAATATATTTTTCGTTGGAAAGAATATATCGAATGCCATAATAACTGAATTTATCTTTATACGCTTTGTACTTATTCTGACAGATTTCTGAAATTCGCTGATAACCAATACCATTCAAAAACATATCAAAAATTTCTTCCACAATCCGAGCTTGAATTTTGTCAATAATTAATACGCCATTATTTAACTTAAAACCAAATGGTGCAGAAAAAACATTTACAATTCCTTTTTCAAATCTTTTTTGATAACTCCATTTCAAGTTTTTTGAAATAGATATCGATTCCTCCTGAGCCAGACCGCCCATAATGGTGATCATCATTTCATCGGTCAGCTTTGCGGTATCAATGTTTTCTTTCTCAAAGAACACGGTTATTCCAAGGCTTTTAAGCTCCCTTATATTTTTCAGGCAATCCTTTGTGTTTCTTGCAAAACGGCTGATAGATTTGGTATATATCCTATCTATCTTACCTCTGCGGCAATCCTTTATCATTCGCTGAAATTCATCACGCTTGTCCTCACGAGTACCTGTTATTCCCTCATCTATCTAAAAGCCGTCTCTGATACAATTTTATTTTTACAGAAAAACGGGTTCAAATTTCTCGGACGGGTTCAAATTTTGTAACCTTTCCGTAGATAAGGCTCGGAATTTTCAATTTTATCATATTGCTATCAGAAACTGGCGTTATAATGGTTTCTGATATTTTTTCTTTTTTATCCGACACTTTGGCGTTCTCAATTGTATTAGTAGTGAAAGGAGGGCAAGGCAAGATGTCAAAATCTTTGTTGCGTACGGACAAAGAGATTGCGGAGATCTACAAACGCCACAGTAAAACTGTTTATCGCGTCTGCTTTGCTTACATGAAAAATCCTGCTGATACCGAGGATGCAGTTCAGGATACATTCTTCCAGCTAATCAAGAGCGGTCCCGCTTTTGAAAGCGAAGAACACGAAAAGGCATGGCTTATCAGAACTGCCACGAACATTTGCAAAAATGTCCTGCGGCATTGGTGGCGCAGACACGAGAACATCGAGGATTTCTACAATCTCCCCAGCTCAGAAAATATCGAAACAGATGATATTTTCCAAGTGGTTATGGAACTCCCCGAAAAGTATAAGACCGTGGTCTATCTGTATTATTATGAAGGATATACCAGCGTGGAAATCGCAGGCATCCTGAAAAAGCCGCAATCGACAATCCGTAATTATTTGCACGAGGCTCGTGCCATCCTCAAAGAAAGGTTAGGTGATGATTTCGATGAAGAACAATAAAATCATTACTTCTTGGGACAAAATCGAACCGAGCGATTCTGCAAATGATCGTATGCTTTCTGCGATTTTAGAGAAGAACCGTTCTGTTCATGACAGAAAGGATAAGGTGAACTATATGTCACAGAGAAAGAATTTCAAAAAGTTCCTGATTCCAGTTGCCGCTTGCCTGGTAGCCATAGTCGCAGTAACAGGAATTGTTGGCAGCAATATGGGATGGTTTGGTTCTAAAGGTTATACTGTTAATCTTGCAAACGGTGACTCCATTGTCTATCACATCGGAAGTACCAACGTGGCAAGTATTCATGTCGGCTATCCCGTTTCATCGCGTAAACTGACAGATGCAGAATTGGACGCCATACTTCCTGAAACCACTGAACGAAGATCAGCCATCGGAACTTTCCGAGAGGAAAACGGGGAGCTGCTCCGAGTCGAAGGAAAACTCGGTGATGCGACAATCATATTTGCCCAGGATAATTTTCCAATAAGCGATGTGGTTCTGGAAGGAAACGAAAGCAGCTCATCGGTAAACGGAATTCCTGTCACTACGGGATACTTTGTTACCAGTCCCAACAGCAGAGGTGAGCAATCCGCAATATTCTTCGCTTCGTTCTCTATTGGAAATACGAATGTCTATGTGGAGTGTTATGGAGACAAAAGCGATGCAGATGCGGTAAGTCAAGAAACGGCAGATTTGATTTTCAGCATCATAACAAAAGGTGAGCCCGATTTTTCGGCTATTACAAAGTAAGACAGAAAAGCTCCCCACATCGGTTCAAAGTGAGCCGTTGTGGGGAGTAATCTTTATACTCGGATTTCCAATCCGTTATGGAAGGTAACCCGGATGTCATCTTTGCCGTAGACCGTGATGAAGTCGCACATTGCGTACCAGGTGCCTTCCTCAAAGTAATCGACCTGCTCCGGCAGCGACCGCAGCACCTTCATGAAGTTCTCCATCATCTGTCTCTGAGCCTGCCGCTTGGTTATCGCCGACTGCGTTTCATCCAGTTTTGCCTTTGCTGCATCGAATTTTGAAACGTCATATTTATCGCTCATCCTTTCGGAGTCTTGGCGTATGGTTTCTTTGGCTGCCGAGATTTCATACCGGCCGTGTGATTAACATACTTACAGAGTTGATATTCTATTGTCAAGTTACTTGGAGCTTTTATTCTCCTTACACTTGTATAGGGGTAGAAACAAGGAGTTTAACAACCGTTTTTTATTGAGATTTTAAAAATTTGTTTAGTCTGCACAAAATCCTATGTTTCTTTTTGTGCACATTTTGCTGTGATGTATGTAATATATCAGCAACTTCCTGCTCGGTTTTGCCACAAAAATATATCATGATAATTATTGAGTGCTCATCATCAGGTAGGCTAGCAAGACATTTATACAGCTCCGAATATTCCGCTTGTCTGATAATACACTTTTCAACCGAATCATCATCAGTACGAAACTCCTTGAAATTTTCAAGTTCTCCGTTAATGTTTCCTTTCAACGCAGAGAACTGGATCTCGTGCTTATAGAACGACTTGTCATTATCTTCAATATTCCACTGCGTTCTGTCGTAATATGTACGAACCGTTTCATTCACCTCGACTTCAACGTATTTCTTGGTTATCGTGTCATAAACACGAACCGTATTTTTACTCATTCTTTATTCCTCCGTTTTGATTTTTTTGTTTTGAATCAAAACGAAGGCTTACGGATATTTGGCAATATAGCATTGCCAGTTTTTAAAAATGGGCATAAAAAACTCCGTTTCTGCTTTTAAAGCAATAAACGGAGTTTTACTTATAAAATACAAAGGAGCATAACTAACAGCTTTAAAAGCTCTATTTGTTATGCTCCTAAATCATATAAATTGTCTCTTAATATTATTAATTGCAAAAATTATTTGGCACGCTTTATATATTCCCGATTAGAATCGGATTCAACAGCACATAATCAAAGAACCCTATCCCCAGCAGCGCAAGCAATATCGGCAAAATAAGCACCGCCGTCGCCGCAAGGAATGTCGATATAACGCTTTTGAGCTTCGCTGACAGAAAATAGATGATGAGCATTGCACAAAGCAGCGCAAGGTATCTTCCGGCGATTATGAGAATGAGATAACCTTTTATGGAAACATCAAAATTTGAAAGCGACTCTATTGAGCAGGCAGGTGCGTTTATCCCCCTTGTGCCGTATGCGTTCAGCACGTTGTAAAAGTACGGCGCATAGGTCAGTGCGAAAATCATCGTCACAATGACAACGCCTATGCCGAACTTGCAGAGAAATGTGTCCTCTCTGCCTCTTGCGGAGGTTTTCAGCAGAACGTTCGCACCTGTCTGATACTCGGCGGCATAGACATAGGTAAGGCAAAGTATCACCATTGTCATTGCCGTCAGACCCAGCGTTAAGTCCTTGTTTCCTGCGGTTTCGCCGCCTGTCAGCAGCTTGTAGCCGCTGTCATAAACGAACTGCCCATCCTCTGTTGTCTGCAAATATTCGGCGTGCTGTTTCACCTCGTCAAAGGCGTACTGCGGAGCAAGTATATCCTGATACTTCATCATTATGAAAACACCGTCACCATCTGAATTTGCCATTTCCTCCGACATTTTCATCTGCGCGTCGGCAAATTTCTGCGCCTCAGCGTCTATCATTTTCTGCTTTTCGGCGGTGTACTCGCCCTCAAATTTCAACATATACTGCTTGTAATAAACCTCGTCCGCTGATGAAAAGCTCTCGCTGATAGGAGAATATGAAACTGCGGTGATGACAGCAAATGCTATCAAAATCAGCAGAGCCTTGCCGCCGATAAAGACCTTGTAGCACTCTTGCAAAAAGAGATTTGTTGTCCTGCCTTTGAAAATACTGAACTTTGCAAGGCTGAATTTTCTTGTACGGCTTTTAATAACCCTTTGCTTTGAAAAAATCAGCACGGAGAGTATGGACAATATGAGCAGCAATACTATCGCCGAGCCGACAAACACAGCCATATAGTTCACAGGTTTTCCAAAAATATTGAGGTTCAGATAGCTCGCGAAGAGGTCTTTTGTGTTGGCGTATGCAAGAATATTAATGTATTTTAGCGGACAAAGATAGCTTGTGCTCGGTATGGTGTAGTAGAGCACGGCTTCCGCCGCTATGGTAATTATCAGTATGCCGTAGACCTTTACAGCGGTGTTTGATACCACAGTAACAAGGTAGATCATCGCCGCAAATACGCAGTAAACCGCAAGTTTTGCCGCAAGGAAAAGTGCAAAGTATTGCAGTACGGATATTTTCAAGTTACTGCCGTTAAACTCGTATACCGACTGTATCTGCCTTGACAGGTCACCGAATCCATATGTAAAATATGAAACTGCAAAGTTCACGACGTAAAGCAAGATCTCAGCCGCCATTGCCGCCGCAAAACAGGTGAAAAGTTTTGCGATACCGAGCGGCATTCTGCCCTTGTATGTCGTCCTAGAAAGTGTTATCTGGTCAAGCTCTTTTTCACGGGTGACTATGGTCATCACCACGGTCATTATCATCAGCATTGCGATAAGGTCGGTGGCGAGGAAACCTGTTGCCATTGAAATACCCTTTGAGGGTGCGGCGGTGAGCTTTGAGCCTTTGAGGTAGGCGAAGTCCGCAGGCGTTTGTGCGATATTTTTGTAGCTGAAACTATCGGGGTCGGCGAAAAGCGAAATGCCCGTCATTTTTCGCGCGGTGCTGTCGATATTTTCAAGGTAGCTGTCGTAATTTTCGCAGGCGGCGACCTCCTCGTAAATGCGGTCGGTCAGCTCTATCTCGGAGTAAATATCGTCGGTAAATTCTAGGTAGCTCTTCGTCTTGTAGCTCTTCAAAAGCTCCTCAGCATTGCAGTTTTCCTGCGAAATATCCTCACCGAATGACAGCCTTTGTATCAATTCAAGCTCCGACTTTTTCTGTGAAATTCGCTCAAAAGCAACGTGAGTGTCAAGCCCTTCGAGGGTCTGATAAGCGGCTTTGTACTGCTCAGGGGTGTATTCCAGCGTCTGTTTTGTTTCGTTTATATACAGCAAAACGCCGTTGAGGAGCAGCAGAACGGCGAAAATTGCAATAGTTGTGCGTTTGCAGAACGCTTTTATCAGTTCGTTTACGAAGATCATTAGCTCGCCCCCTCAATCGAAATAGTAGAGGTAGAGGTCCTCAAGGTCGGGCTTGCAGGTTTTGCATTCGTAAGTTGGCGGCTGTTCGCTGATAACACGGACGTAGATATTTTTCTCGTCCTTTGAGATATTTCCCACCTTGTATTTTGCGGAAATTTCGTCCAGCATACTCTCGTCGGCGGTTATCTCGAACACTTTGCCGTCGATCTTTTCGCAGAGGATATGAGGCGCACCGCTGTCGATTATCTCGCCCCTTTTCATCAGCAGGACTTCTTTTGCGATAAACTCGATATCCGAAACAACGTGGGTTGCGATTATGACTATCTTGTCGAAAGCTATTTGTGCCACCAGATTTCTTATACGGATACGCTCCTTCGGGTCAAGACCTGCGGTAGGCTCGTCGAGGATAATGACTTTCGGTTCGCCGAGCATAGCCTGTGCGATAAGGGCACGCTGTTTCATTCCGCCTGAAAAACCTCCAAGTCGTTTATTTTTGCTGTCCTGCAAGTTGACAAGGGTGAGCAGCTTTTCTATCTGCGGCTTTGCGTCGGCTTTCTTCATACCTTTGAGCGCAGCCATATAGTAGAGAAAACGCTCCAGCGTAAAGTTCGGATATATCCCCTGCTGTTGGGGCATAAAGCCGAGAATTTTGCGAAAGTCGGCGTCCATCTCCGCAGTTTCTTTGCCGTCAAATTTCACCGAGCCGGAAGTCGGTTTCAGATTGTCGGTGATGATATTCATAAGGGTGGACTTACCTGCGCCGTTTGGCCCGAGCAGACCGTACACGCCTGCGGTGAACTCGTAGTTGAAGTTTTCAAGGGCGGTGAAATTGCCGTATTGTTTGGTGAGGTTTGTTAGGGTGAGAGTCATGTTGTTTTCTCCGGTTTTATTCTTTATCAAATTTTCCATGCTGCTCGTTCAGCTCGTTTAAAACCTCGTCTATTCCTGCGGCTTTCAGCTGTTCATTTGCTGCGAACAAGGCTTCGTCAAGGCTTTGATATTCGCCGTAATCGCCGTAGAACAGACCGTAAAAATCGTCATAGACCGCCGCCGTTTTCTCCAATTTTTCGGCAAGATCGTCGGATACCTCCAAACCGTAAAACGGAGATACCTCGGAATGCTCCCAGCATATCGCAATATCCTCCCGCTTGCTTTGATTGTCCTGCGAATTGCTTTCGGCGATAATGGAATTAGTCATTGTCGCGGCGACGTCGTAAAACGGCAGAGCGTTCTTGTTCGGGTACTTTTCGCCGTCCTTGACCGCATAATTTCGTCCCTCTGCGCCGTTGTAAATTATGTTCGCAAGCTCTTCGTCCGTGTTCAGCAGAGCGAGCAGTTCAAACGCCGTTTCCTTGTTCTTGCTAGAGGACGATATCCCCACGACTCCGTTCAGTTCCTCCTGCTGCAAATATCCGCTTGAAACGATTTTCGACGAATCATAATAAAGCGGCATTGCCGGCGACAGGCTGCAAATATAAGCGTCGTTCGCAATATCGACGTTGTTTGATATATATCCATTTTGCGAATATTCATATACGGTCTTGAGATATTTCAAGGCTTTTTCATTCTCGAAAATATTTTCCGCCAGTCCCGTTTCGGCGTTGATATACACGCCCTTGTATCTGCAAAATCCCGCCATCTCATAATACAGTTCGCAGGTGCTGTCGAGCAGCAGACCACGTTTCCCCTCGTCCGCAAGGCTTTGCAGATACGGCTCGAGATCTTCTAGGCTTTGGATATCGTCTGTATTTACCCCGTATTCGTTGCAAACATCGCCGTTAAGCAACAATACCAGCGGCTGAGCAAGCGTATAGTCGGTGGTTTTTCCGTATATCATACCGTCGGCACAGGTCGTCTGCTTCCAGACTATGCCGTCGAACCCGTCGTAAAACGCTTTTCCGCTGTCGGTCTGAAAATAATCGTTCAAAGGTTCTAGATAACCCCTTTCTACAAACAGATTAAAGGTATCTCCGTAACCGCCCAGCGCGCTCATGCCCAGCCCCGTGTTGACTATATCGACCTGCTCGTTATTTTTGAGCATACTTTCGTAAACGTCCATGTTTGGGTACAGCTCGCCCGTTTTGAAATCAAACTCGCCGTTCATTACAAAATCAACGTAAAAGTCATATCCGTTTTTATCCAGATACTCGTTCACAGTGTTTTCAATGTAAATTTCATCGTATATTCTCGGGTCGTCGTCAGTAGTTGTAAAGGTCGTATCGTAGTTTGTAAGATATACGATCTTTGTTTTATTTTCATAAGTGAGGGATTCTGCCGTTTCAACGTCAAAACGCGAAAATCCGAACTTGTCAAAGCCGTAACCGTAATCCTTTTCTTCGGCTGATGAAGTACCTGAGCTTACTTCCGAGCCGGTCTTGTTTGCATTATCGGAGCACGCTGTTAGACCGAGCATGACCAGCGAGATCAGGCAGGCTAAATATTCTTTCTTACCCATTGCTCATTCCCCTCTTACTGCTCAAATTTAAAATCGGCATTTTCAAATTTCAGACTCCAAAAGTCCTCGTCGGAGAGCAGTCCGAAGCTGTCGCGTTCGGAGTCCTGATAGTGTATCAAATGCCCGTTTGACGTGTGTCCCAGAACCGATACGTAAACATCGCCGTCAAATTCGGTCGTAAGGTCTTTTCCGTCCGACGTATCGAACACTCCTGCACTGCGTATCTCGCTTTTGCCGTCCGCAGTACTGTACATATAAAACACCCTGTTTCCGATCATGCAGACATCGCTGACATAGCCGTCCCGTTTAAACAAAACCTCTGTCCCACCGCCGTCGAGATCATAGGAGCAGACCTGCGAATGGGAATCGTCATCGTCGGAAACGACATAAAGCATTTTACCGCCGTTGCACTGCCAGACGTTGACGGAATCTTCCATTTCAAGTACCGTCATCCTCTCCGAGCCGTCGATATCATAGCATTCGACAGCGGAATGAACGCTGTTTTCGGAATATTCGCTGTGCTGGAAATATATCTTGTTTTTGTACAGCAAAAGACTCTTCTTACCGATCACGGTTTCGTTTGCAGTGCCGATGTCCATATATTTTTCAAAAGAAAAATCGGAAAGGTCAACCGAACAGAGCGAATAATTCTCCCGCAATCCAACACTGTCGGTATCGTTCATTTCAAATTCCGAGCCGACAAAGAACAGTCTGCCGCCGTCAAGCACAGGATTAACCATGGTGCAAAGCGACAGTTCCGCGGTAAACGCAAGCTTTCTGTTCATGCCGTCGGTATCGGCGGTATAAATAAGAAACTCGTTCAGCTCGCCCGTGCATATCGAGTATAGCGTATCGTTATAAAGAAAAGCATAGTTATAAAAGTACCCCTCTTTTGGAGCGACAGCCGAGCATTTTGTATCGGCGTTTTCTGCAGCGGTCTGATGCTTACAATCGGGCTGTGTGCAGAAAATCTCATAGCTGTTGGTTTTCAAATCCCAGAGGTAAAGTCTGCCGTCGTTTTCCCTGAAAGCGTAGCTGTCGGAAACGGTTATATTCGCCCCGAATTCGACGGGTTCGTTTACATTTGCGTCCGAGGTCTTATCCGGCTGTTTTCCGCATGATGGCAGAAGCAGGGCAGCGGCGGTCATGGTCATTACGATCAATGCTTTAATTTTCATTTCGGTTATCTCCATATTCTATAGAATAATACCGCACGGAAATATCACTATATGTCAGTGCGGCATTATTTTTTAGAATTATCCGTTATACCAAGTAACCTGTATATACAGTAGCGTTGTTTAATTTATGTGTTATTGTCGCACTTTTAAACGTTCCGCCGGAAGGTGTGGAGCAGGTTGTGCTAACGCCTCTTGTATAGCTGTTGCCGCTACCTGTGTTAAGTGTATTTCCGCTCTTTGTATAGTAAAGCACGATGTTAACTCCTACCGTTTTTTTCGAGATCAGTATATGCGCTCGCACCCATAGCCGAAATCGAAGCCATCATCATTACGGCAGCGCCCATAGCTGCTATCTTCTTAACCATTTTTGTCATTTTAAATACCTCCATTGTCTTAATATATTAGTATCACAAACGATCTACTTTGTTGCAAATCATTTTAAACTTTGTATGTTCGCACAAATGTTATTGTACATTTTTGTGTATTTTATCTCTGCTCTCAAAAGTATAATTTGTTACTATACCTATGATAGATATTAAGGCTATATTAATTAATGATGATAATGTAATTTCTATTCCGTATCTGTAAAATTCTATTTCTTCTGTATCCTTAGAAATTACATTATTCTTGATCATAAAATTCAAAATTATCGATACTAATCTCTTCATTACTTCCACCAAGTCTTTTATTTACTATAATATACAAGTTATTTACAATCAAGTCAAGCAATTTGGCGTGACGTGTAAGTTTTTGTCGTGAAATACAAAAAGAGAACTGTCCACCATATAAAAACCGGCGTAACAGCTCCCTTTTTCGTTATAAATTTAACTTGTTTCTCTCAATTTGCTATAACTTAAACTTGCCAATATAAAGAGATTTTAACGTTTTACAGTAAAGTTGATTTTAACGTTATCAAACATGTGAACACTTTATCCGATTCGTAAAATTCACATCTTCCCTGATATTTTTCTGCAATCTCTCGTATTATTTTAATTCCCCACCCATGCTTATGGGCATTTAATTTTGTTGTTTTAAGGCTCGGATTCCTTTTTAAAACAGACTCATTAATTGCATTTCTGACTACTATTCTATATATGTCCATTGTTTTACTGATGTCAAGGTTTATGAACCTTTCTGACTCGTCAGTTATTTTTTCACTAGCCGTTATAGCATTGTCAAGCGTATTGCTTAAAATATGAAGCATATCAATATCATCTATACCATCAAAGCTCTTAATGCAGCTGCAATTTGTTCTGATTCCTTCTGTCGCTGCGACTGCAAACTTAGAATTTATAATAGCATTTACAATATAATTGTCTGTATTTACAAAGCTTTCACTGATTGATATAACGTTAACATATTTCTCTATGTACTTCATTGATTCATCTGCGTGTCCTTGAACTATCATTGTATATACAGCGGACAATTGATCTTTCAAATCATGTCTAATCTTTCTTATCGAATCATATTGCTGACTTGCATTCTCTATATATTGGTGACTGTATTGCTCTTGGATCTTTAAAAGTTCCAGTTCTTTTTTCTGATTATTTTTCACAGAAATAGAATCAATCATATAAAAGATTATAATGTTAACTGCAACTATCGTTAAAATCAATAAGTTTATATAGAGTCTCTGCGTTGAATCAATAGCTATCAAATGAAGTAAGAACATCATAATAATGGATATTGCAAGTATTAATATAATAGCGATCCACTCAACTGCATTAAAGTTCTCAGAAGTCGTTGCCAATAATTTCAGCATCAACTTTACTGAAATAAAGAATAATGCCTGTGTAAAAATCAATACCGTAAAACGAGCAAATCCGGATTCCGTAACTATTTCTTTTATTGACATTGAATTTACTGATGAAACAAAATTAAGCGTAATTATAGATATTAAAGAAATCATAACAAGAGGAACAGTGGCTGCAAACAGTTTTTTTATTATACTGCCTTTTCTGTTCACTAAGGCATATAGAAACAAAGCCGTTAAGTAGCAGACAATCCCAAGAATGCCCTCAAAAATCGTTAAGTAATTCATTACGGTTATCAGTAATCCGAGCGTACAGAAACACAATGCAAAAGCAATAATGTTTTTCTTAGTGCTTTCTGTTTTCGGAGGCAAAAACTTATATATAAAATAAGTTTCCATAAAACCTTCATAGAAATTTATAATCACTTCAAAAGCAATCCATATTATACTCATTTATATCGTTTCCCTCAAATATTTTGAAAAATCGGTATCAACCGTGTGTTTGTACTTTCTACTCATTGGAAGTCTAAAACCTTGCTTAAAAATAACTTCGTCATTTTTCATATCCAAATTAAAAACATGACTAAGATTAACAAGATACTTTTTATGAACTCTCGAAAAATCGTATTCCGCAAGCTCACTTTCAAGGTCACCGATAACTGCACGTACTTTAATATGAATCTGTGAACCATAATCATCCAAGATACAATATTTCACATGATGATTGTCACTTTCAATATACAAAATGTCTCTGTATTGAATGCAGATTCGCCCATGCTCTTCATCGCTCAAAATTATTTTTTGGTGCTGCTTTAAATAAACAGAAAGCTTGTTTAAGACATTAACAACATCTTTATTTAATCTTGAAACGCTAGACTTTTGTATAAAGTAAAACGGTTGAAATTCCATGCTTCCGTACACCAGTTCGTTGTGATTTGTAACAAATATTATATAACAATCCTTTCTTTGTTTTCTTAATATTTTTGCAACATCAAAGCCTGTGAATTCAGGCATATCAATATCCAAAAAAATCACATCAAAAAATATGTGCTTGTGTTGATTCAATAAACTTTGACCGTTATTGAAACCTTGAACATTTACATCTTTAAAATAATTTATTGCATTCTCTGAAATTATTTTTTTTAATGTTTCTAAAAAACTCTCATTATCATCACAAACTGCGATTTTAAGCATACCCTTCACCGCCTTTGTATGACATTATATCAAACATTTTTCACTAAATCAATACACCTTTTATTAATTATGTTATAAAATCACTTACATCCGTGTATAAACGCTTAGCTTTGCAATAATTGTCACCAAACAATCCGCCATTCAAACATCTATATTCCGGAATTAATATGATTACTCATAACTCTGAGCCTGCTCGTCCTTGATACCCAGTGACAGCTTTTTTTGACTTATCATTCTCCGCAGTCTGCTGTCAACTGTCCGTCTTACCAACTTTACCTTCAACTCTTTTACCCTCGTAGGTGCTACTATGACCTATGACGGCCACCTCATTGTGGCAGCACAGAACGGAATTCTCGTACTGAATCGTGCTCTTACCACAATCGAGGATTCATACGCACTTCCATCAGACCAGGTTCTCACCAACTCTATCAGTATCGACGAGAATGGCGGCGTTTACGTAGCAAGTAACAGTCGCGAACCAGGCGGCAAAGGCCTTATGCAGAAACTTATCTGCAAGGACGGCAAAATCTCTACCTCTCAGGCAGATGGTGCATGGCAAGCCTATTACGACGGTGGCCCGATGGCTCCATGTATCAAACTCGGGTACGGGACAGGTTCAACCCCCACACTTATGGGCTTTGGCCAGGACGAGGACAAACTCGTAGTTATTACCGATGGCTCCAAGCGTATGAAACTGGTAGCATTCTGGCGTGACGAAATCCCCTCAGACGCACAGCAAGTGGCAGGGTACGACAAACGTATAGCCGGAGTGCATGAGGTTACATGCGGCCAGCCTGCATCAACAGAGTGGATACAGTCCGAGCAGTCAGTTGTAGTGGGTGGCTATGATGCCTTTGTGGTAAACAACATCAATGTTACTGCTCAGGAAATAAACGACAAGATTGTTGGCGTGCTTGCTATTGGTCCGATTGTCAAAGGCCCTCAAGGTGCCGAGTGTGTACGTTGGAATACAAAGGAGAACAAGTGGGAGAATAAGTGGGCGTGCAGCGATGTAAGTTCAGTAAGTATGATTCCTGCCGTAAGCACCAAGTCCGAGATGGTATTCGTATGTGGCTGGAACGATGCTTCGGGCTGGGAAGTTACAGGACTTGACTGGAAGAGTGGTGCCACACGTCATCGCAGCATATTGGGCAAGAGCAATCGGGCCAATGGAGCCTATGCCATCATTCAGTATCTTGCTAACGGCGACCTTTTATTCAACTCTGTTGCCGGACCAATCCGCGTAAAATATTGAGATAATTTTATCATCATATAACAAAAGCAAAATAAATTATGAAACGTCTATTTCTTCCTATTCTGGTGACACTAAGTATGTTTACAGTAAGTTGCGACAAAGACTCGGTTACCAATCCTGATGATGTTCCCGTTTCCGTTACCGAGAGTGAACTAAAAGAGGCATTCTATTATACCTTTCCACTAATGATAATGGATGCCACAGAATCGGTAGAAACAAATACCGAGACATTCGTACCGGGCATACCTCGTGCACCGGTTAATCAGCTTATTCATGCTGTAAAGCTGGCCGACGCATCGAACAAGTCAGTGGTGACACCTAATGTGGATACATATTACAGTCGGTTATGGATGGATATGAATGAGGAACCAGTTGTGTTCGAATTTCCTGATGTTAAAGACAGATTCTGCAATATCCAGGTGCTCGACGCATGGACCAATACAACAAAGCTTATCACCGATGGCGGCACATACGTGTTTGCCAAGAAGGGACAGACGGTCACTGTTCCCTCAGGAGCCACTCTTGTGGAAATGCCTACAACAATGGGCTGGTGTATTGTTCGCATCCTTAATAAGGGAGAGGGCGACTATGAGAATGTCAAGAAGATTCAGGATGCAATGAAGGCTTATCCTCTTTCGGCTTATGGCAATGCAGGATATGTAGCACCCAAGGGCACTTACGATGCAGCGAAGGATGTGAATCCAGTGATGAAATGTATGTCCATGCCGCTTGAGGAGTATTTCGCCAAGGCAAACTCACTCATGGAAAAGAACTCTCCTTTGAGCTTTGATACCGAGATCATAAATCGATTGAAGAAACTTGGTGTTGGTCCGGGGCTTGACCTGAAGCAAATTGAAAATGGAGCAGAGATGTTTGCCAAAATCAAAGCTTCTTTCAAGGCAGATGCCGTAGCAATTGCAGCCACAAACAAGAAGAACATAGGAGGTATATGGTCTTATTTTAAGGAACCTATAGGCGACTTTGGCAAAGCCTATGATTACCGTGCTGCTGTCGCGCTGGTGGGACTTGGTGCCAATACCAATGAAATAGCTATTTATCCTCGTGCCGACTATGATTCTAACAATGAAGTACTTAATGGTGCAAATAGTTACACGTTGCATTTCAGCTCACTTCCTCCGGTTGAGGAAGGCGGTTTCTGGTCGATAACTGCCTACGGAGATGACAACTATCTTATTGATAATCCTATCAATAGATATAATGTTACCGACCGTAGCGAATACAAGCTCAATGTTGATGGATCGCTTGATGTTACGTTGTCGGCTAACGCCCCTCAAGATGGCTCTTATTGGTTGCCAACAGGCAATAAGGCTTTCCATCTTTTCATGCGTATGTATCTGCCCGATTTAAAGGCACTGGATAATTGGACTCCACCGACTATTACAAAGAAATAAGGTATAGGATGAAACCTTGTAAACTCCGGTAAATCTTTTTCAAACAAAATAAATTAGTGCTGACACTTCATCAGGAGGTATCATCCCTTTTCAAGTATATTTATTTGGGGACATTCAGTAAATACTATAAAATCAGCCAACTAATTCATACATAAAATATTGCGAATTAGTTGGCTTTTTTGTA
>ENA-UESI01000785-UESI01000785.1-human-gut-metagenome-genome-assembly--contig:-NODE-785-length-24031-cov-5.911956_pt1 | contig 24031 bp, 15 predicted proteins | sample MGYA00243005_ERZ508006 | MGnify/ENA primary metagenome ERZ508006 (study PRJEB26167, sample SAMN06115436) | human gut metagenome | host: Homo sapiens | place: China:Shandong | collected 2015-06-10... | reverse complement strand
AGCGCTGTTAAGATTTGGATTGCGCTTCACTCGCTGTACGCGCTCCGGGCAACTCGGTATCACAGGGAAAGATTAAAGTGCTATGCTGCGCATAGCCTGCTGATACCTCAAACATACCCTGCGCCTGCTTGCAGCTGCGTTTCGCTCCTCTGCCAAATCTTCCCAATGCGCTGTAAAACCCCCTGTATCGTACAAATTATTGCTGAAAAAAATTTGCAGTTTATCGTAAGTTATCAATTTTATTACTAACTTACTACAGCAATAAAACGTGCGACCCAGAGATTTGGAGCGCACATTGTGGTACAGGCATTGAGGCACTGTTATATGCAACGCATAGAACAGGATTGCCGAAAGCCCGCAGAAATACTGACCGAATAGGAAAGTATTTCTGTGAACCTCAAAAAACGAGTTGCCCGGAAGCCGGACAGCGAGCAAAGCTAAACAGGACTTGCCACAGTGCGCAAAGTTATTGCCTTTTTACCGCATTAGTTGCAAGTGGTAACGCCGCAAATAATGCAATGGTAAAACGGACAGCGTAAGAGGCGATTGCATAATGAGCCTCTGTAGATTGGTTCGTTTCTTTTGCCGCCAAAAGAAATGAACATCTAAAGAAACTCTTTCAAGAAAGTCTAAAGCAATTTTGCCGCTAAAAGAAATGAACATTTAAAAACTCTATAAATAAAAACAAAAACTAAATTCAAAACGCCAAAAGAGAACAGCCCCCACCCCTTGTAACCTACGGTTACAAACAAAAATAAAACAAAAAATCCAACCTGAAAGGAGATGAAAACATGACCGTCAGCAAAAATCCCACGTCCCTCAAACTTTCGATGGAAGTAGAAAACGGCACCAACGCCCTGGGCTCCATGCAGACCAAATCCACCTCTGTCGGCAGCGTCCGTCTGGACGCCGATGCCGCAAAATGCCTGGCTGTCGCCGAAGCCATCGGCGAACTGATGAGCCACGACGTCGTTAACGTCTACGTTACCGAAAAGGCCGAGCTGGACAAAGCAGAATGACCCCAGTCTGCAAACAAAAATCTAATGTAAAGGAGAACAAACATGGAAAAAACTTTAGAACTCATCTTCACCAAAAGCGACGGCGCTAAAAAAACCTTAAGCATCGCCGACCCCCGCGAAGACGTCTCTCTGGCTGACGCCCAGGCAGCAGCAGCCAAGATCATCGAAGCCGACGTCCTCACCAGCGGCGGCCTCGGCCTGTCCGAATTCGTCGAAGCCCGCATCAAAGTCGTCACCGTTACCGTGCTGGCCTAACGCCCATGGATACCAAAGAAATCTTCAGCGCTGTCGGCAACTTCGGTTTCCCCATGGTGCTGAGCTGGTATCTGCTGCTGCGCATGGAACAGCGGCTGGACAAGCTGACCGGCTGCCTCAACGAACTGAACAAAGCCCTGCTGCAAAACAACAACGGCCATTAGCAGTTTCCCAAACTCTGATGCCAATACTACGGAGGTGTAAACTATATCAAAAATCACAAACTATTCGGTTTTCTGCGCCTGCTCTGGCGGCTCATAGCCAATAAATAACAACTGACCCGCACTGAACCAAAGTTTTTCAACCACTTCCCCTATGTAAAATCAAGTATCTGATATGAACAAGCTTCATATCAGATACTTTTGTTTTGTCTGAAACCAACTGTTTTTCAGTTATTCACAAGACCCGGATTATCCCGCAGATACTGCTCCATAAACCGCCGTGCCGCCAAACCATAACACCTAACAGCCCAAGCAGCCTCGCCCTGCTTTTCGCCCGCTATGGCAGCCAGACATTTGCGGCGCACTTCCTCTGATAACTGCGGTTCTTTGTTCTGGTAATACTCCGTAAAACGGTTGATCACTGCCACATAATATTTCCGCGCCTGCGCATAATCGCCCTGCAGCTCTGCCGTGACCCCTGCCAAAAATACCGCTTTCGCCGTAGTGGGTTCAACCGGCTGCAAGTCGTGCCACCACGACATACGCACATAACGCCAGTACAGATCATAGATCTGCGGCATACAACCTTTCGTCCAGGCTTTCGCTTCATTGACGCAATGCAAAATCGCCGCGTCTTCAGGATATTTGATCGTCAGAGGATTGTTCGCACCCACTAAAAAATTGAAGCGTTTATCAAGCTCTGTAAACGCACCGTCCAGAACGGCATTCAAGGCATCCTGTTCTAAAAGCAGCAGCTCTTCGCTGTGCTGCTGATAATAGCTGCTGACTCGCTGGGTCAGCTCCTGCTGGCGCCATAGAGCTACGTCCAAAACCAGCAGTCCGGCATTAAAGTACCGCCCACCGCGCAGCTGCAGCCTGACGATTTTTTTTTCATTATTCGGTTCCTGTACCGCTGCTGCCGCATTGCGCCCTAAATCCAGCTCAAACAGTTCGTCCAGCCGCCGCAGGCAAATCATATCAGCATCCATATATACCAGCCGCTTTACCTCCTGCGGCACATACTGAGGCAGCAGTACACGCAGCAATACCGACCGGTGCAGACGCTGCGGCGCTTCACTGCGGATCTGGTTGAGCCGGTCTAAACTTTCAGTCATATCATAGATATATAACTTCACATTGCTGTGCTGCATAGTAAAAGCATCCAACCTACGCCTGTCTTCCTCGCTGATACCGTCGCAGGCCAGATGAAAGCACAGCGGCTGTTTCCTGTGCTGATACAGCAGATTGGTCATCAGCACCCCTGCATATTTGACATAATTGGCATCGACGCCAAAGCCAAAATGATAGACCTGTTCCTTCACTGTCATGCTCCTTTTTAACAATATATATTAGCTACTTTCTATCAGCAGATCAACAGCAAATAAGCTGCCGAAATAATTCCGGCAGCTTATTGTTTATTACCACTGCTTCGATCTTCTCACTACTTAAAAAGTGCAGCGCAGGCCGATATTGCCACGCCATTTAGTTTTGATCGCACTGCCGGTACTGCGTTCCAGCTCGCCGTACAGATTGACATTTTTATCAAGTTTGCTGTTGAAGCCGACGCCATATTCCAGCCAGGTATCCTGCATATCGATATTGGAAGTCATGCTTACGTCTTTATAGCCGGCAGTCATATTCATATCGCCCTGGAATTCATGGGCCAGCGAGCATTTTAAGTAAAAATTATTATCTTTGTTCTGACGGCCAATGTTGAAGCCAACGCGCCCGATCAACGATCTATAAGCATCGTTATGTACTTTGGCGCCCGAGCTGATTGTATAATCGCTGCCGGCCAGGTTGCCGTAGGTCAATTCGGCCTGCGGCTCGATGAAATAACCATTGTTCAGCTGCTGGCGATAGCCATATTCAGCGCTGAGCGTAAAGGCATTGCTGTCAAAATCACCTGTATAAGTGTTATCGACCATAACAGCAGTTGCATCATGGCTTATGCGCCCATATTTGGCAACAAGATCGGTGTAATGTCCCTTGTCGCCTACATAGCTGCTGTACAACCCGAACATGGTCGAACGGTTATCGCCGCTGCCGTCTTCAAAGCTGCTTTCACCCTTGAGGTAGGATACAGCCAGACCTGTGACCAGCTTGCCGTTTTTCAGATCATTCGTCCAGTCATAGCCGCCCTGGAAGGTACGATATTTCAAATCTGTATCTACGCCGCTGCTGATTCCGGTCTCACCGCCGTAAGCCCTGGCCCAGGCTCCTGTTTCGTCAACGTTGCCGCGCAGCTCGCCCAGGCGGCGCAGCAGATCATTGCTGTTAGCCTGCAAAACCGCGGCTGCAGCACCGACGCCGCTTTCCGCCATCGTCATCGCCCCACCCTTGCCTACAGTACCGCTGACTGTGACAGTATCTATTTTCCACTTATCTGTGCCATCAGCCACCAGGTCCGGCGTCATACTGAAATCTTTGATCAGGGTCAAGCCGCCATCGGCTGCTACTTTCGCGGCACCCACCGCCTGCCCCTTAAAAACCGTATTCGATGTAGTGAACTCAGTGCCATCCAGCGTAACCACCGTCTTGTCAATTTTCAGCTTCTTTCCCAGATATTCTCTGTTCACTTCCTGTGGCATCACCATCTGGATATAATTTGTTATATTGCTGCCGCTGTTGCTGTTTGTCCCTGTAAGTTTCACTGTGTCATTCGTTTTGGCTTCCAGGTCAGCTCCGATAACGAAGGTAGTATTTTTAATACTGGTCTTAGCGTTGGCCTTGATCTCAAAAGCACGCGGCGCAGTATCAGCCCGCACCGTGCCCGGCTGACTGTGATACAGGTCGATGACGCCACCGTCTGATTTCAAAGATATATTTTCTTTACCGCTTATGTCAAAACTGTCCTCCCCCACATACCAGACCGCCTGGTTACTGAGCCTGAAGTCAAATGTTGCCTTATTACTCTTCCATCCGCCTCCGTTATATATATAAACAAGTTTACCTGCCCAGAACGAGTCTGCCGAGCTAAGGTTCAGCACTATACCATTCTCAGTTAAATCCTGTAGACCAACATCGCCGGTAATCTGTACCGTTTTATCATTGTCAGTATTAACGATGATGTGCCTTGCATCGCCAGACTCCATTGTTCCTACCAGCAGTGCGTAAGCGTCTGCAACCGCTTTAAGCCGGACGTTCCCCTTGGTAACCAGTGCCGTACCATCACTATTATAATCCACCAAAAGACTGAGCGCGCTCTCGCCTGCACCGCTGACCTCGATATCAAGGTCATCAGTAAAAACCTGTGCCTCAGCATAGGTAACACCGTTACAGACATAATTTTGATCAGAATATGCACTGTTATTATCAAAATTCTGCGGCATTGTGATCGTAGCGGCAGAGGCCATACTGTCAGCGACAAACATCCCCCCCGAATATACAAACGACATTGCCAGCAATGTCCTCACTATCCGTTTACTTAATACTCGTTTATTTTGCATTCCTATCCCTCTTTCTTTGTTTTTTGATCATTTATCCTTGCTGCAGACCCTGCAGTTAAGGCGTTTTACTTAGAGGTCACCCGCAGCAGTTCCAGCAGCTGCCGCACCTCCTCCAGCGTATACTCTTGCTGCCGCGGCGGCTCAGGCGCCCGCTTCACATTGACCCACTCTAACGCTGCCCTGCTATCTAAAAGCTGCTCTATTTTACACTCCAACACATCGGCGACGCGCAGCAGCAGCCTCAGGCTGATCTTCACCCGGCCGCATTCCAGATTGCTCATGTGGGTCTGGCTGATGCCGATACGCTTTGCCATTTCCTGCTGACCGATCTGGCAGGCCATCCGCACAAAGCGGATATTGCCGCCGATATTTTGCAGGCATTTTTCATCGTACAACCTTACACCTCCACTCCTGCGATAGTAAAAATATTGTGCTGCCTTTGTCTTACTTTGTTAAAACTGATTTTATTTGCTGAATTTTAAATACATTTGTTAAAATAATATTCGCACCTATTATAGCACGTTTGTGCCCCCCCACAAGACATACAGGAACTTTTTTGCGACGCAGTTTGGCTATCTTTTGCCCATACGTTTTGCCAGCCGCCAGGAGAGAAGGGAAGCCGCACGGTGTCACGGCTTGCCGGACAATGTTTTTCAATTTTTTTCTTTAAATTTTCTTTTGCTTTTTAATTTATTTTTTTGTTTTTTCTTATGCAGCTTTCTTCCAAAAGCAAGCGGCATAAATAAAAAAGAAAGTCCTAAATTCAAATTCCAATCATAAGAAATTATTGTAGGCTTTCTTTTCAGAAAGCCTACAACCATGCTCACTTAAAACTTCCACACAAAATTCACGCTGCCGCTGAAGCCCTGCTTTTTGCCGCCCCAGCCCTGCAAGCCGATGTTGACCATTGGATCGTTAGCGCCTTTGGGCTGCAAAATATACCCCAGTTCCAGCAGGCCGCTGCTGCCTTTGATGCTGGGCGACGGCGTACTAAAGCCTTTTACTGTCGCCCTTGCTTCGCCGTCAAATTCGTATTCATAGGCCAGCCCCACATAGCCGGTGCCGCGTTCGCTGTAAGCTTTGCTCACTCTTGCGCCCACTCTGACACGGGTGCTGTCCACTGCGTCAAAGTCGTACACTTCGCCATTGCCCTCGCCCTGCAAAGTCACGCTGTCGCCGTTTTGATGAGTGTACAGCAGTTTGGCATAGACATCGGCTTTAGTCGTATCGTTCAGCTCCGTCACCTTGCCAATACCCAGATGAGCGCCATAATAAGCGCTGCTGCTGTCATAGCTGCTGTGGACGCCAGCAGTGCCCAGATCATTGCTGCCATAGTCAGCGTCCATACGTCCGTAACGCAAACTGCCTTCGTAGTACACGCCGCTTTTGTTGTCCTGCCGTGCTAAAAGACCAATGCCGTAGTATTTGGTATTACCATCAGCACGAATACCGTTGTCCAGATAACTGGTGTAATTACCATAGCCATATTCCAGCAGTGAGCCAAAGGTCAGCTTGCCGGCGTTGTTGGCAACCGCTTTGCCCATACCCAAAGCGAAGTTATAGCCTTTCACATCGGCATGCGACCCGGTATCATAACGCATACTGCCGCCGCTCATAGCGCCGAAGATCGTGCCCTCCTCTGCTGACGTTACTGCCGTCATACTGCCAATACCGCTGCCTGCCAGCAGGTCAGCACCGCTGTTGATAAAGCCTACTGCGGCCGCCTGCGTTTCTACCAGCGATTTGGTATCGTCGTTGATACCGATTCTGGTGATCGTAGTTACCAGCGAATCACCGTTTTCTAAAACCGTCGTAAAGTCGTATTCCAGGCTGACGCCCTGGGTTATTTTGCCATACACCGTCGTTGCGTCAGCAAGAACGCCGTTAGCGTTGTGCAGCAGGGTAACATTGTCTCCCGACTGCAGGGCTGGAGCCGAGCCTGCTATCCCCACATTGACGCTGCTGCCTGTGAGGTCAGTCTGTTCATTGCCGCTGCCGCCGGTCACAGTCAGCAGCACATCACCGGCCTGCACAGTATCAGGCAGATAAAAATTATAGACATCAAAATTCTTGATATTGGACACAGTAATATCTGTATTCTTGATATTCAGGATATTGCCGCTGACCTCGCCGCTGTTACTATAGCCGCCGTAGATAACAGTATCGTCAGCAAAAGTCGGCCTGCCGCTGATGGTAACGATATTATTGGTAACATCCTTATCATGAGAATGATAACCACCGTAGACATTACCAGTGATCGTACCACCTGTGATAATAACGCTATTTTCCATTGCACCGCCAGCATTCTCGCCATAACCGCCGTAGACATTACCAGCAACCTCGCCCCCATTTATTGTTACCTTGTTGTGTATAACTGGTCCGCCATCGTTATAAACGCCATAAACGCTACCGCCTATGCTACCGCCATTTACCGTTACCTCATTGTATTCTGAAGCTTTTCCCTCTCCCGAATAAACAAAACCTCCCCTAACGTTACCTTTAATTGTACCGCCGTCAACCGTCACACTGTTGTACGTCGTTACGTTTTATACTATTTCCACTATGCGCTCCGAGGACATTATCGCGATGGCGCAGACGTCCGACAAGACGCTCAATGCCGCGAAGGTCATCGTGGCGATGGTGCCGATTCTGTGCGTGTATCCCTTCATCCAGAAGTACTTCACCACCGGCATGAACCTTGGTGCAGTAAAAGAGTGACACATATAGCGGCAAAGGAGACAAGCGATGGACACCATGACCTTTATTCGAGAGAACTGGAAGAACACGGCGCGGCTTTGTCGGGAAAGTCATGATGGCAACATCGGTCTCCCTTACCCGTACTTTGTGCCGAGCATCACGGGCGGATTCAACAATCTGTTCTACTGGGACAGCTATTTCACGGCGCAGGGGATGCTGCGCCACGGGCAGGAAGCGCTGGTGAAATCCACGGTGGATGATATGCTCTACCTCATCGACCGCTATGGCTATATGCCCAACGGCAATGCAAAGGTGCTGATGGGGCGCTCCCAGCCGCCGTTTTTGAGCGAGCTGGTGCGGCAGCTGTACGGCATTTATCAAGACCCGGTCTGGCTGCGCACGGCATACTGCATCCTGCAAAAAGAGCATGATTTCTGGATGAAAAAACGGCAATTGCCCTGCGGCTTGAATCGCTACGGCTTCGATGATTTGTCGCCGGACGGCATTGCAATGGGGCTGGATGTCGCCAAGCGGTTGCCCGGTGTGGACTTTTCCGGCAAGACGGATGCGCAGATTGCCGAGAACGTGATGGCGGATGCGGAAAGCGGCTGGGATTTTTCGCCGCGCTGCATGGGGCATCAAACGGACTGTGCCTATGTTGATTTGAACGCGATTCTCTATGGGATGGAAAACAACCTGACCTTTTTTGCGCAGGAATTGGGCGAAGTGGCGGAAGCGGACAAGTGGGCACAGGCGGCGCAGCGGCGGAAAAAGCTGATGCGTCAGATGCTCTTTGACGGCGAAGGCTACCGTGACCGCGATATGACGACGGGGACATTCAGCCCGATTTTCTCCGTCGCGTCCTTCTATCCGCTGTGGGCGGGTGTCGCGACAGAAGCGGAGGCTGCAAGCACCGTGGCGCAGCTGCCGTGGCTGGAATACGATTTCGGATTGGCAACCTGCGAACCGGGGGCGCGCACATCCGCGTTCCAGTGGGATTACCCCAACGGCTGGGCACCGCTGCACTTCATTGCGGTACATGGTTTGCTGCGGTATGGCTATCGTGCGGAAGCAGAGCGCATTGCACGCAAGTATATCCATGCGATTGACCGCACGTTTGCCGAGACCGGCACACTGTGGGAAAAGTACAACGTGACGGACGGCACACTGAATGTGACTGACGAATACAAAATGCCGCCGATGCTGGGATGGACAGCGGGCGTGTATGTGGACTTTACGACGTTGTTAGCCCCAAATGGCTGATGCAGTGCGGATTCCTTCCTATCCTCGGAAGCAAGAGGCAAATGCTCCTGCTTTCCTGCGCAAAAAGGTGGATAAATATGATGAACATGATGCTGAAAGGCGTTTGCGTGCTGTTAGGCGCGCTGGTGATTGCAGGCGCACAGAGCGTACATGCGGAAGAAACGGTTCATGTGCCGCGGCAGCCCTATGAGCTTTGCTTTGCGGATTCGATGAATGAAGTTCATGCTCCGAATGGCATTGAATCCGGCTGGGAAATCGACAACCGCGCAGGTCGCCCACGGACGGAACTGGACAGCAGCGGCGTTCTCAGCGACGTAATGACGGATGAACATTCGCGGCTCATCCGCTATTTCAATGTCGTGTCCGAGGGCAGCATTGATTTGCAGTTTCAGGTCAACTATGTATACAATTTCAACGGCAATGTGCTGAGCCTGAACGATGCGGAGGGAAACAGCATCTATCGGCTGGTCACATCCGAGGGACGTTTCGCGATTCAGCAGATAGACGGCAGCCTGACTTACGTCACGCAGGAAACCTGTATGGCACCGTACAAGGTGATTTTCCGTGTGACGGCTGATTTGGACACCGGCACAGCGCACACTTGGATTAACAATGTGGACTGCGGCACGTCGGCACTGCTGGGCAGCAGCATCCGCAGTCTGTCCTTTGAAACCAGTGACGAGACGCTCAACGAAACGCAGGTCATCGGCGGCTATGTGCAGGCAAACTATGCCGTCTACGAAGCCTTTGACGACCCGGTCAGCGTCATTAACTGCGAGTTTGAGAACGCGAATCAGCTGGTTTTGCGCAATCAGGCGATGGAACTTCCAGCAGGGGTGCAGACGGCGCGTGACTTTGCCCCGCGCGGCGGAAAAGTCGTCTTCCAGACATATGTCTATCTGCCGGAAAACAGCGCGGGTCACATTCGTCTTTCGGACGGCGGACAGGAGCTGTTTGCCGTCGAAATGCGCGACGGCGCTTTCCGTACGGCGGATGCGGAATTGAAAGCTTACAGCGACAAGCTCTGGTATCATCTGCGGCTGGAAGCGGATTTGGATGCGCATACCGTGACGGTCAAGGTGAATCATCAGACGAAAGGGACGTTCGCCCTGCCGGAAAACATCACGGTGCTGAACCGCTTTGAGCTGGTCAACACAGGCAATACGGAAATCGGCTTTGATGATTTGCAGGTTTTTGATTTGGTGGATTATGACGTGCCTGCGCCAGTTGTGCCGGAGAAGGAAAATGACTACATCTTGGGGATGAATGTCTGCTCTTTGTGGCGCAACGGCGAACACTTCGGCTGGTCAGCCATTACGCCCTATGACGATTTGAAATCCGTGCTGGGGTACTATGACGAGGGTCAGCCGGAAACGGCGGATTGGGAAATCCGCTTTATGGCGGAGCACGGCATCAATTTCGAGGCGTTCTGCTGGCTGGGGCGCGATACCGATCAGCCCATGAAAATCGCATGGGATTCCACGCAGCTCAACGATGCCTATCTGGAAGCCAAGTACAGCAATTTCGTGAAATTCTGCCTCATCTGGGAAGCGCAGAACGGCTCTACGCCCAACACCAGCACGGATTTCCGGAATTACTTCGTCCCGTATTGGCTGGAATACTACTTCTCCAATCCCAACTACATGACCATCGACGGCAAACCCGTATTCATGATTTTCGGCGCGCAGACGCTGGTGAACAAGTTCGGCAATACGCTGAAAGATGAGTTTGACTATCTGCGCGGCGAGGTGCGCAAGCTGGACTTTGAGGACATGCTGATTCTGGACTGCAACAGCTACATGAACACAAGCCTGAAGCAATACGGCTTTGACGGCTGGTATGCGTACAACTGGGGCAAGCAGGGCTGCTATTTCAGCGCGAACGAGAGCATGACCATGTATGCGGTGAATCAGAATGACGTTTATACCGTGCCGACCATCAGCACGGGTTTCAACGCGATTGGCTGGTCTGGCATCCGCACGCCGGTGATGTCACTGGAAGAGTTCCGCCAGACGAATGAATGGGTGAAGAATGTCTACCTGCCCACCTATGCGCAGAAGGGAACGTGGCAGGAGAAGCTCATCATGCTGTCCAACTGGAACGAATACGGCGAAGGAACGTACCTGATGCCCTGCGAAGGGACGCACGGGTTTGGCTATCTCGACATTCTGCGGGAAATGTACACCACGGGCGGGGCGCATGAGGACATTGTGCCGAACGAAGAGCAGCTGGCGCGCATCACGCACAATTATCCGCAGGATCGCCGCGTGTTGCGGCAGGATGGCACCTACCAGCGCCCGATGAGCAGCAATGTCCGCACGGTGGACATGACGGCGGATAACTGGCACGACTGGATGGACACCAATCACATTCTGGAAGATGAAACCGTGGATGAAAACGGGCGGACGCTGTATGTGGGCGACCACGATGACCCGCAGCTGAATTTCTCCAAGAAGTTCTACGAGGGGCTTGCAGCGAAGGATGTGCTGGCGATTCGCGTAGTGGCATCTATTCCGAAGGGCAAATTTATGCAGCTGTTCTTCGGCGTGAACGGTACGGGGCTGAGCGAGGGCAATTCCATCCGCATCTATGCCGAAAGCGACGAAGAGCACGAATACGTCTTTGAACTGAGCAGCGTGGAAAACTGGAATGGGCAGATTACCGCCCTGCGCCTCGACCCGTTGAGCGGCGCAAATACACACTTCACCATCCGCTCGATTACGCTGGAATTGCAGGATGAAGTGCCGGAAATCATCGTGAACGGTCTGCGGCTGGAAAATACCATGCAGATTCAGACGGTTGACGGCGTGGACTACATGCCCTTTGACCCGACTGTCAGCCTGATTCAGGAGTACCTGTACACCTACTACGAGTGGAATCACGATGCGCAGGTGCTGACGCTTACGCGGGACGGTCACAGCTACCGCTTTGCGGCGGGCAGCAGCGTAGCGGTGAAGGACGGCACGGAGGAAATTCCGCTGGACGGCGCGGTGTTCATGAACAGCGGCATTCCGATGCTGCCGATTGAGAGCTTTGCCCGCGTGCTGGGATTCCCGTGCATCCGGCAGGAGAAGGACTATTGCATTGACACGCCGGAAAAGACGCTGTTCTCCCGTGCGGCGCAGTCTGCATCCGGCAAGAACGTATGGGTGTTTGATACCTTGGGCTATTTCGGGCAGACTTCGGCGTTCCAGCTTCGCGGCTGGAAGGCGGAACGCGGCACAGTGGGCTACGGCGTGGATTATGTGCAGCTGATGACGGATGCCACCGGCACGCCGTGCTTCACGCTCACAAAGGCGGGGCAGGACTGCGCCGTGCTGCACACGCTGGAAATCGTCTGCCGCGGCGAAGGTGACTTGACGATTTCTTTCCAGACGGACGAAGCGGAGGATGCAGCGGCGCTGACACTGAATTTGTCGGAATATCCGGCGGATGGTGATGGCTTCCGCACCATAAGTGTGGATTTTGCGGACTTTGCTTCGTGGACGGGCAGTCTGAAAACGCTGTCCATCGAGACGACCAGTGACGTGCTGGATATTCAGGCGATTCGCTTTGTGGAGGCACAGTGAACATGCAGAAGAACTTTGCACAGGCGGATTACGCTGCGACCGCCCGGCAAGCCGCCGCTGAGGGTGCTGTGCTGCTGCGCAACTATCGGCACGCGCTTCCGCTGGAAGAGGGCTGCCGCGTGGCGGTTTTCGGGCGAAATCAGCTGCACTACTACCGCTGCGGCATCGGTTCGGGCGGCATGGTCAACAGCGCGTATGTCGTCAGCATTTTGGATGCGCTGAAAGCGGATTCGGACATTGTGCTGAATCAAGCGGTGCTGTCCGCCTATGAAGCGTGGCACGAGGCGCATCCGCTGGAAGGCTGCAACGAGTGGGGCGAAGAACCGTGGAGTCAGGCGGAAATGCCGCTGCCGGAAGCATTGGTGCAGCAGGCGGCAAAAACGTCGGACGCGGCGCTGATTTGTATCGGCCGCACGGCTGGCGAAGATCACGATTCGTCAGCCGCGCCGGGCAGCTTTCTGCTGACCGAGGAGGAAGAACGCACGATTCGTCTCGTCTGCCGATATTTCCCGCGCAGCATTGTGGTGCTGAACACGGCGGGCATCATCGACATGACGTGGGTGAAACGCTGTAATCCAGCAGCGATTCTGTATGTCTGGCACGGCGGGCAGGAGGGCGGCAACGGCGCGGCGGATGTGCTGACGGGGCGCGTGAACCCGTGCGGCAAGCTGCCGGACACGATTGCAGAGCAGCTGTCCGATTATCCTGCGAATGCGAATTTCGGGAATGCAGAACGGAATTTCTATGCGGAAGATATTTTCCTCGGCTACCGTTATTTCGAGACGTTCGCGCCGGAAAAAGTGCTGTATCCGTTCGGCTTTGGGCTGTCCTACACGGCGTTTTCCATCGAAATGACGGATTTTCACGAAACAGCGGATGCGGTGGATATGACCGTCTCTGTCCACAACACAGGAGACTGCGCGGGCAAAGAGGTGGTGCAGCTGTACTGCGAAGCGCCGCAGGGGATGCTCGGAAAACCCGCGCGGACGCTCTGTGCTTTTGCGAAAACGAAACTGCTGGCGGCAGGAGAGGCACAATTATTGACGCTGACCGTGCGCAAGAATGACCTTGCATCCTATGATGACAGCGGCGTGACCGGGCATCCGTTCTGCGAGGTATTGGAGGCGGGTACATACCGCTTCTTCCTCGGCGGCGACGTTCGCAGTGCAGGACAAATCGGCACATTTACGCTGGCGGAAACGCATGTCACGGCACAGCGTACACAGGCATTAGCGCCCGTTAGCCCCTTCCAGCGCATGAAAAACTGCGGCGGCAAGCTGTCATGGGAGGATGTGCCGCTGCGGGAGTACAATCTGCATCAGCGCGTGCAGGCGCATTTGCCGGAAAGCATGCCGATGACGGGCAATCGCGGATTCCGCCTGTCCGACGTGGCGGACGGAAAAATCAGCATGGCGGATTTTGTCGCGCAGATGGATGAAAACATGCTCTGCGCCCTTGTACGCGGCGAAGGCATGTGCTCACCCAAGGTAACGCCGGGGACAGCCGGTGCATTCGGCGGACTCAGCCCGAAGCTGCAAGCGCTGGGCATCCCGGCAATCTGCTGCGCGGACGGGCCGAGCGGCATTCGCATGGACTGCGGCACACAGGCGTTTCTGCTGCCGAGCGGTACTTGTCTGGCGTGCAGCTTCAATGAAACGCTGATTTCAGATCTGTATGCGTGGACGGGGCAGGAAATGCGCCGCAACCGCATTGACCTGCTGCTTGCACCGGGCATGAATCTGCATCGGCATCCGCTGAACGGGCGCAACTTCGAGTATTTTTCGGAAGATCCGCTGCTGACGGGTAAAATGGCGGCGGCGGTCATCAAGGGCTTGCAAAGCAGCGGTGTTAGCGGCACTATCAAGCATTTTGCGTGCAACAATCAGGAATATCGCCGAAATGACGCGGAAACCGTTGTGTCCGAGCGTGCGCTGCGGGAACTGTATCTCAAAGGCTTTGCGATTGCCCTGCGGGAATCGGGTGCATTCAGCATCATGACGACATACGGCCCGGTCAACGGCTTGTGGACGAGCAGCAACTATGACCTGCTGACCACTATCCTGCGGCAGGAATGGGGCTATCACGGCGTTGTCATGACGGACTGGTGGGCGAAAGGCAATCAGGAAGGGAAGGACGGCAGCCAGCAGGAGGTCGCCGCCATGATTCGCAGTCAGAATGACCTGTACATGGTCACATCCGGTGCGGAAAACAACGGCAACGGCGACAATCTGCATGTGTCGCTGGAAGCTGGGACGTTGACTATCGGCGAATTGCAGCGCAGTGCGGCAAATATCTGCCGGGCGATTCTGCGCCTTCCGGCGTATCGGCGGCTGGTTGGCGAAGAATCGGCAGAGGAGCAGGAAGCGGCGGATGCTCTCACGCCGGAAGAAACGGCGATGCAGGAGATGACCGTCGTTCGGATGCAGCAGGAATGCACGCTGCCCAGCAAGTGCCTTTGCGGATGCAGGCGCGGGGAATACCGCATGTTCCACATTCTCGCCGAACAGATTGGCTGCTATGAACTCTCCTTTGACGTGCGCGCGCAGAGCCAAAACGATGTTGCACAGCTGTCGATGACGATTTACCGCAACCGCTCGCTGATGCAGACCATCAGCTTGAAGGGGAGCGACCGCAGCTGGCGAAGCGTTACGGTGGATTTGGGGATGATTTGGCAGCCGAACTTCTACCTGAAATGGTTCTTCAGCATGGGCGGCATCGAGGTTCAAAACGCGGCAGTACGCCGAACAAAGAACGAGAAAGAAATGCAGGTGTAAAAATGTTCTTTGCATATACCGGACGGGCAGATGCAATGATTCGCTTCGTGCAGGACAAACAGCTGAAAGACCCGCAGTTGTGGCAGCTGGCGGCGGAGCAGTTCACCGCGCCGGTGGATGATGCCGATTTGGGCTGGCGCGGCGAATACTGGGGCAAGCTCATGCGCGGCGCGTGCATGACGTGGGAATATACGCGGGATGCGGCGCTGTATCAGCTGCTGGCGGACACGGTGGATGCGCTGCTGGACTGTCAGGATGAAGCAGGGCGAATTTCGACATACAGTCCCGCGCAGGAGTTCCAAGGCTGGGACTTGTGGTGCAGAAAGTATGTCCTGCTGGGCTTGTGGCACTTCCATCAAATCTGTCAGGATGTGCGCCAAAAGCAGCGGATTGAGCAGTCTGTCTGCCGTCAGCTGGACTATATTGAGGCGCACATCGGCGCAGGGGTCAATCAGAAGAAAATCACCCGCACGTCAACGCATTGGCAGGGTATCAATTCCAGCTCCATTCTCGAACCCGTCGTGCGCTGGTACCGGGTTTTGATGCGTCCGTGCGATTTGGCATTTGCAGACTACATCGTTGCAAACGGCGGCGCGGACAGCTTCAACATCTTTGAAGCCGCCTATGAGGATAAGTTGTACCCGTATGAATATCCTGTCGTCAAGGCATATGAACTCATGTCCTGCTTTGAAGGGCTGGGGGAGTATGCTGACGTGACCGGCAGCGACAAGTGGCGCACAGCGGTTATCCGCTTTGCGGAGAAGCTGCTTCAATCCGAACGGACAATTGTTGGCGGTTCAGGCTGCAAGCATGAGCTGTTCAATCATTCTTCGCTCATGCAGACGGATGACAGCTATGACGGCTTGATGCTGGAAACGTGTGTGACAGTGACGTGGATGAAGCTGATGCACCGGCTGTATCGGATGACGCATCATCCCAAGTATTTGGATGAAGTGGAGATTTCTGCGTACAATGCGCTTTACGGGGCAGTCAACACGCAGGGAAGCACCTGCGGCGCAGAGACAACTTTCGATGAACCCGTCTATCGGCAGGTCTATGACTGCGCGACGGCAGTACAGGGCGGGCAGGTGTTTGACAGTTACAGCCCGCTCCGCGCAGGCATCCGCGGCAGGGCGGTGGGCGGCTTCAAGAGTATGAGAAATGGGGCGGCGTACTGCGGCTGCTGCATTGCTATCGGTGCGGCGGGGACGGCGCTTGTGCCGATGGCGAGCGCCAGCCAGCAGGAGCGTGAAGTGGAGATAGGGCTGTACCTGCCGGGGACGATTCATCTGATGATGGAACAAACGCCTGTGCAGCTTGAACTTCGCACCGAATATCCCTGCGATGGGCAGATTGACATCGGTCTGTCACTTCCGCAAGGCATGTCGGAGACATTCACGCTGTCGCTGCGGATTCCGTCGTTCGCAGAAAACAGCAGGGCATGGGTGCAGGGGAAGGAGATTCCCAACGTGCAGGCAGGGCAGTTCCTGCATGTTGCGCGCCGCTGGCAGGACGGCGATACTGTCCGCTTGCTGCTTGATTTGCATCCGCGCATTGTCTATGGGCAGGAAAATCCGCCGACGCACGGGGCTGTTCTGTATGGCGCATTGGTTTTGGCGCGGGACAAGCGCGTCAGCGAAGTCGGAACGCCCGTGACGCTTGGCGAACAGGTGGAAGTGACCAGAATCCCGAATCCGCCGATTCCGTGTCAGGGGATGTTTGAAGTTGTCTCCGGGCGGGAACGGCTGCTGATGGTGGATTACGCCTCCGCCGGACAGACGTGGCGGCGGGACAGCGAGATGGAAGCATGGATGCGGCTGAAAAAAGACTGAAAAACAGGCAAGGGTGGAACGATGGACGCTGTTTTGAAAAGTGTACTGGCCGGACAAACCGAAAATTATTTGCTGCCATTTTTCTGGCTGCATGAAGGGCATGATGCCGAGCTTCCCACACAGATTCAGAAAATTGCAGAAAGTGGCTGCCGAGCATTCTGCGTAGAGTCGCGCCCTTATGAACATTTCTGCGAAGAAGCATGGTGGAAAACCATGAACATTGTTCTGCGGGAAGCACAGAAGCGGCAGATGCGGGTGTGGATTCTGGATGACAAGCATTTTCCAACAGGCTATGCAAACGGCATTCTGGCACACAGCGAACCGAGTTTGCGGCGAAGGTTTTTGCGGGAATTTCATGTAGATGTGATGGGCCCGGCAAAGGACATCACTCTCTTGATGCCGCAGTTTACATCGGAAGAACAGCTGCTGACGGTAGTGATGTATCGCCGCACGGGGCGGGAAGAAGAATTGACGGGAAAGCCGATTGTGCTGAACGCGAAGAAGGAAGACAAGTTTGTTTATCTGGACGTGCCGGAGGGCTGCTGGCGGGTTTTCTATGTTTCAGCGTCGTTTACACGCGCAAATTCCCAGACGGATTATATTGATATGCTGTCGCAGGAATCGGTGCATAAACTCATCGAGGCTGTTTATGAACCGCACTATGCCTACTATGCACCGCTGTTCGGCAATACGATTGCTGGCTTTTTCTCTGATGAACCGCGATTTGATGCACAGCATGTCGGCTATATTGGCTATGACAGCGGCATTTATCAGCGAACCGTAGGGCAGCCGGGGGTAGAACTGCCGTGGCGCGAGGCGGTGGCGGAGCGCATGTCGAAACAGGTGGAATCCCCTTTGCAGGCGCTGCCGCTGCTGTGGTATCCGCATACGGAGCAGACGGCACAGGTGCGCATGGCGTACATGGATGCGGTGACGAACCTCTGGAAGGAGAATTTCTCCTATCAGCTTGGCGGCTGGTGCCGCGCACATGGGGTGCAGTACATCGGTCATGTGATTGAGGACATGAACGCTCATGCACGGCTTGGCGGAAGTGCGGGGCATTACTTCCGTGCCTTGGACGGGCAGGACATGAGTGGGATTGACGTTGTTTTGCATCAGGTGATGCCCGGTATGGCGGATTACTGCACGCCGTCCTCCGTGGAAGGCGGAATGGCAGACGGCGAATTTTATCACTATGTGCTGGCACAGCTGGGGGCATCTCATGCACGTCAAAATCAAAGGATGAATGGAAAGGCAATGTGCGAGGTTTTCGGCGCGTATGGATGGGCAGAAGGAACACCGTTGATGAAATGGCTGATGGACTTCCTGCTGGTGCGCGGAGTGAATCACTTTGTGCCTCATGCGTTCGATGACCAGTTTCCGGACAGCGATTGTCCGCCGCACTTTTATGCAAACGGTCAGAATCCGCAGTTTTCCGGCTTTACGCAATTGATGCACTATGTGAACCGTGCAGCGCACCTGCTTTCAGGGGCGGACATGGAAGCATCAGGCGCAATCCTCTATCATGCGGAAGCCGCATGGATGGATGCGGACGCAATGCTGATGCAGAAACCGGCGAAAGTTTGCTATGATGCGCATATTTCCTATGATATTGTGCCGATGGACTATCTGAAATCCGCAGAGACAAGAGACGGAAAATTTGGGCGCGGCTATCGTTATCTGATTGTACCGGCCTGCAAGCAGCTCTCGCCGTGCTTCACAGAAATTGCGGCGCGTCTGCGAAGGGCGGGCGTGCCAATCTTCTTTATCAATGAAGCACCGGCAGGGGTGAATGCTTGTCCGGAGGAACTTGTGCCGCTGGCGCAGATTGCATCGCGTATTTTAGCACAGCATCTTGCGCATGATTATCAAACGTCGGCGCGGCTGCTGCGCATTGCAAAATTCACTCGCGATGAATTGACCGTGTTCTTCCTCTTTAACGAATCCTTGCAAACCGTGCAAACAACCTTGCAGCTGCCGGTTTGCGGGCAGTACATAGCAGCGGACTTCCTGAATGAACAGTATGTGCGGGATGAAGCTGCGCAGGGCGAAGTGACGGTGGAATTAGCTGCCGGACAGTCGGTGCTGCTCGTGTTTGGCGGCGTCTCCCAAGAAGAATGGTTGGCATTCCCGGCGAAGCAGGACAAACTGCACACGCAGATTCTCGATGTCCAATGGGATATTGACCTTCGCGAAACGGGACGAGAGGAAAATTTCCGCCCGCTGCGCAGGAAATCCAAGCTGTTCAATATCACCGGGCTGGAGGACGAACGGGAGTTTTCCGGCGAAATACGCTATCGTACAACGATAAATCTGGAAAAAGCGGAACGGATGGTGCTGAACATAGAACACGTTGGCATGACAGCATGTCTGTTTGCCAACGGCAGAGATTTAGGACAGCGCATTTGTGCGCCGTATTGCTGGGACATTGCGGACGCTGTTCGGAATGGGGAAAATGAGATTGAGGTACTGGCGGCAAACACGCTGGTGCAGCGAATGCAGGACAGGTTATCCTCGTACATGGCGATTCCCGCAAGCGGCTTGACGGGAAACGTGACACTATCAGTGACACAATAGGAGGAAGCATATGAACTGGCAAGACCTTGTGCTGACTGCGAATTTTCCCGCAGAAATTTCCTGCGAGGAAATCAGCAGGAGCGAAACGCGCATTACGCTCCGCTGGGAAAAGCAGCCCTATGATGCGCCTGCGCTGTGCGTGACGTGGAAAACAGCGCTGAAAGACATCCAATATGAATGGTATCCCCTCTGCGGACGCGACCGAGCGCTGCGCACAGACTGGGATGCACCGATTCACACCAGCTTCTCGACCGGCGCGCCGGTGTTCTGCTTTTATAATGAAGAAGGGCAGAATCGGCTGACTATCGCCCTGTCCGAGGTGCGGCTGGAAACGCTGCACAGCTATGGTGTGCATGAGGAGGACGGCAACTTGCTGTGCCGATTGGAAGTGCCGCTGCCGATGACATCCTCTGCTGCACAGTACAGCGTGACGCTTCTGCGTCTGCGCGAAGATGTGCGTTATGAAACGGCTTTGCGGCAAGTTGCAGATTGGTGGGAGCAGCATTGTGCAACATCCCCCATGCCCGTACCGGAGGCAGCGCGGCAGCCCTTGTATTCTACTTGGTATTCCTTCCATCAGCAGACCGTGGCGGCGGATTTGGAGGAAACCTGTGCGCTTGCGGCGGCAGACGGTTTCCGCACCGTGATAGTGGATGACGGCTGGCAGACCAGCGACTGCACCCGCGGCTACGGCTATTGCGGCGACTGGCAGCCCGCATCGGACAAAATCCCTGATATGCGGGAACATGTGGCGCGCATTCATGCGCTGGGCATGAAATATATGCTGTGGTACAGCGTGGTCTATGTGGGCGAGTATTCGAAGCATTGGGCGACGTTCCGGTCGATGCTCCTGCGCCGCGATACAGGGGCGCACGCCGGCATTCTTGACCCGCGTTTCCCGCAAGTGCGCGCGTTTCTGGTGGATACATACGTGAAGGCGCTCAGGGATTGGGATTTGGACGGCTTCAAACTGGATTTCATCGATAGCTTCGGGGTCAGCTCCGATGCGCCGCCCATGCGCGAAGGAATGGACTACGCACTGGTGGAGGAAGCCGTGTGCCGTCTGCTGACGGATGTGCGTGAGGCACTGACTGCCATAAAGCCTGACATCCTCATTGAATTTCGCCAGAACTACATCGGCCCGGCGATTCGCGGCTTCGGCAACATGTTCCGCGTGACGGACTGCCCGGCGGATTGGCTGAGCAACCGCGTGGGCATGGTTGATTTGCGGCTGCTCAGCGGTGACACGGCGGTGCACTCGGACATGCTGATGTGGCATCCCGATGACAGTGTACAGAACGCGGCGCGCCAGCTGCTGAATGTATTCTTCGCCGTGCCGCAGATTTCCGTGCGCCCCGACCGTGTGCCGGAAACACACCGAGCCATGCTGCGCCATTATCTTGCGCTGATGGCGCAATTGCAGGCTGTACGGATGGCGCCTCTGCGGGCAGAATCGCCGCACCTGCTGTATCCGCTGGTGCGCGCCCGCAAAGACGAAACGGAAGCGATTGTTTGCTATGATGCGAATCAGGTGGTGCATTTGAGCGACGCAGTGCGGACGTATGTGTTCAACGCTACGGGCGTGGAAAAGCTGCTGATGCACGGGGCGAATGCAAGCTATACATCGTATGACTGCCGTGGTGCTGAAACAGGCAAGGGGATGCTGGCGCAGCCGTATAGCGAGGCATGTATACCGTCAGGCGGGTATGCGGTCGTGATTTCTGTGTAACAGATTGCTGTAAGAATCGGTGGAATCAAGATTGAAAACCCACGCAGCCCCACACCATCTCCCCCGAACACCTTCTCCTTTCTCAATTTGTATGAATATACACCAGCATCCAGCCGCGTTTCTTTCTCCAAAGAGTACGGCCTGAAGGCTGCTCGTCGCGCGCCCCAGTTCAGCAAGCGCTGATCGAGACTTCAAAATGCCCAAAAACCATGGAAACTCAACGGTTTCCGGGGCTTTTCTTTTTTGATTCTGCTGTTTCCTTTTGAGGAAATTTGATGCTCTCTATCCCATTTTTAATGGGTTAACCATAGGGGAAAACCGGGTTTGGAGCGATGAATGGGTTAAAAAAATAGGGGAAAATCTCCCTCCATTCCGAGCTCTGCGAGGCGCATCTATAGAGACAATTTTCCCTCCCGGTATCTTTGTTTTACTTTGAATCCTTTTGGCGAAGTTTATTCCCGTTTATACCATATACAGATGGTTGAGACCCAGTTACCATTGCGGTAGCTGGGCCTTTTTTGTTTTCTGATATTCCAATGATGAATGCTCGAAGGAGGAGACCGTGAAAAAATTTTTTGAAATTTCTCCAGATGCTTAATTTTTGCCCTCTCCCGTGATCTACCACTTGAGGGGCAAATAACCTCTCACCTGTTCCTTGACAATCGAATACACATTCAACAGGTACATTCCTGATCGGGGCGTAAGCCCCAGCCGGATGAAGGTGCGCCACGAACTTCCTGCCCATAAGGGTTATCACGGAAAGCAAGGTTGGTAGCGATTCCGAACCATTCTGAAATATCCGCTTGCTACGGATAAGGCGATGAAACGATTCAGGGACAATGATACTTCCCTATGGGGTTGGCGGAGTACCCGGCAGAGGTGAGATTCCTATGAGTTCGGTCAGCAACCGAACGCCTGTTGATTTCCTTTTCTGCATTTTGGGTTCGAGGAAAAATGAAATGCAGCGACGAAAGCACCAAAAGGTATTTTGAGGCTTTCGGGGATCAGAAATGATTCAAATAAAGAGAAAGGCGGAAAACCCCATGGAAAACTGTAAGGTGATCGCCATCACAAATCAGAAGGGCGGCGTTGGCAAGACGACGACCGCAGTCAATCTCGGCGTGGGACTTGCGAGCTCCGGGAAACGGGTTCTGCTGGTGGATGCTGACCCGCAGGGCAGCTTAACGGTGAGCCTCGGCGTAAAGAACCCCGATGAGCTGGAAGTGTCGCTGTCTTCCCTTATGCAGTCAGTCATTGATAATGAGCCGCTTGCGGAGGGCGCAATTATCCGGCACCAGGAGGGTGTGGATTTGCTTTCCTCAAATATTGAACTCTCCGGTATGAAAACAGGTCTGTTCAATGTCATGAGCCGTTGAGTATGTTCTGAAGAATGCCATCGACGGCATGAGAAAGAGCTACGACTACATTCTGATTGACTGCAAGGGGAGTGAAATCGGCATCTCTTTTGAAAGAAGAAACCGGTGATGGACAAGCCCAAGTATACCGCTATATTCGCCTTACCGAGCTCATTCCGGAGCTTCTGGATTTGGTTGACGAGGGGCGTATTGCGTTCAGACCGGTGGTGGAGCTTTCGTACTTGCAAAAGGAGAAACAGAGCGCCCTGCTGCAGCAAATCTCTTATGCCGATGCCACGCCGTCCCTTGCCCAGGCCATCAAGCTGAATCGCAAATTTTTTGACAGACTCCCCCTTTTCCAGTATAATAGCTTTTACGCTGGCGTGCAGGCCCGTGTATCCCGCTCCAGGCAGATACACGGGCCTGTTTCATGCGCCGCAGGCTGACAAAGGGAAGTGTCTGATGATGGATCTCCTCCTCACTGTAGTCCTCTTCACGCTGGGCATCGTCCTGATCGTCAAGGGTGGCGACGCCTTTGTGGATGCTGCCGCCTGGATGGCGGAGGTCTCCGGCATCCCCAAGCTGATTGTGGGCGCCACGGTGGTAAGCTTTGCCACCACCCTGCCCGAGCTTCTGGTGTCCTCCATGGCGGCCTTTGACGGCAAGGTGGATATGGCCATCGGCAACGCCGTGGGCAGTGTCACCGCCAATCTGGCCCTGATCATGGGCATCGCCCTGGTCTGCCTGCCCTCGGCCATCCGGCGGCGGGACTACCTGCTCAAGGCCGTTCTCATGCTGGGGGCCTCCCTCTATCTGGTGCTGGCCTCCTCCGGCGGCAGCCTGTCCTTCCAGTCGGGGATCGCCCTGCTGGTCATCTTCGTTATCGCCATGTGGGACAACATCCGCTCTGCGCTGCGCTCCATGCGTGAGGAGCAGACGGCGGCCGGACGGGGCGGGCACCCCCGGCCCATGGGCCATGAGGTGCGCCGCAATCTTCTCAAATTTCTTCTGGGGGCGGCCGGCATCGTCATCGGGGCTCAGCTCCTAGTGGACCACGGCGGCAATCTGGCCCGGCTCATTGGTGTGCCGGAGCGCATCATCGGCGTCACCCTCATCGCCGTGGGCACCTCTCTGCCCGAGCTGGTCACCACCCTCACCGCCATCGCAAAAAAACAGGCTTCCCTGTCCGCCGGCAACATCATCGGGGCCAATATCATCGACCTCACCCTCATCCTCCCCATCTGCTCGCTGATCTCGGGCGGGGCCCTGCCCGTCTCCGCTCAGGCCCTGGCTTCCCGGACTTTAAAACCTCTCTTACCAAGTTCTTCCTTGAATTTGGTAAAGTCAAAGC
>ENA-UESI01000779-UESI01000779.1-human-gut-metagenome-genome-assembly--contig:-NODE-779-length-24101-cov-4.232892_pt1 | contig 24101 bp, 23 predicted proteins | sample MGYA00243005_ERZ508006 | MGnify/ENA primary metagenome ERZ508006 (study PRJEB26167, sample SAMN06115436) | human gut metagenome | host: Homo sapiens | place: China:Shandong | collected 2015-06-10... | reverse complement strand
TGCAAGGAGAATGCCAATTAGAGAGAGCATCAGAAGGAAGAATTTCAGCAGGTAAGGCAGCCCGTCTACGGTCAGCACATACAGGCGGCTGCCCTGTCCGCCTGCCAGCAGCATGGCAATACACTCTTTTTTCATGTCTCCACGTCCTTTGCCTGTTTTTTCGCTCTGGGCTTGGGAAAAACGCCTTCCCCCCGCAGGAATACCGCGCCGAAGGCTGGGATGCGGATAGCGGCGGAATGCTCCTTCCCGTGGGAGGGAATCGCCTCCACCAGGACGGCTGCGGTGTCTCCGAAACCATCTCCGCCATAGGCCGGGTCATCGGTATTCAGCATGGGGACATACTTCCGGCGGGGCGGGACGCCCATCCGGTAGTTTTCATAGGTGTTGGGAGAGAAGTTTACGGCGCACAGCAGATCCCGGCCCTTTTTGTCCTTGCGCAGAAAGACCACCACGTTGTTGTGGTTATCGTCCGGCACCAGCCACTCAAAGCCCTCCCAGCTGAAATCAATCTCCCACAGGGCCGGAGTCTTTTTATAGAAGGCGTTGGCGTCCTTGAAGAATTGATGAATCTGCCGGTTCTCTTCATTGTCCAGAAGGTACCAGTCCAGCTGCTGGTTGGAGTTCCACTCGTGCCATTGGCCCAGCTCCGCCCCCATAAACAGGAGCTTCTTGCCGGGATGGGCCAACAGGTAGGCGTAAAAGCCCCGGGTGCAGCGGAGCTGGTTTTTGTAGTCTCCCGGCATCTTGCCCACCACCGAGCCCTTCATGTGCACCACCTCGTCATGGGAGATGGGCAGCACAAAATTTTCAGAAAACGCGTACATCATGGAGAAGGTAATGTCTCTGTGGTGGTCCTGACGGAACCAAGGGTCCAGCTTCAGATAGTGGCACATGTCGTTCATCCAGCCCATGTTCCACTTCAGATTGAAGCCCAGGCCCCCCACCTCCGCCGGCCTGGTGACAAGGGGCCAGGCGGTGGACTCCTCCGCGATCATCAGCACCGCCGGGTCCTGTGCAAAGGCCATGGCGTTCAGCTCCCGCAGGAATTCAATGGCTTCCAGGTTTTCCCGGCCACCGTGAATATTGGGTGTCCACGCCCCGCCCTGGCGGTCATAATCCAGATACAGCATGGAGGCTACCGCGTCCACCCGCAGCCCGTCGATGTGGTACTCCTCCAGCCAAAAGCGGGCGGAGGAGAAGAGGAAACTCTTGACCTCTGGCCTTCCGTAATCAAACACCCGGGTACCCCAACTGGCGTGCTCCCACTTGTTGGGGTCGCTGTACTCATAGCAGCAGGTCCCATCGAACTGGTAGAGGCCCTGGGCGTCCTTGCAGAAGTGGGCGGGTACCCAGTCTAAAATCACGGAGATGCCGTTTTTGTGCATGTGGTTGACAAACCACATGAAATCGTGAGGCGTTCCAAACCGAGAGGTGGGGGCAAAATACCCCGTGCTCTGATAGCCCCAGGAGTCGTCCAGTGGATGCTCTGTCACCGGCAGCAGCTCAATGGCCGTATACCCCATGTCCTTGACATAGGCCGCCAGCTCCCGGGCCAGGTCCCGGTAGTCCAAAAAATCGCCGTTTTCCCGCCGCCGCCAGGAGCCCAGATGTACCTCATAGATATTCAGAGGGGAATCGTAGACTTGGCGCTTGCGGGCCTGGAAGGCGGCGTCCGTCCAACGGAATCCCCCGATATCATACAGCTTGCTGGCGGTAGCAGGACGGGTCTCCATGTGGAAGCCATAGGGGTCGGCCTTGTAGCGGGTTTCACCATCCTCACCGGTAACTGCATATTTATAGATGTCATATTGCCGCAGGCCGGGGATAAATCCCTCCCAAATCTCCCCCCTTCGGGCGAGGCGGTTTGCAGTCTCATCCCAGCTGTTAAAGTCCCCCACGACGGATACGTTTTGCGCGTGGGGCGCCCAAACGCGAAAGATCCATCCGCGTTTGTTCCTTCTTTCTGCCGGATGTGCTCCAAGCCAATGCCATCCGTCTGTCAAGGTGCCTGCGTGAAATTGTGCAGCCTGGTGGTGATCCGCCATAGCATGCTCCTCTCTCCTGCCGCCGCAGCGGCAGGCTCTGTATTTTTTAACTGGTCATTTTTTCCTTATTATACTGCTTATGGAAAGGAGCGTCAAGGTAGCGCCTTCCAAAAACCCCGTTATTTTTCGTTTTTTTTACTAGATACTATTATTTTTTTACAATTATATTTATTTATTTTTATTAATTTTACAGAGGTGCCGCCTACATTTAAGGGGGTCTGCCACATCCCTTGTTTTTTGCCGTAAAATCTGCTATAATATGCAAAATTTTGCATATTTTTGCAGACAAGGATTCTTTTGATATGCTTTCTATTTTTACAGAGTTCACCATAAATCAGCTGCCCTTGTGGGCGGTTTTACTGGTTTGTGCCGGTGTGTTCCTGGCCTCATTGATGGATGCCATTGCCGGTGGTGGAGGAATCATCTCCGTTCCCACTTATCTGATCGCCTTTTCCGGCCTGCCCACCTATTATGCCCTGGGCACCAACAAGCTCTCCGCCGGGATCGGAACTATTTTTTCCACGGCACGGTTTATCAAAAACGGCCTTGTGGACTGGCGCCTGGCTGGTCCCGGTGTAGCTGCGGCACTGGTGGGTTCCATGGGTGGTACCTGGCTGCAGCTGCGAACGCCGGACATCGTGTTAAGATATCTCCTGCTGGCGGTGCTGCCGGTTGTGGCCTTTGTGGTTTTGCGCGGTCAGGAATGGCCGGACACACCCGGTTCCATCCAACCGTGGCGGCAGGCCTTCCTTGTCTGGGGCGCATCCTTGATCGTGGGTGCCTATGATGGCTACTACGGTCCCGGCACCGGAACCTTTCTCATGATCGCATTCATCCGTCTTGCAAAACTGGATACTCTCCACGCCGCTGGCGCTGCAAAGGCAATCAATCTTGCGTCAAACCTGGGCAGCCTTGTCACCGCCCTGCTTGCAGGCTACGTATCTATCGGCATCGGCCTCATTGCCTCTGCAGCGGCCATACTCGGGCATTATCTGGGCGCGGGCCTGGCAATCAAAAACGGCGGAAAACTGGTTCGGCCCACCGTGATCCTGGTGCTGCTCCTGCTGCTGATCAAGGTGGGCAGCGAGCTTCTGTTTCCTGAATTTTGGAGCTGATCAGTTTTTAAGGTATGTCCCATCCACTCACTTCATTGATAACAGCGCGCCGCGGTCTGAAGCGGCTTTTTCGCCTTTCTCTCTGATACGCCGCCATTTATTTGCCAAACATCTCCACCGCCTATTTCCGGATAAGGTTGAAAATACTGTTGATACTATCTTTTGCCAGAGACCTTTATCAATAAACAAAAAAAGGAGTTTTGAATATGAAGGCAACAGGAATTGTGCGGCGCATTGATGACCTTGGCCGGGTGGTGATTCCCAAGGAAATCCGCCGTACGATGCGGATTCGGGAGGGCGACCCCCTGGAAATCTATACAAGCCGCGACGGAGAAGTGATCTTCAAGAAATACTCCCTTCTGGGCGGCGTGGAGGACTTTGCCAGTCATTTATGTGAGACAATGAGCCGCTCTACCGGCAGCATCTGCGCCGTGACAGACCGCGACACCATTATTGCCGTGGCCGGTGGCGGTAAGCGTGAGCTCTCCGGCAAGCGGATTTCTCCGGAGCTGGAGCAGATCATGGAGAGCCGCCGAATCTATCAGTTTGCCGGAGAGGGACAGGCCCTTCCGGTCTCCGACAGCACGGATAAGCTGGCGGCTACCGTGGCGGCTCCCATTCTGGCGGAGGGTGATCTGCTGGGACTGGTGCTTTTTATCAGCCCCGTCCCCGCGGCAGCCACCGGCGACGCGGAATACAAGCTGGCCCAGACCATCGCGGCCTTCCTCGGCCGCCATATGGAGAGCTGAGCCCCGGGAGAAGGCCTCCCGGGGCTTCTCCCTGTCCATACGTCCTCCTTCATGATTCGGCCCACAATACAGCCTCTCCCGTATCAGGCCGGCCGCAAAGCCGAAGTGTGCCGCCCGGTGCGCAGCCCTGAATTCCGGCAAACTACGCTGAGCCGTGCCCATGCGGCGGGCAATTTTTTATAGGTATCACCTATTGCGTTCCTGAGATTTTATGATAGGATACCAGATAAGACGATAAGGAGGATAACGTGCATGAGCGACACCAAGAAACTCCCCGAGCTCTTCGGGAGCCTGGTTTTCAATGAGGAGACCATGAAGGAGCGGCTCTCTTCCGCGTCCTACAGCGCCTGGAAGAAGAGCGTCACCGATGGAACCTCTCTGGATATCTCCACCGCCAATGAAATTGCCGAAGCTATGAAGCAGTGGGCGGTAGAAAAGGGCGCCACCCATTATACCCATTGGTTTCAGCCCATGACCGGCTTCACCGCGGAAAAGCACGACAGCTTTATCTCTCCCGCCGGCGGCGGTAAAATTATTATGGAATTTTCCGGTAAGGAACTGGTCCGGGGGGAGCCGGACGCCTCCTCCTTTCCCTCGGGCGGACTGCGGGCCACCTTTGAGGCCCGGGGCTACACCGCCTGGGACCCCACCTCTTTCGCCTTTATCAAGGAAGACTCCCTGTGCATCCCCACGGTCTTCTGCTCCTATTCCGGCCATGCCCTGGACAAAAAGACCCCCCTCCTGCGCTCCATGGACGAGGTCAGTCGTCAGGCCGTCCGGATTCTGCGTCTGTTCGGCGACCAGGAAACCAAACGGGTCATCGCCCAGGTGGGACCTGAGCAGGAGTACTTCCTGATCGACAAAACCCTCTATAACCGCCGCAAGGACCTGCGCACCTGCGGCCGGACGCTGTTCGGCGCCAAGCCCCCCCGGGGCCAGGAGCTGGACGACCACTACTATGGCGCCATCAAGCCCCGGGTGGCCGCCTATATGAAGGATCTGGACGAAACCCTGTGGGCCCTGGGTGTGCTCTCCAAGACCAAGCATAATGAAGTCGCCCCCTCCCAGCACGAGATGGCCCCCATCTATACGGATGCCAACACCGCCTGCGACCACAATCAGCTGGTCATGGAGATGATGAAAAAGGTGGCCGACCGCCACGATCTGGTGTGTCTGCTGCATGAAAAGCCCTTTGCCGGTGTCAACGGCTCCGGCAAGCACGATAACTGGTCCCTGGGCACCGATACCGGCCGGAATCTCTTCAAGCCCGGCTCCACTCCCAGTCAGAACGCCCAGTTCCTGCTGTTTCTGGCGGCCTTTATCAAGGGTGTGGACGAGTACCAGGACTTCCTGCGGGCCACGGTGGCCTTCCCCGGAAACGACCACCGGCTGGGCGCTCAGGAGGCGCCGCCGGCCGTGATCTCCATCTTCCTGGGTGACGAGATGAGCGCGGTGGTGGACTCCATCATCCAGGGCACCGAGTACAAGGAGGCCGGCAAGCGGACCCTGGAGATCGGCGTGGACGTGCTGCCCTCCATCCGCCAGGACAACACTGACCGCAACCGCACCTCCCCCATGGCCTTTACCGGCAACAAGTTTGAGTTTCGGATGCTGGGGTCCTCCCAATCCGTCTCCGGTCCCAACATCGCGCTCAATACCATCATGGCGGAGGAGCTCAAGCAGTTTGCCGACGAGCTGGAGAAATCCAAGGATTTTCAGAGCGACCTCCAGAAGCTGATCCGCCGGGTCTTTACGGAGCACCAGCGCATCATATTCAACGGCAACGGTTATGACGACGCCTGGATCGCCGAGGCGGCGCGCCGGGGTCTTTCCAACCTGGCCTCCACGGCCGACGCACTCTCGGTCTACACTGCCAAGAAGAATGTGGACCTCTTTGTCCGGCACGGCATCTACACAAAGGAAGAGGTCAACGCCCGGGCGGAAATTCATATGGAAAACTATGTGACGGTCATATCCATTGAGGCCAAAACCATGGCGGATATGATCCGGCACGACATTCTGCCTGCCGTCTCCGGCTATGCCGACACGCTCTGCCAGCGTGCCTATCACAAAGATGCCCTGGGGGTCTCCTGCAAATATGAGAACTCCACCGCCAAGGAGCTTGGAAAACTGACCGACGCCCTGTTCTCCGCCTGTGACCGCCTGGAACGGGACATGGAGAAGCTGCCCGCAGATACCAAAAAGGCCATGACTTACTGCCGCGATGTTGTGATTCCCGACATGTCCAAGGCCCGGGAGCTCTCTGACCAGCTGGAAGGCATCACCGCAGCAGATTGCTGGCCCTTCCCCGTATATTCTGAGCTGCTCTTCAGCACCTGATTGCCTGGGCTGCTTGTTCCGCCGTCTTCCAGTGCGGCGGAGCAGCCGCCTTTTTACACAAAGTTTATTTTTTCACGCTTGCAGGGACTCGCACGCGGTGGTATACTTGCGTTGTGATTGAACATTTACCGGAGGTAGCCCATGCAAAAACGCAGCCACAGGCTGCTGGCTTCCGCGTTGCTGCGCAGCCAGCAGGGATTTCACGCCAAACGCTTTGAATTAGCCTTTCTCTTCGGTTCCTTTCAGCCAGACTGCAATCCCCTGACCTATCTAAAGGGCTCCTGGCGGGGCCAAAAGCTTCGGGGGCACAATTTTTCCAACTCCCAGCTCTATATTTATACCCGAATTCATCGCCTCCAGCGGAGGACTCATTGGACGATGTGGCAGTACTATACCCTGGGCAAGCTGACCCACTATCTGGCAGATGCCTTTACTTACCCCCACAACGACCATTTTTCCGACAGCCTGATGGACCACCACCGCTATGAGTCCGACCTGCGGCTTTATCTGGAGGGGTACTTGGCCCAGCAGCAGCTTCGCATGGAGACGGCCCGCCGGGACCTGACAGAGGCCATTGCAGAGCTTCACCGTCAGTATCTCTCTATGGAGAACTCCGGGTTTGGTCTGGACGTCCGTTATATCCTGAAGGCTACCAATTTGCTGGTGGCTGGATGCCTCCCTGCGGCTGCATCCTGACGAAATATACAAAATTCATCTTGTGCTTGTTCAAATTTGGTGAGCATTCACAATATTCATTTTCCCGTCAGCGTGGTATTCTTACTATATCATCACAATGTGAAGAGGATTCTTTTTATGACTACTTCTGCCCGTACTTTTGCATACCGCTACTTTAGCTTTACCTATTTTTATGGTAAGGCTTATTTCGGTTTGGCTAAAAGTACATGGGCTTGATGCATCGTTTTTAAGAAACTGTTTGTGCATGCGGACCCGTGGCCAGACCGGCCACGGGTCTTTTTTGATTCGTTTGAAGGAGGAGCGCATATCATGATTGTCATTTTGAAGCACAACCCCAACCGCGACCAATTGGAGAGCCTGATTTCCTGGCTTCAGGACAAGGGAATCACCATTCACACCAGCATCGGTGAGGCCAACACCATCTTGGGGTTGGTGGGCGATACCTCCAAGCTGGATATCGACTTGATCTCCGCCCTGGATATCGTGGAGGACGTCAAGCGAGTGCAGGAACCCTATAAGAATGCCAACCGGAAGTTCCACCCGGAGGACACCGTGGTGAAGGTGGGGAACACCCAGATCGGCGGCGGCAGTCTCACCATCATGGCCGGCCCCTGCTCTGTGGAGAGCGAGGAGCAGGTGGTGGCCATCGCCAAGGCTGTCAAGGCCAGCGGCGCCACCATGCTGCGGGGCGGTGCCTTCAAGCCCCGAACCTCCCCCTACTCCTTCCAGGGCCTGGGAGCCACCGGTCTTGAGTACCTGAAAATCGCCCGGCAGGAGACGGGCCTTCCCATCGTGACAGAGCTGATGGACCTGAGCCAGCTGCCCCTTTTCAAGGATGTGGACGTCATTCAGATCGGCGCCCGGAACATGCAGAATTTCGACCTTTTGAAGGCCGTGGGGCATCAGGACAAGCCTGTGATGATCAAGCGCGGCATGTCCGCCACCTATGAGGAGTGGCTGATGAGCGCCGAGTACGTCATGGCCGGTGGCAACGAAAACGTGATCCTCTGCGAACGGGGCATCCGTACCTTTGAGAGCTACACCCGCAACACGCTGGACCTTGCCTGCATCCCCGTGATGCGCCGGCTGACTCACCTGCCCATCATCATCGACCCCAGCCACGCCACCGGCAAAAGCTGGCTGGTGGAGCCGCTTTCCATGGGCGCGGTGGCCACCGGAGCCGATGGCCTCCAGATTGAGGTCCACAACGATCCTGCCCATGCCCTGTGCGATGGGCCCCAGTCCCTTAAGCCGGAGGACTTTGATCCCCTGGCCAAAAAACTCCTGAAGCTCCACGCCGAGCTTCAGTCCCTGGGAGAGTAAGCCATGAGGATTGCAGTTGTCGGCCTGGGCCTTATCGGCGGGTCCATGGCCAAAAGCATTAAGGCCCGCACCGCTCACACCGTGTACGGCGCAGACCTGGACCGGGAGACCTTGACCATGGCCAGGATGTGCGGGGCCATGGATGCGCCTTTGACAGAGGAGAACCTACCCCAGTGCGACCTGGTGCTGGTGGCTATCTGCCCTGGCGCCGCCATCCAATGGGTGACGGATCACGCGGACAAGATCGCCAAGTCCGCCATCCTGGTGGACCTTTGCGGTGTGAAGCGGGTGGTGGTGGAGGCCCTGGCCCCCATCGCCGCAGCCCACGGCTTTGCCTATATCGGCGGCCACCCCATGGCCGGAAAGGAGCGGGGCGGCTTCACCGCCGCCACCGATGATCTCTATGAGGGGGCCTCCATGATCCTGACGCCGGACAAGCGGACGGACATGCAGCTTCTGGAAACCCTGAAGGACTTCTTCCTGGACTTAGGGTTCGCCGGACTTACCTTCTCGGACCCTGCGGAGCATGATCGGATCATCGCCTTTACCTCCCAGCTGGCACACATCACCTCCAGCGCCTACGTGAAATCCCCGGAGGCGCAAAAGCGTCGGGGCTTCTCCGCCGGCAGCTTCCGGGACATGACCCGGGTGGCCCGTCTGGATGAGAACATGTGGACAGAGCTGTTCCTGGACAACACTGACTACCTCACGGCGGAGCTGGACACCCTGATCCACCATCTGACGGAATTCTCTCAAGCCCTGCGGGCCAGGGACCCAGAGCAACTCCGGGCCCTGCTGCGCCAGGGCCGTGAGATGAAGGCCACCGCCGGCGGCAACTAAAGGAGCGATATCATGTCCGAATCCATCCAAACAATTCCCGTTGGCACCTCGCCTGCCTACGCCGTGTCCATTGGTCCCGGTCTGCTGTCTCAGTGCGGGCAGCGGCTGTGGGAGGTGCTGGGCCGGTGCCGCATCGCTGTGATCACCGACGACACCGTGGCTCCGCTTTATTTGGACGCGGTTTCCGAGAGCCTCCGGAGCGCGGGGGTTTCGGTCAGCAGCTATATCTTCCCCACAGGGGAGTGCAGCAAAACTCTCGCCACCCTTTCCGACATCCTGGAGTTTCTCGCGGGAGAACACCTCACCCGCACCGACTGCGTGGCGGCCCTGGGAGGCGGCGTGGTGGGCGACATGGCAGGCTTTGCCGCAGGAGTCTACCTCCGGGGCATCCGCTGTGTCCAGCTTCCCACCACCCTGCTCTCGGCCGTGGATTCCTCGGTGGGCGGAAAAACCGCCATCGATCTCCGAGCCGGAAAGAACCTGGCCGGCGTCTTTCTCCAGCCCGCCGCAGTCCTCTGCGACACTGACTGCCTGCACACTCTCCCACCCGCCATCTTTGCCGATGGCGCCGCGGAGGCCATCAAGACCGGCATCCTCTGTGATGAAAGCCTGTTCTCCCTCTTTGAGGACGGCACTCTGACCGCCGCTCCAGCGGAGGTCATCGCCCGGTGTGTTGGGTATAAAGCTGGGGTTGTGGAACGCGACGAGAAGGAGCAGGGTGAGCGTCGCCTTTTGAATCTGGGTCACACGGTGGGACACGCCATTGAGAAGTGCAGCGGCTACCGCCTCTCCCACGGCCACGCGGTGGCGGCAGGACTCTCCATCATCGCCCGCTCTGCTGAGGCTTTGGGCTGGACGGAAGAACCCATCGCCGCCCGAATCGCTGCCTGCCTTGCCAAAAACGGCCTGCCCACCGGCACGGAATACCCACCGGAAGCCCTGGCAGAGGCAGCTCTGGCCGACAAAAAGCGCTCAGGGGATTCCATCACCGTGGTGATTCCCCGGCGCATCGGGGCCTGTGAGTTGAAAAAGCTCCCGGTCCGTGAGCTGCAGGCACTGATTGCTGCCGGATGGGGGGGCTGAGATGGACATTCAGATTACGCCCGCAAAGCTCTCCGGCGCGGTGACGCCGCCGCCCAGCAAATCAATGGCCCACCGGCTCATCATTGCCGCCGCGCTGGCGGATGGGGTCAGCACGCTGGAAAATATTGTTCCTTCTCAGGATATTGAGGCCACGCTGCGCTGCATGACGGTCCTGGGTGCCCGCTGGGAGGCTCCGAAGCCCGGAACCATCCGCGTGCATGGCATAGGGAGGGGCCATACGTTTGTCGATCTGCCCCGTTTTGACTGCGGGGAATCTGGCTCCACGCTCCGCTTTCTCATTCCCATCGCCCTGGCGGTGGCGGGGGGCGGTGTGTTCACCGGCCACGGCCGGCTGATGGAACGTCCCCAGGGGCCCTACGCGGACCTATTCCGGGAGCAGGGAATCTCTTGGGAACAGCGTGATGGCGTTCTCACCGTTCAGGGCCGGCTGTCGCCGGGGGAGTACCTGCTTCCGGGTAACGTGTCCAGTCAGTTTTTCACCGGACTGCTATTTGCCCTGCCGCTGCTGGACGCTCCTTCCGCTGTCCTAAGCTCCACGGAGATCGAGTCCCGGGAGTACATCACCATGACGATGGAGGCCATGCGCCAGGCGGGGATCTCGGTGGCGGAAAAACCCGGCCTGCGGGGCTTTGAAGTCCTTCCCGCCGCCTACTGCCCCTTCGCAGGGGCTGTGGAGGCGGACTGGTCTCAGGCAGCCTTTTGGTATGCCGCTAATTTTCTTGGAAGCCCTGTGGAGATTCAGGGACTCAACCCCCTTTCTGCCCAGGGAGACCTGGCTGTTGCCAGCCTCTATTGGCGGCTGGCCCGCCCGGGGGACCGGGAGATCGACGTCTCCGGCTGCCCGGACCTGCTGCCGCCGCTGGCAGTCATGGCGGCGGTCCGGCAGGGTACCGTCCGCTTTGTCCATGCCGCACGGCTGCGCCTAAAGGAGAGCGACCGTCTCCAGACCACCGCCGCTATGCTCCAGGCTCTAGGCGGCACTGTGGAGGAGGGCGCCGACAGCCTCACCGTGCAGGGGCAGCCACAGCTCCTCGGCGGCACTGTGGACGGTGCCAATGACCACCGCATCGTCATGGCGGCGGCGGTTGCCGCCACAGCCTGTGCCGGCTCTGTCACCGTCCTGGGCGCGGAGGCCGTCCATAAATCCTATCCTGATTTCTTTACCGTCTATCAAGCTCTGGGAGGTGCGTTTCATGTCCTCTGAATTCGGAAAACTGCTGCGCATTTCTGTCTTCGGTCAGTCCCACGGCAGGGCCATCGGCGTGAATATCGACGGCCTGCCCGCCGGGGAGTCCATCGACCTGCAGGAACTGGACGCCTTTTTGGACCGGCGGAAGCCGGGAAAGAGTCCTCTCTCCACCACCCGGAAGGAATCGGACGCGCCCATCTTTCTCTCAGGGCTTGAGCATGGCGTCACCTGCGGTGCGCCGCTGTGCGCCATCATCGAAAACAGCGACCAGCACTCCTCAGATTACCAAGAGCTTCAGGATAAGCCTCGGCCCGGCCATGCGGATTACACCGCCTACATCAAATGGGACGGCCACGCGGACATGCGCGGCGGTGGACATTTCTCCGGAAGGCTCACGGCGCCTCTTTGTATCGCAGGCGGCATTGCCAAACAGATTCTCTCAAGACACGGCGTCCATGTGGGGGCTCACCTGGCCTCCGTGGGAGATGTGGAGGACCTCCCCTTTCCCCTGCGCCCTGACCGGTCGCTCTTCGACGCCGTGGCCGCGAAGCCCTTTCCCGTTCTGGACGACGCTGTGGGAGAGCGGATGCAGGCACTCATTCTGGAGGCTCGCCAGCATCTGGACTCCGTGGGCGGCGTGATTGAGTGCGCCGCTGTGGGGGTGCCCGCCGGGCTGGGAGAGCCCATGTTTGAGGGGCTTGAAAACCGTCTGGCTGCGGCGCTTTTCGGCATTCCCGCCGTGAAGGGCGTGGAGTTCGGCGCTGGCTTTGCCGCCGCCAGATCCCGCGGTTCTCAAAATAACGACGCCTTTGCGGTGGAGGATGGCGAGATTGTCACCTGCACCAACCATGCCGGCGGCATTTTGGGCGGTATCTCCACCGGGATGCCCATCATCCTGCGGACAGCCATCAAACCCACGCCGTCCATTTCGCAGCCCCAGCAGACCGTAAGTCTCCGCGCCCGTGAGGACGCAGAGCTGGTTGTCCGGGGCCGCCACGACCCTTGTATTGCCCACCGGGCGGTTCCGGTGGTGGAGGCGGTGACAGCTGCCGTTCTCTTAGATTTACTATTGGAGGGACATCATGGAACTTTCTGACATTCGCGCGAAAATTGACACGGTGGACGACCAGCTTTTGAACCTGTTTTTAGAGCGGATGCGCCTTTCTGAAGAGGTCGCCGCTTATAAAAACGAGCATCACCTGCCCATTCTCAACAAGCAGCGGGAACGGGAGATTTTGGCCAAGGTCACGGAACAGGCCGGGGACAAGGAACGCTATGCCTACCACCTCTTCTCCACGCTTTTTGAATTGGCCCGATCCCGTCAGGCGGAGCTGATCAATGCCCCCACTCAGGTCGCCGCCCAGGTGCGACAGTCTCTCGCTGCCGGCGGAGAGGTCTTTCCCCAGACGGGCCTTGTTGCCTGCCAGGGCGTGGAGGGCGCCTATTCCCAGGTAGCCTGCGACCGCCTGCTGCCCCGGGGCAAAATTGTCTATGTCAAGAGCTTTGAGGCGGTGTTCTCCGCTGTGGAATCCGGTCTTTGCAAATTCGGCGTGGTGCCCATTGAAAACAGCTCCAACGGCTCCGTCCGCGCGGTCTACGATCTGGTACAGCGCAAGAACTTCTCCATCGTCCGCTCCACCCGCCTGTGTATCCATCACGAGCTGCTGGTACAGCCCGGCGTAAAGCTCACGGATATCACCGAGATCTATTCCCATGAGCAGGCCATTGGCCAGTGCAGCAAATTCCTGAGCGAGCTGAACGGGGTGCGGGTCATCCCCTGCGCCAATACCGCCGTCGCCGCCCAAATGGTGGCCGAGAGCGGCAGCCGCCACGCCGCCGCCATCTCCTCCCACGCCTGCGCCGCGCTGTACGGTCTGGAGTGCATCCATGACGCCATCCAGGACAGTGACAACAACTATACCCGCTTCATCTGCATCTCTAAGGAGCCGGTCATTTACCCCGGCGCCAACCGGATCTCCCTGGTCATCGCCTTTGAAAACAAGCCCGGCGCCCTGTACGAGATTCTCTCCAAGCTGGCGGCGCTGGACATCAACATGACCAAGCTGGAATCCTGTCCCGTGGTGGGCAGCGACTTTGATTTCGTTTTCTTCCTGGAGCTGGACGCCTCTGTCCAGGACCCCAGCGTTCTGGCCATGTTGGAGGAGATGGAGCGCAGCTGCGCCAAGTTTCAGTTCCTGGGCAACTACGCGGAAGTCTGAGCCATGGCAGAGCGGATATATGGCCTCTTAGGCCGGAGGCTGGGCCACAGCTGGTCCGTTCCTATTCACACCGCTCTGGGCTGCGGCGGCTACCGGCTGATTGAGCTGGAACCGGAGTCGCTGGCCCCCTTCCTCCGCCGGGAGGACATCGGCGCCCTGAACGTCACCATCCCCTACAAGCGGGATGTGATTCCCCTTTGCGACGTGGTGGACGAGGCGGCAGCGTCCATCGGCAGCGTCAACACCATTGTCAGGCGGCCGGACGGCCGGCTGTACGGCTATAACACGGACATCGACGGCTTTTTGTACATGGCCAGGAGGGCCGGCACCCGCTTTGCCGGGAAAAAGGCTGTCATCCTAGGCAGCGGAGGCGCGTCTTTGACAGCGCAGGCCGCACTCCGGCAGGAGGGCGCCCAGGAGATCGCGGTGATCTCCCGCTCCGGTCCGGACAACTACGAAACTCTCAGCCGTCACGCTGACGCTGACCTTGTCATCAACACCACACCTGTCGGGATGTATCCCGGCAACGGCGCGGCCCCGGCAGACCTAACGGCCTTTCCCCGCTGCTCCGGCGTACTGGATGTCATCTATAACCCCCGCCGCACCGCTCTGCTGCTGCAGGCACAGGCGCTGGGGATTCCCTGTTCCGATGGGCTTCCCATGCTGGTGGCCCAAGCTGTCAAGGCGGAGGAGCACTTTTTTGACCGCCCCATCCCTCTAAGCGAACATGAGCGGATTTTGTCCCAGCTTCGCCGTGAGACAACCAATCTGGTTCTGATCGGGATGCCGGGCTGCGGCAAAACCGCGGTGGGCATGGCTCTGGCAGAGCTGACCGGCCGAAAGGCCATTGACATTGACGCCCAAGTGGAATCTCGCGCCGGCTGCTCCATTCCCGAACTCTTTGCCCAGGGCGGCGAGGCCGCATTCCGCGCCTTGGAGCGAGAGGCCACTGCTGAGGCCGGAAAGCTCTCCGGCAGCATCATCCTCACCGGCGGCGGTGTTGTGAAGGATGCCCGCAATGACGCCTCCTTGCGGCAAAACGGACGAGTCTATCATTTGGTGCGGGACCTGTCGCTGCTGGCAACGAACGGCCGCCCCCTGTCCCAGGGCGCGGATCTGGCCGCTATGTGGAGGGAACGAGAGCCTCTGTATGCCCGGTGCCGGGATGCGGTGGCAGACAACAGCGGCACCATCGCGGAGACCGCCGCTTGGATATGGAGGGATTTTTGTGAACATTCTGGTGATTAATGGCCCCAACATGAACATGCTGGGCATCCGGCAGCCGGAGATTTACGGTCATGAGACCTATGAGGACCTTAGGTCCATGATCCAGCGGGAGGCGGATGCTCTAGGCGTCCAGGTCTCCTTCTTCCAGTCCAATCATGAAGGCGCCCTGGTGGACGCTATCCAGCAGGCCTATTTTGACCAGATGGATGGCATCATCATCAATCCTGCGGCTTACACCCATACCAGTGTGGCTCTGCTGGACGCGGTAAAAGCCGTGGGCATTCCCACGGTGGAGGTCCACGTGTCCGACCCGGACAGCCGAGAGGAGTTCCGGCATACCTCCTATCTCCGCGACGCTTGTGTGGGGACCATCCGCGGCCATGGCTTTGCTGGTTATTTAGAGGCTCTGCGGCTGCTGTGTGACAAATAGAGGGGAGCCGCCCACCCATGACCACAGGTAAGGAGTCCCCCGCTGACAACTGTCAGCGGGGGACTCCTTACCTCATTTCAGTGCGGCGCAAACGCACCTCAACTCCAATTCGGTGTAACAGATTCTGTCTGAACGCACCCTATTACTCCTGTAAAGCATTGATCAGATGCTTCATATGAATGGTCATCGCATGGCGGGCGCCCTCTTCATCCCGCCGCAGCAGGAACTCCAGGATCAGCTTGTTGTCTCTGATCGCCGTCTCCTCCATGCGCTGGCGGTTTTGAGCCAGCTGCATCAGGTCATTGACGGCATTATTGATGATCGGATACAGCCTCCGCATATACTCGTTGTGGGATGCCCGGATGATTGCCCAGTGAAATTCCTGATCCGCCAACGGCCAGTCCCCGCCGGCCGCGGCGATCTGCTCCATCCGCTCCGCCTTTTTCTGAATCTGCTGCAACTCCTCCATGCTGGCGCGCTGGCACGCCAGCGCCACCGTAGCCGGCTCAAAAATCAGACGCATCTCAAAAAGGTCCCTGGCCCGCTCTCTGGCACGCAGACCGGTTAGGCTGCTCAAATCCATGCCTGCGGCCGGCAGCTCTTCTGCGACAAAGGTGCCCTTGCCCCGCCGGATCTCCAGCACACCTTGGGCAACCAGGAAGGAAATCGCCTCCCGCAGGGTAGTGCGGCTGACCTCCAAAGCCTTGCTCAATTCATTTTCATTGGGTAGCTTGCTGCCCGGCGCATACCGCGCCTCTTCTACAATCATCTCATACATGCGGTCGGATGTCTGCTCCGACAGCTTTGCTCGTTTTCTCTCTGCCATGCCCTACTCCCCCAGTTCCTTACAATCATTTAACAATATAACCAATTTGTCGGAAAAAAGCAATGGTCCTATTGACAGCATATGAACTTTCGTGTACAATGACATCATACAATACACATAGAAATAATACAATATTTCTTTGAGGAGGTCAAATATTGATTGCCACATCTTTCTGCCCGCACCGCATTTCCATCATCACCGGACACTACGGCACAGGGAAAACCGAATTTGCCGTGAATCTTGCAATGGCGATGGCGGCGGAGGGCCAGCCAGTGATGATGGCGGACCTGGATATTGTAAATCCTTATTTTCGCTCCCGTGAGCGCCGGACCATGCTGGAACAGGCTGGAGTGCAGCTCATTTCTTCTTCACAGGCCTGTTCAGATGCGGATGTTCCCTCTTTGCCGGCAGAACTGCTGGCTATTTTTGAGAACCGGGACATCCGCGGCATTTTGGACATCGGCGGTGATCCTGTGGGGGCCCGGGTCCTGGCCCGGTTCCGTCCCAAGCTGCTGCAGGAGGATCACCAGCTCATCTATGTGCTCAATGCCAACCGGCCGGAAGTGCGGGACGTGGAGAGCGCCATAACCTATCTCCGGGGGATTGAAGCCACGATTGGCCTCACCTGCACCGGCATTGTAAACAATACCCACCTCTGCGGAGAGACTACAGCGGAAGAAATCCGCAAGGGTGCGGCATTGGCGGCCGCTGTTTCCAGGGAAACTGCCATTCCTGTTCTCTGCCACGTGGCGGAGGAGCGGTTTGCCAGCCAGCTAACTGACCTGTCGGAACCTGTATTTCCGATTACTGTCAAAATGAAAAAGCCGTGGGAGTAATCACGGCAGAGGGGAAAGGAGGACCACTTATCATGTCTGCAAAAGTAACCTTCAACACGGATCGCTGCAAGGGCTGTGAGCTGTGCACCACGGTGTGTCCCAAGCACATCGTCGTCATGGACGCCAATGTTGTCAACCACAAGGGCTATCACCCTGCCACGGTCAAGGAAATGGAGCTTTGCATCGGCTGCGCCAGCTGCGCGAGAATCTGCCCTGATTCCGTCATCACTGTAGAAAAATTCTGAAAAAGGAGGTTATCTGTCATGTCTAAAGAATTATGGAAAGGCAATGAGGCAATCGCTGAGGCCGCGATCCGCGCTGGCTGCGACTGCTATTTCGGTTATCCCATCACCCCGCAGAGCGAAGTCCCCGAGTACATGTCCTCTCATATGCCCAAAGCCGGCCGCGTGTTTGTGCAGGCTGAGTCTGAGCTGGCCGCTATCAACATGGTATACGGCGCCGGCGGTTCCGGCATGCGTGCGATGACCTCCTCCTCTTCTCCGGGCATCAGCCTCAAGCAGGAGGGCATCTCCTATCTGATCGGCTCTGAGATTCCGGCCGTGATTGTCAACTGCATGCGCGGCGGCCCGGGCCTTGGTACCATCCAGCCCGGTCAGAGCGATTACTACCAGGCTACCCGCGGCGGCGGCAACGGCGACTACCGCACCGTGGTGCTCTCCCCCTCCAATATTCAGGAGGCGGTGGACTTTGTCCAGGAGGCCTTTGATATTGCAGACCAGTACCGCAACCCCTGCATGGTGGTGATGGACGGTCTGATCGGCCAGATGATGGAGCCCATTGAGTGGCGTGATATCCCCAAGCGCAATCTGCCCTCTAAGGACAGCTGGGCTACCACCGGCCTCAAGGGCCGGACGGAGCACAATACACTGAACTCTCTGTACATCGACCCCGAGTCCTGCGACAAACATAACGAGCACCTGGCCGCCAAATTTGCTGAGATGGAAAAGAATGAGGTCCGCTGGGAGGAGGTTCAGTGTGATGATGCCGAGCTGGTCATCACCGCTTATGGAACCCCTGCCCGGATTGCCCTGACCGCCATTGATATGCTGCGTGCCGAGGGAATCAAGGTGGGATTGTTCCGCCCCATCACCCTGTGGCCCTTCCCCGAAAAGGCGCTGCGCGAGCTGACCTGGGCGGATCACGTAAAGGCTGTTCTGGATGTGGAGATGAGTTCCACCGGTCAAATGATCGACGATGTTCGTCTGGCTGTGGAGGGCCATAAGCCCATCTCCTATACCGGTCGCGCCGGCGGCGTGATTCCCACTGTGGAAGAGATCATTGAAGCGGCCAAGAAGGCCTTGAAGGAGGTCAAGTAACATGGCAATCGTATACGAGAAGTCTAAGGGTTTGACAGACGTTGAAACCCATTACTGCCCAGGCTGCCACCATGGCATCATTCACAAACTGGTAGCCGAGAGCCTGGTGGAGCTGGGACTGCTGGACGAGGCCATCGGCGTGTGCCCGGTGGGCTGCTCTGTCTTTGCCTTCAAGTATTTCGCCTGTGACATGCAGGAGGCCGCCCACGGCCGCGCCCCTGCCGTGGCCACCGGCATCAAGCGCACCCATCCCACGCAGGCTGTCTTTACCTATCAGGGTGACGGAGACCTGGCCTCTATCGGCGCAGGTGAAATTGTCCATGCTGCCATGCGCGGTGAGAAGTTCACCACCATCTTTGTCAACAATGCCATTTACGGCATGACCGGCGGCCAGATGGCCCCCACCACCCTGATCGGGCAGAAGGCCACCACCTGCCAGAGCGGACGCACCAAGGAGCAGGCTGGTATGCCGATCCGTGTCTCTGAAATGCTCTCCACGCTGGATGGCTGTGTATATGCCGAGCGGGTCTGCGTCACGGACATTGCCAACATCAACAAGGCCAAGCGGGCTATTAAGAAGGCCTTCGAAAAGCAGATGGCGGGCGAGGGCTTCACCTTCGTCGAGGTGCTCTCCACCTGCCCCACCAACTGGGGTATGACGCCGCTGAAGGCCAACGAGTGGCTGAAGGACAACATGATTCCCTACTATCCCCTGGGTGTCATTAAGGACAGCAGCGCGGAGGTGCAGTAAGATGAAAAAAGAAATCATCATTTCCGGCTTCGGCGGCCAGGGCGGCCTGGCCATTGGCAAGAATCTGGCAGAGGCCGGCATGGCTGAAGGTCTCTTCGTCACTTGGGCTCCCTCCTATGGTCCTGAAATGCGCGGCGGCACTGCCAACTGCTCTGTGGTCCTCTCCGACAAACCTGTTGGCTCTCCGGTATTCAACACCTCCAGCGAGCTGATCGCGCTCAACGAGCCCTCCTTGGAGAAGTTCGAGTCCGGCGTGCTCCCCGGCGGCTGCGTGTTTGTCAACAGCGACGTGGTTACAGATAAGGTACATCGCACAGATCTGACCGCCTACTATATTCCCTGCGGCCAGATCGCTGACGAGGTCGGCAACAGCAAAGTCAGCAACATGGTCATGTTGGGCGCTTATGTGGCCGCTACCAAGATTCTCAAGCCCGAGACCATCGAAACCATGATCCACGAAATGTTCACGGGCTCCAAGGCAAAATTCGTTCCTCTCAACATTGAGGCTTTCAAGCGCGGCATGGCCTGCGTCTGATCACAATGCATAGAACCCAGTCTTACCAAAGCATGGGCGGGTCGGGATTTTTCCGGCCCGCCCTCTCTCCTTTTCGAGTGATTCTGTGCATTTTGCCGCTTGACTTTACCACATTAAAGGCGTATAACAATACATTAAGATAGGCGGATTGTTCTGCATGCTGGACACGCCGTACAAGCTGGGCTTTCGTCTCTCTTGCCGTTGCGGGAGTGCGCGAAGGTCCCTTTTCATATTCCCGGGAGGGCCTCTAAAATCAAACGATAAGGAGCGCATCAAACATGTTGGATATCAAGATTGAAAAAGCCACCAACCTCAAAGCCAAAACCCCTGACGATCAGCTGGGCTTCGGCCGTATTTTTACCGACCATATGTTCATCATGGACTATGACGCGGGCCAGGGCTGGCACGACGCCCGCATTGTCCCTTATGGCCCTATCTCTCTGGACCCCTCCTCTGTGGTGTTTCACTACGCGCAGGAGTGTTTTGAAGGCCTGAAGGCCTACCGCACTGCGGAAAATAAGATTCAGCTGTTCCGCCCTGACTGCAATGCCCGCCGTATGAACAACACCCACGCCCGCCTCTGCATCCCCGAAATTCCGGTGGAGGACTTTATCCAGGCCATTAAAACCCTGGTGGAAGTGGAGAAAGACTGGGTCCCTCATTCCGAGGGTTCCTCCCTCTACATCCGTCCCTTTACCATCGCAACCATGGCACAGCTGGGTGTACATGCCTCTACCCAATATAAATTTATGGTCATCTGCTCCCCCTCCGGCGCCTATTACAAGGAAGGGCTGGCGCCTGTCAAAATTTATGTGGAGGACACCTATGTCCGCGCCTGCCCTGGCGGAACTGGCTTTACAAAATGCGGCGGCAACTATGCAGTAAGCCTCTTAGCCGGCGAGAAGGCCGAGAAGAAGGGCTACAGTCAGGTGCTGTGGTTGGACAGCCAGGAGCGCAAATACGTGGAAGAAGTGGGCGCCATGAACATCTTCTTCAAAATTGACGGCAAGGTTTACACCGCCAATGCAGAGGAGCAGGACGGCACCGTTTTGCCCGGCGTCACCCGTCGCTCCATCATCGAGCTGCTGCGGGACTGGGGCTATGAGGTCGTGGAGGGAAAGCTGGCCATCGACACCGTGATGGCCGCCGCCAAGGAGGGAAAGCTGGAGGAGGTTTTCGGCTCCGGCACGGCCGCGGTGGTCTCTCCTGTCAAGCAGTTGGATTATGAGGATCAATCCGCCTTCATCAACAACGGTGAGATCGGTCCCCTGACCCAGAAGCTCTATGATACTATGACCGGCATGCAGTGGGGCAAGCTCCCTGATACTAAGGGCTGGATTCTTCCCGTGTGCCAGGGCTGAGATCAAACAACGAACAAGGGCTGGCCCCAGATGGGGCCGGCCCTTGTTTCCAACTCAATGCCGGGCGCTCTTTTGCGCCATCAAAATCCGTGTGACAGCGGAGACCAATGAGCTCCCCACTGCAATAGCGCCGGCAGAGGCCACGGTTTCCAGCCCGAATCGGGCGAACATCGCCATGTCGCCGTTCACCAGTGCCTCCATGGTGTAATAGATGCCGCCGCCCGGCACCAGTGGAATGATGCCGATAATCAGGAGTACTGTGGCCGGCGTTTTCAGTACCCGCGCAAAGATTTCCGCCAGGGTCGCCGTAACAATGGTAGCCAGCACCAGCTGGGAAATCCCTCCCATATCGGAGAGCAGCAGGCACACTGCTCTTGCCACCATGCCGATCCCGGCGGCACAGAGGATGAATTTCCACCGGCGCATCTCAAAAATAAAGCAGAATGCTCCGCACCCCACAAACGCGTACAGACAGGTCATCCAATCTTCCATACTGACCCCCTCACATCAGACCGCCCAGAAAGAATCGGGTGACTGTGATCGCCGCCGCCACGCCGGTGGTAATGCCCATGGCCACGATCACAACCTCGGCAAAGCGGGTCAGCGCCGTCAGGAAATCCCCGACCAGCACATCCCGCATCCCATTGGTGATGGCAATCCCCGGTACCAACAACATGATGGTACCGATGATCATTTTGTCTGCATGGATCGGCACTCCCAGGCAGATCAAAATCTCCGGCCCTAAGGCCAGCAGCATACACGCCAAAAAATTGGTGAAGAACGCATTGATTTTGACCCTCCGTGTGACGGAAACCGCCAGCTTCACCAACAGTCCGCAGGGAAAGGCCAGCAGGGCGTCCACCCACACGCCTCCCCAGAAGAGGGTGAAAAATGCCGCCACAACGCCATGGGCGCAATATCCCACCCAGGTCGGATACACTGGCTCCCGCAGGATGGACTCCATCTGCTGCCAGCATTCCTCCATCGCCGGCACCTCCCGGCACAGGCGCCGGCACAGGGCATTGAGCTCATTGAGCCTGCGTAGGTTGTTGGCGACTGTTTGAGTCCGTACAGACTTGGTGTAGTTTCGCTCTCCCTCCTGAATCGTCAAAATGATACAAAAGGGAATGGCGAAAATCTCCGCCCTGGCATAACCATAAGCCGTCAGCAGGCGCTGGATAGAGTCCTCCACCCGGTAGATCTCCGCGCCGTTTTGCAGCAGCTGCCGTCCCAGCTCACAGCTGAAGTTGAGGAGTTGGTCCGGATCTGGCCGCACATGCAATGTCACCTCCGCATCCATCAGCTTTTCGCGTGAATCTGGGCGCCGCACTTCGGGCAGGTAATGATAATTTTCCCCTTGCCTACCGGCACCCGGCAGATGGTTTTACACTGCTTACAGGTGAAATACTTATGCTCCTTATCCGCATGGCGGGCCCGCGCTCCACTGCTGCTGCTCCTGACTCTCCACCACCAGTTCACCCATTTCTGGTTCTCCGCCCGGCGCCGGGGCAGGTTCTTGGAAAACATGCGGAAAAAAAGCCCCACCAGTACTCCCCACAGCAGCACGTCTGCAATCCGCGCCGGCACGATGCTCTCCAGGGCCAAAAGCAGGATCGTCCTCAACACGCACAGTCCCAGGTACAGGAATATCAATGCCCGATTGAGCTGGTCCATCCCGTTCCGGCCATACATGAAGCGTACCATCGCATTCCCAATCCGCTGAAAAACGCCCATACTCCACGACTCCTTTTCTGCCGCATCCGTTGTTCTGATTGGTTCTATTGTACTCGTAAACTGCCTGGCAGACAACCATTTCCCGTGGGAATTTACAAAAAAGTCATTTATTTACAACCCCCTCTGTGCTATATTTAAAAGTTAGAAAATCATGATCATGAAGGAAGTGTTATCCATGGCAAAGAAACAGTTCAAGGCGGAGTCCAAGCGGCTGCTGGACCTGATGATCAACTCCATTTACACTCACAAGGAGATTTTTCTCCGGGAGATCATCTCCAACGCCAGCGATGCCTGTGACAAGCTGTGCTACCTGGCCTTGACCGACAGCGCCGTTGGGATGAACCGCAAGGACTTTAAAATTGAGTTGAAGGTGGACAAGGAACCCCGTATCCTGACCGTCAGCGACAACGGCATCGGCATGGACAGGGCGGACCTGGAGAATCACTTAGGCGTCATCGCCTCCTCCGGTTCCTACAAGTTCAAGCAGGAGGTAGGAGACGACGCCAAGGACACCGACGTGATCGGCCAATTCGGCGTGGGCTTTTACTCCGCCTTCATGGTGGCGGATCACATCACCGTTGTGACAAAAAAATACGGCTCTGACACCGCCTATCAGTGGCAGTCCTCCGGGGCCGACGGCTACACCATCACCGAGTGCGAGCGGGCAGGCGTGGGTACCGACATTATCATGCACATCAAGCCAGACACCGAGGACGAGAAGTACGGCGAATTCCTGGAATCCTGGCGGCTTCAGGAGCTGGTGCGCAAATACTCCGACTATATCCGCTTCCCCATCCGGATGGAGGTCTCCAAAACCCGCCGGAAGGAGGGCAGCCCCGACGACAAGCCCGAATATGAGACCTACCAGGAGGTAGAGACTCTCAACTCCATGGTCCCTATCTGGCAGCGGCGCAAATCCAGCGTCAAACCGGAGGAGTACAACAAGTTTTACCGGGACAAATTCCATGACTACACGGACCCCCAGCGGGTCATTGCCGTCTCCGCCGAGGGCGCCGTCACCTACAAGGCGCTGCTGTTCATCCCCGGTGCCACGCCCTATGACTACTACACCAAAGAGTACGAGCGGGGCCTGCAGCTCTATGCCAACGGCGTTTTGATCATGGACAAGTGCGCGGACCTGCTGCCGGAGCACTTCCGGTTCGTCCGGGGCGTGGTGGACTCCCCTGATCTGAGCCTGAACATCTCCCGGGAGCTGCTGCAGCACGACCGGCAGCTCAAGGTGATCGCCGCGAATCTGGAAAAGAAGATCAAGGCTGAGCTTGCAAAGCGCCTCATGGACGACCGGGAGGGCTATGAGAAGTTCTGGAAGAACTTCGGCCGCCAGCTCAAATACGGCACTGTCAGCGAATACGGCGCCCACAAGGACCGGCTCTCCCCCCTGCTGCGGTACCAATCCTCCACAGCGAAACAGCCCGTCACCACG
>ENA-UESI01000764-UESI01000764.1-human-gut-metagenome-genome-assembly--contig:-NODE-764-length-24420-cov-6.481124_pt1 | contig 24420 bp, 36 predicted proteins | sample MGYA00243005_ERZ508006 | MGnify/ENA primary metagenome ERZ508006 (study PRJEB26167, sample SAMN06115436) | human gut metagenome | host: Homo sapiens | place: China:Shandong | collected 2015-06-10... | reverse complement strand
CAGATACAAGAAAGAAACCGAAGTCGTGACTTTTCAGGGAAAGGAAATCACGCTGGAAAATCTCTCCCCGGTGTTCACGCCGGAGCAGGAAGCGGCAAAACGCCGGGAGCTGGAACAGCAGCTTTATGAGGTGTTCCGCAAGTATGCCGACAAGCGGCAGAGTGAGGAAGCCGGGGCATAAGGTTTTCCGAAGCCATCGTTGATTTGCGGGGCTGCTGACGGTATAATAAAGGTGTCAGCAGCTCCGTTTCTTTTTTAAGAAAAGGAGCGACAATATGAACAATCGAATAGACGCAATCTATGCAAGACAATCGGTGGACAAAAAGGACAGCATTTCCATTGAAAGCCAGATTGAATTTTGCAAATACGAGTTGAAAGGCGGTAACTGCAAGGAATACACAGACAAAGGGTACAGCGGCAAGAACACAGACCGTCCGAAGTTTCAAGAACTGGTGCGGGACATCAAGCGGGGGCTGATTGCAAAGGTCGTGGTTTACAAGCTCGACCGTATCAGCCGTTCCATTCTGGACTTTGCCAACATGATGGAGCTGTTCCAGCAGTACAATGTAGAGTTTGTGTCCTCTACGGAAAAGTTTGATACCTCCACCCCGATGGGGAGGGCTATGCTGAATATCTGTATCGTGTTCGCCCAGCTTGAAAGGGAAACGATACAGAAGCGGGTGACGGACGCTTACTATTCCCGCAGCCAGCGAGGTTTCAAGATGGGTGGGAAAGCCCCTTATGGCTTCCATACAGAGCCGATTAAGATGGACGGTATCAACACAAAAAAGCTGGTGGTAAATCCAGACGAAGCGGCAAATATCCGGCTGATGTTTGAGATGTACGCCCAGCCCACTACCTCCTACGGGGACATTACCTGGTACTTTGCCGAACAGGGGATTTTATTCAACGGCAAAGAGCTGATACGCCCCACGCTGGCGCAGATGTTACGCAATCCTGTCTATGTGCAGGCAGACCTTGATGTGTACGAGTTTTTCAAAAGTCAAGGGACAGTCATTGTCAATGACGCTGCCGATTTTACTGGCATGAACGGCTGCTATCTGTATCAAGGGCGAGATGTGAAGCCCAGCAAAAAGAACGACTTGAAAGACCAAATGCTGGTACTGGCTCCCCATGAGGGCATTGTCCCGGCGGATATATGGCTGGCCTGCCGCAAGAAGCTGATGAACAACATGAAAATCCAGTCTGCCCGGAAAGCCACCCACACATGGCTGGCGGGGAAAATCAAATGCGGGAACTGTGGATATGCACTTATGAGTATCTTCAATCCGTCCGGCAAGCAATATCTCCGCTGTACGAAACGGCTGGACAATAAAAGCTGTCCGGGCTGCGGGAAAATCATCACTTCGGAACTGGAAACGGTTGTTTATCAGCAGATGGTAAAGAAACTGGCAAGCTAGCCTGTGCAGGTGAGGAGCCGTCCCTGGGCCATGAAGATGGGCTTGAGCTGCTTGAACTTGGGGACGCTGTGGACCCAGACGGCCTCGCCCGCCCGCTTCAGGGCCGCTCCGGTCATCAGCCCCTCGCTGGTCTCGAAGCTGAGATAGTCGATGAACAGCTGGAACAGTTCATCGTCCCAGACCGCCATGGCCTTGATGGCCTCCGCGTGGACGGACACGATGCCTTTCAGCCGATCCGGGTCCTCCTCCGCCAGCTGGGCCAGGTGGCGGCGCACCGCGGCGGCAAATTCCTCCCGTGCGGAGGACAGCGCCCCGTCCTCATAAAAATCCTCCCGGGAGGCGGTGGGCCGCAGGCCCCGGGTGTTGAGGAAGCACTGCAAAAAGAAGGCCCAGGGCGGCAACAGGGTATCCCCCCGCTCGGTCAAAAGCATCTGCTTGAGGTAGATGCGGTGCCTGCCCTTGGCAGCGGGGGCGGTGCGGTAGGGGAGGACATAGGACACGCCGCTGATGTGGGGCGTCTGAATGGGGATGGCCTCCAGAAACTCCTCCTCAAAAAGCCACTCGCCAAAGGAGAGCAGCTGGCTGCGGCTGATGCCGGTAAAGTCGGCGGGGATGCTGTTGAGCCGCTCCGGGTTGCCGGACAGGTAGACGGGGACAGGCAGGGCCAGCCCGTAATAGCGCACCAGTTCGGCCACCTTCCGGTGCTGGAAGTAGTGCTCCATACCGGGCTTGGCGGTCAGGATCACCGACGTGCCCACCGGGCACTCCTCCAGCGGCTCCAGGGCGTAGGTACCGTCCGGCAGGCCTGTCCACATATGGGCAGCTCCGCCAACCGCCGGCCGGGTGTGGACCACGATGGAGTCCGACACCATGAAGCAGGAGAGCAGGCCGATGCCGAACCGGCCGATATAGTCCTCGGGGATCTTGCCGTTGACCAGCTCCGTCTTGGAGGACTGGCCGATCACCGCCAGAAAGCGGTGGATGCCCTCCTCGCTCAGCCCAGCGCCGTTGTCCCGGAAGACCAGGCGGCGGCCCGGCTCCACCGTGATGGTAATTTTCCCTCCGTTCCAATCCGGCTGTGACTTCTGCCGCAGGGTGATGGCGTCCACGCCGTTTTGCAGCAGCTCCCGGAGGAACACATCCGGGCTTTTATACAGGTGGTTGGACAGCACGTCCAGCATCCCGCCTAAGTTTACTTGAAAATGATAGGTGTCGCTCATCGATTTCTCTCCCTTTTCGTCCTGTTCTGTGTTGCGATCAATGGAAAACTACTGAATCATAAAGGGTATTAACAATCCTTACAATCAACCTCTATATAATCAGAATGAAAATGCAGCCCATTCTTTTTAGCTTCCTTGATCAGTCCCATTGACCAAATATCCATGCAAAGAAAATGATCTATATCAAATCGCCTGATTTCTTTGATTCTTTTTATCAATGCGGTTTCAAATTGTTCGGAATTTTTCAGACTGATTGCGTTTATCATTTCGTCAATCGGATCATCAACCGCTTGCTTAACTGTTTTATGTAACAGCATTTGAACAAGATTTGAATCAGGGCTGGTCACTTTAGGAATCACATCATAGTTGGAAACAAAAAGTGCTGCACAGCCATAGTATATTGATTTAAGGTGGCTTTCAATATGCCTTTTTGTAGCTGTCGGTGCATCTTTTCCTTCCTGTAACAGTTGAACAGCAAGTGCAAATTCGTCAATTTGTTTTGATACACATACATGACATTCCCGATACTTGCCTTGTATGAATTCATTTTCAGCAATCCTTGAGAAGCATAATGAAAGCAACAAATGGTATTTTACTTCATTGACTTTCCCATTCGAATAATCCTTGTTCAGGGATTCAAGTTCTTCATAATCATAGTGTATTTCCTTGAGGATAACGTCTTTCCGCTTGTCTCATTTAGCGGTTTTATAATCAGGAATTTTTTTCATTTCATCACCTTAACAAATGGTTTGGAATCATGGCCTGAACAACAAAAACGCCCTGTGCCGCACTGCCGCATGGGCAGAACAGCGCAGGGCGCAAAAAAGGCCGCAAGGAGGGACCGAATCCACCGGCGGATGCAGTTTTTTCTTCGGCCAAAATCAATTTTTTATATTTGAACAGAACAGTCGGGGACTGTCCCAGCTTTCCTTCCATAGCAAGACCTCTGGCTGTAAATTTCTGAACAGAGAAAACCTAATGTCCTATTATATCACATCATCCGATTCCTTTGAAAGAGAAAGTTGCGCTCCGGCCAGACCGATCGAGATTTTTTCTGTGCCTTGCAGGTCTGAACGGCTGCCGCAGTTCAGAAAACAGGTGACGAAAGCCCTTGCGGATGTTATAATCGCGTTATACCGCTGAAAGAGGTGTCAATGGGATGGAGAAAGGGTGGAAGCGTCTGATCCTGGTTGCGGGATGTCTGCTGTTTGGCTGCCTGCTGGGGTATTTTGTTACAGTGACCCAGGCCAGGGAACAGGATGACCCGGCCTATCTTGCGTTCTTTGAAGAACGTGGTCTGCCAGTCCCGGAACCGGCAGAGCCTGGGAACAACATCATCGGTGCGGGGCTGCTTCTGGGCGGGGTCCCCACGGGGCTGATGCTCTATCAGTATATTGCAGACCAGTGGAAGATCCATGCGGGACAGAAACTCCTGATCGGGATCGTCGCGTTTCCTATCTATACTCTGCTCGGTGTGCTTGGGGTGGTCCCGTTCCTCATTGGTCAAACAGTCCGGCTATTTCGCAAAAAGTCTCAGCCGGAGCGGACAGACCTGTGAAAATAGAGCCATTGAGTCATTGCCGATTGAGAGTGAAACAGACAGGGGGCTTCATTTTATGATTCTTTTAGGACTCTTGTGCACGGTTGCGGCCCTGTTTCCGCTCTATCTGAAATACCGTGTCGTCTTGACTGATGAGCGCTGCAAGGGGAAGATCACCGGCATTGCGGAGCAGCGCGGCGGCTATTCTGTGGGTGGCTATGCCGTCAAGAAGCGTGCCTATCTGGTAAAAATCAGTGGGAAACAGTACTACACCGCCCACGGCTGCCTGTTTGCGCCGTTTGGGAGAAAACAGATTGGGAAAGAGATCTGGGTGTTCCGCAATGAAACCTACGGGCGGGAAGTATTCCGGTGTCGGGATCCTCGAATCGAGGTGCTTGCTCTGGTGTTCTTTTCGGCCGCTGTGCTCTGCTTTTTGTATGCTTGAACCGGAAGAAATATTCTGTTCATTTTCTTGAAGGAGTATGCCTATGTACCAGAGATCAGACCTTAAAAACCTGTATGACCGCCTGAAGGCACAGTACCCCCAGTATGGGCTGGACTTTTCAGGAGACCGCCTGACCATGACCCGGCTCCACAGTAAGGTGGAGGTGGACCGGGAGGGCGTAAAGCTGTATGTAAATGGGGAGCTGTACGACCAGTTCACCAGCGGGGACGTAGACGATCCGGATGACCTCTATGAGTTGCTGGAGGCCTTTCTGTTGGACCTCCAGCACGCCGGAATGAAGCAGGGAAATGAAACCTATCTTGCCGCATCGAAGCAGGCCGCCCGGATGGGAAGCCGCTTTCTGATCCTGTCGGCTGTGTGCCTCACTGCTGTGATGATTGGGGTGATCGCCACCAACGTTCCTTGGCTGTTCCCGTTGCTCCTTCTGATTCCCGCTGGATCTCTCGTCATTCTGAAGCAGATCCGAAAACAGGTCTTTCAGAAATCTTGGGTCTGTCCATCCTGCGGCCAGCCGCTGCCCATGGTAAAAAAAGCGCTTTCCGCTGAGATGGAATATGTCCCCCAATGTCCTCACTGCGGCAAGGTCCTGGAGCAGGCGCCGGATCTGGAGCCCATCCAGAGGGAATACAGCGCAACCCGGAAACCGCTGGAACCGGCCCATGACCTACCTGCCCCGGGCAGCAAGTGGCCCTGTATGATCTCCGGCGGTATTACCATTGCCTTCGCCCTGTTCCTGCTTCCGCTGATTTTTATTTCGGACGGAACGGAACCGCTGGATATGGTCGGTGTATGGACCGGGGTGGTGATGCTTCTATATTTGCTCGGATTCGGCTTGGCACTGCTGTTGTGCCGCCACGCTGAACCGGAGGAAATACGGCTACCGTTGGTGATCGTGCGGGAGCGGATGGTGGTCACGGTTCTCGGCGTAATTGTATGGGCACTTGGATTCGTCCTGACCCTCATGGGGATCATCGTGGCCGGAACGCCGCCCTTTGAGGCGGGTGTTACCGCCTTCGTGGCAGTTCCCGGCGTGCTGCTGTTCCTGCTGGGGGCGTGGATGCTGCTGGCCGGACGCAACCGCGCTTTGTTTGTGTTTCGGGACAACTCCATGTTGTACATCAGCAGCTGGGGCAGGAAACGGGAACTTGCGCCTGGGCAGGTAGCTTCCGTGCGGCTGACTGCCAACCGCTCCATCCATCTGCTGAATCAGGATGGGAAAAAGCTGGCCTCCATCGAGACCAATATGCGGGGCATCCCCCGGTTTGCGGAGTGGCTGGAGAGCACCGGCCTTGTCATGTCCCTGACCCCCACCATGGAAAAGCAGGCCGAGCAGGAGGAGCAGCAGGAGAGCACTGTCCAATGGCGGGAGGAGTACCGCACCCACTGGCACGACCATATCAAGGGCATTCGGGTGGGGCTGTGGGTGGTCATGCTGCTGTTTGCCGCCGGTGTCATCGCCCCCATTCCGCTGTATCTTTTGGGCGCAAAGTTCACCACTGTCATGAAGATCGGCGCCCTGGCCCCCATTCCCTTTGTGGTGTTCTGTCTGGTGTTTGCACCGGTGCTGCTTTTCGGAGACCGGCCTCCAAACGCCACCCCGGAGTGGAATGCCATGCACATCAAGGTTCCCTTGATCCCTGCCTTGTTGATCGGCCTGATTTACATTTGGCAGGTCAATCATATCTGGGACGGTTTTGTCCTTCAGGAGGCCAATCTGGGCTTTGGCTGGCTGGTGCGTGTCCTGGTTATCAGCACCGTTCTGACGGTAATGCTGATCCTGCGCACGCCCAAGCGTATGCGGCTGGGGGCAGGACTTTTTATGGGCCTGGTGGGGATCACCATTGCCTCCGGCCTGCATTACTGCGCCAATGCGGCTCTCAGCGGTCCCGCCCATCACTATCCGGCCGTCATTGTGGACAGCCATGCGGATGACCCGGATGTGGAGGACGATGATTACGAATTGACCGTTGTGCTGGACAACGGAAGCGAAACAGAGCTTGTCGTCCCGGAAAAGATCTTCGAGATGGCCATGAATGGCGAGCCGCTGGACGTCTGCCACCGGGAGAGCCCCTTTGGCGTGATCCTGCTGGACATCCATACACCGGAAAAGTAGACGTTTTGGAAGTGAGGCGGTCTGGGTCCATGGAGTTTAAAAAGGTGTGGATGTCCCCGGAGACCGGGAAGAGAAGCCAATATGGGTACCGGACGGTCGGCGGCATTTTAGGGATCGTTTTGCTGATGACCCTTCTGCTCTTTGGCGGGACCTTCCTTTCACTGTCTATGGGGATCGAACAAAAAGGATTTTCCCTGCTTTTGCTGCTTGCTGTCAGCGGGCTTGGGATCGGGCTGGCCATCCTCATGAGCCGGCGTTCTATTCAGGATGCCACCATCTTTTTTCTCACAGAAGATGACCGCTTGTGGGTCATGGATGCTCGCAGCCTGTCCAATCATGGGGAGGGTTTTCTTGGCTTTGCCATAGGAGCGATGGAGACCCAGGCGTTTTTGCGGAAGCAGGGCAGCCGGCCTTTTCTTTCCAATCGAGCGGATGAGATCGGGAAGGTACTGAACATCAAGGAAAACCGCAGTCATTACGCTGTCCGCTGTCAGGTGCGCCGGCCCAATCAGCGCGTGACCCGCCATACTTATCTCCTGATCAAGGGAAGCCCGGACGAGGAATGGCTGCTGCGGGAGTTGGAGCGCAGAAAAACCTGGGAGAATGCGCTGGAGCCAACGGAAAACCGAAATCCACGCTATATCCTGCTGAGCGGCCTGGTTTTCGCGGTTTGCGTGACCCTGTGTGTCCTGAGTCACCCGGCCGTTGGCGAGCTGTCCAGTGAGATTTATTTCCCCTGTATGGGTGCCTCTTTGGCTGCGTTTTGCTGTTTGCTCTACTTTGTCATCCGCCAGCGCCGCGGAGAATGAGCGGGCTTGCGTTCCTCATGCGCAGAAGCCATGATTTGCTAGGAGAACAGAACGGATGGAGAAACGAAACCTTTCAGGAAAAACAATTTTGAAGCTGATCGGGGCGCTTTTGGCTCTGGCTTATTTGGGATTTTGCCTCTATGCGGGTATTACCGGGAATTTTCCGAGTATGCACAGAGTCGAACATGTCATGCGTTTTGGCGACCTGAAAAATTGGGTATCCGGCGGGATGTCGGCTGTGATGATTTTTGCCTTTTGTATCACTTCTGCTCTAAATGACCTGAATCTCCAGAAGGGACGCAAAAAATCATTTTTACCACTTTTTCTCACCATGATCCTGCCAATTATCCTTTTACTGCTTTTGGAGTCTTATCTGGATATTGGCTGGATCGGGATTGCCCTTTATGCCGGTATTGCAGCTTTCCTGTTTGGAATCGCATGGATTCCACAACTTTTGAATCAGTGGACCGCCCGCCGGCTTTTGCGTGATGAACCAATGAGCGGCAGACAGCAGGTGCGGATCATCGAGTGGATTCATTTTCATCCGCTGAAAAAGCTGCTGGTTTTCGGGCTGTGGGGCTTTGGTGTCGTGCTGGTTCTGCGCGGTATTTGGGTAACAGCAACCGGAAAAATCGAAATGGACGGAGAGCTTTTCCTGTTTTTACTTGGCACAGCGGTTCTGGTTGTGGCTCTGTTTCAAAAAATGAGACACTATGTATGTGCGCCTTACCGAAATATACCAGTGCTGAATCGGATCCTCAGCAAAAAACAGTTGGAGCAGCTGTTGGATGGAGAACACTTTGAGCCAATCAAGTTTGAAGATGAGGCCATGAAACAGTATCTGGAAATTTACCGAAGCCAGAACTGGATGCTGATTGGCGGAAAGCTGCTCTCAAAAAAGCTGGCTTTATGGGTCACAATGCATCGGCCAGGGAACGACACTTCCTTGAATGTGCTTTACCTCAACGGTATGACTGCCAAAGCGAAAGTTGATCTGGAGATTCGAGAGAACCGCTACCAGGAGTTCACTTCTGTGCTGAAAGAATTGATGGGATACGAAGGCCCGCTTGAACTGTATGGAAAAGAGGAGCAGCTGGCACAGAAATTTGCATCCTTTTTCCCGGAGCAGACTTCCGAACAGGAGCGTGTCGCCGCTTTTCTTTCTCAGGATGTGACACAGATCCGGCAGGACTTCATTCAGACCTTCTCCCCTCCGCCAGAACCAAAAAAGAAAAAACGAAGCAGGCGGGAACGGAAATGAAGGGCTTTTGAAGATGGGGGCTGCCTGGCCGCACAAGTTGGTTTTTCGTGTTAAAGACGGTTAAAATCGATATTTTCTCGCAATCAAAAAACCGCCATAAAGCGGAAACACAAGACTGCGACTCAGCACAGCGGGCGTGATCTGGAAAGGAGGAGCAAGGGGGCGGGCAGATGGCGTTATTTTGTGCCGCAGGCACAAAATAACGCCGGAACAAAGCGGGCCGAAGGCACGCGGAGTCCACAAAAAAGGACACGACGTATGTCGTGTCCTTTTTTGTGGAGCAGGTGAGGGGAATCGAACCCCCGTGTTCAGCTTGGGAAGCAGGATTGTGAGTAATATCCAACGCTTGATATACTAAGGATCAGCAGGTTCTTACTCATTTGCCCCACCGGATGCCCCACCAGACGCCACTTCTTTTTTTCTTGCCGTTCCGTCAAGCAGTGCGATCCCGGCATGGAGGGTGGAGCCGTCCCGATGTGTATAGATATTTGCGGTTATATCAATATCAGAGTGTCCCATCAGGTCTTTAGCAATGTTGATGGGGACACCAGCGGCCTGGAGATCGGTGCAAAACGTGTGGCGGAGGCAGTATGGAGTTAGATCAGCCGCAACTTTGTGCTCCTGGATCTGATTGCGCACCGTCTCTGCGCCTAGCTCCAGGTCCATGGCCCGTTTACAGGCGCGCCACATGGCATCCATGGCGCTGCGTGTGAGCCGCTGGCCTCCGGCACCGATGAATACCGGGTCAAATGGGCCCTTCTGCGCAGATTTCAGGCGGGGGAGGAGAGATGCGTGGATGGGAATATCCCGGACCCCGGCAGCGCTTTTTGGGGCCTTGATCCGGCTTGTCCCGGATTCCAGGGCCGCGTGGACATGGATCTCATTGTTTGCAAAATCGATGTCCGCCCAGTTGAGGGCCGCCGCCTCACCTGGCCGCATCCCTGTATAGAGCAGCGTCAAAAAATACAGCCCGAACCGGCTGTCAGGCCGGGTGCATACGGTCAGCAGGACCTCGCGCTCTTCCGGTGTGAGGCTCCGGTGGGAGCCCTGACGGTGCTCCGGGAGCTGAAGATCCTCGGATGGGTCGTAGGCGATCAGTCGGGACTGCCTGGCACGGCGGAACAGCTCCCGCATGACGCGGCGGAGTTTCTCCACATGAGACCGGGACATCCCGGCCTGTCCATTCAGGATCCGCTGGAGGTGGATGTCCTTCACGGACTGGAGTTTCATGTGGCCAACCGCCGGTTTGATATATCCGTTATATTTTTCATCATACATTCCGAGACTTTTGGGTGTGAGCCCCTTCGGGTCCTTGTATGTGGCCTTCCACTCTTTGTACCAGGCGTTTACCGTCATGCTCCCGTTGAGGGCTTCCTCGCCGCGTTTGGCGGCGGCGATCTTGTCGGCCAGCCTGGTCAGGGCCTCCAGCTCGGTACGGCCGGTTGCCTCGTACTTTTTTCCATTCCAGCGTGCGGTTTTCCGATAGGGCTCTCCGGTTTTGTTTTTCGGCATAATGGCACCTCCAAAACAAATGTTCCAGTATTGGGTTTTTGAGAAGCCGCCCGGTGGGGCGGCTTTTTTCAAATCCGCAAACGCTTGCGGATTTGAGACTTGGCGCAGTTGCGCCGCAGCGGAAAATGTGGTATCCTGTCTTTGGCGCTGCCAGCAAACGGCAGGCGGTTGGCCCCTCCATCCCGGAGGGGACTTCTTGCCCCCTCCAGTGAGAGGGGGTGGTGCTATGGTTACATATTCAGATCTGTTTCAGTTCTGTCTTGTGGTTATCGGCATCATTGGTCTGGTTCTCCAGATCACAAAAAAGAAGTGACCGCCGTTCCCCTTCCAAAAGTTCGGCGATCACTTCAATGACTTAAGACAGGGGCCAACCGTCTGCCGGCAGCGCCCTTTTCATGTTCAGTATAACCGCCTGATGTTCGATTGTCAAGTCCGTCCCGAGCCGGGACGGCTTTTTTCAAATCCGCCGACGTGGGCGGATTTGGCGGTGGAGTCAACGGTTACAATGAACGGTCAAACAAAGTCGAACCAGTGTCATCGACTACAAGAACTCGAGCTAAATCAAACTCGTCAGTGTAGTTGGCGAAGATAGTATTTCCGATACGGTCAACAGACTCCGAATCTGTGTCAGCTGTTACAGTAATGACAGCATAATTACTGTCCGCAGCAAATACATCTATCTTTGACACACACTTATACCAACTTGTTGCCCACTCTGGATTCCCGGCGCCACCGAAGCTAAGCTCAAATTCTTCTGCAAGCGAGGCGCTGGCGGCTTCATCCAACATACCACCAGTAGAGGCAGGTGCCTCTGAAAATTCTGGGCTTGAAATATTGTAATCCATTGTAATGTGTTCGGTTTCATCTACATCAATTCTTGCATACGTATAATTTCCAGGCGTTAACGTCTCAACAAAAATCATATCATCACCAACAGAGTCACCAGAAGCATTTTTAAAATGAACTGAAACATTCCCATCAAATGTCATGGAGCTGTTATTGGTGATTGTTACGATTGCTTGAGCCAACATGGCGTCTGTTTTCATTTCCACTGAAATATTTTTCAGAAGTTCCTCATTTTCAGCGGCCTTATTTGTGCCTTGAGACTGCGCTGGATCATGTTGGTCTGCTGAAGAGGCCGTTGATGATACCCCGGGTAAATCAGCGGGGGGATTGTCATTCCCACAGGCAGCCAAGCCCCAAAGAAGTGTACAGGACAATGCAAGCGTGAAGATTTTCTTTTTCATTTCTCATTCTCCTCTTTAATAAAATTGAATCCCCAAAAATAATTATAGAGTTATTTTTTTATACACAAAATTTTTCTTCGGTGTATTGCAATTATAGAACGGGCGTTCTATAATTGCAATAGAATTATTTTTGGAAGGGGCGGGCAAGATGACAAATCGTGAGGAACAACTGTTAGCCATCATCCGGGGGAGCAGGGACCCCGCCGCGCTTATGCTGGCGGCCGCCCAGGCGATCACATCTTGTCTGCGGCCGCCTGAACGATCCGAATCACCATGTCTTGCTGATCCGGCGTCAGCTGACGAAACAGATTAAGCAGCGCCTGTTCTCCATCCGAGAGCCCATCGTCTTGCACGGTGGGCTCTGTTTTTTCGCCCAGGAGTTCGCTGGTGGTGACGCCGAGATAGTCAGCCAGCATCTGAACCTTGGACACGGAAGGATTTTGGCCTCGGTTGATGTCAGAAATAAAGCTTCCCCCTACACCTGCTTTTTTACAAGCAACCGTAGGTGCCTCTCCCTTTTGTTTACAAAAGGCTTTGATGTTTTCAACAAAAATAGTCGCATCCAAGGGGCATCACACCTCTATAATAAGAATTCGTGATTACGGACAAAAATATGTAATTACGGAAAAATGGATTGACTTTCCGTGATTACGGACTTATGATTTACCCATGGGAAATGAGAAAGCAAGTCCCACAAATAAAGGTCGCAGACAATATTTATAGACACCTACATCCTACCATATTTCCCGCCGGTAAGCAAGCACGAAGGAGGTGGACACATTGGAAAATAACCTGAAGCTTCGGGAGATCCGGGAGGCCCAGGGGCTTTCTCAGCGGGCGGTCGCCCAGTCTCTCGGGGTGACGCCGGGGGCGGTGGCCAAGTGGGAGCTGGGGTACACTCAGCCGACTCTCGGAAACCTGCTGTCGCTGGCATCCCTGCTGGGGTGCTCCATGGATACCCTGCTGGGCCTGGCAAGCGGACAGACCCCGGCCTAGCTTAATTTTACCCCGAAGAGGAGGAGATCACCATGCCGAAGGAGTACCGGAATATCTACAAAAAAGCCCGGCGAGCCGCCGGGTTGACCCAGGAAGCGGCTGCCGAGCGGCTGGGAATCAGCGTGGAAAGTGTACGGGCCTATGAAACCGGCCAGAGGATCCCGCCTAACGATGTGGTGGAGGATATGGCGGATTGTTACGATTATCAAAGGCTGGCCTATCAGCATCTCAAAGCCACCAACGCACTGGCGGACAGAATCATTCCGGCCATTGAGGAGCGGAGTCTTATGGAGTTGGCCCTGCGGATTTACAACCGGCTGCGGCGGTTTGCCAAAGAGGGCAGCGTGGAGCGTCTGCTGGATATTGCAGAGGACGGCCAGATCGACCAGACCGAGCGGGCGGAGTTTGACGGCATCATGGCGGACCTCCGGGAGATCGTCAAGGGCGGTCTGGAGCTGGTGGTATTCTGCGGTTGGGATGAGGCGTAAGCAGCAAAACGCCCCCGGCCGGGCCGGGGGAGGAGAGGGGGTGAGAGGCTATGAAAAAATTCTTTGAAGAATACTGGATAACCATTCTAGTATCTGTGGCAGCTTCGGTATTAGGTAATTTGTTAATACAGTGGTTACAAACGCGACAATAATCGGTATCCAGGCATTTTTCAGCCACAGTTCTTTTCGAGCAGATTTTGTACTCTGTGTATGGTCCTGAATCGCCTTTCGACCGAACTCGGTGAGATGGAATGTTCCCAGGTATTCAACTTTTGTAAATGGACCATCTTTGAAGTCCCGATAGTCCTCCAAAAGGTAGGAAGTATTTGGAATCGGAACTCTGAAACTGGAATGGCCAGAACCGGAGCTTTTGCTTTGTGGGGTTGCCATCTGGCGGACTCTGTATTCGAGAGATTCCATAGCAGGAAATCTGGATTCAAGTTGAGAGATGCTGGTTGATCCATGTTTGGCGATATATCGCAGTATTTGAAAATCAGTCTCTGTTGGTTCGTACATACTGTTCCCTCCCTTGTATTGAATTGATTTTATCACAACAAATGAGGGAGAACAACAAACTCTGGCCGGGCCGGGGGAGGAGAGGGGGTGAGAGGGATGGATGTTTTTGCAGTGGGTTTAGCCTCGTTTGCTGTAGGCTTCAACCTATGCAACGTGATTTGGATATTTTTTTCACCGCATAAAAAGCGCAACGACCGCAGCGGCTAGGCTTCCAACACTGACAAGCAGAGCAAGCACTGAAATTACCTTGGAAAATTTTGCATCTTTTTTTGCGGATTCAGCTTCTTTTTCTGCTAATTTTGCTCGCAGTTCGGCGGCATCTGCGATTCTTTTTAATTCGGCAGTATTTTTTTCGTTCTGCAATAAAAGCTCGGTTGCCTTTTGTGACATCCTGATGGTGGCTTTTTGGGCATCTTGCATCTGTTTTTGGCGTTCCGCCTCCTGTTCCAAAATCTTTGGGAGAGGGAAATCAGATGGCTGATCCAGATCAGAACGAGTAAGTCCATCAAAAAATCCATACTCCGGCATAGTTAAGCCTCCTTTCGCCCCAATTCTACCACGGGCGGGGGAGGAGGGCAAGCAAAATCCCCCGGCCGGGCCGGGGGAGGAAAGGGGGTGAGAGGTGTGGGGGAAATTTTTACCACCGTTTTTGTCCCATTGGTTTTTGGCTACCTCTTGGTTGGATTCGCAATTTACTGGGAAAGAGGAAGCCCCAAGTTTTACAGGACTCTGTTGCTCTTACTGTTGCTTTGTGTGATCTGTGTCGTCAGTTCACTCTATACGGCTTTCCTTCTGTCCTGATTCTGGTGTCGGAATAGGATAGTGCATCAAATCATTCCGCATGGCACGAAGGGCCGCAGTATGGGCCACAGCAAACTCTTCAAACGGATGAAGTTTGCCCTGTGTCTCGTATTCTCTGATATATTCGGTCAGCTGTGAGAGAACGGAAATCGTTTCTTCGCTTGCTACAAGGCGGACAGCATTTTCAGCACGATAAACAACTGCACAGGCCTCTCTGTTTTTTGTGTTAGCCCAGTGTTCAAATGCTTCCTCAAAGGCGAGATATACGTTTAGGCGGGCAGAGATGAACGCTTCTTGTGCAGCAGTCTTGATTTGGGCATCTTTCCCTAGTCTTGCGGCGACCATGCTTCCTATGAAAGCAAATATGCCTGATAGAATTGCACCAATCAGAGCTATCAATGCAACAGCTATATTCGTATCAAGTACCAATTAAATCACCTTCCTACCATCCACAGTTTATCACAGGAAGGGGAGGAGGACAAGAAGAAGCCCCCCGGCCGGGCCGGGGGAGGAGAGGGGGATATAACATGAGAAACTCAAGAGCTACGGCAAGTCCGGCGCTCTATCGTGAGATCCGGGAGAAGGCCGAGGAGATCGTCTCCCGGCGGGGCCCGATGCTGGGAGCAGAGGAGCTGGCCTTAGAACTGGGCGTGAAGGATAAACGCACCGCCGCAGATTGGGCCAGACTGAATGATGTGCCGGCGACGCCAGTGGGCCGGGCCAAGAAGTACGAGGCGCGGTTGGTAGCCAAGGCGCTGGTGTTTACCAGAGGAATGTGTTGAGGAGGCATATCTATGTGGGAAAAGCTGAGGCGGCAGTGGCCGCGGCTGTACGAGGCCCTGGAGTGGGTGACCTTCGCCCTGGCGGCGGGGGCGTTCCTGCTGGCCCTTGGGGTCTATTTGACGGTGAAGGGAGGCTGACGTCATGCGCCCACCCAATTTGACGGAGGCGGCCCGGGTGACCCGGCGGCTGCTGGACCAGTACGGCCCGGCGCGGCTGCTCCGGGTGGAGGAGCTGGCCCCCGGGATTTTCCGGGGGATGCTGGCCGGCGGGGCCCAGGCCCTGGCAGTGGTCCGGGAGGACGGACGGATCGCCGTCCGGGAGGCCGAGCCGTGGGCATAAAAAATCCCCGGGGCCTTTCGGCTCCCGGGGCGGTAGACAGGGGGTCTACCATGAGAACAAATGTATTATACCATGGGAACGTGTGTTTGACAAGGGGGAATTTTTGCATGATCCCTGAAAATTTGAAAGAAAGCTGGCAGAAGGTGCTAGCCCGCTGTGAACTGATGTTCCTGGCCGACAACGGCGGGGGCTATCCGGACTGTCTGGCCGGGCTGTCTCCAGAGGAGCAGGCGCGCACCCTGCGCAGCCTGGGGTTCCGGGTCCAGGAGTTTTACCAGATGCCCATTGACCTGACCCGGCCGGAGGCTCCGGACAACCTGGAGCCCTGGATCCGGCTGACCAGCGGGGTGGGCGTGAGCCTGAACCACGGATTTGTCTCCCGGGCGGGAAGGGGGAAGCTGTATGGGTGAGGGAACGGTACAGTTCCGCCGGAAAAAAGCGTTTGCCACCCTCTACCGTGAGGTGGCCCAGGACGGGCGCCTGAGCCTGGAGAGCCGAGGGCTGCTGGTCCTCATGGCCTCCCTGCCGGAGGACTGGGAGTACAGTGTCTCCGGCCTGGCCAAAAAGGCGGGCTGTGGGAAGGACAAGCTGCGCCGGATCCTGGGGGAGCTGGAGAAAGTAGGCTATCTGGCCCGGGAGCAGAGCCACGGAAGCAACGGCAAATTCGGCGGAAATATCTACATTATACAGGACGACGCACCACCGTTGTCCGGGAAACCCGACAACGGGCAAACCCGTCAACGGGAAACACCGTCACCGGGTTTCCCGACACAAAAGAAGAATATAGTAAAAGTAGAAGATAAGAAAGAACCCCCTAAAGCCCCCCAAGGGGGCAAGCGGCCGAGCAAATACGATCTGGCGGAGGACGCCAAGCCGGTGCTCCAGGCCTACGTCGGGGAGGACGGGGAACTGCACCGGGCGCTGGCTGACCTCATTGAGATCCGGGTAGCCAAGAAGGCAATCAACTCCAAGCGGGCGATCGTATCCCTCCTGCGGGAGCTGGACCGGCTCAGCGAGGGCCGCCGGGAGGCCAAGCTGCTGCTGATCCGCCAGTCGGTGAGCAACAGCTGGAAGTCTGTGTTCCCCCTGCGGCAGGGCGGCGGCCAGAGAGCGGAGCCCTCCCAGCCCACCCTGGTGGCCCGGGAGGAGGTGGCCACATGGTAGCGCGGGAGGAGGACAAGCTCTCCGCCCAGGTGGCGGTGCTGGGATCCCTGCTCATTGATGACAGGCTGGTGGGGCAGGCTCTGGAGCGGATCCGCCCGGAGGACTTCCTTGCCCCCAAGTGCCGCATGGTGTTCCAGGCCATCCGAGCGCTGTTTGCCGAGGGCAAGCCCACCGATGCGGTGACCGTCCGGAGCAAGCTGGGGGGGCGGGAGGATGACGGGTGGACCCAGTACCTGATGGAGCTCATGGAGCTCACCCCCACGGCGTCCAACATCTGGGAGTATGCCTCCATCATGCGGGCGCAGGCCCGGAAAGCCAGGCGGGATGAACTGGCCAGGATGCTCATGGAGGCCGAGGACGACGAGCAGGAACAGAAGTGCATGAACCAGCTCAACGCGCTGAGGGTGGACCGCCGGGGCATCCGGCGGATGGATATGTCCCAGATGCTCCTGGCCTTTGCCGACCGGCACAGCGGGACTCCCGTGCAGTACATGACCTGGGGCCTGCCCAAGCTGGACGCGGGTACATACACCGAGATGGGGGACATGGTGGTGCTGGGGGGCTACCCCTCCGCAGGCAAGACCGCCCTGGCGGTGTCCATGGCCTACCACCAGGCCAGGACGCACCGGGTGGGGTTTTACAGCCTGGAGACCAACCAGTACAAGCTGGCCGACCGCCTGATTGCCAACCTGGCGGGGATCGAGATGCCCACCATCAAGCGCAACGAGATCTCGGAGGAGGCGTGGGGCCGATTTGCCGCCTGCTCTGACCGGATCCGGGCCCACTCGCTGGAGCTGATCGAGGCCAGCGGCATGAGCGTCCAGGACATCCAGGCAGACGCCCTGGCCCGGCGGTACGAGATCGTGTACATCGACTATCTCCAGCTGGTGGAGCCGGAGACCCGGAAAACCAACCGCACGGAGCAGGTGTCCGGCATCAGCCGGGGCCTTCAGCAGCTGGCCCACGGACACGGGATGCTGGTGGTGGCCCTGTCCCAGCTCTCCCGGGCGGACAAGGCCGGGGAGGACAAGCTGGTGGAGCCCACCATGTCCGACCTGAGAGAGTCCGGGCAGATCGAACAGGACGCGGACGCCATCCTGCTGCTCTACCTGGAAGAGCCCGGCAGGCCGGACAAGAGCCGCCGGGTGCTGAAGGTAGCCAAAAACAAGGAGGGCACCCGGGGGAGGATCTATCTGGTCTTTGACGGTCAGTACCAGCGCTTCCGGGAGAGTGCGCTGGAGGAGCCCGCCCCGGCGGCGAAGCGGCAGACCTACAAGCGGCCGCCCAAGACTCAGATTGACTTTTTTGACCTGCCGGACGAGCCGGTCCCATTTGAAGAAAAAACGGAGGAATTACCATGAGAACATTTGCGATCGTCAACCGGGATGAGCGGCGAGTCTGCGGGAACAAACCGAATCAGACGAGACATGAGTTTGAACAACGGGTGCAGGAGTTGGTATGGATCGCGCTGGTCACCGCGTTTTTGTTCGGCGTGTTTGCGCTGGGCATGAGCGTCGGAATCTGGCTGACGGAGGTGGCGTGATGTTTACGCCGGAAGAGCTGGCTGAGATGGCAGCCGCCGATGCGGAGATCGAAGCGGAGTTCCGCCTGACGCAGGAGGATCTGGACCGGAGCCGTGAGCTGGACCGGGAGGCGAAGTTCCGAGCCCTGCCTATGGAGAAACAGAAGGTGGCCGCACAGAAGAAGGCCTACCGGGAAGCCAACCGGGAGAAGGTGGCCGAGTACCAGAAGGCCTACTGGGAAGCCAACCGGGAGAAGGTGGCCGCACAGCAGAAGGCCTACCGGGAAGCCAACCGGGAGCAACTGCGGGAACGAGCCCGGAATTATATGCGGGCCTACCGCACAAAAAAGAGAGCCGCCGGACGATGAGAGGATGGGATGAGAATGCTGAATAGAATCACGATCATGGGCCGCCTGGGCCGGGATCCGGAGGTGCGGTACACCCAGGCAGGCAAGCCGGTGGCCTCCTTCTCCCTGGCGGTGGACCGGGACTTTAAGGACAAGGCCAGCGGCGAGCGGGCCACCGACTGGATCCCCGTGGTGGCCTGGGAGGCCCGGGCAAAATTTGTCCAGCAGTATTTCCACAAGGGCCAGATGGCCGTGGTGGAGGGCCGCCTTCAGATCCGCGACTGGACCGACAAGGATGGCGGCAAGCGCCGCAGCGCCGAGGTGATCGCCGACGGCATCTATTTTGCCGGGGCCAAGGCCGCCCCGCCCAGCGAGGGCAACGCCGACGAGGGGACGCTCCCACCCCCGCCGGCCGGGGACCTCCAGGACCTGGACGACGACGGCGAACTGCCGTTTTGAGCGCTATGATGACCTTATGCTGGAGCTGCCGCCGGGCACTGGGGACCATGGGATGCCCCTGGTGCGAGTATGACGAGATAGAGCACCGGGTGCGGTTTGAGCCGGTCCCCGGCTGGACAGCCAAAAAACAGGTGCGGGCCCACGGGATGACCTCCTACACGGTGATCCGGTGCCCGCTGTACCTGGAGGACGAGGAGAGGGAGATCCAAAATGAAAATTGAAAATCTGATTGCCGCACTGAGGCGGCTGAAGGTGCAGACCGGCTCTCTGGCCTGCCTGGTCTGCGGGCTGGAGCATGACTGCGGGGTGCATGGCTGCCGGATCCTCCGGGAGGCGGCGGCAGAGCTGGAGGCGCTGAATACCCGAGTGCGGGAGCTAATGGAGTGCGAGGATGGAGGATGATACCGAATGATGACGAAAAAAGAACTCGCAGAGGCGGCAATCAATGTTGCAATGAGGGCCCTGTGCAGGGGGTTCCTCGGTATGCCTAGTGGCTGCGAAGGCTGCCCTCTGTGGAATGAGGATGACATGGACGCAGATGGAAACGTTGATTGCCGAGGGAATATGCTGAGAGAGTTTGTTGAGCAGCACAAGGACGAATTTGAGGATAATGATGGCTGAGTATATTGAGCGAAGCGCGTTACTGGATGATATTAAAGCAGAGATAGAAAACAGGGGAATGGGTGTCGTTGTCGGTCAGACCTTACGAAGGTTTGTCAGCCGTCAGCCCGCCGCCGACGTGGAGCCGATGCGGCATGGGCGGTGTCCGGTATGTAGCGGCGAGGTGCCAATCATTCAAGATTGTGACAATGGATATTCTATTGAAGTTGAAGGAGAGGAAATGTCGGTGTGGGATGGTGACAAATGTGTGGCAATCTTCTCTATCGAATATTGCCCCAACTGCGGGGCGAAGATGGACGCCGATGGATAATCTTCTGACGGACAAGGATCTGGAGACCATCGCCCGGGCCCACCGCCGCTGCGGTGAGATGGAGGTCGAGCGGACGCTGGGGGCGCTGCGGGTGCGGGTGAGCACCTGCCCCGCCTCCCGGGCCTGGTCCGTGCCCTACCTGATCCGGCTGGAGCGGTGGCGGCCTGGGATGTACAGTACACAATATTTTGACAGCGCCGAGGCGCTGAGAGAGGAGTTGGAACATGGCGCGATTGACCTATCAGGACGCTGACGGCAGCTGGGGGCTGCACGGCGTGAGCTGGGACCAGCTGGCTGCATTGCCGCCTAGGGTGTATGGTGCGTTGGTCAAACTGCGGGACCTGGAGGCCCGCATAGAGCCGGAGACCGGGGATGCCCCGGCAGAGATAGAGGGAGGAGGCGAGACATCATGGATCCAGCAGAGATTTGCACGGGTGATTTGACACATCAGGTGCTGGTGATCCAGCTGCCACGAGGAGACCGGGCCGAGTCGGATCTGTCGGCGTACCGGGACTATGTGGTGGAGTCGCTGGCCCAGGGCGTGCTGGTCCTGGGCTCCGGAACCACCTGGGCGGTGGAGACCGTCCCAAGCCTGGGCGGGGTTCAGATCCAGCGGGATGCTGGAGTCCTCCGGGCCCACAGCGTCCCGGGGCCCAAGCCGGAGCCTCAGCCGCCACGGCCAAACCCGTGGATGGAAAAGAAGGAGACCCTGGAGCGGCTCCAGCAGTACCGTCAGGCGGGCGGCCTGGGCTGTCTGGAGGCGGTGGCCAGCCGGTGCGGCGGAGATCTCACGGCGGACAAGCTCCGGGGCGTCCTCACCGGAGCCGAGAAGCTGTCCATTGAGCAGTGGCGGACCATCTGCCGGGCCCTGGACCAGCTGGAGGAGGGTGCGGATGAGTAAAATCCTGCGGAAGATCCAGAGCGGACGCCTGGTGTATGCGGTGGTATATACCGCGCCGGCAGCAGGGGACAGCCCGCGGCAGCGGGCCCAGAAGCGGCAGGCCAGCACGGCGGCCCGGGAGAAGCTGAACGCCAGGACCTCATTTCAGAAGCTGGAGCGGACTCTGGCGGCCAACTTCGATGATGGGGACCTGTTCCTCACCCTCACCTATGATGACAAACATCTGCCGGACGGCCGTGATGCGGCGGTCCGGCGGATCCGGTCCTTCCTGAGCCGGCTGCGCAAGGCGAGGAAAGAGCGGGGACATTTGCTTCACTACATCTATGTGACGGAGGGGTGCAATCCGGGAGGGCGCCTCCACCACCATGTGGTGCTCAACGCCACAGGGGACGATCTGGAGGAGATCCGGCGGCTGTGGATCTACGGGGACAACCTGGAACTGCGGCGGCTGACCTTTCACCGGGATCACACATACGAGGATCTGGCCAGCTACCTCACCAAGGAGCCCCGGGAGTGGGGCCACCCGCAGGTGGGAGAGCGGACCTGGACGCCATCTCTGGGGCTGGCCCATCCGGAGCCGGAGACCGAGACGGTACCGGACTGTGTGACCCTGTCCGCCCCGCCGGAGGCGGATATACTCTCCCGGGAGGGGCCGGTGTCCAACGGCTATGGGGAGTTCGCCTGGATCAAATACCTCCTGCCCAGGGATCCGGCCCGGAAACGGCGTCGTACCAGACGGAGACGGAAAAGAGAATAGGCTTTTCTATTCTTTTCAGTCTCGGGGGTAAGTATATTCTCTTGAAATTTCAATGGGAAGGGGCGAAAAATATTGCAATCGAACGTGTGTTGTGGTAAACTAAGCATAAAGGACGGATGGGTGATCTGCCCAGTCTGCCGGAAGGGGAAGCTGCTGAAGCTCCTGCCGGACACAGCCGTCCGGAACCTGCCCGTGAAGTGCAAGCGCTGCGGACAGGAGACCGTTGTGAATATCGATGCGCCTGAGCCAGAGTCCACAGAGACCAGCGCCTGAGCCAATGACGACCCGATCAGTCGGGTGTCGTGGCTTGGGCGCTTTTTGTTTTGCCCGGAGGTGATAGCCCGTGGCCATGAAGCCGCTCAGGCCCTGCCGGCACCCAGGCTGCTCAGCCTTGACCCGGGAGGGCTATTGTCCCAAGCACAAGCCTGCCAAGGCCCCGCGCCGGGCCTCGGCGGAATACCACGGCTGGTACAACCTGCCCATCTGGACGGAGGAGCTGCGACCGGCACAGCTGCTGCGGGAGCCGTTCTGCCGCGCCTGCGCCGCCCAGTATCCGCCAGGAGATCCCAGGCACCGCACCAGGGCCACGGTGGTGGACCACATCGAGCCTCACCGGGGCAGCTGGGCCAGGTTCATTGACCCGGCCAACCACCAGAGCCTGTGCAAACGGCATCACGACCAGAAAACGGCCCGGGAACAGGCCGCAGAACGGCGGAAAAAAGGCCGCTGATTTGGGCGGCCAGCGCTCGGAAATGCTGGGACGCTTGGGCGCGGGCGCCTGGACGTGGGCGCCCATGGGCGCACACAGGGAGGCCGAAGGCCTCGAACCCTCTCCCCGGGGTAAGAAAGTTTTGACGGGAGGGGCGCAAGACCGTATGCAGCCCTCGGCGGGGGATTTTTTCCCCACGGGGCAGAAACGCGAAAGGAGATGAGACCATGCCGGGACCCAGGCAGAAATTGAGCGTGCTGGAGGCCAACGGCCGCAAGCACCTGAGCAAGGCTGAAAAGGCCGAGCGGGCGGGGCAGGAGGTTACGCTTCCGAAGCCTGCAAAAATGAAAGTACCCAGGTGGCTGCCGGAGCATCTAAAAGCCGACTTCCGGGCGCTGGCCAAGGAACTGCTGGCGGCCGACATGGGGGCGGCCCAGCTGGACCGGGACACGGTGGGCCGCTATCTGGTGGCCCAGCACCAATTCACGGCGGCCTGCCGTATGGTGCAGGACGCCCTGGATCAGGAGGACCCGGACCTGGTGAACAAGTGGACGAAGGCCCAGAAGTCCTATTTTGAGCAGGCTCGGGCCTGCGCCAACGACCTGGGGCTCACCATCACCAGCCGGTGCCGCCTGGTGGTACCGGAGACGAAGAAACAGGAGGAGAACCCCTTCCTCCAGCTGATGGAGGCGAGGCGGCGTGCCTGAGCTGCTGACCCTGGCCCCAGGCGTGGAGGTGGTCCGGCCGAACGACGGCACCCGGCTGCGGTACAGCGGGGACGAGGTGGAGCTGGTCCGGAATTTTTTCTCCCTGCTGGTGTTCGGACAGAACGAGTGGGCGGGACAGCCCTTTGTCCTGTCTGCGTGGGAGGAGGAGGCCATCCGGCAGTTCTACGGGGTCCAGGCCCAGGACGAGGACGGGACCTGGAGCCGGTACCGGCGCTATCTCTATGAGGAGATCCCCAAGAAGAACGGCAAATCAGAGTTTGCCGCCGGATTGGGCCTCTACCACCTGATCGCGGACGGGGAGGCCCGGCCCCAGGTGGGCATCTTCGCCGCCGACAAGACCAACGCGGACATCATCTACCAGTGCGCCAAGTACATGGTGGAGCACACCGCCCTGGGCCAGCCGGAGCACGCCCCCCTGGTGTGGTGCCGGGACAGCGTGCGGGAGATCCGCAGCAGGGACGGGGGCGTGATGAAGGTCTACTCCAGCGACGCCTCCACCAAGCACGGCTTCTCCTTCTCCGCCATCATCATCGACGAGCTCCACGCCCAGCCCAACCGGCGGCTGTGGGACGTTCTGACCGCCGGTTCGGACGCCGCCCGGCGGCAGCAGGCAGTGATCGTGCTGACCACGGCGGGGGATGACCCGGACCGGCGGAGCATCGGCTGGGAGATCCACGAGAAATGCCGGAGGCTGCTGGCCTGGCGGCGGGGGGAGCCGGAGCGGGAGCTGGACGGGGACCTGCCCGAGTGGTGCCCCATTATGTTCGGCATCGGGATACTCACCGGGGATGACCCGGACAGGATCGACGCCCTGGACATCTATGACGAAAAACTATGGTACGCCTGCAACCCTGGACTGGGGCACAACCTGCGCCTGAGCGATTTCCGGCGGGAGGCCCGGGCGGCCCGGCAGAGCGAGACGGCGGAGCGGCTGTTCCGCTGGCTGCGGCTGAACCAGTGGATCGCGGTGAAGTCGGTGAGCTGGGTGCCGGTGACCATCTACGACAAGACCCAGTTCAACCGGCCGGAGTGGGCCGGGATGAACGTGCTGGCCCGGAGGCGGGCGGTGCGGGAGTATCTACGGGGAAAGCGGTGCTTCGGCGGGCTGGACCTGTCCAAGAGCACCGATCTGACGGCCCTGGTGCTGCTCTTCCCGCCCCAGGAGGGGCTGGAGACCTGGGTGGCCCTGTTCTGGGGGTGGGTCCCCCTGGACGATCTGGAGGCCCGGGAGACCCGGGACGGGGTCCCATACGGGGACTGGCTCCGGGCGGATTTCCTCCAGGGCTGCGAGGGAGACATCATCGACTATGACGCGGTGGAGCAGACCATCTGGCAGGCGGTGGAGGAGTTCGATTTGGTCTGTCTGGGGCTGGACCCGGCCATGAGCTGG
>ENA-UESI01000752-UESI01000752.1-human-gut-metagenome-genome-assembly--contig:-NODE-752-length-24630-cov-6.985623_pt1 | contig 24630 bp, 28 predicted proteins | sample MGYA00243005_ERZ508006 | MGnify/ENA primary metagenome ERZ508006 (study PRJEB26167, sample SAMN06115436) | human gut metagenome | host: Homo sapiens | place: China:Shandong | collected 2015-06-10... | reverse complement strand
ATTCCGCCCAAATCTCCTCCAGTGCCGGACAGGGTACGCCTTCCTCCAGTACCTCCGTGACATACCACTGAGGTTCGTAGAGGGCATCACCTTTCCAGCCGCGGGCTTTGATCCGGTAGATCTGGCCCTTGGTAAACCGCTTGGAATAGTCGCCGGCATCCCGTTCCTTGTCCGTCAGCGGCCAGCTCAGGTAGCATCGACCGGAGATCGCCTGTCCGGTCTGGACATCCGCCATGGCGAGGGCATGGGTATGCGCCGCCCAGTAGGTATCCAGAAAGGTTTTGTCCGCGCTGACACCGTCCTGAATCAGTACCAGTTTTTCCTCATCTTCTGGGGCGTACAGGGCAATAAAGTCCTTGACCGTTCTCTTTTTCATGGCGTTCTCCTTACGCAAATACCTGCTGGTATTTCTCTTTCAGTTCCTTGGGCGCTGTCTTGATGACCTTGCTGCCGCCGTTTTCAGAGGCTGTGCCCCAGATGGCCCAGAGCACATCACGCCACAGGTAGGCCAGCGCCCTTTTGTCATTGCCGGATTCTTCCGGCAGGTAATATTCCAGATGCCCTTTGATCTCCAGCAGAGCATCCAGGCTCTCCTCATTGGCGATCAGGGCGCGGAACTCCTTTGCGGGCTTCAGATTCTGCATGGACTGGACACCGTGGACCAACACCGGCAGGGACTGAGCAGTAAACCCGTACTTCTTAAAAAAGGTGTGAATAAACTTTTCTTGCAAAGAGGAGTGCTCGTCATCACAGCGATCCAGGTAATCGCACACCAGCCGCCACCACTTCGGCCCTTCCAGTCCCAGGGCAAACACGGCAAAGGTGCCAGGCATGGCGCAGGACTCATCAGAGAGGTTGTTGTACCACTCGTCCTCCTGCATGGCCAGCCGAGCATAATTCTCCATCCGGACATGGAGACGGGGATACCGCACCGCACAGGCAAAAAGCTGATGGACACCCTTCTTGGGCAGGCCGGGGATGGGCAGGTAGATCTTCTCCGGTCCGCGAAACTCGATGGAGTAGCTGCGGGGGAACTCCGGCTGCTCCAAAATCTCAATCAGATAGCTGAGAGCCTCCTCACAGGCCCCCTCGCCGCAGTCCCTGGCGGTAATGCGGATGGTGGCGAAAGCGTCGTTGGCCGAGGCGGTCAGGTGCTTTGTTTTCCGCTTCTGGATATTAGGCGGCAATTTGCCGCTGCCATTGGCTTTCAGTTCCTTTACCATGTCAGGGCGAATCTGGGAAACCAGGCCGAGGATGTGTTCGGTGGTAAGGGATTCAAAACTCTGCCCGTACACGGTATGGCAGATAGCCACATAGCAGGCAAAGCGCAGCAGGTTTTCGTCCACATTCTCCGGGCGCAATTCCGGCCACACCGTGCAGGGGGGAAAAGGCGAAAAGTAATCCTCTTTCTCTCCGACCTCAAAATACCGCTCCTGCACCTGCTTTTCTATATACTTCTCCAATGTATAGCGGATCTCCTGCCAGCCCACCAGCCGCCGCATGGCGTCGCAGAGAGAGACAGCATCCTCACAGGGAAATCCTTTCAACGGCAGCTCGGTCAGATACCGCTCCAGCAGCTGATCAGGGAGAAATGGCGTCCCGTTGTGGTTTCGCACCACGGTCGGGTAGGCGGAGTGATTTTCACGGGCGGTGCCGTTCAGCACATCCTGAATGCAGAGATCCGCCTCCGCCAGTACCTCCGGTGAAGTGTCCGGCTTGTGGATCAGATAGTAACGGTCATGTACGCCGTCACGCTTTGGCAAACTCATGGCAAGGTCTCCTCTCAGGTCTGCTGATGCTGCATGGATACGATATGGCAGTCCGGGCAGAACTCCACATAGAGCGTGCCCTCTGCGCAGTCAAACAACGTATCCCACTGAATCTGGACCAGATATTTCATAGGTTTCCCGCAGTGGGGGCAGGTCGTATATTCCGCGTCCTGTACCCAGTTGGCAAAGCCACCCACCGTGTTCACATCCTGGCAGGCCGCACCGTAAAACAGGGGCACAGGCGCTTCGCCCAGCACAAAGGGATTTTCCGTGAGGGCCTTGTAGTCCTCGGGACTGACATAGCAATCCGTCTTCTCCGCCCCGTCAAAGAGCTCGGAGGGAAAGACTTCCACTCCGCCATCCAGGGTAAAACTGTTAAAGGCTGGACCTTTCAAAAATCCCACACAGCTGGGGCAGCAGGTGGCAGTCAGAATACCATCCAACCCCAGAAATTTCAGACGCTCATCCCGGCCATCCAGCACCAACATATCCACCATACGCCCGCCGCAGTGAGGGCAGGTGTCCTCCCGTGCTCGGCCAATGCGGACGGGAGATTTCTCGCCAGCGGTTCCCTTGACCATAGGATAACAGGTGTCGAAGTTGAGCTGGATTTTCTGGCCCTCCTTGTCGAAGGTCCAGCCCCCGATCTGCGCATAGCTGGATGGGTCCACATAGAGGCCCTTGCGCCAGGGCCGGGGATTTCGCTCCAGCTCCAGCAGAGTCTCCATTGCCTTGTCATCTCCCTGCATAGCAAGGCAACTCATCAGGTTGGAGGCCTCGCTGGAATATTCCGCGGACAACAGCGCATGAATCAGGCCATCCCGCACATCGGCGGGAGCGTGATAATAGATCTCACAGGGCCAGAACACCTCTGCGGCCAGTGCCGCCCGCTGGATCTCCGGGGCGATGGCATCCCGGTACCCCAGCAGCTGCCAGAAGTCGGTGAACTCCGGGTCCTCCATCTCCGCCAGCCGCCGGATGTTCTGAATGAGATTTTTCTGCTTTTCGCCAATTTGTTCCGGCGTCCAGGCAAGAGCAGCTTGCCGATCCTGCTCGCACTTACATTTCCAGCACAATCCCTCATAGCCCAAAGAGGTCCCACAGCCGGGGCAGGCGTATTTCAGGCTCATATTCGTTGACTCCTTTCCAAAGACAGAAAGACGCCCCGCGACACCCTGTCACTTGGACAGGCTGACGCAGGGCGTGAAAAGGCCGCAAGAAAGAAGCCACATCTACCCCCAGATGTGGTTTCCTCCACAGGCAAAATCCATTTTTTATATAGAATCAAAGTCATCTTTAACTGATTCGTGTGCATCTCCAAAAACTTCCGCCTACATCACGCATGATTCCACGCGTATAGTGTAAGTTGCTTGTTGCTCTCATAGTCATCATGCAGTTGTGTAATTGAAACATGCTTATACTGTTCTATTGATTTGTAAGTGTTAGTCTTATCATATCATATATTTTGTTATACCATAGTTTCCTTAATTTATCAATAAAGCTCTTGCATGCCTGTGATGTTTTTACCCATTTCTGTCACAGCACTTTAGCAACTTACGTAAATAGAGAATTCCAAAACAGTCTAAAACTACGCCAAAAAGTAGAAATCCCTATATTTTTCAGCAATTTGCAGGAAGGTCCCCACCTATAGTTTTTTACTCTGGGTTGCCCAAGTGGCATAGAGACCGCCTTTCCCCTAAAATGAACATTTCATGAGGTAATACTATGGCGGTATTTCGCATTAAGAAACCACGAGACTACACGGTGATGTCCAACCATCACCCCCGTAATACTGGGTTATCGCTGAAATCCAAAGGGCTGCTCTCCACGATGCTGTCTTTGTCGGAGGACTGGAACTACACCACCAGAGGCCTTGTAAAAATCTGCAAGGAGGGCACGGGGACAGCATCGGATCCTCCCTAAAGAAGCTGGAACATGCCGGTTACACAGTTAGTAATCGACTCCGAGGCAGCAAGGGCAAGATCATAGATATGGCGTATGTTATCTACGAGACACCCCATCCTATGGACACGGACCAACCGTGTGAGGACGAGTCAGATACGTCTTGTTCAGATACAGAAAACCCGGATATAAATAACCCATGTCTGGAAAACCGGCCGCAATTAAATAAAGAGGAAAAGAAATCCTGAAGAACAAAATACTGATTCAAAAAGTACGGAAGGATCAAATCATATCCAATCAAGCCCCCGTAGGGGCTAAGCGAACCGGACGGGACTAGATGCGAAAGCGAGAGCTTATTTTGGAGAACATCGAGTATGACACTCGTATAGAACGAGCGCATGGGCCTGGGCCATGACCGTCTGGATGAGCTGGTGGAGCTCATGCTGGGTACTGTCTGTTCCCGCAGGGAGACGATCCGCATTGCTGGAGACAGCTATCCGGCTGAGGTGGTCAAATCCCGGTTTCTGGAACTGAACAGTTCTCACATTGAGTATGCACTGGACCGCATGCAGGACAACACCACCTATGTCCGCAACATCAAGAAATAGCTACTGGCTGCCCTGTATAACGCCCCGGCCACCATTGACAGCTAACTATGCATCCCTAGTGAACTACGACCTATACGGAGCAAAAAATAGATGGCAGCTCGTTGAGCTGCCATTCCTGCTGGAGGTATTGAGGTTCATATTTAACAGCAAATTAAATGCTGACAAACAGAAAAATTGATGCTTTACTCTGCGTTGCTGTACTACATCTCGCATGAGAGCGAGGTACGAGCTGATAAATCCGGCAAAGGCACTTCATGCTTCCAGATGTGAACCCGTAGTTGCCATAAAGCATCACCCCCTTCCCAGTTGAAGCTAATCATAACATATCTTGTTCATTTATTTCAATTTAATAGGAAGTGATATATGCAGGAAGAAAGCCCCCAACGTACTGTTTCCATCTGTATACTAGCCACCAAGCTATCCGGCAGGAGACGCTGCACAGAGAATAAAAAAAGCACTGAACGAGAAGGTGAAGGGTATAGCTGGCCACAAGGTCAAGCTGCACCACGGCAAATAGGTCCTCCAGCAGCTTGTGAAGCGCATCATCGGCGACACGCTGAATAAAGCAAGGCAAATCTAGGAGTATATGAAGTTCCATCCCGACGAAACGAATTGCTCTACCTCGCTAAGGGCACTAAAGTGACTAAGCACACCGTGGCTAAGCACTTTGAAATGACCCAAAAGATGCTGAAAATAGACGGGTAGCAGTCCGTGGACTACTACCCGTCTGCGTTTTTTATAATTCCTCCAGACCAACTCTACGAAGCAGGTCATAGATGGGAAATAGCTTTGATTCTGGAGGTACAAACACAAGGAGACCATCTCGACCTCTGGTCAACAACACCCGGTAGCTATTAACACGATAGCGGTTGTCATTGCTATCTGCCGACTGCATTGGGCGATAGAGATTCCACGCGTTTCCATTCCAAATCATATCTGGGCCCCAGCACAGAATCGGGAGATCCACCTCTAAGCCCTGACAACTGAACTCGGTCACTACCTGGCGAAAACTACAGCAGGATTTTGGACTTTCAGGTGGATCATTATACCATGCAGCAATATCCATGTTGCGCATACTGGTAGCCTCATAGCTATTATCCACACCATAGCGTCTCATCAGTGCGGTCTCTGCTTTTGAGGAGACTAGAAGTCCATATCGCTTCGATGTTTGCCCCTTATAGCGAGTCGTACAATACGCCTTTGCCGCATCCAGATCCTGTGTCACCAGCATCGTATAGCCCGCAGATTTCAAAGAAGGAACAAGCGATTTTGCCTGGTTGATCTCACCCGAAATCAAATGGTTTATAAAGGTACTGGCGTCTTGAGCCAAATGGTTACGTAGGGATACGTTGAGGTCCAATTGGTCACGCGCATGAAGGTGACACATCGTTTGCACCGGTTCAAAGGAGACAGTCAGCTTTGAGGGGGCAACAATTTCCCATGCCTGTTGTGTCCGGGAAATGGCAGTCACCCACTGGTCGACTCCTGCGGATTCACCCTTGTAGATTTCTTGCCCCTCCCCGATGAGCACAAGAAGGACACACCATGGGAGCCGTGCCTCTGCCAGTTGGAGCATTAATTCTGCCTCGGAACATTGGCGGCCAGGGTTCCGCTGGGCCATGCGTTCCTGTGTCCAAGCCCGCTGCCCCTCATCAAACACAATGATGTTTTGGTGAAAATCCTTGGCCTGATAGCGGACAAACTCATCGATCTGTTTATGGAGATCCTTCACAAACACATGACTCCCCAAAGCAGATGAGAGAACTTTCACCAAAGGGCCGTTGCCTGACAGATACACAGAATGCACTTGCTTTTCGGCTTGGAAGGATTCATAGACATACTGTAGACCCAAGTAAGTTTTCCCGGCGCCAGGCACACCCGTGACAAAGGCGAGCATATGCTTGCCCTTCTTGTGCGCATAGGTAGCAATACCAGTAAGGCATTGCAATGCCTGCGGAATTCCCGCACTGTCAGCGCTGCGGATATGAGGGAGTGCCTCCTTGCGCATGATCCTTTGGGCGGTCTCTACGATGGTGGGAAGGGGCTCATAGCGGGAGGACATCCAGGCGGCGGCATCACAGGCTGTTGTGTCCTCCCGCAATGTGTCGAGTAGGGCTTCTTGCAGGCAATCCCCAGAAGTGACAAGGACAGAACCTCTGGACTCTAATGTATGCTTCATACGGGTAACTACCAGCAAAGGAGTCACTTTGCGGTTTCTAGATTCAAAGTGATATTCCTGGAGATCTCGAGCATAGGCAGCCACCTGGTCCACATCGGCTCTGAGCACACGGCATTTCATTTTGAACTCCAAAATCACGACCTGTTCTTTGCTGAGGAGGATCACATCCGGGCGACGCCCTGCTTCATAAGGAAGTTCGTATTCGAAGATTATGATGAGCTCCGGATGCTGCGCTTGAATGGCCGGTAGCGTATGTAGGAGCACATCGTAACAGTCTGCCCAAGCAACAATCTGTTCTTGATAGAGAGGGCGCCCCGACTCCCGAGCCTCCATTCGGGCCAACCATTCTTCTTTTCCGGTGCTGAGGAAGGTATCCAGTGAGGATGCGAAGCTACAACGTGGATGATCCAGACGCATAAGAACAACCTCCCTCAAACAGTTTTATATAATTGCTGCACGCAGTTTTTGAACGTCCTTGGGGTCATTGACAATGTGCATCTTCTTGTGGCAGTTGGGGCAGAGTGCAGCAGTATTGCTAGTGGTATCTGCCCCGCCCTGCGAGAGCCACTCAATATGATGGCTTTCTAGGTAAGGGCGCCCCTTCTGGTCACAAAATGGGGCCGGCTGGCCACAGAGCTGACAGATGCCCTTGGCTCTACGCTTGGCATACTCTGCAACATAGGGGTTCCGAACATAGACAGAGGAAGTTACATCCCGTTGGGCAGCCTTTTGTTTTTCAGTGTCGTTCAAGTGGCGAGCAAGTGCTTCATCAGAAAGCTTTTCTGCTCGCTTTTGCTGGGCTTTCGTATAGAACTGATACGCTGCAGAGTCGACCGAGATCGGGAACGCAGGTTTTACTGGAAACATCCAAACCTTGCGCATCACCCCGTCCTCATCGGCCTGATCTTCCTGATATGGCTTGCCGGCAAGGGATACAACACCGTGGTAAATATACTGTGTCGGGTGCAGCACCTCAAAGAGGTGCACTTCGACTCCATTGTGATCCGACTCGTTCAAGGTACGATTATTTTTTGTTAAGGTCTGATCTCCACGCTTGCCCTCTCCAGTATAGTGAAGAGTGTCTCCGTACCACTTGTCATCATAAAGCGCCTTTGTATGGTCCGAGATGATAATGAGGGTATTAGTTCGCTTGGAGTGGCGCATACCACCCATATTGCCACACTGAAAGGCAGTACAAATTTCCGGGTGGGTTACAGTGGAACCCACTACAAATGGTGGCCGAAAACTCATCGCAATACCTCCAAAAGTTTTTGAGAGATCAGATAGTCCGCCGGAAGCTGGTCGTGGTCTAACAACTTTGAAAGCGGAACCCACTCCATCTGATCATGGACTGTCAACTGGATTTTCCCTTCATACCGATTGACACGATAAGCATGCAAATGAATTGTTTTGGAACCCGTCTCAAAAGTGCTCTCCGCCATCTTTTCACCAATTTCTGCGTCAATGCAAAGTTCCTCATTTAATTCACGACGCAGACACTGTTCACCGGACTCGCCAGGCTCTATTTTTCCTCCAGGATACTCCCAACCGCCAGCTGCACTTTGGCCTGGGGCACGGCGCATAAGCAAAATATGATGATCTTTCACGAAGATACCCGCAGTTACTTCCACGATGAATTCCTTTCTACAGAAGGATAATATTGCATTTTTATTGTACCAGATTTGGGTGTATTTTCAATGGCTGTCTAACATATGGTGAATACCTATTTTTATCAGTTACCGGCAAAGGAAATGTGCTGGAATGAACCTGCCCCTTGTATTCCACAAGATTGCTGCACAGGGGTACTTGTGGTATGATGACACTAGAAAGCGAGGAGGTGCTGTCATGCCCCTGCAGATTGTACGAAACGATATTGCCACCATGAAGGTGGATGTTATCGTCAACGCCGCCAACGAGAGCTTGCTGGGCGACGGAGGTGTGCACGGCGCCATCCATCCTGCCCCCGGGCCGGAGTTGATGGTTGAATGCCGCACCCTAGGCGGCTGCAAAACAGGACAGGCCAAGACCACGAAGGGCTACCGCTTACAGGCAAAGTTTGTCATTCACACCGTTGGCCCCATCTGGCGGGACGGCAACCATGGAGAGCGGGAACTGCTGGTATCAGCCTACCGCGCTCTCTGGAACTAGCCCTGAGCAACCGTTGTGAAACGGTGGCTTTTCCTCTGATCTTCTCTGGGGTGCATGACTATCCTAAGGATCAGGCGTTGAAGGTAGCGGTGGATACCATCGGTGATTTCCTTCTGGCCCACGATATGACGGTGTATCTGGTGATCTTCGACTGAGCCGCCTATACCATCGGTGGAAAACTCTTTGCTGACATCGCATCCTACATTGACGATTGCTACGTGGCCGCCCATACCGACAGCAGGGAGACTCAGCGCCGCCGGATGGCCATGGCCTCCATGCCTATAGGGGAATCGGAGTGTATGCCTGCCCCCTGTGCTATGACGCCCTCCGGCCTGGACGAGGCCCTTAGCAAACTAAACGAGAGTTTTTCTCAGATGCTCTTGCGGAAGATCGACGAGCGGGGCACGACTGACGCCCAGTGTTACAAAAAGGCTAATATCGACCGCAAGCTGTTCTCCAAGATCCGCTCGGACATCCACTATAAAACCTCCAAGCCTACCGCCATGGCCTATTACCCCTGGATGAAGCACGGGAGATGCTGGGGAAAGCCGGCTATGCTTTCTCCCATGCCAGCAAATTTGATATCATTGTGGAGTATCTCATTACCACCGGAACTACAACATCTTTGAGATCAACGAGGCTCTCTTCGCCTTTGACCAGAGTCTGCTGGGCGAGTATTGGCGAGGAGGGCAGAGACATAAACAAGAAGGAGATTTACGCTCTTCTCAGCGCCACAAACATCTGGCATGAGGTAACGGGGCACAAAGCTGTTTACAATATGGCAGAGGTGGCGGAGATCCACCTGCCCTACCCGGAGGCCGACGCCAAGAATCTCTTCATCCGGGACGACAAAAAGCGCAATTACTATCTCATTACGGTCAAAGGCGACAAGCGGGTTGACCTGAATGCCTTCCGGTAGCAGAATGGCACCCGGCCGCTGACCTTTGCCTCGGATCAGGATCTAATGGATATTCTCGGGCTGATCCCCGGCGCGGTGACGCCTCTGGGCCTGCTCAATGACCAAGAATACAAGGTGACCTTCTTTCTGGACAGGTCCTTTCTGGGGGTCTCCGGCCTGATCGGCGTACATCCCAACGCCAACACCGCCACCGAGTGGCTCAAGACCCAGGATCTGCTCCGGCTCCTGGAGGAGAACGGCACGCAGATCACTTTGTTTGATGCCTGACAGAGCGGTGAGATTTGTCGCCCGCCAAGCGACCGCTAAATACGAAAATCCCCCTATACTGTGCTTGTAAACCAAACAACACAGCATAGGGGGATTTTTTATGAAGCAGAATTTGACAGAACTAGTGTTCATCCTGGACCGCAGTGGCTCCATGCAGGGGCTGGAGGGCGACACCATCGGCGGCTTCAACGCCATGATCGAAAAGCAGAAGAAGGAGCCGGGCGAGGCCTTTGTTTCCACCGTCCTCTTCGATGATCAGGCCGAGGTGCTCCACGACCGGGTGAAGGTGAGCGAGGTGCAGGCCATCACAGAAAAGGAGTACTATGTCCGAGGCTGCACCGCCCTGCTGGATGCCGTCGGCGGAGCCATCCACCATATTGGCAACATCCATAAGTATGCCCGGCCCGAGGATGTGCCAGAGCGCACTCTTTTTGTTATCACCACCGACGGCATGGAGAACGCCAGCCGCCGCTACTCGGCCCGACGGGTGAAAGAAATGATCCAGCACCAGAAGGAGAAATACGGCTGGGAGTTTCTCTTCCTGGGGGCCAACATCGATGCAGTAGAGACGGCAAGCCATCTTGGCATTACCCCAGACCGGGCGGTAAACTACCACTGCGACAACCAGGGCACCCGCCTCAACTACGAGGTAGTGGGCCAAGCTGTGGCCGCCGTCCGGTGTAACGCACCTTTGGATGAGCACTGGAAAGATGCCATTGAGGAGGACTTCCGCAAGCGGCAGAAACGGCGCTGACAGGAGTTTCTCTGTGCCGGATGTGGTATACTCGAAAGCAAAGATACGGCATGGAAGGAGGCATTCCAATAAACTTCGATCCAACTCCTTTTGGAAATATACCGCATTCTTTTGCAGACCACTGATGTACAGAAGGCCTATCAGGAGTTCATTCGCCTGTTCCGCTTTCTGGGAAACGAACTGGAACGGCAGATGCCGGATTTCCGCTTTCAGAGCAGCATTACGGAAAATGCCATAGACTATGCCTACTTTTCCTTCACCAATCCCGCTTTGAAAGAAAAGGGCCTGGGTCCTCGACCGATCCTCCGGGGACAATCGATCCACTTAGTGCTGCTGGGCTGAGCATTTGCGAGACTATCCTCCGCCTATGGAACTTACCCAAGCCCCCAATCACACCGAATTTGTGGTGCGTCTGCCAGTGAAACAGACCAATGCGATAGGGAGAAAACTGCTACGGCGCTCAGAGGGTTGACAGACCAATTTCTTCTTCCATAAAAATACAGGCTGAGTGGAACCTCTCAGCCTGTATTTCAATTCATTCCACCTGCTCTTTGGATAAGTCCCTAGGTTCTCCTTATCATTATTTCTCTAAAACTGATCAGGGCCATCTTAGCAAGGACAAAACACTTAATGAAGCTTATTGCGTTCTTAAAAATCTTACACTCTTTGAGCAATACTTTTGTAATTAGAAAGCTATATTATAATTCCTCATTTTCGCGGCCTTGCGGAGACGTTTGCATTTATCCCAGGAGTTATACCATGCAACATTGGGAAGCAATTTAGATAATTTATCCCACTCATAATAACACATATTATCATCTGCTAGAATTTTGTGTACTGTAGTAAATGCAAATTCTGTGATCTGAGTTGAAAACGTGTGTGATGATTGTAAAATAATTGGCAAAATGAATTGTGCAAAAGTTGTTTTTACACTATATAGATTATTTTCTGTGCAAAATTTACTGTAAAACAATTCCCAGGTGTTTGTTGGAACATTTCTTAGTGTTTTATCATAAGGATTCAAAACATCTACGACAAGCTCAAATATATCTGGCCTGTTTACATATTGTAATTTTTTAATACTTAATAGTTGATTATATTTACAGAGTGAAACCCATAACTTTAACTTTTTCTCATCACAGATAGTATTATCACACCAGTCAAAAAATACATTGATCGCCAAATCTTGAAACGCCTCATATACTTCTTTGGTAAGATCGTAGCAGCTTGTTTTAAAGATTAGACATAGAATATCTTCAGAGCAAATAGCGTTTTTTCTTATTGCATCTGAATTTTTTTGAGTTGTTGAATTGCTTCTAATTGGACATTTTGAGGTTGTGTCCACAAATCATTACAAATAGCAATCTTCTTAACTATAAAACTGGTTTCTTCCTTACTCAATTTATTTTTTAAAATAGATATTATTTTACCAAGTGAAAAAGAATCCGAATTGTATATTTTTTTAAATACAGTCTAAAAACTGACCAGTAGGCTCTTTGATAGAAGTTGGGTTCACAAGAAAGAATAAATCGTTTAATACTTACATAGTCATCTTCAAAAATACACTTCTTGTTATTTGCCGCAAAGGCAGAATCTATATATATAGTATTCTTTTGACTAGTACGGCTAACTAACTTAGATATAGAATCAGGAACAATTTGTAAATCAAGTTGATTCTTATTTATCCGCCTTTTCTTCATGCACCACGATTTCCTCGCCAATCAAAACATAACCATATGGAAGTTTCATAGTTGCCTCACTTTCTAAAACATAAATAAAAGCATGTTTAAGAGAGAATCAATCTCCTTAAATCTGTTTACTGACACCTGTGATATGTAATTATAGCTAACTTCAAATCTAAATTTTAGTGCAATTTCAACAAGTGTAAACAAAACCTGCGTATAACTATCGTTAAACGCAGGCTTTGTCTACAATGCCATGTATTGACAAAAAAGATGCAGTCGCAAAGTAGAGACGTATGAGTATGCGCTTTGTCAGCAGATGTTCGAATCTCACCGTTTACGCGTTTTGCTCCCCGATTTTGATCGATTTGCAGATCTCCCGTGACACAGCGCCCGAAAGCAGCAAAGCCGGAAAGCCTTGCACTGCAAGGCTTTCCGGCGCAAGACGACGCCACCCGACCTGAACAGTGACAACTATCTGTTCAATCAGGTGGGGTCATTCAATAAATTGACCCTACCTGATCCGAACAATGACAACAATTTGTTCAGATTGGGTAGGGTCGTTCATAAGATTCTAATTGAGAGGCTCGCAATTTTGGACACAAAGTGCGCGCTGGCGCCGACTTTTACAACAGAGATGTTCTTCCATAAACTTTTGACGTGAAATGTCAATGACCATACCAGTGAGAAGCATGTCCCCTTGCTGCTCAGAAAAGGAGCCATTCATCAACAGCCATACGACCTCCCCACCGGGACGAACTACACGATATTCTAAGCTGATTGTTAACTCCCTCTGTTTTATGGCGTTACGCAGCCGCTGCTCAATCCAAGGAATATCTGCGGGATGTACCAAGTGGATCGTTTGGTTATTTAATTTATTGCGGAATACCTCTCTTGTAAAACCATGCAGAGCGTAGTAGTGATCGTTTGCATAGATCAAGGTAAAATCCTGATCCATTCTGGCACGGAAAATTCCACCCATCGGACATTGAACGATGGACTCCAATTCAGCCTGCGCCTCCATTTGGCCGGTGATGTCCAAGCATAGGCTGACCAGTACTGACGCTCCAGTGGGCAAGACCATCTGTACCCCTGTCTCTTTTACCCAGATATAGCCCTTGCCTCTGCACAACATTCTATATGCTGTTGTATAGTTATTTCCAACGAGAAGAGCCTGTGCGATCTCTGCCTTTACGTTTTCACGGTCCTCTGGTCGAAGGCAATTGATCATGCCTTTCCCGACATCGGCGATAAGATCTGCCCGGCTTGGATAATTCAAAAGAGACAGCATCTGTTCATCAATGTAATAGAGTGGAAAGCCCGGAGCATTATAAGTAATCATAATACCGCCGAACATACATTTGCTCAACAAATCCAGCATTGCTTTTTCTATACAATGCTCAAGCTGTCTCTTCTCGTCAGTTTTATGAACAAAGCGCCGCAAAGAGGTTGGCGTTTTCAGATCACTCTTCATTCCCACATAACTCTCCCATATACACATATTAAGTAGGACTCCCCTTACACTGCTGTTTTTTGAGAGACGGCACTTAATGTTGCCTGCCGAATCGTAGAGGTCAAAACTTTTATCTCAGCAAGGAGCTCGTTGTATATCTCCGTACGGCATACGGACATATTGTTGCATAAAGCTGTCTCTCTCTGACGTGAGTCCTGTTTCCACCGCAGAAATAGGACTTTGAGTTGATTGGAGTTTTGAGTGTTGACAGGGTCCAGATAATACCCTGCCAATTTCGAATCCTCGCGTGTCAGGGCACCCTCAAAGGCGTAGCGTATCCCGCGCTCTACCTGTGCGAAACTGGCTCCGTTCTGCTTGGCTATCTTTGCGTATAACGCACAGATCTTTCCAGAAAAATAGTAGGGATCTTTATCCATGAGCTCTAAAGCATCGTGTATATAAACCCTTTTGTATTGACCGGAATCCCTGCGCGCAGCAGAGTATCCGCGATTTCATCGTATATCATAATAAATATCCTTTCAAAGGTAAATTGCCCAGCGTTCCTATGGGGCCACGTACATTTCCTGGTTGACAAGCGCTGTCTTTTGCTTTAGTATTATCGATATACTTAATACGCCGTTCGTGGTACATGTGTCCCCGTAGCACGTTCAGCACCCATAGCTTACAACAGATATCTTTGAAAGTCAACCAATTTTTACAAATTTCTTGTTATTCTCTTTTTGACGGCAAGAGATTTGTGAGGCATAAAATGGGGATTGTAGCGTCTGATAAGGAGGACCTCACATGAGCCTGGGAGATAGATTACGGCAGAGGAGACAGGAAATGGGCCTCACTAGGCCCCAGCTGGCAGCTAAAATATGCGTGACTCCCTCAGCGATTGCCAATTACGAAAATGGTATCAGCACCCCGAAACCTGATATCCTGATTTCCCTGATTAATGTGTTGGAGGTCGATGCCAATTATATTTACTCGGATTATCTTGGTCATAGCCAAGTAAGCAATCTTTATGACCAGGACCTGAACGCGGAAGAAATCGATTCTATTCAAAAATATAAAAAGCTTTCAGAAGAGGGAAAGCGGCTCGTTCGGCTGATTATCAATGAGGAATATGCCCAGACCATTACCAAGAATCAGCTTACCCTCCCCTGCTATCTGCCTGGTGTGCGTAAGCTCCATACCGGCTTTCTCATGCAAACGAAATTGGGCAGCGCGCACATCATGCAAAAAGATCTGCCTGGCGGAACTGACTTTTGTTTTCAAATTCAAGTAGACCAATATCTGCCTGTCTTTCGAAAATTTGATATTCTGGCACTTCAGAGAAGACAGGCACGGCACAATGAGATAGGGCTGTTCTGTCTCAATGGCATTTACTATATCCGTACCCTTTTCCAGGAAAGGGGAGAGTGTCGTCTTCGGTCTCTAAATGTAATTGATGAGGATATTTTAGTTAAAGAAGTAGATAAATTCCACTGTATCGGTACGGTCCTTGGCCAAGTAAATGCCGTTTTGGAAACTTAAATGAACTCTGCCTTCCGAATATTTTTGTCGAAAAGCAGAGAACTTCGTTGTGAAAAGCCCTGGGGCTTTTACTTTTTATGCAGATTTCCGATATGTAAGCGTCAATTCAAGCAGCGACTTGTCAGGGAAGAATGCCTCTGCCAAACTATAAGAGTCTGAAATAGTACAAGGTAGTACCAGAGAGTATCCAAGACTCTGAGATAGCGAGGTGCAGGCATGGAGAAGACGGCAAGTTTACAGAGAGCCAATCAACAACATCGGTTGGTGGAATGGAACCGACGTGTGGATGCCTGCCGGAACAGCGGGCTATCGGTAGGTCAATGGTGCCGGGAAAATGGGGTAACGGTATCTACCTATTTCTCCTGGCAGAAGAAGGTGTTTCAGGCCCTGAAAGAAGTCCAGGAGGTAACCTTTGCAGAGGTGCCAATCATTGGAGCATTTCCAGCTCTCCGGGCATATCGTAGCCGCTATGGAGGTGAGCGGTGTGCGGATCCAAGTCTATGAGGGAGCGGATGGGGGCACACTGCAGGCAATTCTCCAGGCAGCAAAGTCATGCTGAACGATTTTAACTGCAGCTGCCCGGTGTACATCGCCTGCGGATACACAGATCTGCGTCGAGGCATTGATGGACTGGCCACTGTGGTAAAGAGCCAGTTTCAGATGGATCCCTTTCAGCGAGCGCTGTTTCTGTTCTGCGGAAGAAGGCGGGACCGGATTAAGGCGCTGTACTGGGAGGGAGACGGTTTTCTGCTGTTGTATAAGCGACTGGAGAGCGGCAGTTTTCAATGGCCTCGGAGCACAGAGGAAGTGCATGCCTTAACGCCCCAGCAGTACCGCTGGCTGATGGAGGGGCTGAAGACTGAGCAGCCGAAGGCAAACAAGGCAGTGTCCGGCCTGAGCGTAATCTAATACTGGAAAGTACTGAAAGCATTGGCTTTTTACCCCATTTTATGGTATTATTTACTCATGGAACATGAGAAGAACGCTGCCGTAAGCCCCCCGGAAATGGTGACCATTTCGCGGGCGGAATACGATTCTCAGCAGGCACAGCTGACAGAGCTGAAGCTCCAGAACCAATGGCTTCTGGAGCAGTTTGGTCTTGCTAAGAAAAGGCAGTTTGGGGCATCCTCAGAGCGGCTCCAGGAGGGGCTGATGGACCAGCTGTCTCTCATGGCGAATGAGGCGGAGGCCTACGCCTATGGGACAAAAAATGCTACAGCGGAGTAGGTGGCGGTAAAGGCCCATGCCCGCAAGCGGCAGAGTGGCAATGTACTGGATATTGTGCCGGAGGGCACCCCTACGGAAGTGGTGGAGCACCGCCTTTCCGAAGAGGAGCGCACTTGCGATACCTGCGGTGCCGTGATGGAGGAGATTGGAAAAGAGGTGCACCGGAGCCTGAAGATGGAGCCGGCCCGGTTCTGGATCCGGGAGGATGTGTACTACACCTATGCATGTAAGCAGTGCGAGGCGGAAACAGGCGAAGGCAATCTCCGAAAAACACCCAAACAGCCGACGTTCTGCCCGGGCAGCTTTGCCCCTCCAGAGGCGGTAGCCCATATCATGACGCAGAAATTTGTTATGCACTCGCCGCTGTACCGCCTGGAGCAGGAGTTTCAGCGGCAGGGGCTGAAGCTATCCCGGCAGACCATGGCCAACTAGATCCTGCATGCCTCGGACACCTGGCTGCGACCGGTGTATGACGCCCTGCACCGGAAGCTGTTCCAGGAGACTGTGCTGCACGGGGATGAGACCACGCTGCAGGTGCTGAAGGAGGCGGGCAGGACATCTACGAGCAAATCCTATATGTGGCTCTACCGAACCAGCGGCTGCGCTGAGTATCCCATTGTCTTGTATGAGTACCAGCCCAGCCGGAAGGCGGAGCACGCCCAGGTATTCCTCAAGGATTTCTCCGGCTGGCTGCACGCTGACGGCTACCAGGGCTACCACAAGCTGCCGGAGAATATCCGGGTGGTGGGCTGCTGGGCACACGCCAGGCGAAAGTTTGACGAGGCGCTGCAGACACTGCCCAAAGAGAAACGGCAGGAGTCTCCGGCGGCAACCGGCGAGTGTTACTGCACCCGGCTGTTTCAGCTGGAGCAGTCTCTCGCGGACCTGACACCGGAAGAGCGATACAACAAGCGGCTGGAACTGGAGAAGCCGGTTCTGGACGCTCTGTTGGCATGGGCAAATGAGGCCAGCACCAAGACTGCCCCAAGTCCGCCCTGGGCAAGGCGCTGCACTATCTGCGGGAGCAGTGGCCCTATCTGGTGCGCTATTTGGAGGACGGTAGGCTGGAGCTCTCCAACAACCGTGCCGAGCGCAGCATTAAGCCATTCGTCATGGGCCGGAAGAACTGGCTCTTTTCCAAAACCCCCGCCGGCGCCCAGTCCAGCGCCGTGATCTACAGTCTGATTGAAACCGCAAAGGAAAATGACCTGGACCCCTACCGCTACCTGGTTTGGCTCCTGAACAACGCACCGGGCCTGAGCCGGACGGATGAGGCTTGGGCGGAATCTTTCCTCCCGGTGAATGCACCCCAGGAATGTAAAATTCCAAAACCATAATGAAAATGCCGACCGCCATCTCAATGCCTGTGCGCTGAGATGGCGGCCTTTTTATACGCTGGGAGATTTTACGGTTACGAATGATCCCACCTGATTTGAACCGTGACATCTCTTAGTTCAGATCAGATAGGGTCGTTCATTTTGGAATGTGTAGACAAAAAAGATGCAACTCAGTAACCATTCCGCTACAATGTTTTAATCCTATTCGCGGTTCCATAGACCCTACCCAGCGCAAACAACTGACAGCAATTTGTTCAGATTTGGTAGGATTGTTCAGCCTCCAGGACGAGCACGGAGCGGTTTACGACACTGTAGCAGGTACCTTCCTGATGGTGGGCCTGGGGCCGGAATGTTTCGCGTCCCTGTCCCTGGGCATGAGCCAGAAGTATACCGAGCAATTCAAACGGCCGAAGCTGTTCGCCAGCATCAATGGACAGATTGTGTCCGTTCCTGCGGAGCCAGAAAACCCGCTGCGCACCGCCGAGATGACCCTGGAGGACGACTGCGTGATAACCGGCGAGATCGTTAACAACGGTCGCCGCGGGGAGAAACCAGAGAAGGCCCAAGACGAAGCGCGCAGGACCATGCCGGAGAAAAACCTCCATCCGGGAGAGCTTGGAGGATGCTAAGCGGGAGTGTGCCGAACAGAGAGGCCCGGACAAACCCGCCCCGCAAAAGAAACCCCGGATATGGGCGACTTATGAACCGGAGCAAGAAATGGCGTTCGGAATGGACGTTCTTCTTGAGCGAGAACGACAGACGCCAGTATAATAAGTTCTGCAAAGATTGCGTCTATCCCTGCAAGCAGAGTTTCTGGGCAGTGGTGGTGTCCTGCCCACTATCAAAAGTGCGGGAATTAGGGCTTAAAATAGGCGAAGAAACCGCCTGTGGTGTAAGGGCAGTATGATTCCCGCGTGGGGCAGTAGAGTACCTTCGCATAGGAAAAATGCAGGATTTTACCTTTAGGCAAAATGGGAGCACCACCATCGGATTTGTGGTCCGGTGGTAGCGCTCCTTTTAATTACAGAGATTGAGAATAAATAATCTTTGAAAAAAATTACAACTCTGTTATAATGAAAATAGTAAGTTATATCCAGCAAAACTTCTTCTTTAAATTGATTGACTGAATATATCCAAAAGGGGGATTTAATATGAAAAGTTCAATTCCCCCTCAAATTGGAGAAAGATTCTTCCTATATCATCGTGAAGTTGTAGTCACTCAAACATATGTGGTGTTCCATCTGGTCAAGATCAAGTATTTAGGGGAATCTAACGAATTCTATATAGATTATCACGCATTGACTTCCAAGCCTAGTTATGTGAATTCGATTGGGATAAATAAGCTACGAGGTGAATTGTTATGAGTAGCATAATGACATTTATTGAAGGATATATGAATGGGGATGCTTGGGAAGAACTCTGCGTGAGTTGCTATCGTCTAAAATACCAAACACAAAACTATACTGCCATTCCAGCAGTACATGGCGGAGACGCAGGAATTGAAGGCTTTACATGTAATGGAATCGTTCATCAATGTTATTGCCCTGAACGTGAATATGATGATAAAGAACTCTATGAACATCAAAGAGACAAGTTGACCGCTGACATTGAAAAGTTAATGAATAATGGAGAACGATTGAAAAAGCTAGGAGTGCCCCCTATTGTTGAATGGCATTTTAATATACCTGAGTATAGGGATTCGCGCATCCTCGCTCATGCACAAATAAAGCAGAAAGAAGTATTAGCAGCAAAAAAGAAGTCTCCTAGCTTGTTTGATCATATTTCTGATGATTTCAAAATTTATGTGAAAATTGCTGAGGATTTCACACCGGAAATTAGCAGAATTATTCGTACAAACCTTACTGATATGAAGCTTAATCTAGCAATTCAGCATCAGGATATAACTGATTGGTCGAAGTGTGATTCGCAAAAAGTTGCAAACATCCGTCGGAAGGTCGGAGCCGTAATGAGAGTCAGCGATGACAATCCTGATCTAAATGAAGTAGTTGGAATTTACATTGGATTCTATATTTCTGGAATAGAAATAATGAATAACTTACAACTTCATTTTCCTGAAATATATGAGGAACTATATCAGCTCGAACAGAGTTACAAAAGAGAAGTTTCGTTAAAAACTCGAATGCATACAAATCGGCAATTAAACCAAAACCTTTTTAATGATATTCTAAACGAATTTCAATTAAAACTAGAAAAAGACTTTTCACCAATGCTTACGCAAGCGTCAATAGTAGAGCTTAAACAAGATCTTGTCGCGAGTTGGTTGGCTGATTGTTCTATGGAGTTTAGGAGCGAATGACGGATGATGGGTGAATTTCCAGTACAAGCCGATATTGTTTTTAATGCGAAGCCTGATGCCATTCCCTACAATTATCGAATAAGTTATAAAGTCTCTCAACTGTGTCTTATTTTGCACATATGCGGGTGGGGAAATTCTTGTTCTTTAATAAAAGTCCATATGATATCTTATGCTTTATTGTCAAGAGAGAACATGGATAATCTGATTAATTTCTCCGAAAGAAAAAACGAGTCAGTGATTGTAAGATTTGATCCAGCAGTAAACAGAGCACTTACATATGCAATAGCTTATGGTTTTATTATACAGCAGAAAACCGGCAATTATAAATTAACTGAACATGGTAAGGGATTGGCGCAACGAATCAAATTAGCTGGAAACCTAATGGTAACTGAAATTAGTGAACTTACGGATTTGTCCAAAAAGCTCACTGAGTCAAGGATTAAAGAGTTAATAGATATTTGGAGGAATATGCATGCTACGGATTAATAGGTTGCGTGTCGAGATTAATACGGTTAATGGCGTGTATGGGATTGATGAATCATTTAATGAGGGTTTAAACTTTGTCGCAAGCAAAGAAAACACTTGTGGAAAAAGCTCAATACTTGCTGCAATCTACTATTGCCTCGGCCTTGAACAAATACTTGGTGGTGTTGCAGGTATTGGTGGTAAGGTACTGACCTCTGCTTTTAAAAATGTGATAGATGATAACGGAACCTCATGGAATGTTACAGAGTCTGGAGCTTATCTCGAGATTAGCAATGGAACCGAAACAATTACAATTTATAGAAATATTAAAGCAGAAAACAAAGACAATCGGCTTATTACTGTATATTTTGGAAAATATGATGCAATTGAAAATCCTCAAATTGAGTCTGAGGATTTTTATGTGAATATACAGCATTCAGCTACAAGCAGGCGTGGGTTTCATTCCTTCCTAGAAGAATTCCTGCATTTAAACCTTCCCTTAGTACACACATCAGATGGCAGTGAGCGAAAATTGTATTTACAAATTATATTTTCAGCTATGTTTATTGAACAAAAACATGGCTGGTCCGATATTTTATCAGGAATGCCTATATTCGGTATTAGGGAGTCCAAAAAAAGAGTTGTAGAATACATTCTGGGGCTTGATACTTTAAAAAATGAAAAAGAAAAAGAACTCCTTAACACCGAAAAGACAGCTATTGAAAATGAATGGAAGCACCTTGTTCAAGATATCCAGAAGAAGGTATATGCTGAGTCTTGCGATGTTGTCCATATTCCGCATTTCCCTTGTGTACTTTCGGAAACGGACCTCGAGCGTATGGGCGTTTTAGCAAGCGAAGGTATCACCATAGGCGAAAGAAACAGGCAACTGGAAACTCAGTATAATTCATTACGCCAATTAAAGCCGCGAGTAACGGATAATTTTGAATCGCTCAACAAGGAACTGTCTGAAACCGAATCTGCAATACTCTCTTTCGAAGAAATTGTGCGACAATTAATATACAAGCTATCTGTTATAGATGAAGCGATCCACCGTTTAACTTCAGATATTCAACTTGTTTGTGATGATATAAGAAATAATGAAGATGCGGCCAGATTGCAAAAATTTGGATCAGAATCTAGCGATGGACAGATTAGTACAAGCATTTGCCCAACTTGTAAGCAACAAATACAGGATAATCTCTTAGAAGCAACCCCGTGTAGCGGTTTTATGAATATTGAAGAAAACATTCGGCATCTTAAAGCTCAAAAAAGTATGTTGGAGTTTTCACTCAATAGCCGTAAAAATTATCGAGATGCTCTACAGCGCGAAAAAACGAATTACGAAAGCAGGTTACTAACACTCCGCCGATTGGCACAAACCATTCGCTCAGATTTATTTACATCAACAGATACCGATGCATCCGAGACAATAATACTTAAAAAGATAGAAATATCAAAACAAATAGAACGATTGGCAAATTTGCAAGACGCTTTTATCTCTTTTCGGGATGCTCTTACTCACTTGTCGGATCGCTGGAGTAGCTATCTGGATCGAAAAAAGCGTTTGCCTAAAAAAGGTCTTTCCGAATCTGATTCATGCAAAATCAAATTATTAAAATCGTATTTTATCAAAAACTTGCAAAGGTATCATTATAGCAGTTTGGTAAGTCTAGATGGAATAGAAATATCAGAAGAATCCTTGCTCCCGACTATTGACGGGTTTGACATGAAATTCGATTCCTCGGCAAGTGATGGGATTAGGACAATTTGGGCATTTACCTTAGCTCTACTGCAAGTTTCAATTGAGAAAGGGGGCAATCATCCAGGAATTATTATTTTTGATGAACCGGCTCAGCAAAGTATCGTTTCAGAGGATATGAACAGTTTTATTCTTTCTGCAACAGAAATTGGCTCAAAAAGCCAAATAATCATGGCCATTACCCTTAACAGCCACGAGCTTATTCAAATTATTGACGGATTGGATGCTCAAAAATATCATAAACTAGAAATTTTAGACAAAGCATTTAAACGCCTTGCGGAGTCAGTTTCTGTAGAGGAATCAGAATAAAAACTCTTTTGAATTCGATATGAAGAATTTGTGTTGAGTGTAGAATCATTTCATTTTCTTCTTATAAAAGTTTCAGTTTGTTTATATCTTTTTCTGAATAGATTTTTTAGCACAATATCTACATTCTGGCGAAGGGTATCATATTTCTTTTCCTCCCACTGTATCTTCTGAAGTTCCGCTTGTAGCGCAGTCTTGCGGGCGGAAAGTTCGTCCAGTTTCACTTTCAGCTTTTCGGAGGAAGGAAGTTTGGTGAGTCCGGCCTTCTTGATCTCCCTGGCTGCCGCTTCAAACAAGATGCTCTCACTCTCAAACTCTGGCAGGAATTTTTTCTTGTCCTTTGATGCCTTGTATCGGTCATAGACAGGTTTCAGCTTGCGGTAGGTGTCGATCTGCTTTCCCAGGAGAGAAAAGTCGGCGATCCGTTGTTCCGTATTCCGCAGACTTTCCCTTGTGCGGATGGAGCCGGCGGTAGCGGCATCGCACCGTTCCTCCAATTCCTCGTAGCTGCAATGCTGTGTTCGGCAAGAAAGTTCATGGTGGCGGCCACCCATTTCAAATTCTCAATGGTCGCCTACCGCTGGTATCCGGCGCTCTGCTGGGCCCTAATGCTGTTCTGAATGTCAATGAGTAGAGTGACCTTCCCGCTGCGCTGCTTGGGCTGTATGGAGGGCCTGGGGCCTCCGGCAATCCGTGCGGCAGAGGCTTCTTCTGTGTAATCGGCGCTCAGGGTTTTGAGCCGGGTAAACCGCTCCTGCGTGTCGTCGCTGACTGTGTATCGTTCGTTTCCGCCTTGCGGCGAAAAGCTCACTCGCTCCGTCGCTCCTCCTTCCCCCACAAAGTCATTCAACTTTGTGAGGCCCCAATATACCCTGGCGGAGATATACTCTCCCCGCTTAATCTCGTATCCTTCCCGTTGCAAACGAGCAAGCAAATCTTCCAAGCTGGAGGATGTGGGAATCAGCCGGTCGATGGCGGCTTTCAGCTTTGCCTTATAGCTGGTGCCGTTCTGTGCGGTCTGATATTTGATGTACTTCCTCGGCCAGAGGTTATGACGGACCGGCTGTGTTCTCTGCACAGCCGATCACTGCCTCGACGAATCTCGTGACAGTTGCGCTCGTTGGAATGGTAATGCTTATGGTCGGTGAAGTGAAAAACGGATGAGGGTGATAAGCCTATAAGAATTACCTGAGATTAGAGGGAATTCCTCTTACTTAGTAAATGGCTCCTTTCATGTGATATGCTAATTTATATCACATGAAAGGAGCCATTGCTATGACCTACACAAATGAAGAGAAAAGGAACATCATCAATCGCATCAATCAAGGGGAACTGATAAGGGATCTATGCGCCGAATATGGAGTCTCCCGCAGTACACTGTACCGATGGCTAAGCAATTATGACAAGTCTGCCCCGGGTTCTGGGGAACAGGATGTCCCTACTGTAAAAGAATACAATATACTGCAACGGAGAGTGGAGAAGCTGGAAAATGTCATTGCTATTCTGAAAACCGTTGATTGTACTACGCATGCTTCGCTTAAGGAGAAACTAACCGAATTAGAATTGCTCCATGGTCAATATGATGTCCATACGCTCTGCGAAGCGTTAGAGGTTTCGCGCGGCACATTTTACAATCATATTCTTCGCAACAAGCGGGGGAATGCCTGGTTTGAGAAACGCCGAGAGGAGTACCGTATTCTGATCCGCGAGGTATTTGATGAATATCGACAGGTACTTGGCGCTGAAAAGATTCGGATGATTCTCGTACAGCGCGGGCATCAAGTCAGCACCAAGTTTGTCGCTGACCTGATGCGGGAGATGGGATTATCCAGTGTCAGAAGCACCGCCAAGCAAGACTATTTAAAGTTGCGAGAACCCGAAAAGAAGAAAAACATCCTCCGTCAGCAATTTTCAACAGATGTAAATTCCGGCGTGTGAGCCACATGTGTCCGGAGATTTAGCCACACCAGTCCGGACTTTTAGCCACGGCTGTTCC
>ENA-UESI01000746-UESI01000746.1-human-gut-metagenome-genome-assembly--contig:-NODE-746-length-24731-cov-5.029326_pt1 | contig 24731 bp, 43 predicted proteins | sample MGYA00243005_ERZ508006 | MGnify/ENA primary metagenome ERZ508006 (study PRJEB26167, sample SAMN06115436) | human gut metagenome | host: Homo sapiens | place: China:Shandong | collected 2015-06-10... | reverse complement strand
ATGATCTCTGGTTTAACGTTCCAATCTGGATGAGCTTTCTTTACATTGATTGCTGCACGGATAACAGCACTTGTCTGCATCTTAGCAATCTCTGGATATGTAACTGCATATAATTATTTTCCCAACCGAAAATAATTATATTTAGAAATGCCAAAGACTAAGGAGGAACTTAAGTAAATATGTTTGTTTTAACTAAAATTGATAGTATACCAGACAATTATCAAAAGTATCATATACATAATAATTTACTGATATCTAATAGAATACGAAGTCATCTGGTTCAGAGATTTCCTGATTGTCATTGGGAAGTCACAAACAATGATATTTATATTAATGTGAGTCTTAAATCTTCACCTTGGGAGAAAAATAGTAAAATTGTTCATGCGATTGCTGATTATGCGTATTATTATGCAGATAGCTATAATTACGATCACACTGATATAAATTCTGATTATTGTAATATGAATTTTTTCGGGGTGTATAAGAACAATATTATTGCGAAAGATTATACACAATTAGGAGCAACAAGCAAAACTCAACAGATGGAGCTTGAATTTATGCGTCAGTATAATGAAGCATTTGCAAATGAATAAGAAATGGAACAGCGAAGATTCTTGTCTTCGCTGTTTTTTGTTGTAAGGAGACATCTATGGAGAAATACAATTATGTCGAAGCAGTTAAAGAAAATGTCAGAAGTTATATTAGAGATAATATAAAAATTCTGGAATACATAAGCAGAGACGAAAAAGAAGAGATAATTGGTAATGGGGTACTAACTGAATATATGAATCCTTTGTTAGTGCAAGCAAATAAAAAGTTCGCAGACATTGAAAATTGGACAGCCGAAGAACATTTGTGTCACAATTTTGATTTGCTATTCAAGGCAGTGAATGTGTTTGGTTTAGATTTTGAACAGACATTGACAGGACAACCGGCATATGCAGATGGCATAGTAAGATGTTATGTTGTAGAAAGAGCGGTATCTGAGGTTCTTGATGAGTATGAAGATTCATTAGATACGGAGGAATGAATATGACAGATGTTTACAAGATATTGAACGATGGTACAGTAAACAAACACACATTTGCACTATCGGCAAAACAAGCTCTAATTGCTTGTATCATGCAAGAGAGGTTTCATAACTACAACACTTGGGAATATCCATGTGACATTAACGGCATTGTGTCTCACAAAAGAGGAAATGTTGTTCGTTTTGTGTATGACTGTGGTGATTATTGCTTTTGGTGTAAACAAAAGAATGGGGTGTTGTAAATGAGTAAAATTATTTGTTTTGAAAAATGGGATTATGATTGTGACACGCTTAACCAGATGAGCTTTGAGTTTGATGATTCTATTACAATAAATCAGATTTCTAAGTTGGCAGACAGGATTTTAAATGACTACTACGATGAATCAGAAACCAATGACGAAATCGAACTTGATGAAGTTTATATTTATAACAAATGTTATGAATTTTGCAAAGAGCAAGGACTTATATTTAACACAATCAAACCTGATATTACTGTCAGTTTAGACACGCAGAAGGTGGAATCAATATGAAAATATACGCAATTTTCCCTAATCCAAAAAGTGGATTAATTGAAGAACAGTCAATTGAAACTGAAAATTATACACAAGATGAATTAAGAGATATAGCATTTTATGACATTTTTTTCAATAATTGGGGACGAGAAACTGACGCTGATACATTGTCTGATTATAGACTTAAAATAAGTTTAGATGTTTACGATTTTGCAGGAACTAAATACTTGTATGTAGGAAATAAATATATGGATATTATTTCTGAAGATGACTTGGAAGAAATAACTGATGCCGTAATACAAGAACTTACAGAAATTACTGAATCTATATGGGAAGAAAAGGAATGGGAGGAAACTAAAACTCTCAAACACGCTGAAAGTTACATCAGAAAGTTACATCAATTTCATAAAAGAAGAATTTTAAGGAGGTAAAACAATGTTAAAAGCAACAAACATATTATGAGATACCGACTATGATGATGACGGAGAATTGCCGACAAAAATTGATATACCTGAAGGAATAACAGACGAGGACGAAATATCAGACTATCTATCAGAAGTAACAGGATATTGCCATCAAGGCTATGTATTGGAAGGAAAATAAAATGTCAAAGGAATTGAAAACAGTTATTATCAAATGGCTTTTGGAAAATGAAAATCAGTGGCAGAGGGTGAATGCTTGCACGGAAGCATTCAGAGAATATATTTACAATAAAAGCGGAAATTATCTCATTGGCGGAGAAGCCGTGGCGGAATTTATCAGAGCAGCCGACAAACTGATTTACAGTAAGTAAAGGAGGAAAACTTATGTCAACACCGAATTTTAGAAATATGGAATACAATATGCCGCTGGTATGTGGCGGGCTTGAATCATTTGACGAAATGGCAAAGGCTTATGAAGAAGAAACAGGAGAAGAATATTCCGAAGGATTATATGAAGGGGATTTATACAATGAACTTGAAACGGCTGAACAATTAGCAGAGGAATTTTCAAATAGTTTAACATTTCACGATATAACAATCGAAGGCGGTCATTACTATGGATTCCAATTCTGGGTAGAGGAAAAGTTCAGTAACTATTTTTACCTTGACAAATCATCGGAACACTGCATTGACAATGACGATGCACATTATTATTTTGATATGTTCAGAAGTCAAGCGTTAAGAGCAGCCGATTCAGAGAAAAGGAAAATCGCAAAGTGGCTGGAAAAATTGCAGGAAAACGGTTTTGAAATTCTTGTATGCACGGCAATATTCACCAACGGCGAGGGTATTTATTCAAGAGCTACACCGAGAACAAAACTTATTGCGGCAGCAATAGCATAAACAAATAAAACTAACATTTCATTGATATTAAGGAGGAAATACAGATGACCAAATACAATTATTATGAAGCTGTACACGATGATATTGTAACAGCTATTTTTGATAATTATAGTAATGAACAGATTGTAACAAATCTCAGAAATGATGAAGAGAAGTTTAAGGAAATACTTCATGATGATTTGTTTTCTGAAGATTCAGTTACAGGTAATGGTTCTGGAAGTTATACGATGAACAGAGTAAAAGCTGAAGAAAATATTAATAATAATTGGGATTTATTTTCTGAAGCTCTTGATAATTTTGAAGATAGTTTGAACAGTTACATATATGGTGATACTCTTGATTTTGAAGAAATTGATGTAGTGATTAGATGCTATTTACTCAGGAATACGATAAATGTAGTTGTTGACGAATTAAAAGAACAGTTTAAGGAGGAATTATAATGTCACGGAAAATAATTACAAAATCAGATGCAGCCCATGAATGGGTAAGAGAATTTAACGCTATTGACAGAGGCATTATTACAAAACTTATGTCAATAGATATTGATGACTGGCAGGAGGTTACAACGCCTTGTGTATGCGATAGAGTGTATTGCTTTGATTCGGAAACATATGGAGAGGTGGTCGATATTGATAATAATGATTATACAATTAACCTTGATGATGGAACAGAAATCACTTTAAGTATTTCTGATTTTGAGGTTGAAAGGTATGACTTATTGCCAATGTGGGGAACGATGTGGTCGTTTGGCGATGGTCTGGATGATGAATGGTTGTCAGACTATGACGGCATTAAATTAATGTCAGGATGTGGTTTCAGAATTTTTTACTCAGAAGATTTCGGGTATTTCTTCGGCATTGATGGAGCAGGATATGATTTTTACGAAGAACACTGGATACCTCTTTACGAAGCAAGAGGATTACATTGGCACGAAGAGGAGTGTTAAAAAATGAGAACATACAGTGAATTGGATTTAAATACATTTGAAGCTTGGAGCGGAGCAGTTGATACTCTTGACAGAATACGCCGTGAAGGCAAGTGTGAGGAATTGGAAAGTGTTCTTGAAGAACTCTACCCCGAAGGGATTGATGAAACAGCGTTAAATGATTTGTTGTGGTTTGAATCAGAAACGGTTTATGAATGGGTGGGTTTACGAACAGAATCGCAGATTGAATCTGAAATTGAAGAAGCTAAATCAGAGCTTGCTGATTTAGAAGATGACTTAAAAGATTTAGACGAAGATTACAACACCTATTGTGAAGATCTGTCAGAAATTGAGCGTGAGAGAATTTGGATAGAATCTTACAAAGACGATCGCAATTCTTTAATCAATGATATTGCAGAAATTAAAGAAAACATTGCCGAGTTAGAGGAAGAACTGAAGGGGTTTTAACTATGAATCAAATAACTAAAAAGGAGTTTATTGAAACTCTGTCAAATAATGAAACCATTTTTGTAGGTAGCTTATTCCGCTATAACGATAGAAAATGCATTAACGCTATGGAACGTGCTATGGAACGAATTATAACCATTAACAAAAATATCAAACGCAGAACCGTAACAGAAGAACATAGTAATTATATTGTGTTTAGTAACGGTAGCCGCCTTGACTTTAATCAGGCTGGAACGAAAAAATATTTCAGTTACACAAATACACATGGAATTCATTTCTTAATTCAGCAAACAGAAATATATGATGACTTTGACGAAAAATTCTATAAGAATTATATTGTGTATTCCGTGGTGGTATAAGGAGGTTTAATTATGCTTTTACTTGACGCATATTACTTTAAAAATTTACCTGTTCTTTTAGAATCCGATACTGGCAAAAAGATATATGGGAAATTCATGAATATTGCAGATGAAACAGCACACGCTTGGTTACAAGGTGTTGTAGATTCGACAGAAATTTTGCATATAGATATACAAGGGTTGGATGTGCTTTGGAATCTTGTTCAAGAGTATGGTGTACCAACTGCAAAGAAAATGTGTAGGGAGATTTAATTATGTTTACAATAAAATACTATCCAGAAGATGTAGCTGAAGGTTTGTGTTTGATTGCTTTTAATAATCCAAGCAGACGAACTATAATGGAATGTACAGACGGTTTGCTCGGATTATTAGCAACAGCTAAAAATCCATATAATCCAGAAGGATACAGAGTATTGTATAAAGTGCTTGAAACAATTGCAGATGTACAGGAGGTTTGATTATGGGACAGTATTATAATGTTGTAATTAAGAATAAGAATACAATAACCACATACAACAGAGAAGTTGACGGCAAGTACACAATGGCAAAATTGACAGAGCATTCGTGGTGGTATAACCCATTCGTTTCTTCAATTACAAAATTGTTATATAAAAATCCATGTCAAGTGGCGTGGATAGGTGATTATTCTGAAACGGAATGTGCAGAAGAAATCAATCCGATACTCTTTGAGTTTGCTTGGGGAGATGAGGTTGAAAAACACAGCATACATCAGGATGAAATGTATCTTGACGGTAAGTATCTTGTTAATCACACGATAGGAGCATATCTCGATTGTGACAAGTATAAAGCAAGATGTAATAATAATGATTGGATTTTACATCCATTGCCATTATTGACAGCCGTAGGCAACGGTTTAGGTGGTGGAGATTATTATGGCATCAATAAAGATCAAGTTGGCGGTTGAGCTTGGTGTACAATATCCGTTGAAGATGATATTCCGGTTGGATATGAAGAACTTGAATATATATTCAGAGAAGATTAAAACGGCACTTTTATAACTTGCACTTGTTTATGTAATATTACATTAAGAAATTAAGGAGAGAAAGTAATGGATTATAATGATAAATTTAAAGAGGAAATAAGTCTTGATGTAGATGACGCTATTGGAGTGTGCAACGATTTATTGAATAGGTATCGTAATGACGAGAAAGCGGAAAATATTATTTTGGAAGCTTTTGCTGAGTTATTTAATTGTTCTGTAGATAAATTATTGTCTTTGATTTATGGGTTAGACAATGAATGTATAGAAGATGACGACTAAAAATAAAACCGATATTTTAAGGAGGTTTGTATGATGAGAAAGGTCAAATATTACATAGATGATTTTCAATGGTTCAAACGGTTTTATAACCTATCTGATACAGCGGTGAGCCATATTTTTGGTAATAACAAAACATTTAAGGTTGTGTTCACTTTATTTGGCGAAAGTAACGATGTGAATCGGTATGAATTAACAGACTATAAAGGTGATAAGGTATTGCTTGATTCTTTGAATGATTATCAAATAGGTGTTATACTTCGTGATTGTTACGCTCATTTTGAAGGTGGTAAATATTTCGACAACCAACAAGAGCCAACGGGAGTGGTCAAAATAGAGGAAGTCACATTAGAAAAGGAGTGTTGCGGTAAATGATTAATTCAGAAATTTTCTCAGCGATTGACAGGTGGTATGTACGGAAAGATTTAGAAGAAATTGTAGACTTATACTACAATGCTGATTCGTTTGCCGGAGGACAATTTGTTGAGAATCATATTGATTTTGATACAATCCAACGAGCTAATCAAATAGCTCAAGGAGATGTTGAGTTGTTTTTTGATTATTTACAGAGCGAGTGCTTGCAGTATTGTATAGACAAAGACACAGACGGTTATGACTACTTCGTAGAAGAACAAGAAAATGGTCTGTTATATAGCGATATTACACCGTTTGCATTTGGTCAAACCGAAGCTGTCATGAACAGCATTGTTAAGATTGCAACAGATGGAGACAAATAATGTTTGCGGTTGAAGGATACAACAAGGACGCTGACATATATGTTCCGTATGGATTTTTTGGTACATATGTCGAGGCAAAGACACAAATTAATACTTTGCTACCGCTGTATAGACACGGTTTGTTGATAGATAAGACTACAAACGAGCCGATAGATTGGCTTAACATTGTGGAAAATAATAAAATATTAGCGAGTTTTACTTGAAATATTGTTAATATTATGATATAATAAAAGAGAATACAAAATGAGAAAATATACAATTGAAGATGCAAAACGGTTGATATCTGACTTTTGCGAGGAAGAATATGGAACAGATAATGTAGATTTTAGTGATTTAAGCTGTATAGGTCTTGCCTATACAAATACTGAAGATGAATGTTATGATGTTCAGACAAATGTTGATTTGCAGAATTGTAAAATCAATTATTGTCTGAACGGTGAATGTATAAAGACGGAGAGATATTTCTCGATTACGGATTTATGTATCAGAGCATTGAATTGTCTGGCATTTGAATGGCTTATTGAGCCACAGATTGACTATTACAATAAGATATTGGAGGTTGCATTATGATTAGATATATTAGAGATAATACAGGAGAACCTATCGGAGAGTATGAGGTACTTATTGACGAGCCGAGAGAAGTGTATGTCGATGAAAAATTGATTGATAATACGGTCAATCTCGACAGTCAAACTGAAAACGCACTTAATAATGTTATTGATGACTTTGAAGAAGGATTTAACAATGTTAAAGACGGATACGAAATTTTGAGCACACCGAAATTCACCGTTAAAAGAAAAATCGACAATATTATTTATTATTAATTCGGAGGCAACTATATGGAAAATGATTCTCAAAGCGTTAATGATATTTTAGTTTCTTACTTCAAACGGGCAATGACCGAAAAAAACATAAAATATCGTGTGCTTGCACACGAAATGAAGTGTAGTGAAAAAACAGTTTTCAGTTATTTAACTGATAAAAAAACCAAAAAAAAACATTCCGTATAGTGTAGCTGTTGTAATTTATTTGGTGTTAACGCAAAATAAAGAGTTTGCAAATGCCGAAGAAAGAGAAAATTTACAGAATGAAATCGACCGTAGTTTTTATTCTGCGTTCCGAAAAGCTTTTGATTTGGCAGGTAAGAATTATTTGAAACTGGAAGCAGAATACGGTATTTCGCACTCAACATCTTATTGCTATTACACCGAGAAAAAAGCGCCTTTGTTAAATTCGGCGTACAAAGTATCGCAATTGCTCAATTTTGAATTACCATATATCTCAGACATAATCAATCAGCAGATACAACAAATAAAATAAAAAAAGCACACCATTATGGCATGCTTTCGAGATATAAAAAAATTTACGATTTAATTTATGTGGTAGTAACCTCGCACGCTATGACATAAGCGAGGTTACTACAGCGGAAGAAAGGATAAAAATTTATCTGCAATAGCAGAAATTAAAAAAACAAACTTCCGTATCTATATAATATCACTTTTATGAAATGTTGTCAAGAATAACATTTCTTATAACACGCAATAAAAAAGGAGTAAACACTATGACAATCAAAGAAGTTAAAGAATACTATAAAGGACAATATGTTGAATGCGAAATCTACAGATTTACAGACTTCACACACCGTGTTCACAGTGATTTCATTTATACATCTGACGATATAGAGAATGACCAGTACAATGAAAATGAAGAAGTTCTGTATGAAGAACTTATGGACGAGGAAGAGTATGGTATGACCGTCATAGCTAATGGTGATGTTACCGCAGATTTTGATGATTGGTTTGGTGACAAGAATGCTCAAATTTTGGTTATTATTCTGAGTGAAAATCCGCCAAGATATTGGGTTGTTTATTCAGGAACACAAGAGTTAATTGATTCTTTCGACACTCACGAAGATGCAAGCAAAGCACTTAAAAAGTACGAAGAGCAAGATAAGGCTGACGGTATCTATACTGAAGATTTTTATGAAATTCTCTATAAGTAAGGTGGAATTAAAATGAAAAAATATGTTAAAGTTATTGATTCCGTTATTGTATTTAATTGTAAAATACTTAACTTAGAGCAGCCTACGGTTAAATATGAACCGTCAGATAAATTCGCCACACCAACCACGAAAGCAGGTATTAATCCCGACAAAAATGTAATAGCAATAAACATTAACACCGTATGGGAAAGCCCTGTAGAAATATGGTGGGTGATATCACATGAGCTGAGACATTTGTGGCAGGTAAAAAACGGACAGTTTAATGTAGATAACTACAATCCATCACAAGAAAATAATCTAAAATCCTATGCAATGCAATTTGAGGAAGTTGATGCTAATGCTTGGGGTGTATATGTGATAATTTCGTTATTTCACACACGCCCCTTGTTGGAAAATATCTACGGCGAAAAGGTGTGGCAGCAAATTTTGAAGAGGGTTGAAGAAATAAAGGCAGATACTATTATTAACTAATATGGTGGGGGATATTTATGAAAAGATATGACAAAAACTATGAGGCAATACGGTTGCAATTTGATGATAGCGGGTTAATTTGTAATTCTAATTTTGAAGTGTTACCAAACTCTGAAATCATTGCTGTCAAAGATATTACTTCAATGCAGTTTGTTGATTATTACATCATCAACTACTATAAAGCGGCAACTGATAAAGTGTGGCGGAATAAATTCTTCAATGAAGCGTTTGAAGAAATGGATCAAGATAACGAACATTTATATATTAGATTTAGAACCAATGATGTTGTTGCTCAAACACACAATTCGTATCAGTTGTGTACTGATAAATGTGTAGCATCAAACATCATTGAAGTAGTGTCAGACTATAAGACTATGCTTAATGTTATGAGCAGTGTTAAGGCTTCTTATGAGCGACCTACATATGAGTTATATAATAACGACTATTATGGGGACGAAGGAACTTATACATTGCAAGATGGTTCTGGATATTTTGCTTTAGCCTACGAATTAAATTCCTGTAATTTCTATTGGTCGTATGAAAATTGTCCAAATAAATTTTCCGAGGATTTCCCAGAATGTGTATACTGGCGGATTTATTGGTGCGATGACAAAGAGTATGAAGATACTTTATCAGACTTATACAAAGATGAAGATTTTGTGCTTTATCTGACCAACACATCCGCTTGGTATAATAAACACAATAAATAAAATTCTTGTCTTAGAACGGATTCGTCATAAGGAGGAATGGAACTTTATGAAAAGTAAATATAGAGAAATCAGAAGTAATTTCGTTGATTATAATAAAAATATAATGTATATTGATGCTTGGAGAACAACAAGCCCCAACGAAGAAGGTAAAGTGATTGCGAAAATCAATCTCTCTAATTCCGAGGTAGAATATGTTGATGAGAAAGCTAAAACTGATGTTTACGCTCAGACAGTAATAAGGAGGGTGTTAAATGCCGTGGTTTGACAATAACAATAAACCAATCGAAGTTAATCATACCGAGATGATAGAAAGAGTAGAAAATGACATTCGGCTCTATGGTAAAGATTTGAAATGTTATGTTATTATTTCGTCTCGCTCTGTTGCAAATTCGCCTGACATACAGATAGTAAGCAGATTTAGTCTTAAAAAATCTATTATAGGCGGTATGACAGACAAAGAATACGCCCTATCAATTACGCTTGAAGAATTGTTAAATAGATTACGGTACGAGCATTGTGTATCGGAAGATGTTTAAAAAAAGGTTTTATATAAAAAAATAGACATCACTCCGACCTGCGAAAATCTGGTGATGTCTATACCAAGTAAGCTATCGAAAGATGGTCGGCGTTAGCCTACCCATTTTCAAAGCCTAATATAATGATACACTATTGGGAAAATTTTGTCAATGTTATTTCCATATTTTGTGGGTTGATTATAATAAAGAAAAAATTTACAATAATAATGAAAGGTGAATGAACACATATGAATAATTTGAACTACAATTGAAGAGGTGGATAAGTATATTTACTTAGTAGGTGATGTAATTGCACAATATAACAAACTCTATTGACAATAGCTTATTCTCTTGTTATAATAAATAATCGAACGGATGTTCTAAATACAAGGGTGATGTGTATGATAGTTGCATTAAAAGATTGGGAGAGTGTACTGAAAAACTATTATTTTGTATTCAACGACAAAAAATATGATACGGTAAAATGGTCGATATTGAATGATAGAGTAATACAATTCAGTAATCAAAAAGAACCTGTAGGCAGCAGTGTAGTGTTTGCAGGAGTAAGATACATAGATATTAATTGTGCAAAATTACTAATTGTGCTTAACAATGGCGATAAATATTTAGCATACAAATATGCAAAACGAACTTGACATTTACGAACTGTGTGATATAATAAAGCCAAGAAATCCAGAAAGGAGGGCTTGAATGTTAGGAATCAAGCCAAAGATTGGCGAAGTATATCTCATAGATTTTCCACAAGATGGACACACACAGGGCGGAATAAGACCGGGGGTAATTTTTCAAAATGATGTTGGTAATAAATACAGTCCTAATGTTGTTGTTCTTCCTTTGACTACTTCGATAAAAAAGATATCTCAGCCTACGCATGTATATATTAGCAGCAAGAATTCTGGTCTTAGGTATGACAGCATGGTATTGTGTGAAAACCCAATATCTATTTCTAAAGATCGAATCTCCAAAAAACTTACAAAACTCAGTTCATATCATATGACTCGCATCACAGAAGCAAATTTACTTGCTTCTTCTGCAATTGCGTATTTGTCATTTGATGAACTACTGCATGTTTGGGAGAAAAGTCAAGATTTTGCAGACAAAAGGTTGGTGATGGCGTGACTTTTGGTCAATTAATCCTCTGCTTAGTTGTTTTGGCAGTAGGATATATATGGATAAAACTTAAATAAGAAGAGGTGTTATATATGATAGGAGAATTATTATTGGTTGGTTTGGCAACAGTGACGGAAGGTTTGAAGACCACTTTGCATCATTCAAAATCCGAATGGGCTAAAGATCGAGTGAATTCCAGACATAGATACAATAAAGAAAGACAGTCCGAAATTGAGGACGCTTTGTTTGGGTATTATACATCGGAACGAGGACGCAAAAGAGAGGAATATCAGCAGATATTAGATGATGCAGGTGTTACTTATTATGATGATTACGATATAATAAAAAAGATTGCCATTATCGAAGGGTGGGAGTATTATGATTTTTGCGAATGGAATCGTGAAGTGCAAAGAGAAATGCGTTAATATGTAACTTTTTAGCGATTGTTTCTGTTTACAAATAATGCCAAATGTGATACATTATACATATATAAATTTATTCGAGGTGCTGATGATATGTATAATGAGACTACGAAAATGGCTTTTGTATCGACATTATCGTCGAAACAAAATATACTGTTAGCGACGGCATTGTTTAATAGTATAGAAATTTTTGAACAAGAATCTGAAAAGGACATTTCACGGTTCACAGAAGAAAATCTTCAGAAAGTTCAGGCTAAAGTAGCGGGCAGTAAAACATATGCTTCGCGGAGGCAAGACGCCTCGATGCTAAGAACTTACTTAGATTGGGCGTATAAGAATCATATTTGTGATACAAACATATCTTCATATGTGTTGCAGGCTGTGGATATTAATGCTAATACGGTATTGGTTTCGTCTCCACAACACTTACAATTGCAACTCAATGCTGTATTTTCACCGGAAATAGAAGATAATGTTGATTTGTTGTCGAGAGGGTTTGTTTGGATGGCTTATATGGGCATCCCAAAAGGAGACACGATAAAGATTACAAGCAATCATGTATCTATAGATAACAATAACGAAAAGAAAATTATTGCATACAATAATACGCTCTACGAGATTCCAACTGAGGCTTATATAACGATCAACAAATTGTGTTCTTTGAAATATTTAACCACTACAACAAGGAGTGGTATTGTTCGTAAATTCGATAGAGTTCAAGGTTGTGAATTGTTAAGAGGTACAACCCGTCTTAACAATATAACAGTGGAATATTTAAGAACTCGCATAACCCGCAAATCAAAAGCATATCGTTTATCGAAATTATTATCTTATGATTCGTTATATAAAAGTGGAGTGTTTTACAGGCAGTACATATTGGAACGGCAGGGTTTCATGCCTACATTTGCTGAACTAATGCATTCTCGGAGTTATACCGAACACGATGGAAAAACAGATGTTTATTTCCAAGATAAACTAAAAACTATACACGCAGAATACACTGCTTGGAAGGATAAGTATTATTCACTTATATAAAGTTTAATAAAGATTTTTAAAGGCGAACTGTACCGCCTTTAAAAAATAATCATTAAGTCAGTTTTGTATATTAGAAAGTATAAAACTGCAAGGAGGTGGTGTTTATGATTGTACTAAATTAACAAAAAATTAATATATAGGGGGAATTATTATTTCTGACAACAAGTCAATTTATCAAACATTATCATCAATTGATGTGTCTGGCAAGGTCAAGCCTAAAAATGGTATGAATTATTTACCATGGGCGTCTGCATGGGCATACATAAAAGAGTATTTTCCAAAGTCGTCATATACCGTAGTTAGAGACGATAACGGTAATCTTTATCATACTGACGGAAAAACTTGTTGGGTTGAAACATTATTATCCATTAATGGGGAAACTCAAGAAGAGCAGTTGGCTATTATGGATAACCGTAATAAGTCTGTATCAGCCGATCAAGTAGAATCTACGATGGTAAACAAGGCTATTAAGAGATGCCTAACAAAAAACGCAGCATTATTTGGTCTTGGTTTGAATCTTTGGTATGGCGAAGAATTGAGCGATGAAGCAAAGCGTACCAAAGCTAAGAAAGTATCTGATTTAGATGTGCTTAAAGGCAAGGTAGTGTCTATTTGTAAAGAACTGGTGTCCAAAGGCGTTGATAGCAAAAAATTATATGCTTCTATTGCAGATATGTCAGGACATCAAAATCCGACCAAAATTACAGATATAGAGACGCTAAAAATTGTGCTTGAGCGACTTGAACAATGGGAGGTTTAATATGAATACAGTATGTGAAATTGGAAGAATTGTAAACGAACTCGAGCTTAAAACAACAACTAATGGAAAGTCGGTTGTTAATTTTAGAATTGCAGTAAGGTCTTATGGCAAAGACAACGATGATTACTTTTTTAACTGTGTGGCATGGGGAAGTGTTGCAGAATTTATTTGTAAGCATTTTTCAAAAGGAAGAAAGATTGGAATTGATGGTGAACTGACTTCTCGCACATACGAAACAGAAAAAAAAGAGAAGCGTCAGGTTGTAGAAATTATGATACGGGATGCAGAGTTTTGTGACGACAAGCGTGGCGAAAGTGGTGATGACGCAAATATAACTACGCCGTCAAAGGCAGAATCTACTATATCTGAAACAGAGGACGAGTTACCATTTTGATTAACTTAAAACAATTAAAAAATCGGTACTGGTCGTTTTCCAGTATAAATTCTTATCAGACTTGTCCTCGTATGTTCTTCTTATCATATATTGATAGGAAACCCCAAGAGGAAAACGCTTTTAGTCAATGGGGCTCTTTATGTCACAAATTGTTAGAAAGTTATTACAAAGGTCAAAGCAGCATTTTCGATCTTGAAGAGCAGTACAAAAATGCTTATAAAAGAACGGTTTTATCTGATTTCCCTAAAAATCGCTATGTTGATATGAATAAGAAGTATTACCAAATAGGTCTTGAATATTTTCGAGGTTTTGAGGACGCTTTTTCTGAATATCAAGTAGTCGGTGTTGAACAGAAGATTAAAACCAAAATTGGCGAGTATAACTTTGTTGGTGTTATTGACTTAATACTTGAGAAGAATGGCGAGTATATTATCTGCGACCACAAAAGCAAAGGAGCTTTTAAGAACGAACAAGAATTACGCAAGTATCTTTTTCAGTTGTACTTGTATTCCAAATACATATACGAAACATATCACACATATCCCACAAAATTGATTTTTAATATGTTTAAGCTCGGAGAAATGAAAATCGTAGATTTTAACAAGAGTGAATACGAGAAAGCTTTATCTTGGGCTGAGGCTTCTATAAATGAAATTCTTGAAGAAGAATGCTGGTTAGATAAAGTGTTCGTACAGTATGCCGCTAAAGACAAAAATATCAATAATTACAAGTGTGATGATTTCTTTTGTAACAACCTTTGTTCGGTACGGGCATTTTGTGAGCGTTCTAAAAGCTATACTGAAGAGGACGATTTTGATTTTCTTGAGGAGTGATTATGTTTGCTTATTGAAAAGGACAAAATCCATAAAGCAAAAGAAAAATTAGGAGAGAGGAATGCTTTTGAAATAGCTCAAATTTTAGAAGTTGAAAATTTTGATGAGAGTCGTTTGAGAGCATGTTGTCCTTTCCACGAGGAAGATACTCCAAGTTGGATTTACAATCCAAAAACATATAATTTTCATTGTTTCGGATGTGGTATATCGACTGACATTATTGATGCTTATATGATTAAAGGACATACATATTTGGAAGCAGTTCAGTATTTATTTGAAAAAGCAGGCATTAAATATGCGTTTGGAGAGATGGGTGTAAAGACTAAAACCCAGTACCGATACCCAAAACCTGTAGAATGTCACTCAAAAAACAAAATCGAAGAATACTTAGGTTTACGAAAAATATCACCAAGCACAATTGACTATTGCGATATTAGACAAGACTCTCATGAAAATATAGTGTTTAACTATTACGACACGAATGATGTACTTACTTTGGTTAAATACCGACCAAGCCATAAAATAGATAAGAACAAAGGCGAAGTAAAAACATGGTGTCAAAAAGATGCAGATACAAGTCCAATATTGTTCAATATGAATCGTGTTAATGTTGACAGTCCTTTGCTAATATGTGAAGGAGAAATTGATTGTGCTTCAGCTATAGAAGCGGGATTCACTAATGCAGTTAGTGTCCCGCTTGGGGCTGGAAACTTTCATTGGATTGAACATAATTGGGACTGGTTAGAACAATTCGCCGATATTATTGTATGTGCAGATAATGATGAAGCGGGACAAAAAATGATTAAAGAGGTTTCAAGTAGACTCGGAAACTGGCGAACAAAGATTGTACAGTTGCCCACAACGGTAACAAAATCAGATGGTAGTCAAGCTTTTATTAGCGACCTCAATGAGACATTGTATTGGTTTGGAAAAGAATATGTGCTAAAACTTATACTGGATGCAAAAGATTCGCCTGTTGATAGTGTTATTGACTTTTCAGACATTGAAGATGTTGACCTTTCTCAAATTGACGGTATTTATACTGGCATTACAGAGTTAGACAATAAGCTAATGAAAATGTTTTATGGCACAGTTACAATTCTGACGGGTACTAATGGCAGTGGTAAATCATCTTTACTGTCACAGTTTATATGTCAATCACTTGACCAACAAAAGTCTGTTTGGTTGTATTCTAAAGAGCTTCCTAATTCGATGATGAAAAACTGGATTGATTTTATATTTGCAGGTAGGCATAATATCGATCAGTTTCGTGACAGTAAAGGAAGTATATATTACAAAGTTAGTAGAAGTGCTCGTACTAAAATTGATGGATATTATAAAAATCGTCTTTATATTTATAAAGACGATTATGACAACTCAGTCGATAATATCAAAAAATCAATGGAGGATTGTGTTAGGAAGTATGGCTGTAAAATGCTCATATTGGACAATCTTACGGTCATCAATCTTGGAGCTACCGATAACAATAAAAACGAAACACAAAACGCATTCATGTCTTGGTTGACCAAATTTGCAGCTACATTTCAAGTTGTTATTATTTTGGTTATCCATCCACGAAAAGGACAGCAGGTTACTCGCCTTTGTAAATATGATATTGGTGGTTCTGGAGGTATGTTAGATCTCGCTCATCGAAGTTTCTCGTTATATAGAGTGAAACCTAATGAAAAGCAAACTGGTGACGAATTAGTTAAAAATTATGATGTTATATTGGATGTTTTAAAAGATAGGATGAGAGGACAAGAGAATTTATCAATTCCAATGTGGTACGATCCACCATCTCGTAGATTTTACACCAACGAAATGGAGTTTGGAAAACAATACGCATGGGATAAGAATAAGTACACAGAGTCTATTCCTTTCCCGCATCCAAACGAGACAAGTGAAGTATTCGGAAAGGAAGATTAATATTATCGACAATTATGTTGCTTACCATATACATACAGACTATTCTCTTAAAGACAGTGCTACCAATTACAAAGATTATGTTGATAAAGCAGTAGAGTTGGGGCAGCATGCAATTGCATTTTCAGAACATGGCAATATACAAGGCTGGGTTAAGAAGAAAATGTATTGTGACTTAAAAGGCATTAAGTATATACATGCAGTTGAGTGTTACTTAACAAAAAATCATGCAGACAAAATCCGAGACAATTATCATACAGTTCTTATTGCGAAAAACTATGAAGGTGTTAAGGAACTCAACCGGCTTATAAGTTTGTCAAGAACTGACAAAAATCATTTTTATTATGTTGGCAGAATCTCGTTTGAAGAGTTTCTTTCACTGTCTGACAATATTATCAAAACAAGTGCCTGTCTTGCTTCTCCGTTAAATAAATTACCTGTAGAAGATACATGGTATGAACAATTAGTTAAAGGGTATGATTATCTCGAAATTCAACCACACAATTGCAAAGAACAAGTTGAATACAATAGACATTTAGCATATTTGTCTGAGAAATATCATATTCCGCTAATAGCTGCAACAGACGCCCACTCAGTTAATTCTTATAAAGCAGAGTGTAGACAAGTAATCTTAGATGCTAAAAAACAACATTACGAAGGCGAAGACAAGATGGACTTAGTGTATAAGTCTTACGATGAATTAGTGAAAGCTTTCGCAACACAGGACGCAATACCGAGTTCTTTATACATAGAGGCTATTAACAACACCAATGTTATGGCAGATAGTGTCGAAGAGTTTATGCTTGACACATCGATTAAGTATCCTATTTTGTATGGCAGTGCTGAAAAAGACGAACAAAAATTTACTTCATTGATATATCAAAAATATCAAGAGAAGCTTGATAATGGCGTTATTTCATCAGAAGAAAAGGATAGATTTGATAAAGCAATACCTGAAGAACTGAGAGTCTTTAAAAAAGTAGGTATGTCGGGTTTTATGCTTTCAATGAGTGAAATTCTCTCACATTTTAGAAATCAAGGCAAGCCAATAGGTTTTTCAAGAGGTTCAGTTGGTGGTTCAAGAACAGCGTATGTTACCGATATTATTGACTTAAACCCTGAAAAATGGGGTACAGTATTTTCTCGATTCTGTAATGAAGACAGAGTAGAAGTAGGAGATATTGATGTTGATGTTGTAGAATCGGATAGACCAGAAATGTTTGAATATATTATAAACAAATTCGGTAAAACAAAAACAGCCAGAGTTCCTACATATTCGACACTGAAAGATTTAGCTGCTATTGATCTGATAGGACAAGCATTTCGATTTAATTGGGAATTAAGCCACCCAAAAACCGATTTTAGTGAGTGTGAATACTCTATTCAAAAAGTCAAAGAAATCAAACAATGCTTTAACGCCGATCCTGATTTAGCAAGACAAAAGTATCCGAAATTGTTTTATTACTATGATGGCTTGTTAGGTGTTAAGCATGCACAGTCGGTACATCCAGCAGGAATTGTTATTAGTCCAATTACTTTAGCTGACAATTACGGTGTGTTTGAGAAAGATGGATACTGTACTCTTCAGATTGATATGGATGAAATTCATGATGTAGGGTTGACCAAATATGATTTGCTTGTATTAAAGACAGTACAAGTTATTAGTGAAACTTGCAAACTCGCTCATTTGCCTTATCCAAAATCTCACGAGATTGATTGGGATGATCAAAATGTATGGGAAAGTATGTTAGAAACCACAGGTTCTATTTTTCAGTTTGAGTCTCCATTTGCTATAGATTGTTTAAAAAAATATAAGCCTAAAAGTATTTTGGATATGGCAATAGTCACGGCTGCTATTAGACCATCAGGTTCTTCTTACAGAGAGAAACTATTTAAGCATATACCTCATAAAAATCCATCAGAAGTTATAGATAAACTGCTTAACAAAAACAACGGATATTTAATATTCCAAGAGGACACAATTAAGTTTCTTCAAGAAATATGCGGGCTGTCGGGCAGCGAAGCTGACAATGTGCGTAGAGCAATCGGACATAAAGATGAAAAGAGATTGGCTAAAGCATTACCGTCAATACTTGAAGGTTATTGTCATAAATCAAACTCTCCAAGAAATGTTGCAGAACTGGAAGCTAAAGAGTTCCTTCAGATTATTCAAGACAGTGCCAGTTATCAATTTGGTATGAATCACGCCATTGGATGCTGTATGATTAGTTATTTGTGTGCTTATTATTACTACTATTATCCGTATGAGTTTTGCACAGCATATTTAAACTGTGCAAAGAATGATGTACAAATACAGACGGGAGAAAAAGCTGCTAAAGCAAAAGATATTGAAATTACATTGCCTAAATTCGGAATTTCGTTAGGAAACTATTATTTTAACAAAGACCTTCATGCAATTGCAAAAGGTATTGGTTCAGTTAAGTTTTTATCTGAAGAGGTCGCCACAGAACTTTTTAAAGTTTACAACCAACAACCGACCAGTTTTATAGATGTAATTCGTCTCTCTGACCAAGAGACTTCTGTGGGACTATCTAAAATAGAAATTTTAATTAAAATAGGTTTCTTCGACCACTACGGAGTTCAATCGAAACTATTATACATACTTGCAACTTATCAATTCTTTAGAGCGTCTACCGGCAAGGGATTTCGCAAGACTATTAAGAAGTCCATATTACAAACAGAACATCTTGAATTGTACGACATAGTAAAAAATAATAGTACAGACTTAAAGAAAGATAACACTATTAAAGAATCGTTCACTATTCAAAACATAGACAACATACTAAATGGTATCGAAACTATTGCAAATCAAATGAACTTCAAGTCTTGGAATTATAAACGCATTATTCAAACACAGGAAGAATATTTGGGGTATATTGATTTAACCACACACAAAGCTGAAGATAGGCAGAAACTGCTCGTAAAGAATGTCTACCCTCTTAAAAACAAACAAACTAACGAGGAATTTGCAAAAAGAATTTTGTATCGTTCGGTTGGTACTGGAAAAGAAGGAAGTTTAACATTAGACCTCTATCTTTTTGCATCATTGCCATTGAAACAATATGATGTAATTTATGTGCCTTTAGACGGTATTTACAAAGATAAAAAGGGGTATTGGAATTTAACAAAATATAAATTGCTAAATTAAGAAAGGTGATTGAATGAGGCAAAAAATTGAACTTGTTACACTTAAGGATGTGTCTGATTTTACAGAGGCTGTAAGTCAGATTGACGAAGAAGTAACTCTTATCGGTAAGGACGAAAACGGCAAAGATTGGTCTATCAGTGGTAAATCATTTCTTGCAAGTCTTGTTCTTGCAAACGGTGTCGAAAGAGCAAAAACCAAAGCAGCACATAATGTCGATTGGAATACTATTACTTGTGTGTGCGACAAGGATATTTACTCAGTAATTAGTAAGTGGGCAGTAGGCTCAGTTATGGAGTAAACCATGGAAAACAAAATACATAGAACAGTAATGTTACACATTCAGCTTCAGCGAGATGATTTTGACGATTTTCTTCACATAGCAGATGAATTAATGAGTGGCATTATTGAGGTGGCACAAGGCAAGGAAGTGTTGTCTGGTAAAAGTCTACTTGGATTAATGCTTATAGACACAAATAAACCACAAACACTTATTATCAGAGGTTTTTTCACTGATGATTATGTGGATAAATTTAGAAAATGGGAAATTAAGGAAGGGTGATTATATCCGATTTGGTAAGAAGATAGTAAGCTTATGGGTAATGTTAGGTATGATGTTTGGCTTTTCAGCTTGTGGAGAACCAAACATCTCAACCCCTGACACTGCAACACGAGATACAGCCACTAAAGATACGGCAGTCAAATCAACAACGCAACCTACAACCGTGCATGCCACAACAAAGCCAACAACAGTAAAACCAACTGAAAAAACTAAAAAAGACAAAAAGAAGGTTAAAACAACCTCTCCTTCTACAGAATCACCAACAGAAAAAGTTGAAGTTCAAGCAGAAACAAAAACTATTACAAAATCAAATAATACATATAACACATCGTCAGATGAGATAGATTTGTTGGCAAGAGTGATTTATTGTGAAGCGGGTAATTGTAGCGAGTATTGTCAGTGGTTGGTAGGTTCAACGGCAATGAATTTAGCTGACAGTAACGGTGGACTGAGAGCAGTAGCTTTTGATTATAATACATTCAATGTGGCAGGTATTCTTTACACAAGAGATCCGAGCGAGTTGTCTTATTCGGTTGCTCAAAGGATATTGAGTGGTGATAGAGATTATAATGTCAGAGCTTTCAGAATGAGTTATTATCATTCATTTGGAACACCGTATGCAGTGGTAGATAATGTTTATTTCAGCAGTTACTAAAAGGAGGCTATAATGGCTGTTAAATCAATTGTATTAGTTCTCGGAGCTTCAGGCTCTGGCAAGGATTACTTAGTAGACAAAGTTTGTAAGGAATATAATCGCACAAAGGTTGTGTCTTATACGACACGACCAAGAAGAGATAATGAATCTCCAAACTCACACATTTTTGTGACAGATGAGGAATTTGATAAACTGACCAATATCGTGGCTTATACCGAGTTTAACGGTTACAGATATTGTGCAACTCAACAGCAAATTGATGACGCTGATTTTTACATAATTGATCCGAGAGGACTTGAAGATTTCAAAAATAATTACAAAGGCGATAAACTAATTGAATCTGTACTAATAGATTGTCCTGCTGTTGAAAGATTCTTGAGAATGAAGAAAAGGTATAAAGACAGCAAAACAGGAACTGTAAAAGCTATGGAGCGTATTATTAACGACCGTAAAGAGTTTAAAGATATTGAAGAAAAAATTAACTATGTAATTTCAAATCGCACCGAGGAAGATGCTCAAAAATGTATGTTCTTTCTCAAAGCAATATCAGAAGCTATAACACCATGTTTTATAACACAGAATGGGTAAACAAGTTTGTAGAAGGACAGGCAAAATATGACAAAGAGAAAATACGATAAAGTTAATAGAGGTGGATTAAATGATTGATTGTACAAAAACTGAAAATTACTTCAATGAAAAGTTGAGGATGACGAAAAAAACATAAACGAAAGTTCGGTGGATATCTGTGTGAACTTCATTGCCCTGACTGCCCTTTGAGTAGCTCTAATAATGGTTCAAGTGATATGTTGTCGTGTTCCGACTTTGAATCGTTTTACCCTGAAAAGGCTATTTTAATAGTCCAGCGGTGGAGTGACACACATCCGCAGAGGACTTATTTGAGCCAGTTTTTGGAACATTATCCAAATGTTCAGCTTTATGATACTGGAATACCCAAATGGATATGCCCATATCATTTAGGATTAATGAGCAAAGATAATTGCAGAAAAGACCATAACTGCATTGAATGTTGGAATCAGCCTATTCCTATTGAGAAAGACGAAGAGTGATAACAAGAGATAGCCTTGAGAAGTATCTTGATAGCGGAGTTTTTCACAAAGAAAATTAATGAAAGAGGTGTAAAAATGATAAAGTATGAAAGTGTTTGTAGTTCTGATGTGTTTGATGAAATCAAGAGTGGAGAATCTTTCTTTTTACTCAACAGGACAACAAACGATGTTAACTGGGTAAATAATATGACTGTAGATAGCCTTATAAAAGTTTTTAAGCACGACAATAAAGACAACAAATATGATTTTTACAAGAAAGTGGAAGTAAATGAAAATTTATCAGTGTGATAGTTGTAACAAAGTTATCCAAGACCCGTACATAGTTAAAATGAAGGAATTTTATGTAGGAATTGATAGGGAATACTTTACTTGGCTTGAAACTCCTGTCAAAAGTAAGAGAAAAATTAAAATACAGCTATGTGACGATTGTTACAAAGGCTTACATTTTATTGCTGAAAAAAAGGAGCGGGATATGGATTGACAGCTAAAGAGATTAACAGATATGAAGTTTAAAAATCAACAAAAAGGAGAATTTAAATGGCAGAATATCATGTTGGTTGTGGTGCTTTTGGCATATACGCTGGCACATTAAACCATAAAAACAAATATATGTGGCAAAACAAATCTGAAGTTACAGATGAAGCAATTAGAGCTGTTAGAGATTATATGGTAAATGAATTGTTGGGTGGATTTTCTTCCCCAGAGCAAATCTCAAGTGGGTATGAATGGGATTTAAAGGATGGTAAAACAGTAGAGTTGCGAATTACAATCAAAAATAAAGACTAATACAGGGTTAAAGGTAACAATAAAAGGAGGTGATGTGTATGCTTTGAATTTACTGATAGTAAAAAATAAATAGGAGGAATTGAATGAAGCAATTTGAAAAAACAGTGTATGTCAGCCACAAATACGATGGTGACAAAAACAATCTCAAAGAGGTTGAAGAAATAATTAAAACACAGCAAAAGAAACATCCGAATTATATGTTTGTTTCACCGTTACATATGTTCAGCTTTTTATACAACGATATGTCTTATGAAGATGGGCTTGAACTTTGTCTGTATCAGCTTGCAGAGTGTGATGAAATATGGGTGACAGGCGAAAAATGGTACGATTCAACAGGTGTTATCAAGGAACTTGAGTACGCAAACGCACATAAAATTGATGTTTTATTCGTAAAAAACGCAGAAGATAATCCACACAAAGTTGAAGGTTATGATTATGTCAAAGGTTTGATTGATGGAATAAAGGCGAACAAAGTTAGTAGTGATAAGACGCCTGTACCAACAGCACCAGTTATACATAAATATGACAATACATGCGAGAACACTAAAAGTGCATACATAAATGAGGACAATATTATTCGTACATATATAGATCATAATGTTGATCCTCTTGTAAGGAATTTTATGAATATATGTGGTGTACAGATTCTTACTAAATGCCCTTTCTGCAAATCTGTAAATAAAATCACACTTAAGGATAAAAGTCCAGTAAGCATACCTTGTAACAATTGTCATAACCTGCTTAACTTTAGTCATCTTACATATGGTGATATTCTCAGGAAGCATGGGTGATAGGTATGAAAGTAATTAAACGAGATGGTCGAGAAGTTGATTTTGACCGCAATAAGATTATTTCTGCGATTGGAAAAGCAAATAGTGAATCCCATGCAAACCACGAAAAAACATTGTCTGATGATGAAATTAAAAATATTGCTACAAGAATTTATGATAAGCTCAGACGAAGTAAGAGAATTTACTCAGTTGAAGATATACAGGACTTAATTGAAGAATACATAGATAAATACGGCTGTTTTTCTTTGGCAAAAAGATACACACTTTACCGATATAAACAGAGCTTAATCCGTAAAAAAAACACTACTGACGATGCAATTCTTTCACTGATTGATTTAAGTAACGAAAACATCAAACAAGAAAACTCAAATAAGAACCCTACCATTATTCCTACTCAGCGTGACTATATGGCAGGTGAGGTCAGCAAAGATTTGACTGATAGAGTTTTACTTCCTCAAGATATTGTTGAGGCTGACAGGGAAGGGATTATTCATTTCCACGACAAGGATTATTTTGCACAACACACTTATAATTGTTGTCTGTGTAGTCTTGATGATATGCTCCAGAACGGAACGGTTATCAGTGGCACTATGATTGAGAAACCACATAGTTTTTCAACGGCTTGTACAATTGCAACACAGATTATAGCTCAGGTTGCCAGCAGTCAATATGGTGGACAGAGTGTCAGTCTTACTGCCCTCGCACCGTTTGTGGATATTAGCCGACAGCACATTAAAGATGAGTTGAGAAGAGAGTGGAATCAGTGTGGATTTGAAACTGACGAAAATAAGATTGCCGAGATAGCCGAAGAAAGACTTCAGAAGGAAATTAACAAAGGTGTTCAGACAATCCAATATCAAGTGGAAACACTTT
>ENA-UESI01000718-UESI01000718.1-human-gut-metagenome-genome-assembly--contig:-NODE-718-length-25486-cov-3.805699_pt1 | contig 25486 bp, 26 predicted proteins | sample MGYA00243005_ERZ508006 | MGnify/ENA primary metagenome ERZ508006 (study PRJEB26167, sample SAMN06115436) | human gut metagenome | host: Homo sapiens | place: China:Shandong | collected 2015-06-10... | reverse complement strand
TGATAAAGTCCATTGGAGCCAAGGTTCCTTTGTAATAAATAATTTCAAATTGGTTTAGTGTGATGGCACGCTGGGGCTCCTCAAAGGTGACTTGACAGCGGCCGCCCGGCAACGAGCGCGCTATGGCTGCCGCTTCCCGTTGACTATACCGGGTTTTGACGGTGACTGCAATCGGCTCCGTGGGTTCCGGGATCGAGACCCAGTTGAACTGCTCTGCTGTCAGCGTTTGACTCCAAAGATCACTGTCGAGGCCCAGCCGAATGGTATTGCTGACAGCATCCTTTTCCAGGACATAGAGGGGCTCCGACGTAGATAATCCCAACCCCTTGTGCTGCCCATGGGTATATCGGATGATGCCTCTGTGATGCCCCAGCACCTGTCCCTTTTGATCCACAAAATTGCCAGGGAGGGAGGGGCTTCCGACTGTCCGCTCAATGAAGGCGGCATAATCTCCGTCGGGGACAAAGCAGATATCCTGACTATCATGCTTGTGGGCATTGACCAGGCCGTGGGCCTCGGCCAACTGGCGAACCTGGGTTTTCTCAAGACTACCCAGAGGGAAAAGCGTATGAGCCAGCTGCTCCTGGGTCAGCATGTAGAGAAAATAGCTCTGATCCTTGCTGCGATCCAGGCCGCGCTTGAGCAGGTACCGGCCAGTGGCTGCGTCCTGTTCCACCCGGGCATAGTGGCCGGTGGCCAAGTAATCTGCTCCCAAGACCCGGACCCGGTCCAGCAGCGCACCGAATTTGACGGTCTGGTTGCAGACCGCGCAGGGATTGGGAGTACGGCCATTTTGATATTCTTCAATAAAATCACGAATGACTGTGCTCCGAAACACCTGGGAAACATCAAATACGTAAAAGGGAGCGCCAAGACGGCGGGCAACCAACCCTGCATCCTCCGCATCTGCCAGGGAGCAGCAGGTTTTGCCGGGGGACTGCCCTAAGTCTTCATTATGGAACATCCGAAGGTTCACTCCAGAGATTTTGTGGCCTGCCTGCTGCAAAAGCAGAGCGGCCACGGAGCTGTCCACACCGCCGCTCATCGCGACAAACACATGCGACAAGATATCGCCTCCTTGAAAAGCATCTATGCTTTCATCTTACCCGATTTTGCCAAAAAAGGAAAACAAAATTTTGGCCGTGAGCACTCTCACGGCCAAATATGACCTCATCTCAGCCCTGGTTGCGTATCAAAAAAGCATCTGAAGGCAGGGCGTCCGCCAGCCCTAAAAGCGTTCGGTTAAAGCCTCCGCTATAGTCAAAACCAATGTCAGAGACACCGCTTCCGATTTGCCGGTCCGGTAAAGAAAGTGTAAAGCGACTTCCACGGCCCGGATGGGAAACAGCCATCACCATGCCGCCGTGGAGTTCCGCCAGCCGCTGACATAGAGCCAACCCCAGCCCCAGGCCGTGAGAGGGGAGTTCGGGGGGGTTGTTGTGCAAGAAGCGGTCGAAGAGCTTGGTAAGCTGCTCCTCGGCAATGCCGCAGCCGGTATCCTCTACGGACAAAAGAACCCGCTTTTTCATAAGGCGTAATTCGACTGTGATGGTGCCGCCTGCGGGGGTAAATTTTAAGGAATTGGACAAGAGCTGACTGAGGATCTGTTCGAGGGCGTCACTGTCCACCGCACAGATATGCCGCTCCAGTACGCAGACAAAGCGCAGGTTCACGCCTGCCATTTCTGCCAGCCCTGCGGCCCGCTCGCAGTACTCCCCTACCAAACTGACCAGATCCTGATCCCTCAGCCGCAGAGGACGCTCCTCTGTCATGCAGGCAGCTAGAGAGAGGTTGTTGACCAGCCTCAGCAGCCGGTAGTAGCTCTGATCCAGCAAGGCAGCCTTCCGGTCCAGTGCGGGGTCCTTTTCACGGGCCTCTGCCGGAGCTAACTGGATGGAAGCCAGGCGGAGACTGCCCAGGACTCCGCGAGCCTGTGCAGCAATGTTCGGCAGCAGGGCTGCCAGATCTTTCTCCCCCATGAAAAACTCCTTTCCAGTAGCCGTCGAACCCAAGATTAGAAATTACTTTGCGCAGACTGGATGCCACATGTAGCATGTACCGCCCAATGACAGGCTACCCCAGGAAACACCTTCCTGTAGCACCATCAGCATACCAAAAAAAAAGTACAAAAACAAGAATTTTGTCGAATTATGTCAAAAGTTCGAAGGAATGGTAAATCGATTTTTTGATCTGCCGCCAGGGAGGAAATGCTACCCTAAAGTATGGATATTCCGCAGAGCTGGGAAAGGTGAGAGACAGGCGGGGGAAAGCGGCAGCTGGTAAATCAGATACAGGAAGCGGAGACTGTTTGGAAGAGAATACGGGCATGGACAAAAACGGATGGCCTGGCTGGCCATCCGTGCCGCTTTGCAGAGGATTCCGACTGCTCAGCTACCGGAATCCACAAGGTGAACATTTAGGTGGTTATAGGTCATGGTTACGCCAAATTCCTCAAAAGCAGGGCGGAGATTTTCTGAAAGAGAAAATTTCGCGGCCCAATAATCTGCGGTGGAGGCCCAGCAATAAATCGTGTATTCGATGGCGCTCTCCCCATACTTGGTGACATAGACAGCGGGAGTTGGGTCCGACAGTACTCCGGGGGTTTTGCCGATTGCGGATTGGCAGGCAGCCTTGACGGTGTCCGCGGCGTCCTGATAGGAGGCGCTGACCACCTGTGTGATCCGCCGCTGCCCCAAAGCGGTATAGTTGGTCATTTGGGAATCTGCTAAGGTCTTGTTGGGCAGCATCACCAGCAGCCCGTCCGGGGTTGTCAGCTTGGTATGGTTTAGGCTGATTTCCTCCACAGTGCCGGAGACGCCAGAGACCTCAATATAGTCCCCAATGGTAAAGGGACGGGAGGAGAGAATCACCAGCCCGCCGGCGATGTTGGCCAGAATATCCTCCGCCGCCAGGGTAATTCCCAGGGAGGCTACAGACAACAATGCCACAAGAGAGGTCATGTCGATCCCCAGGCTCCCAATTACGATGATCGCGGTAATCAGATACAGGACCGCCTTGATGGCGGAGAGCAGGTATTTCTGCATCCGTACGTCCAGCTTAGAACGGGACAACAGGCGGCGTGCTGCCTTGGTCACAATTCGGACCGCCAGCAGGCAAATCAGCAGCGTGGCCAGGGCAGACAAGGCGCCGCGCAGGGAGACATCAAAATTTTTGGCAAGCTCAGCAAGCTGTGTGTTCATGGGGAACTCCTTTTTGTGGGATTCAAGTCCGTGTATCGGGATTGCGGCTTTGTCATGGATCGGTGCAGACGGGCCGTGAACTGAATGGAGTCCGCGACAGAGTCTTCCAACAGCCGGATGAACTGCTCAGCCCGATGGGAGAGACGGGCGCCTCGGGGAACAATCCAGCCGATGTGGACTGGGCTTTTGCCCACTAGGGGAACTGTAACCACCGCCTGGCTGATGAAATTTTCAACCAGCAATCCACTGCCGGTCGTGTAAGCGTCGGTTCCGGCCAGCACATTCATCATAGTGGCACGGTTGTTCACATGAATCCACCGATCCGGCCGTCTCAAGGACATCTCCGGGTACTCCTCAGAGAAATCCGCGGCCACGCCCTGGGCGTGTTCGAAGGAGACATAGGGATAACCCTCCACATCCTCTTCAGACACGCTCTCGCGGCCCGCCAGGGGATGGTCCTTGCGGACATAGATGCAGGGGTCAACGGAGGCAATCTCGTGAAAAACAAGCTCCCGGGCATCCAGCAGGCGGCGGATCATTTTTTCCGTCAGCTCCGTCAGGAAAATGACGCCGATGTCTGAGCGATGGTCATATACGTCGTCAATGACGGCATCCATCCCCGTCTCCTTGAGGGAAAAGCGAAAGCGGCTCTCCTGTGTGGCCTGCAGCATCCGCAGGAAGGCGTCTTCCGTAAAGGGATAGCGCTGGGTGGAGACGGAAAACCGCTCTGGCGCAGCCGCATTCCGATTCTGCCCATACAGCCCTTCGATCCGCTGCTTCTGTTCCAGCAGGGACACTGCGTAGCTGAGGAATTCCTTGCCCTCCGGTGTAAATTCCACGCCCCGGTTGCTGCGGCGAAAAAACTGGATGCCAAGCTCCTCCTCCAGCTCCCGAACCGCAGAGGAGATGCCGGACTGGGACAAATGCAGCTTATGGGCTGCCTTGTTGATCGACCCGCATTTAGAAATCTCCACCACATATGTCAGCTGATGAAAGGTCATGAGTCTGCTCCTTTCACAGATAGATTTGTCCATAGTATAAAAGTCACAGGAGATGATGTCAACTGGCTATTAGAAAAAGTGATAACAAGTTCTGCCTCCGAAGAGATTGCCTCTTGCGGGGAATATGGAATCATGATAAAATTTAACAAAAAGAAAGGGGGCGCAAGCGTGTATCGGTATCTTTTTTTTGATCTGGATGGAACGCTGACAGACTCCAAGGCAGGAATTTTGAACTGCCTGCGCTATGCCTTTGAGAAACTGGGAGAGCCGGTACCGCCGGAGGAGACGCTGCTTGCCTTTATCGGGCCGCCGCTGCAGGATTCGTTCATGCGTTACTGCGGTTTTTCCCCAGAGCTGGCAGCGGAGGGAATCCGTCTGTTTCGGGAGCGATATGTGCCCGTTGGGAAATTTGAAAATGCTGCCGCTCCGGGAATGGCAGACCTATGCCGCCGATTGAAGAAGCGGGGCTATGTGCTGGCATTGGCCTCCTCCAAGCCAGAGGAGTTGTGCGTGCCAATCTGCGAGAAATTTGGCTTTGCGCCGTCCCTGACGGTCATTGCCGGCAGCCCGCCGGAGAGCGACTGGGAAAAATCCGACGTCATCAGGGAGACCATGCGCCGCTTGCATCTGGAAGAGGCGCAGAAAGACGAGATTCTGATGGTGGGAGACCGGAAATTTGACGTGTTGGGGGCCATGGAATGTGGAATCGGTTGTGTGGGCGTGGAATTCTTCGGCTACGCTGCCCCCGGAGAGCTGGAGGACGCCGGCGCCCTGGCAGTGGCGCGGACGGCGGAGGAGCTGGAGCACTGGATTCTCACACATTGAGGGAGTGATAAAGAGGGCATCCCATCGGATGCCCTCTTTTGTGTTTATTGGTCCAGGTTGAAACTCCTTCAATCGCCCTTGGCGGCCTCCATCTGCTTGACTTCCTTCAGCGTCCAGCTATGGGAGGTGAGATCAGCGGACATCACCGGGTCCACAGGCACTGCCAAGTACATGCTGTTACCGTATGTATAGGCGCCGGAGGTGACAGCGATTACCTGACCGTAGACATTCAACAGGGCGCCGCCGCTGCTGCCTTGGGAGATGTCGGCGGTGTTCATCACGCAGGGGAGAGCGTAACGGTCTACCTCCCGGTTGGTGGAGCTGACAACACCGGAACTGACAGCCAGCCCTAGTCCCAGAGGATTCCCGATGGCATAGACAGTGTCGCCGGGGCGGACGTCCTCTGTACCCGCCAGTTCCAGATAGGAGAAGGCGGAGACCTCCTTTCCGGTAATAGAGGTCTTCGCGAGGCGGACAACGGCGATATCAATTTCCGTGTCATAGTAGAGGACAGACTCCACCGGGTAGGATTCACCAGTGGAGAAGGTGGCCAGTGCATAGACGCCATCTTCCAGGGAGTGGTAATTGGTGACAGCCACACCGTCACTGGAGATCAGAAAGCCGCTGGCATTGGCCGCGGGCTCTTTGCGGTCAATCTGCTGCTGCTTTTCAAAAAGGTCCAGACAGAAAACAGCTGCTGTGCAGCGGTCTGCCGCCTCCCGGACGGTCAGTTCAGCGTCCAGCAGCCCCAGCGCGCTGGCGGTGGCATAGGTACAGGTCCCGGATTCCACCAGACGCTCGATGACGGTGCCGCTGCCGTTTTGATAGGGGAACGTCAGAGCCTCCCGCATCATTTCAAACACATCGCCCCGGGTCAGTGCGCCGTCATAACGCCGGGAAACCAGGCCGATGTGCTGGGCGAAGGCGGCGGCATCCGGAACGGTGAAATCTCCCGCGCTCTCCCGATATCCCAGCATCCGCAACAGCATGGCGCACCAGGCATTTGCGGTGATGGCGCGGCTGGGAGCAAATTCCACAGCGCTTACACCACAGACCCACCCCTGGCGGACAGCATAGGCGACATAGGGGGCATAGGAGGTGGGCACGTCCCGAAATGCTGTGCTGCCTCCTGCGGCTTTTGCCGCCTTCTCCGCTCCGGCAAGACGCACCAGCAAAAGCACTGCGTCGGCCCGGGAGGCAGGGGCGTTTTGATTGTAGTCCACGGCGGCTCCGGCGCTGTCTACCAGATTAAGGGCGGCTAAAGTGTTGGCAGAGCGAAGCGCCTCGCCATCCAGTGCGGAGGCGGCGGGGAGCGCTCCCACCAGCAGGAGCAGAGCACAGAGGAGTGAGAGCAGTTTGATTTTCATGAGGATGCCTCCAAAGTACAGATTTCAATCTATTGTAACACTGATGGAAAATCGGCGCAAGGGGGCGCAGCATTTCCCCCTTTTCGCGGAACGCCTGTGGGAATCAGCGCGATGGATTTGGCACGCCGTTTTTGCAAACGATTGGCGCGGTAATATATTGGATTAGGTCAAGAGCCATTTGAGGCGGCGGGGAAATGGGAAAGAGGGAAACCCGCTGATACCGTCTCTGGTTTTTAACCGCTGGAATGTGGATGATCACATGTTCCGAAAATTTTTCAAGCGGCCATATGGATTGCTGGACCGCCGCCTTGCAAGTTTTGAATATTGTGCGTTCCTGCGCAGCTGGAACCGTCAACTGAAACCGGTATCTCAAGCGGAATCGCAGGGATCGCACAGAGACATAGTCCCGGCTGGGACTTGCGGCCGCCGGCTTTCCGGCCCTCTTTTAACGGCTTTGGCAGAGACTGGTAAAACGGGAGTTTCATGACACGCACAGCAGACGGACACGGTATTTTTTCGGGAGCACTGGACAGACGGGCCGATCTTTGCTATGCTGACTCTGTAAAATTTTTAGAAAAAGCAAGGAGAGACCGTATGGCGGATTGCATCGCGGAGGGCCTTTGGCGCCTGGACATTCCCTTGGAGGGGAATCCGCTGAAAAATTTGAACAGCTATTTGATCCGGGGGGAGCGAAGCCTGCTGATTGACACAGGCTTTCGCTGGGCCTCCTGCCGTCTGGCCATGGAGCGTCAGCTGGAGGAGCTGGAGGTGGACCGGGACCGGATGGATATTTTTGCAACCCATCTGCACAGCGACCATGTGGGCTTGGCGGCGGAACTGCTCCGGCCGGGATGCCGGCTTTTCATTGGGGAGATTGATGGCCCCGGTGTGGAGGATTACATGGATGACGACTGCTGGCGGGATCTGTACGCAGAGTACGTGAAGGACGGGTTCACCTGGGAGGAGATCGACCATCTTTGGGACTCCAACCCGGCCCAGGAGGCGGCACCGGATGTCTGGGCACAATACCGGTATCTGAAGAACGGGGATGTGCTCTCCTACGGTGGGCACGAGCTGCGCTGTATCCTGACGCCGGGGCACACGCCGGGACATATGTGCCTATATGACCCAGCGGCGAAATGGCTGTTTGCAGGAGATCATATTTTATTCCACATCTCCCCCAACATCTGCCGGTGGGAGAGTATGCCGGACGCCTTGGGAAGCTACTTGGAGAGTCTGCAGAAAGTGCGGAATCTGCCGGTGGACCTGTTACTGCCGGCCCACCGGGCGGAAACCGGCATACTAGCGGACCGGGTGGATGAGCTGACCGCCCACCACCTGCGCCGGATTGAGGATGCTTGGCAGACTGTACGGGACGAGCCGGGACTGACGGGCTATGAGATTGCGGGCCGGATGCGGTGGAAAATCCGCAGCCGCAGCTGGGCGGACTTCCCGCTAGAGCAGAAATTTTTCGCCGTGGGGGAGGCGCTGGCCCACCTGGACTATCTGGAGGTCCGGGGAAGGGTTTGCCGCCAGGAGGAGCACGGCAAGCGCCGCTATTATCTTCCAGAATGAGATTATTATCACGGAGAGCTGAAATGGAACTGAAAGAGATTTTAAGCAAGTGCGACCACACGTTACTGACCCCGACGGCCACCTGGGAGGAGATTCGGGAGGTTTGCGACGACGGCGCACACTACGGCTGCGCCAGCGTGTGTATTCCGGCAAGCTATGTGCATCAGGCGGCAGAGTATCTCGGAGGGCGGCTGCCGGTATGCACGGTGATCGGATTTCCCAACGGCTACGACACCACTGCCGCCAAGTGCTTGATGGCGGAGGACGCGGTGCGCAGCGGCGCCGGCGAGGTGGATATGGTCATCAACCTGGGCTGGGTCAAGGACAGCCGCTGGCAGGAGGTGCTGGAGGAAATTCAGGCGGTAAAAAGGGCGTGCGGCGGGCAGCTGTTAAAAGTCATCGTGGAGTGCTGCTTCCTTACAGAGGGGGAGAAGATCCGTCTGTGTCGAATTGTCACCGACTCCGGCGCGGAGTATATCAAGACCTCTACCGGCTTTGGCACCGGCGGTGCCACCCGGGAGGACGTGGCCCTTTTTGCCGAACACATCGGTCCTCACGTGAAGATCAAGGCTGCCGGCGGCATTGCAGATCTGCGGGATGCAGAGGAGTTCATCCGCTTAGGAGCCTCGCGTCTGGGGACCAGCCGGGTGGTCAAAGCTATAAAGGCACTGGAAAAAGCGAATACAAGTTGTTGAATAAAATTGGAAAAATCCCCCTCGTTTTTAAAACGAGGGGGATTTGAACGCTCAGGCTGAAGTTTTCAAAAAAGACGCGATAAAAGGATATGGCCGGATGGACGCAGCTCTTGCCATCGAATACGGTGGGATGCAGGGGGTTCGGGAGGAACCTCCTCGCTTCCTCGCTTCTGAGCGCGGAGAGAAATTTTGTCAGCTCAGCGCATAGCTGGAGAGAAGCGCAGCTAGGAGAGCCGAAAGCAGACACTGGGAAGCCTTTCCCACGAGACACCGGCGTAGGGGAAGCCCGGTGCCGTCCAGCACCGCCGCCGTCTGGGCCAGAACAGACAGTCCACCCCAGCCGCTTAAGGCCGCAGCTAGGATAAAGCCCAGGCGGTCGGCTGGCAGGAGGGGCGTCAAAGAGAAGAGCTCCACCAGCCCTACCAGAGCGGGGGCCAGGTAGCCGCCCAGAGCCGCGAAAGGCTGAGCCAGCACATAGAAGAGCGTAATAAAGCCGCAGACGGCTAACATAGAGGTAGCAGCGCCTTTGACGGCGTCCACAAAGGCACCGGCCAAGGACACAGACCTGCAGGAAAAGGATGGAGAGGAGCGCTGTCGCGGAGTACTGCTGCCGCCTCGAAAGAGCATCCCTACCAACAGAGCTGAGAGCAGGTGAATGAGCCACAGCCATACACCCGCCCGGACGCTCCCAAAGACGCCGACACCCAGGACGCTGATCAAAAATACCGGATTGGAATTGTTGCAAAAGGTCAGGAGCCGCGCGGCCTCGTCCTCGGTCAGCAGCCGCTCCCGGTACAAATCCGCCGCCGTCTGGGCACCGATGGGATAGCCCCCAACAAGTCCCAGCAAAAGAGCGCTGCTGGCAGGCCCTGGCTGGTGGAACAGCGGCGTCATCACTCCTGCGAGGTGTGGGGAGATCCACTCTCCAAACCCCAGGGACACCAGCAGGCGGGATACCGCCAGAAAGGGGAACAGAGCTGGAATGACGGACTTGGCACACAGGGACAGGGCCTCCGCCGCAGCGGTCCGGATCTGAGCCGCGTCCGCCAGAAACCACACCAGAACGCCGCAGAGCACCAGACAGGGAAACGCCAGATTGCGCGTTTTCATACACATCACCAGAAGAGACTATGCGCCAAAGCAGGCAAGTTTGCCTCTTTTTTTGCATAGCTATGCCATGAGGTGAGAGCAATATGGAGCGGAATCGAAAGGAGAAGGGCCGGGTGCTGGACAGCGTGGCGGAGCTTTTTGACCTGCCGGCCGACGTGGTGGCAGGGCTGCCCAGGCTGGAACTGGTTGGAGACCGTCAGCTGTATCTGGAGCATCATACAGGTCTTTTAGCTTACAGCGATACCCAGATTGACGCCAACACCGCCGCCGGCGTGCTGCGTGTAACCGGAGAGAGGCTAACCCTGCTGGCCATGACGGCGGAAGAACTGCGCATTGGCGGACGGATTGAAGCGGTGGCCTGGGTGGAGGTGGGCAGATGACTGGGGTACTCAACCGCCTGCGGGGTCAGGTGCGCCTGCGGGTGGAGTGCGCGTTTCCGGAACGGGTGCTGAACCTGTGCGGTGCGCGGGATCTGGCCTTCTGGGACCTCCAATGGGAGAGTGGCACCACCTTTACCTGCCGTATGTCTCGGGGAGATTATGCCGCGCTGCGGCGGGCGGCAGAGCGTTTGGAGTGCCAGCTGACGGTGTTGCGAGGAGAGGGAATCCCCTTTTTCCTCCGGCGCTTCCGCCACCGTCAGGCTCTGGTGGTGGGCATGGTAGGGTGTGGCTTGGCGCTGTTTCTGGGTTCCTTTTTCATCTGGGATTTTAAAATTGAGGGCAATAAAACCATTCCGGAGGAACGCATCCTGCGCTCGCTGGAGAGCTGCGGCGTTCGGATCGGCTCTTTCGGACTCACCCTGGACGGGGAGGATATCCGCAACCATGTGCTGCTGGAGATTCCAGAGCTGAGCTGGGTGGCAGTGAACGTCTCCGGCTGCCGGGCCAATGTCCAGGTGCGGGAGCGGGTCAACCCGCCGGAGCTGCTGGACGAATGGACACCCACCAACGTGATTGCTCGCCGGGCAGGATTTGTACTGGAAGTCCGGGATTGGAATGGGATTGCCGCAGTACTGCCAGGCTCTGCGGTGACGGAGGGCCAGCTTCTGATTTCCGGCGTGGAGGACCTGGAGACGCTGGGCGCCCGGGTGACGGCAGGCATGGGCAGCGTTCAGGCCAGGACGTGGTATTCTCTGACCACCACCATCCCATTGACCGGCGCGCAGAAACAGTACACCGGCCGGGAAAAGACGGCGCTATCTCTGGTGTTTGGGAAACATCGGATAAAATTCTTTTCAAACAGTAGCATCGAAGGGGAAGAATATGATAAAATAATCCAAAGAACCCCGCTGTCCCTGCTGGGGGTACCGCTGCCGGTGACGGTGGTGACGGAGACCTACCGTTTCTATGAGACCGAGGAGGCAGCCTTGAACACAGCAGGGGTCGAGCGGCTGGGCGAGCAGATTTTGACGCAGCAGCTGGAATCCATGGTGGCACCCTATGGCACCATCAGCTCCACGCTGTGCACCTCCCGACAGCGGGGAAACGCGCTGGAGGTGACTCTGGCGGCGGAGTGCGTGGAGGAGATTGCCCAGACAGTGCCGATTCTTACGGAAGAACCGGGCGGGAGCCCGTGAACACAGGAGTGAAACAGAATTGGAGCAAAGAATTAGTATTGAACGGCTGGAGCAGGCCGTGAATATCTTTGGATCGTTTGATGAGAATATCCGGCTTTTGGAACAGGAGTTTTCTGTGTCAGTGGTGAACCGGGAGGGGGAACTGCGGGTGACTGGGGAGCCGGAGGACACCATGCTGGCCTGTAAGGCCATCCAGGCCCTGCTGACCCTGTCCTCCCGGGGAGAGGCCATCGGGGAACAGAATGTGCGGTATGTGGTGAACCTGGTGCGTGCGGGCAAGGAGGAGCAGATCGCGGAACTGGCCGGCGACGTGCTGTGCATCTCCGCCAAGGGTCGTCCCATCAAACCCAAGACCATCGGACAAAAGGAGTATATCGCCTCTGTTTTGAAAAACACCATTACTATCGGCGTGGGACCGGCGGGCACCGGCAAGACGTATCTGGCGGTGGCCGCCGCTGTCCAGGCGTTCCGGGACAAGCAGGTAAACCGTATCATCCTCACCCGCCCTGCGGTAGAGGCCGGCGAGCGGCTGGGCTTTTTGCCCGGAGACCTGCAGAGCAAGGTGGACCCGTACCTCCGGCCCCTATACGACGCTCTTTTCGACATGCTGGGGGCGGAGACCTATCAGAAATACCTGGAGCGAGGAAACATTGAGGTGGCGCCCCTGGCCTATATGCGGGGGCGGACACTGGACGACAGCTTCATCATCCTGGACGAGGCACAAAATACCTCCCGGGAACAGATGAAGATGTTTTTAACCCGTCTTGGCTTCGGGTCCAAGATCGTCATCACCGGCGACGTGACCCAGATTGACCTGCCGGACGGCAAAGCTTCCGGTTTGAAAGAGGCCATGCGGGTTCTGAAAAGCGTGGAGGGCATTGGCATCTGCGAGCTGACCAATGCCGACGTGGTGCGCCATGTGATGGTCCAGCGGATTGTAGAGGCCTATGAGAAATACGAGAATGCCAAAAGCGGCGGAAAGGGGCGGAAATGAGCCATTTGCAATTCCGCCCGGCGGAGCGGGGGGACACGGGGCTGATCCTGCGCTTTATCCGGGCGCTGGCGGAGTATGAGCACATGGAGGACCAGGTGGTGGCCACAGAGAAACTGCTGGAGGAGGGGCTCTTTGATAAGCGGGCCGCTCAGGTGGTCTTTGCCGTGGAGGACGGCCGGGAGGTTGGCTTCGCTCTGTACTTTCACAATTTCTCCACCTTCCTGGGCCGGCCCGGAATTTATCTGGAGGATTTATTTGTTTGGCCGGAGTGTCGGGGCCGGGGCTATGGCAAGGCGCTGCTGGCCTACCTCGCCGCCCTGGCCAAACGGGAGGGCTGCGGAAGGCTTGAGTGGTGGTGCCTGGACTGGAACCGCCCCAGCATTGATTTCTATAAAAGCCTGGATGCCCGGCCCATGGACGAGTGGACGGTGTACCGTCTGACAGGCCGGACGCTGGACAAGCTGGCGGAGGAGGCGCTATGAAGCGGCATTACATGCCCGTCACGGCTGACGTGCCGGGAGTGAGCGAGGGACAGCGGGCCCTCATCCGCAAGGTCATCCGCACGGCCCTGGCAGCGGAGAGGGTGGACTTCCCCTGCGAGGTAGACGTGCGCGTTACCAACGACGATACCATCCATCAGATTAACCGGGAGATGCGCCAGGTGGACCGGGCGACAGACGTGCTGAGTTTTCCCATGTTTGACCTGACTCCGGGGGAGCTGCCGGACCCGGAGATGGACGCGGACCCCGGTACAGGGCTGGTGCCTCTGGGAGACATGGTGATCTCTTGGGAGCATGTGGCAGCCCAGGCCAAGGAGTATGGACACTCCAATCGCCGGGAGCTGGCATATTTGGTGGTTCACTCCGTCCTTCATCTGTTGGGCTACGACCACTTGGATGAGGGCGTGGAGAAGGCCCGTATGCGGGCGCGGGAGGAGGCCATCCTGGCGGAGCTGGGGATTACGCGGTAAGACGTTCTCGGGGAAGGCTGCGGCCGGTGCGCAGGCCCAGGAGAAAGGCTTGGATGGCGGTGAATTCCAGGCTTTTTTCATAGCTCTCCAGAGCGTGGAAGCCCAGCTCGTTATGCATCAGGTCAAAGTGGAAGCTGTAATCGCCCTGCGGGGCGGCGTCCAGCTGGAGCTTGATATAGTGGGCGTAAAGCCATATCATGAAATCAGCCATAAAAAACCACCTTTTAAAGCACTGAATTTTTGTAGTGTACAAGAAAATAATAACACTAAAAAGATGCGGTGTTAAGAGAAGTATTTGATGGAAAACATTTTTAAGGACCGGATACGTGCGCTGCGCCAAGAGCGGGGCGAAACACAGGCGCAGGTCGCAGCCGCCATTGGGGTGGCGGAATCACATTATCAGCGGTTTGAGAGAGGGGCGAATCTGCCCAATTTGGAAAATGCCTGGAAGCTGGCGGATCACTTTGGGGCCTCCATGGATTATCTGGTGGGGAGGAGCGACCAGAGGTAGCTGCCCGATGGAATGGGGGACGCTGTCATGGCACCATTTTTCCGGTTTGGCATAAACTATCCCGAGGTGATTGGGAATGACATTGCTGCAGGATGGTTTGATTGCGTTTTTGTCCGCCGTGGGCCTGACCGCCTTGGTCTGGCTGGTGGCGGGCGCGGTGCTCCATACGGGGCGGCCCATCGTTCCGGGGCTCTTGCTGGTGCTGCCCCTGCGGGGTGAGGCGCTGGCCATGGAGGCGGATGTGCGGGAGCTGCGGCGGCTCCAGAGCCGCCTGCCAGGAGCACGGATGGTGCTGGTGGACTGCGGACTGACTGAGGATGCGAGGGGGCTGGCCCAGTACCTGGCGGACCGGGAGAAGCGAGGCGAGCTGGTGGACGCGGCGGAATTTCACCTGGGGTGAGAAAGAGAGAGGAACATGGAAGAACTGGCCACCTATGAGGGCGCCGTACATAGCGTCATTTTTCAAAATGCCGAAAACGGCTATACGGTTCTGCGGCTTCTGGTCGAGGGGGGCGAGGTGATCACCGTGGTGGGGTGTATTCCCTGTGTGGCGCCGGGGGAGCAGCTGGCGGTCTCCGGCGTGTGGGAACAGCACCCCCAGCATGGCGGGCAGCTGCGGGCTGTGGAGTTGGAGCGGGCATTGCCGGAGGACGAGGAGGAGATTTTTAGCTACCTCGCCTCCGGCATCTGCCGGGGTGTGGGTCCTGCCACAGCGCGGAGGATTGTAGACCGCTTTGGCAAAGCCGCTCTGGATATTCTGGAACGGGAGCCAGAGCGGTTGAACCTGATCAAGGGGATCACGGCGAAAAAGGCTCAGGAGATTGCCGAGAGCTTTCGCCGGCAGATGGGGCTGCGGCGGCTGATGGAGTTCCTGGCACGCTACCAGCTGCCGCCGGTTTTGGCTATGCAGCTTCGCCAGCGCTATGGTGACGGGGCGCTGGATCGGGTGCGTGAGAACCCGTACCTCCTCTCCGGCGACGCGTGCGGCGTGGCCTTTTCTGTCACGGACGAAATCGCCATGAGCCTGGGAATGTCCGCTGAGAGCAAAGAGCGGTTGGAGGCGGCAGTGACCTTTGAGCTTAGTCACAACGAGGGAAACGGCCACGTTTTTTTGCCCCGGGACAAGCTGATTGTCGCCACCTGCCAGCTTTTACAGGATGGGGACCCGGAACGGCTGGAGGCGGCGCTGGACGCACTGGTGGAGCGGGGAACTGTGGTGCGGGAGCAGGTAGCCGGCGTGGATGCCTGCTATCTCCGAAGGCTGTGGGAGGCGGAAACCTCCGCCTGCCTGCGGCTGAATGGTCTGCTTGCGGCCACCGTCGACACCAGCCGTCAGGCGGACAAGACGCTGGCGGAGATTGAGACGGAGGCAGGGATTACCTACGCCCCCCAGCAGCGTCAGGCGGTGCGCCTTGCGGCGGAGCGGGGGGTGCTGATCCTCACCGGCGGCCCCGGCACCGGCAAGACCACCACTGTACGGGGGATTGTGGCCCTATTGCGGAAGATGGGGCTGGAGATCGTGCTGGCGGCGCCCACAGGCCGGGCGGCCAAGCGGATGAGCGAGCTGACGGGTATGGAGGCCCAGACCATCCACCGCCTGCTGGGCATGAACTGGACGGAGGGAATGGTAAGTTTCCAGAAGACGGAGAAGGAGCCGCTGGAGGCGGACACGGTGATTGTGGACGAGATGAGTATGGTGGACCTGACACTCTTTGCCGCGCTGCTGCGGGCGCTCCGGCCCGGAACCCGGTTGGTGCTGGTGGGGGATGCGGACCAGCTGCCCTCAGTGGGGGCGGGGAACGTATTCGCTGATCTTATCCGCAGCGGCCGGGTGGAGACCGTCTTTTTGCGGGAGGTCTTCCGCCAGGCGGAGAAGTCCGCCATCATTCGCAACGCCCACGCGGTCAACCAGGGACAGCCCATTGGCCTGACCAACGACCAGGAGGACTTCTTCTTCCTCTGCCGCCGGGATGCCCAGCGGGTGGTGGACACAGTGGTGGAACTGTGCCGGGACCGCCTGCCGGGAAACATGGGGATTCCCGCCGACCAGATTCAGGTGCTGACCCCCACCCGGAAGGGCCCCTCCGGGACCCTCCGCCTCAATCAGCTTTTGCAGGAGGCTCTGAACCCCAGGGCTCCGGGTAAGCGGGAACTCCAGTGGGGCGAGCGGCTGTTCCGGGAGGGGGACCGAATCATGCAGACCCGCAACGACTATGAGGTGGTCTGGACCCGGAGCGATGGTATGCTGGGCACCGGCATGTTCAACGGCGATGTGGGCCGAATTGTGCAGATCGACCCGGCGGGGGAATGGCTGGAGATGGACTTCGACGGACGCACGGCCTCCTACTCGGCGGAGATGCTCAGCGAGGTGGAGCTGGCCTATGCCATGACCGTCCACAAGGCCCAGGGCAGCGAGTACCGATGCGTGGTGTTTGCTGCCATGCCGTCGGCCCCATCGCTGATGGTGCGGGGCGTGCTCTATACCGCCCTGACCCGGGCCAGGGAGCTGATGATCGTGGTGGGGGACGACGCGGCCATCCGCTCCATGGCGGCCAACGACCGTCAGCAGCGGCGCTACTCGGGTCTCCGGTGGCGGCTGGCCCACAGCTAAGAGTTATCCTGTACAAACAATCCGGGCGATGCTATAATACGGTCCTAAAGACTGCGCACAAAAAACGAGGTGTTGGCATATGAATGAAGAGATGAGGACCTTTGGCTACCTCTGTCCCAAATGCGGCAAGACGGTGATGGCTGCCCGCTCCATCTTTGCGCTGGAGGCATCCAACGCGGAGGTAGCCTGTGCATGCGGCGAGAGCGCCCTGCGGGTGAGCTACGACGGGGAGCGGTATCATCTCTCCATCCCCTGCGGCGTGTGCGGCGAGACGCACACGGCCGTCTGCTCCTCGGAGCGGATGCTCCACGGGGCCACGGCCCTCTCCTGCGGTCAGACGGGGCAGTTCGCCTGCTTCATCGGGCCGGAGGGGACGGTGGAAAAGCACCTGCGGGAGCTGGCCATCCTGGCGGAGAAGGAGCAGCCAGAGGAGGGAGCCTTTACCGACAGCGTGATTATGTATGAGATTCTCTCGGAGCTCAAGGAGATTGCCGCTCGGCCGGACGGAGTCACCTGTGCCTGCGGCAGCCGGCGCTACGGCATGGAGATTCGCCGTGCGGCGGTGGACCTAGTGTGCCGGGAGTGCGGCGCAAAGCTCCGCCTGCCTGCCGCCACGGACCGGGACCTGGACGACCTGTGCTGCCACATGAAGCTGGTCATCCCAGGGGGACGGACATGATCCTCTCCTTTGGCGTATTTTTGGCCGCGGTGGCAGCCTGCCTGATCGTGGGCTATCCCCTGGTGTGGGCGCTGCTTTTGGGACTGGGGCTGTTTTTTGCACTGGGGCTGCGGCGCGGTTTTTCCGCCAGGGTGCTGGCGGCGATGGCCTGGAAGCAGGGGCGGGAGGCGCTGATCGTGGTGCCTGTCTTTTTGTTGATCGGTGTGGTGACGGCACTGTGGCGGGCCTCCGGGACCATCTCCTTTTTCCTGTACTACGGACTCCGGGGTATCGCCCCCGGCTTCTTTTTGCTGGCGGCGTTTTTGCTCTCGGCGGCACTGTCCTTTGCCCTGGGCACCAGCTACGGCGTCACCGGCACGGCGGGGGTGGTCCTCATCACCCTGGCCCGCTCCGGCGGTGTGGACTTGGCGATGGCAGCAGGGGCGATCCTCTCCGGGGCGTACTTTGGCGACCGCTGCTCCCCTATGTCCTCCTGTGCTACGCTGGTGGCGGCCTGCACTCAGACGCGGCTCTATGACAACGTGCGGGAAATGCTGAAGACCGCGGCCCTTCCCACGGTATTGACGGTAGCGGTGTTCGCCCTGGCCTCCGTGCAAAACCCCATGTCCGCCGTGGACGGCTCGGTGCTCTCTGCGCTCTCAGAGGGCTTTGCACTTCACTGGTCGGTGCTGCTGCCGGCGGCGCCCATGCTGATCCTGCCGTTGCTGCGCGTGCCGGTGAAGTGGGCGATGGCCATCAGCGCCGCCATCGCGCTGGCACTGACGGTGATTTTGCAGGGGATGCCCCTGAATGAGGCGCTGACCGCCGCACTCCGAGGCTACACGCCAAAAAGCGCAGCGCTGCGGGAGATTCTCTCAGGCGGAGGGATGCTTTCCATGCTGGAGACCTGCGCCATTGTGCTGATCACCAGCCTGTACGCTGGAATTTTGGAGGGGATCGATGCACTAGCCCCGGCCAAGACGCACGTGGAGCGCCTCGCCGGGCGTCTGGGACTGTTTCCGGCCACAGCCCTGGTCAGTACGGCGCTGGTGATGGTATTTTGCAACCAGGCTGTGACGGTGATGCTGGACACCCAGCTGCTGGCGGATAGCTACGCCATCCGGGGCGCCTCCCGGACGGAGCTGGCCATGGATATTGCAAATTCTGGCGTAGTGATCGCGGGGCTTGTGCCGTGGAGCATCGCTATTACCGTCCCCCTCTCGATGCTGGGCGTGGGGATTGAGGCGATCCCCTGGTGTGTGCTGCTCTATCTCATTCCCCTTTGCTATCTGGTGACGAAACGGTATTTCCGGGCGGGACAGAATCTGCCTGCCCTGTCAGAAAGGACGACGGTATGATTTCTCTCCTGGCGCGGCTGTTTTTACGGAAGAAAGACCCGGCCGACCTTCGCAGAGGCTACGGCATGCTTTGTGGAGCAGTGGGGATTGGACTGAACCTCCTGTTGTTTGGGGGGAAGTTCTTGGCGGGCACCCTGTCCGGCTCCATCGCCATTACTGCAGATGCCTTTAATAATCTCTCTGACGCTGGCAGTTCCTTTGTCACCTTGGTTGGCTTCCATCTGGCAGGACAGAAGCCGGACGTTCACCACCCTTTCGGACATGGACGGATCGAGTATTTATCCGGTTTGGCGGTGTCTATGCTGATTTTGCTGATGGGCTTTGAGCTGGGCAGATCGTCCCTGGATAAGATTCTGCATCCATCACCGGTGGATTCCAGTCCGCTGGTTTTGGGGATTTTGTGTGTCTCCATCGCAGTCAAGCTGTATATGGCTTTTTATAACCATACATTGGGAAAGAAACTGAGTGCCCCTGCTATGCTGGCCACCGCTGTGGACTCCCTCAGTGACAGCGCCGCCACGTTTGCTGTACTGGCGGCCACACTGGTGGGGCAATTTTCAGGAGTACTGATTGATGGATGGGTAGGCCTGCTGGTAGCGGCTTTGATTCTGTGGTCTGGAGCCAAGTCTGCCAAGGAGACTATAGACCCCTTGCTGGGCACACCGCCCACCCATGAGTTTGTCCAGAGAATCCGGGATTTGGTGATGGCCCATCCGGGCATTATCGGAATTCACGATCTGATCGTCCACGACTATGGTCCTGGGCGGGTGATGATCTCCCTCCACGCCGAGGTGCCTGCTACGGAAAATGTGCTGGATATCCATGATGAGATTGATAATGTGGAAAAAGAACTGCAGGAAAAACTGGGCTGTGAGGCGGTCATCCATATGGACCCCATTGTGACGGATGACGGTGTGACCGCAGAAACCCGCCAGCGGGTGGCGGCGCTGGTGCGGTGCATTGATGACGAGATCTCCATCCACGACTTCCGCATGGTCTCCGGCGCAACCCACACGAACCTGATCTTTGATGCGGTGGTGCCCTTTGGTTTTCGCCTAACAGATGCTCAGGTGGCAGAGAAGATCAAAACCGCCGTACGAGCTCTGGACGGTACGTATTACGCGGTAGTCCATGTAGAGCGGTCTTATACTTGAAACTGAGCGCCTGCTGGAGAATTTCTGTGCCAGATGGCAGACAGGGGAAAGAATATAAAAATACACATGGTTCTATTTTGTGGCAGATGCGAGGCTCCTGAGCTTCCGCCATGATCTGAATAACCGTGAGGATTTTGACTGCAAAACAGAAGAGTGCGACAGCATGTGACCCGGGAGGCCTGCCATGAGCGGGGCGCCTGGGTCACATGCTGTCTGGAATGAACGCTATCTGCAGAGCTCTGCGGTATGCTGCCAAACTCCCCTGTTTCCAAACGATCAAATTTTGATGTGGGAGGGAACAGGCATGACCTGATGCCGGAAAACGAGGGCACCGCAGAAGTGCGCCGTATCCGGGGACCATGAACCCAGGCGGAAAGGGATAGCCGATGGATGCGATCAGGCGACTCATAATTTTTCCTGAAACGGGCAACCTATGGAAAATCCACCAAGGAATCGGTGAATCCTATCAAAACGAGGCGGTTTTCCATGACTGAAAAACGAGTAGGGCAGCGAACGATTGCCCTGGCCCACCCACCCTCTGTGATCTCTTTTGCCAACATCGGCGGCAGATTTGAAGGGGAAGGCCCCCTAGGGGGATATTTTGACGAGACCAATGATGACTCCTTTTTCGGGGAGAAGACCTGGGAAAAGGCAGAGTCTGCCATGCAGAAAAAGGTGCTCCAGCGGGCGCTGGATCAGGCGGGGCTCAAGCCCAAGGACTTGGACTATATTTTTGCCGGAGACCTTTTGAACCAGTGCATTGGCTCCTCCTTCGGCCTGCGGGATTTCGGAATTCCATTTTATGGTCTGTATGGAGCCTGTTCTACCATGGGGGAGTCGCTGTCTCTGGCAGCGATGATGATTGATGGCGGCTTCGCCAGCAAATGTGCTGCCATGACCAGCTCCCACTTCTGTACGGCGGAGCGGCAGTACCGGATGCCTGTGCCCTATGGCAGCCAGCGTCCGCCCACCGCCCAGTGGACCGCCACGGCTTCTGGCTGCACCATCCTGGCGAGGGAGGGAGAGGGACCGTATATCACCCATATTACCTGCGGCAAGATTGTGGATAAAGGTGTTACAGACGCCAACAATATGGGCGCAGCCATGGCGCCTGCAGCCTATGACTCACTCGCAGCCTTCTTCCGGGACACCGGCACCGGGCCCCGGGACTATGATCTGGTGATTACTGGAGACCTAGGAGAACTGGGACATGCCATTGTACGGGACTTCTTCGCAAAGGACGGCATCGACATGGGGGAGAATTTCCAGGACTGTGGATTGCTGCTCTATGACCGGGACAAACAGGATATGCACGCCGGAGCCTCCGGCTGCGGCTGCTCTGCGTCGGTGCTCAACGGGTACCTCCTAACGGAAATGCGACGGGGTAAATGGAAGAATATCCTCTTCGCTCCCACCGGAGCGCTGCTCTCACCCACGTCCAGTTTCCAGGGAGAGTCCGTTCCCGGGATCTGCCACGTGGTGCAAATCTCAATGAAGAAGTAAGGAAGGTGTAGCTGCATGGAGTATCTGAATGCATTTCTCTGCGGAGGTGTGCTGTGTGCCATTGGACAAATTTTGATTGACAAAACCAAGCTGACGCCTGCCAGAATTCTGACAGGCTACGTAGTGGCTGGAGTGATTCTCAGCGCCGTAGGGCTGTACCAGCCCATTGCTGACTGGGGCGGCGCTGGAGCCACTGTACCTCTTACCGGTTTTGGCCACGCCCTGGCCAAAGGTGTGCGGGAGGCGGTGGCTCAGAAGGGGTGGCTAGGGGTTCTGACCGGAGGACTCACCGCCACTGCTGGCGGAATTACCGCCGCTGTGGTGTTTGGTGTTGTCATGGCGGCCATTTTCAAGCCCGGAGACAAGCGGTGATCCACAGGTGCCGGCCGCAAAAGCGGCTGGCACCTGCTTTTTCTGAAGGGCCGCCCAGGAGGATGGGACTGAAATCAGGAAAGTTTTGAAAATGCAGGATTTGATATCAGCATTTGGCTTCACATTTTGGAACAATTGCCGGCCCTTCTGCGGCTTTTCATCCCTGCTGGATTGGACAGGGCCTCCGCATTTGTCATTCTTTGTTATCCTTTTGTAGTTCTCTTTTGTCGAATTTTCTGTTATACTGTCACTATTCAATCAGAATTCGAGAGAAGGGATATTTTTATGCGCCGTGTGATTTCCGGTTTGCTTGTGCTGCTGATGCTGATTCCCCTTGCCTCCTGTGGCGGGAATACCGCACCTCCTGCCGATTCCGGTGTGACGGAGGAGCCAGAGGAACCCAAGGCACCGGAGCCCTATGAGATTCTGGACCCAACCGTGATGCCGGAGGGCGGCGCCCGGGACGGCATCACCTACGCGGCTTACGATGGCGTTGTGGAGCACCTGTTTTTCCACCCAGTGGTGGCCTATCCGGAGCTGGCCTTTGACGGGGATAACCAGGCCAACGGCATTGACGACTATATGGTAACGGTTGGAGAATATAACAAAATTTTGCAGAGCGTCTATGAAAAAGGCTATGTGCTGGTGGACATTGGCGACGTGTGGAGCGAGATCGCCGGCGAGGACGGCCAGCCCAGGATGGTACGCAATACCCTTTATCTCCCCGAAGGGAAAAAGCCATTGATTCTCTCCTTTGATGATACGAACTACTATCCTTATATGTTAGAAAACGGCTTTGCATACAAGCTCATCCTGGGGGATGACGGGCTGATCTGGAGCTGGGGGAAGGACCCGCAGGGCAATGAGGTGGTCTCCCAGGACCTGGACGCCATCCCGATTCTTGATAAGTTTGTTCGGGAACACCCAGAGTTCTCTCCCTTTGGGGCCAAGGGCTGTCTGAGTCTGACAGGCTATGAGGGTATTTTGGGCTACCGGACTCAGACAGATACCAAGAGCTGGACGCAGGCGCAGGAGGCCAACCGCCAGAAAGAGCGGGAAGCGGTAAAACCTATTATTGAGGAGCTCAAGCGCACTGGCTGGACGTTTGGAAGTCATACCTGGGGACATATCCGATTGGGCGGTTCTGTGAGTCTTGCAGAGATTCAGGCTGATACAGAGCGCTGGGCTGACGAGGTGGGAACTCTCGTGGGTCCCACCACGATTCTGTTCTACCCCCATGGCGAGCGGCCTGACGGCAACGACTGGCAAAATACTGGCCCGATCTTCCGGTATCTCCAGAGCCAGGGCTTCCGGGTCTTCTGCTCTGTGGGTATCGAGAGCTTTAGCTATATCAAAAAGGACATCTGCGCCGTTATTTGTGACCGACTGCACCCGGACGGCACCACCCTGCGGGGCAGCGACAAGGTCATTGGATGGTACAGTCAGTTCTATGACGCTCGGGATATCATTGACCTGGAGGCGCGTCCCCAGCGAGAGGTCCGCTGGACGCCCAAGGCCTGACGGCCAGAAAGGAGTGCTATGACCGATGAAGTGATCAAGGCCGCAGCCATCACGATGCTGGAGCGTGCCTATGTGCCCTATTCTCATTTTCCCGTGGGAGCCGCGCTGGAGTGTAAGGATGGAACCGTGTTCACCGGATGTAATGTGGAGAACGCCTCCTACCCGGCTGGAATCTGTGCAGAGCGCAATGCCATTGCCCATGCCGTAGCGGAGGGGCGGCGGCAGTTTCGGCGGATTGTGATCGCAGGAAAAGGAGTGGATTTCTGTGTGCCCTGCGGCATCTGCCGGCAGGTGATGCGGGAGTTTTCCCCAGAACTGGAGATCATCTGCCTCAATGGGGATGGAGAGGAACGGCGGTTTACTCTGCCGGAACTGTTGCCCCACAGCTTTGGACCAGAGCACCTGCGTGAGTGTGAAGGCTGAAACAAGAATCAAAAAGTCTGCGCGCCGCATTTGCGGCGAGCAGACTTTGTCTATCAAAAGAGGAGCATATGCTCTTGTGAAAACAGTGCTCAGACCAGCTTTTCAAAGTAATAGAACGTCTCGTCCTCACCGTTTTTCCGCATGCAGGAGGAAAGCATCTGATAGGACGCAGTATTCTCCTTATAGCACTTGGCGACAATCCGGCCAAGATGCACCCTGTAAAGGCCCCAGTCCGCCACGGCGGCAAAGGCCTCGGTGCCGTATCCGTGACCGGCATAGGCGGCATTGATCCGGCAGCCCAGCTCCGCACCGCCCTGACAGTCAAAACGATAGAGCACCGCCTCACCGATCAGCTTTCCATCCAGGCGGACAGCGAAGTTTACCGCCTGGCGGTTTTCAAAATCTTTCCGGGCTACTTCAAAGAAGCTGCGTTCCTCCACCGGAGCGCCGAGGCCGCCCACGTCGTCATAGCCCCACCAGCGGTTGCGATCCTGGTCCAGTACCAGAGCGTTATAGGCGGGGATATCCTCCTCGGTCAGAGCAGAGAGAGTCAGACGTTCTGTCTTCAGCTCTGGAATCGCGGAGACGTGGCGCAGCAGCTCGTTCTGCGGTTCAAAGCGGTACTTGGGAGAGAGCTTGGCAGGGCCGTACTGAAGCTTGGAGGTCCGAAGCCCCCGGTCGGCGGCGTCGTCCTCCCGGTTAATCCACTGACAGCCTTCCCCAAAGGTATCGGCAAAGGTTTGTACAAGTGTGGGATAAACTCCAGTATAGGAGTAAAGAGCCTTTTCGATATGGATGATTAATGTGTCGCCGCACTTTTCCGCCAGGGACAGGGCAATGAGCTTGTCCCCGTCGAAGAGGCCGCCGCCCAGGAACCAGCTCTTATCCAGCATCCGCAGCATCTTCTTGGCCAATGCCAGCTCACTCAAGGCCTTGGCGTTATCCCCCTTGGGAAATTCCGTCTCATAGTCCTTCCAGAACTGCTCGATAGCGTTGCAGTCCGCAGTGCCAAGACGCCGGAATGTGGCGTTAGGCCACTGGGTGCGGAATTTTTTGATGTGGTTGCGCTGCCCGGAGTATCGCCGCCCTGCAAAGAGCTGCAGATCCTGGCGATAGTACATATAGTCCCTCCAAGTGCGGATATCACTGACACAGACATAGGGATATCGGGACAGCAGGCGGGCCGCCTTACAATCCGGTACCACGGAGATCACCGGCGAAATACCCTGGTCCATGCAGTAGTGCTCGATCGCAGAGAGCGCTGCATCCTCGTCTCCCTCGGGACCGGGGACTGGGTAATCAAATACCGTTTGTCCATCAATGTAGTTGCGGACTACCAGACATCCGGCGCTCTCCGCCCAGGCAGGATGGAGATGGTTGCGCCACATTAACTTGGTGCCCACGGAATATTCGCACAGACCGTACTGACAGTCCTGATAGTATTTCCGGAGCTTGCCGGCGTCCTGTTTAGTTACAGGTTTAAATTGAATCATGATATCATTCCTTTTTGCGCGTTGATAGTCAGGGACGAGACCCCAAATTTTCACATTGCATTTCTGTGAGTTTTTATGATAGGACTCCATACAATAAAGAGACAGATGGTTCATCAGAAGAAAGAGGGAGCGTATGGAGCATAACAGAGGAAGCTGGGGAAGCAATACCGGATTTTTACTGGCTGCCATCGGCTCTGCCGTAGGCTTGGGAAATATTTGGAGCTTCCCCTATAAAATGGGACGCTGCGGCGGATTTTTGTTTTTCATTCTCTACCTGCTGTTGTCGGTTTTTGTAGGATTTGTCATTATGGCAGGAGAGCTGGCCATGGGCCGGAAGACGGGAAGAGGGGCCGTAGGCGCATATCATGCGCTGTCTAAGCGATTTCGCTGGGTTGGATGGCTGGCAGTCTTCTCGCCCTTTGTCGTGATGGGGTTTTATGCCGTGCTGGGCGGCTACTGTATGGAGTACATGGTACTAAACCTGAGCCATTTGGTAATCCCCGGGATGCAAAGCCAGCGCGGCGCGGAGGCCTTTCAGATGATGCTGTCCCATCCCATGAGATCGCTGA
>ENA-UESI01000712-UESI01000712.1-human-gut-metagenome-genome-assembly--contig:-NODE-712-length-25659-cov-4.186498_pt1 | contig 25659 bp, 24 predicted proteins | sample MGYA00243005_ERZ508006 | MGnify/ENA primary metagenome ERZ508006 (study PRJEB26167, sample SAMN06115436) | human gut metagenome | host: Homo sapiens | place: China:Shandong | collected 2015-06-10... | reverse complement strand
GAGGTGGACGATGACGAAAACTGAACTTGACCAATTCATCAATGATTACGGATTTGGCAACGAAAGTGATGTTGAATGGAAGATCGATGATCTCCGCAAGCGGCTTCTTTTCACCCTTCTGATCCTCGTCCTGTTCCGTTTGGGCTCCACGCGGACGAGGTGACGGAGCTGAAGCGGGAGGGCTATATTCCCCAGCGGCTGTATAACCGGGACCAGCGTCTGCGCCGCTGCCTGGACGCGCTGCGGACCGGCTTCCGGGACGGTATTTCCTATGATGACCTCTATCAACGGCTGTTGTTCGGGGCCGGCGGCAGCGCCGCCGACGAGTATTTGCTGCTGGCAGACTTTCAGTCCTACTGCGACGCCGAGAGCCGGATGGTGGAGACCTATCTGGATCAGCGGCGCTGGAACCAGATGAGCCTGCACAACATTGCCCGCAGCGGAATTTTTGCCGCGGACCGGGCGGTGGCAGAGTACGCCGAGCATATCTGGCACGTACCCCACAGATAAAAGAGCACAGTCCCGCCATAGCGGCTCCGGCAAACGCCGGAGCCGCTGCCTTTATAGCAGAACACCAGGCTCCAGATGCGTAAAGTTTTCCATGCTTCCACAGGATTATGGCCTCACGAAATGGGCGGAGATTTGACAAACGCAGGGCGAAAGCGATCCCAGCGAGAGATCAGATCCTATAGATTCACACGGCAGGAGTCGGACACTTCATTTATCGGGCCATGTCATTTTTTGCCCTTTGAAATGAATGATGCCATCTCAAAAACCGCTTGTCGGTTTGACAAAAATGAGTATCGGAAATGGCCCGCAGACCAAACGTCTGCGGGCATGCATGGTATTTTGGGGGCGCTGAGGGATATGATCCTATTTTTTTGGACGGCGCCTGCTTTTCTTTTTATGCGGGTGTCAGATGGAGCCGGCTTTCCTATTCTTGTGGGACACCGGAACCTTCTGCGTCTTTTCGCGTTGTTTGACACGGGACAAGCTCTGCGCTAAAGCTACATAAATTGGCATTAAAATCATAAGAAGCACCAACGAATACGCCAAAGAAATCATAGCAATACTGATGTGAAACCCTGCCCATGAAACTCCCCCGTCGGAATCCATGCTTTTTAGCATTTTGATGATCTGCACAACAAAGCTCATGCCGCCCCCTGTGAGCGCCGCAAATGCAGCCACTTTTATAGATAATAGATACTCGCTTAACTGCTGTACGGTGTAATCCTGCTCCTGAAACATGAATACAAACGCATCCTTCAGCGGGCGCATGGTTTTTGTGCAGGCTAAAGCTAACAGACAAAACGCCAAGATAAAGACAAGCGAGCCAAGGTCAATGTAGTTAAGGATGTTACTAAGACGGATGGAAAAGGGAGAAGTCATACTGCCGTCCAATGTCATGACGGCTATCAAAAAGATAAAGGTACCCACCAAATAGAAAAGATAGGATAGGGCTCCGTCCTTGAGATGCTTCATACTAAAGCTCCTTTCATGCCAGGTACTTTTTATGTGATAGACGCAAAGATTTTCCTGAGAATTATAAATATGATATCATACTTTTACCAGTGCGTCCATGTTTGAGGCTTCAAAATAAGCTGCTTTCGTGAAATGAACGGAGTACGTGTAGATCGGTCCCCCATAGAAAAAGGAAAATGTTCTTTGCCGGTTGGACGCATGGACCAGCCATTCTCCCAGAGAAAAAAGTCTTTCCCTGCGCGGAAATTGTCATGATATCAGTCAACAACGCGAAACTGACCCATGGGCCGCTGCGGTTCTGTTACCTCTGCCGGAAATATCTGTATGAAGGAGGAGCAGGGGGAGTTTCTCCCACAGATAAAATCAAAGACTTTTTGAAACAAGAGGTTTCAAAAAGTCCCATGTTTTGTGGCGGTATGGTTTTTCAGACTGGTTTCAGCCGCTTCGGTTATTAGATCATGGAGAGCAAAAAAATAAAAAACAGAGAGGACCATGAGATATTTCTGCCCTCTCGGGGATATTCTCCATAGAAAGGCCTTTCAACCCTGACACAAAGCGAGGTGAGGCGTGTTGACAGACGCTGCATTTGAAACGGCGGTGGAACGGTACGCCGACACCGTGTTCCGGCTGGCATACAGCTACCTGAAAAACCGGGCAGATGCCGAGGATGTTATGCAGGAAACCCTGCTGAAGCTCTATGGCGCGGAGGAACATTTTGAGAGCCCGGAGCATGAACGGTACTGGGTGATCCGGGTGGCGGCAAACGAGTGCAAAAAGCTCTTGCGCTCTCCCTGGCGGCGGCGAACCGAGTCGATGGAAGCTGTGCCAGAGACGGCGGTATTCGATGCTCCCGTTCAGAGTGAGCTCTTTCAACAGGTGATGACATTGCCGCCGAAATACCGGGCCGCCATCTATCTCCACTATTATGAGGGCTATGCGGTCCGGGAGATCGCAGCCCTCATGCAGGCGAATCCATCCACCGTACAAACCTGGCTGATGCGGGCAAGGGGACAACTCAAAACAAATTTGAAGGAGGCAGAAGGCCTATGATTGACAAAAAGCTGTATTGCGAGACATTTTCCCGGCTGCACGCCTCCGAGGAAGCCAAGAAGGAGGTCTTTCAGATGACAAAGAAGAAGGGTGCACGGATTCCGAAGCTCCTGCGGGGAGCGGCCATCGCCGCCGCCATGACCATGGCGCTGGCGGTTACGGCCGGCGCGGTAAACATCGCCACAGACGGGGAGTTCTTCCGGCAGTTTACCATTGTCTGGACCGGGGAGGACAGCATGCGCGCGGTGGATGCGGAGGGCAATGAGGTGTATATTACCACTGCGTCGGAAGATGGCACCGTTACCAGGGAGGATGGCCGACTGATTCTCCATGCCAACGGCGAGAAAATTGACATCACCGATGCCATAGCCGCCGAGGGCAGCTACCACCATGAGTACGACATGACCGTGGTCCATGAGGATGGCAGCGAGGAACTCCGGACCGTCTCCATCGATGTGGCCGGAGATCTGGACCGGTGGACGGTGACACAGGATCAAGGTGACGGCACCACCATCACCACCCATAGCGATGGCAGCGAGACGACAGGGACCATGAACGTGGCCTCAGAGAGTGGAGAGGAGTTGACACGATATGAAAAGAAAAGTGCTGTGACGGAGAGCACAGACCACTGAATGCTGCCTGCAAAAAACACGGACTGGAGTCTCCAGTCCGTGTTTACCGTTCTTTACTGAGTCCCAGCAGATAATCGGTAGAGACGCCATAGTATTTGCTCAATGTGATCAGGTGGTGGATAGGCATCTCGTTGGCCCCACGCTCATAGCGGGCATACATGGTCTGGGAAGTCCCCAAAACCTCGGCAATTTGCGTTTGTGTCTTGTCGGCATCCTCTCGCAAATCGCGCAAAATCCGCACATAGGCCATCCCATTCATGCTGCGTCACCTCTGTTGTAGTTTTGGTGTATTCAATTTATCACAAAAAATGAGACGTATACAGAGAGAATAAATAATTTTACTTGAAAAAAGTTGCTTTTTTGTCACAAATATGGGGGAAATACCAAAATATGACACTTCCCGCCCAAAGGCAGTCCATATCCGGAAACAGCAAGGCGCGCGTTATGCTTTACAAGCGCCGTATTTCCCTGTATAATAGCCGCGAAGCAATGAAAATACAAGGAGGAGCTCACGGGAGATGCGACCATGTCATACTCCGGTGAGGGAATCCGTGTCACAAAAGAGAAGGAAATCAAGTATGGAATTTACACAAGGTGTGCGATTTGACAGCCTGGGGCTGTCCCCGGAGATCATGCGGGCGATTGGGCAGCGCCGGATTGAAGAATCCACCCCGGTTCAGGCGGGATGTATCCCGCCCATGATGGAGTGGCGGGATGTGATTGCCAAGGCACCCACCGGCACGGGGAAGACCTTTGCCTACGGCATTCCGATTGTGGAGCATGTAGAGCCGGAGAATGAGAGCGTTCAAGCGGTGATCCTGGCGCCCACCCGGGAGCTGGCGATTCAGATTACCGATGAGATGCGGGATCTGGCGACCTATAAGCCCGGCGTCCGTATGGTGTGCCTGTATGGCGGGGCGCCCATTGGCCGGCAGATTGACGCGCTGAAAAAGCATCCCCAGATTGTGGTGGCCACGCCTGGGCGCCTTTCAGACCACATGAAGCGCCGGACAGTTCGGGTGGAGAGCGCACAGACCGTGGTTCTGGATGAGGCGGACAGGATGTTGGATATGGGCTTTGTCCATGATGTGACCCGTCTGCTGGACCGGATGAACAAGCGGAAGAACCTAGGCCTCTTTTCCGCTACCATCTCCCGGGAGGTGATGGACATCGCCTGGGTCTATCAGCGGGATGCGGAGGAGGTCACTGTTCGGGAGGATGAGCAGAACAAGCCGGACATCAAGCAGTTCCGCATGGATGTCAGCTATGACGGCAAGGCTGACGCCATTGAGAAAATCCTTTTGGAGACCGGCTTTGACCGCTGTATGTGCTTTTGCAATACGAAAGGGGCCACAGAGCGAATCACCAAGTTTTTGCAGCTGCGTGGGATTGACGCCGAGTGCATTCACGGGGATATCCCGCAGAAAAAGCGGGAGCAGGTGATGAACCGTTTCCGGGAGGGCAGGCTTCGGGTCTTCGTTTCTACCGATGTGGCGGCCCGGGGGATTGATGTGGACGATGTGGATATCGTGTTCAACTGTGATATCCCGGATGAAAATCAGGACTATATTCACCGCATCGGCCGCACCGGGCGGGCCAGGCGGCAGGGCGTGGCGGTGAGTCTGATCGCGGATTATCCATCCAAAATGCGGATCGACGATATTGCCAAGCACACCCGCAATGAGATTGTGCCTGTGAAGTTTGATGACAACGGAAAGCTGACACCCGCCTGAAAGACACGGCCACCCCGAACCCAAAAAGCCTGGGAGCATTGCTCCCAGGCTTTTTCTTCTGTTTGCGCGGCTGGCAAAATGGCAAGGTGCCATCATTCCTGAGCGGAGAATTCCAGGGTGACGGCCTGCACCAGCTCTCTGCCGTCAAACCGGGACGGCTCAAAATAATCCTCCAGACAGTAGGCAGGCATCGCCGCATCGGATTCGTACACCATCAGGGCCACGGGAATCTCTGTCTCCATCGTGATTTCACGGGCGTCCGTTAAAAGATATACTGCTCTGGCCGCTGCGGACAGATCCACAGCATCCGTCTGGTAGGATGCCAGCCCGGCACAGCGAATGTGGAAATCAATACCCAGGTCTTTCCGCAGCCGCATAGCAAAATAGCCGTCCAGCCGGTCCACAGGCTCTCTCTCAGCACCGATGGAAGTGGCACCTCCGCCAGTTTCCTCCCAGGCACCGCCAGACAACATCTGATAGACATGAACGCGCAGGGTGATGGCCTCCTCCGGAGCATGAAAGGAGAGCAGCTGAGAACTCTCCAGCATTCCAAAGGTCTCCAGAACAAATTGCTCCTTTTCCGATAGATCATAGGGGACAAGCTCGGCGCTGTCTGGGGCGGCACTGCAGGCCGTCAGCAGCATAGAAAGCAGAAACACACAGATTTGTTTCATGGGTTCTCCTTCCATTCTGATTCGGATCAATGAGTTTACTCCGATGATAACAGAAAAGCATCCCCCACACAAGTAGAAAAGGCAAACTGGCCCATGACGGAAACATATTTTACATGGGAGCAGAGGGGATTATGGCAGGCCGGGAGTGGGAATCCTGAGGAATATTGTTTGTGAACGGATTTTTAAATTTTGTCACTTTTTGTTACTTTTTTCTTGCCCCGCCTTTACAAGTGCATAAAAATTCTCTATAATACTACCTGCTGAAAAATACCACCTGTCAGCAGTGCGGCCTAGAGGAGATCATCCATGGGGACCCAATACGTGCCGCAGCACAGAAAAGGAATATCATGAGAGGTGCCGTTTGGTGCCTTTGTTTATCAGGAAGAGCAGAAAAAGGCGCTCGTTGTCCGCGGCGTTCGGAGTGGCATCCGGGGTACGGGTTGCTCTGGTGGCCCTGATTGCATGGATGGCTTTCTGTGAGCCATGTTTCGAGATCGGTTCTTCCCTGCTGGTTTTCAGCAGGTGCCTGTTTTTTGCTTGGAAAGGAGCTTCCCCTTATGCGAAAACAAAAACGTCTGACAGTCACAGCCCTTCTGGCAGCGCTGTGCGTCTTACTGGCGGCGGGCTGCGGCCAACAGGAGAGCGGCATGAAACTCTCTGTGTGCGTGGGCGGCAGCTACTCCACACTGGACCCCATATACGCCGAGGACATTCCCAGTCAGACCGTACTGGTTCATCTCTATGAGAACCTGATGCGGGTGGTGGCTGATCAGGCCGGGAACAGCAATGTAGTCAATGGCATGGCCAAGAGCGTGGAGACGGAGAAAAACGCAGACGGTACGGTTACCTGCCGCTTTCAGCTCCGCAGCGCCAAGTGGTCTGACGGGGAAAAGGTGACGGCTGAAGACTTTGTCTACGCCTGGCAGAGGCTTGCAGACCCGGACAGCCACTCACCCTATGCGGCGCTTTTAAGTGTGGTATGCGGATATCAGGAGGCGCGGCTTGCTAAGGATATGAGCCTGCTGCAGGTCAGTGCGCCCAGCGACACCATGTTTGAGGTGACTCTCACTGGTAATTACGACTGGTTTCTGAGGGAGGTTTGCACCTCTCCAGCCACGCTGCCGCTGCGCCAGGATGTGGTGCAGCGGCTCAAAGAGGCTGGCTCCGCTGATGGGGAGGCGGCCTCCTGGTGGCAGGACCCCACCGCACTGGTGACGAATGGTCCTTATGTGGCGGAGGAGCTGGCGGAGGGCAGTTATCTGCGGCTTGCTGCCAGCGAGTCTTATGGGACCAGTCAGAGCAGCCCCGCGGATCTGGTCTTTCAATTTGCCTCCACGGCGGAGGAGGGCCAGGCACTGTATGATGAGAAGTTGGTGGATGCGGTGTGGCCGCTGTCAGAGGAGCGGCTTATGGAGCTCTCAGCAGATGAGGAGTGGAGTCCGATCCCTCAGCTTGGGACCTATGCGGTGGTATACAACGGTGCCGTCGATCCTTTTGCAGATAGGGCCATCCGGCAGGCGTTTTCCCTTGCGGTGGATCGCAACGCCCTGGCAGAGCTGGCAGGCGTGACAGCGCAGGCCGCGGAGGGGTTGATTCCTCCCGGTGTGCCGGGAAACGGTGGGGAGGATTTCCGCACCTCTGGCGGTGCGCTGTTGGATAACGAAAACTATGCCGAGCGCTGCCAGGAGGCCAGAAGAGTTCTCAGTGAGGCAGGGTATAGCGGCGCTGGCTTGGGTGAACTGGAGTATTTGTATGTGGAGGACGGCAATACCGGCGCGGTGGCCCAGGCGCTGTGCCGCCAGTGGAAGGAGGTCCTGGATGTACAGGTGGTGCCCAGGGCTGTGACGAATCAGGAGTTGTGGACAGCACTGCGTAGCGGGGAGTATGCCCTGGCAGGCGTCAGCCTAGAGGGGGCTGGAAATGACGCGGAATGTTTTTTGATGGACTGGATATCCGATAGCTATGACAATGTGGCTGGCTATGAGAGCAGTGCCTATGATACCTTAATGTCTATCATTGCCAGGGCGTCCGATGGCACAGCCCGTATGGGCTGCCTCCATGATGCGGAGGCTTTGCTGTTGGAGGATTATGTGCTGACGCCTCTATACACCAATGGAACTGCATGGGAGCTGCGGGAAAATCTCACCGGAGCCTGTCGGGATGCCAGAGGGTGGTTCAGCTTTTCCGGTGTTACCCGCAAGACGGCATAGCTGCACGGTAAGGAAAAAACAACACGCACAGCGAATGCTGTGCGTGTTTTGCTTTTGACAGGATGGCAAGAGGCACCGCCCACCCCGGGCGATATAAAAAAGTCCCGGAACCTGTCTGGCTCCGGGACTTTGCAAACAGAATCAGCGCTTGCTGAACTTCAAGGGTTTAGTGCTGGCCCTGCCAAACATCCGGCTATTTCTTCGTTTTCCACCTGTTTTTGGCTTAATACTGCGATTTTTCTGCACACCAGATTCTAATTTTCACACTCGTGTACAGTGCACGAAACATAGGTTTTGCTCCTTATATGTGTCTTGCGTATCGCTGCCCAGGGTGACGCAGGACAACAATAGGAAAAGAAATTTGGTTGTTGTTCGTGGATTCACCTCAAAATCAAATTCACACATGGGGGACAGCATCATGGAAAAATATATCTTCGATCAAGGCAATGGCCTTTTGTATGGACTTAAGGGCGACTACTCATACCCTGCTTAGTACCGGATGAAACAGATACAGTCCCTATTGGTGTGTGGGGCAGAAAGCATCAGCAATACCTGAAAAAACATCGTCCTATGCTTTATTTTGGTCTCACTCTCAACGAAAGATTGCACAACTACCTGGCTGACATTGACACCCGGGCACGAAACAAACTCCACTTGCTCGTAACACAGCTGGCAGAGAAAGAGGGTATCAATGAACAGCTGAAAGCGCAGGATCAGATGGCATGGGTCGGAGCCATGAATAACATCCGAAATCGGGCGGAAGAAATCTTCCTCCAAGAGCTGATCTATGGGGAGGATGCCGTATAAGCCTTCTGGAAAAATTTTGACATGGCAATATTGAGCCAATCGAATATGACGCAAATGCCTGTAAGGAATACAAGGAAGTGCTTCGCCTGATTACCCGAAAAGAAGAAAAGCTTCAGGCTACCATAACGGAGAAACAAAAAGAACTGTTCTCTCGATATACGGACGCTGTTCGTGAGTATCAGACTATGGCAGAGTACCTCCTGTTCCAGAATCGTTTTGCTAGGCACCAGGATTATGCTCGAAGTCATGGAAGAATAAACGACGACCAGCCGAGCAGTAGGACTCTGCTCGGCTGACATTTTTTACAGGACGATTCTATCTGATAGCGCTTGGATTATATCTCGTGCCTGAATACGGTTATTGACGATTGTGTGTACTTTTTCAGAGATCGCTTTTTTCAGTTCTTCTGAGTTAGGAATAGGAATAATAACCTCTTTCAATCTTTGGCCGAGAGTATCAATAACATCTCTAGTAAATTGTTTGGTCCGAATTTGACGTTTGACAATATAGGAGTTCAACAATCCCAATAAAAGGTACTCATCCACAATTTCCTTTTTGAGCGCCCTGATTTTAATCAATCCACCACAATACAACATTTTTGTATCTAATGCTGTAATCATGCAAGATGTTCCTACAAGATATGTGCCGTCCCGTACTAAAAGAATGTCTCCCGCTTGCACATCTTCTTTTTCAGCATATTGCTGATAAATTTCTTCAGATATGCCTTGCTTTGCATCTGCTTTAATTTCCCAGTTAGAAAAATCGGATGTTCTTACAAATGGAATTTCACCCGTTCCATAAGCCATTTTCCCGATTTCATCACCGGTAGATAGTTGAACTGCTCCCATATCGATTAGTTGTTGAACAGAATACAACGAACAGTTTTCAGCAAGACCATCAAGGGTAGATTTAATAGAAGGATCATAATATTTTGGAAGAAAGATCCCTCCAATAATATCTGAACGCTTCATTTTATATGCCGAAAACTCTCCAAATTCAAGAGTTGTAGTATCTTGTACAATCTCTGTAAGCAGATCCTCCAATGGGACATTAAAAAATTCGTCGAAAGGAGTAACAGCATTAGCCTCTAAAACTTTTTCAATTAACAGTGGCATTTGCTTTACTGCTGCCTTATACTTCATCCTCGTTTCTAATGCACTGCGCATACTTGCTATTAACTCAGCTTTAAGTGCCTGATCTTTAGGGATCGGTAAAATCAACTCTCTATACCTATTTCCCAAAGTATCTATTATGTCCGCAGTAAACTGCATATTTTTGATTTGTCTCTGTACAAGTGAGCAATTAAAAGACAAAAACAGCAAATATGGATCAATGACTGTGGAATCTGCCACCCTAAATTTTAGTATATGAGACTGAAAAACCATCGGAATATCCAACGGTGTGATAATACAATTTGTTCCAATCAAATATGTACCATCTCTTACCATGAGGATATCCCCAGCTTTAACATCTTCCTTTTCCGCATAAAGCTGATAAATGTCTTCCGATACTCCCTGTTTCGGAATAGTTTTTATTTCCCAGTTAGTTATATCTGAAGTGCGTACAAATGGAATATTGCCCGTCCCATAAGCCATTTTTCCAATTTCATGGCCCGTTTGTACTGCTATAACGCCAGAATCAATCAAATCACCAAGATTGTGAAGATCATGGGTTTCAATTAAAGCAGTAATCTGAGCATACAAATCAGGATCATAATATTTGGGAATAAATATCCTATTTTTAATATGTTTTCTGTTGATTTTGTATGCGAGCATCGTATCACCTCATTTCTGCATACTTATCTGCAACCAGAGGTATTTCATCTAAAACAACTTTCTCTCCATCTTCAGTATACGTGTATGTTATATTTCCCCTGCTGTCGTGTCCACACCATTTAACATCGCTCATAAACACATCATAATCTGAACAGGTTTCAAATGTTTCTCCTTTATTGTATTTCTGGCAAATAAGCACACAGCATTTTGCGTGGGTATGCGGCTGAAACAAATCTTCTGGTAATGTAACTACCGCAAGAATTTTTGCCTTACTCTGAATATAATTTACAATATACTGATATTTGGGCATACCAAAAATGCTTTCGAGTAGAACAATACCCATTCGTCCACCATCTCGAAGCATCTGAAAACAGCGTTCAATAAACAAAAGTTGAGGAGGTTGCTTATCAACTAAATCCCCTTTGACAAAAGTTCCATCTGTCTCCTGCTTCCATTTGTGCCCTAAATCGTAGAGACTCAAAATTTCTGTCGTATCAATAGACAGTTTTTTACCAAAGGGTGGATTGGTAACAATTACATTAAATGTCCCTGGCTGAATATCTTCGGTGGTTTTGGGGCTCCAATTATCAAAACTATCCAAACTATTTTCGCAGTGGACGCCACCTCTACCATCACCAAGAATTGCAAGATACGCTTTTGCCACCTTACTCAAGAAATTATCTTTGTCTATCCCTCGGAAGTTTTTTATAGCAACCTTTTGCTTCTCGGCTTCTATTTCAGCCTCAGGCCAACCTAATTCTGTGGCTTTCTTTTCAAGCTTGCTCCAGACGTATCGCAAGGATTCAACCAAAAATCCTCCGCTTCCACATGCCGGGTCTAAAATCTTTTCATCGGTATCTGGATCAATCATCTTTATAACCATGTTTACAACATTTCTTGGCGTAAAAAACTGACCCTGAGCACCCTTAAGAGATGGGCCAATGAAAATTTCAAATGCTTCGCCAACAGCATCTCTAGAACTATCCTTCAAACTATATAACTGGAGCTCACCTACAATGTATTTAATGCACTTCGCATCCAAACTGATAGAATCTGCGACATCAATTACATCGTTATACTGATGCTTTACCTTTTCGAAAAGTTCTAAAATTCTACCTCGAACGTCTTCGTCTTTTTCGTTAATTCCTGCACGAAATTTGACAGTATCATCTGGTCTAGTAAATCTTTCGTCGTAAATTTTGCAAAAAATCAGATTTATTATCTGCGACGCAAAAACTTCATCTCTGGTAATTCCAACAGCGTTTGCAGCTAAATAGTTTCTAATAGTTCTAAATGTAGGCTTCAAATTTTCGGCGGGTCGGAGATCTTTTCTTTTGAATTTTCCGATATCTTCTACTCTTTCGCCATAGCGAGGAATGTTCGGAATTTCCTCAAAGAGGATTTTACCATCTTTCTCGATCTTTTGAAGATACAATCTCTCTTCACCGTTGAACCAAACGCCGAGATATGCTTTTGAAAAACGAAGATAATCCTCTAACTGACTTCTGCCATCTTTTCGATTTTTCTTCTTACACTCAACAATAATGTAAACATCTTCTTCGTTATGTGTTTCGCTTGAAAACACTGCGATGTCCACAGGATATTCTTTCTTTTTATCCGACGGTCTTACTTTTACTCGATACTGCGGGCGGGTATGTACATGAGATTTCGGATACCCATAGTCATCTACTAAAATCTTAGAAAAGGGCTGCACCGCTTCTACTTCTTCTGGAGTTTCTTTTACCTGCAATCCAGATATATAATCAATGATATAGCCTTCTTTAATTTCATCCATTTTTCTGTCCTCCTGTTGATGATTGATCCATTCTATTACGAATGCTTTCTATTGCTTTTGGATTATCAATCACCCATTTAGCAATATCTGCAGGCATATCCTTTCGGCCTTTTGCTGCAAGATCAAAAAAAAGTTTTCGTGCGGTACTATCAGCCTTTAAAATTTCCATAGCTTTAAATTGTAATTCTGGTGGTGGAGGATTTACCCTTCCTGACAGAATATCATAGAAGTATGGCTTTGTGATTCCAAGCGCTGTATAAAATTCATGTTGAGACATACCAGCATCTTTGATCAGTATTTTAAGATAGTCTCCAAAGCTGATATTTTCAGACATAGATCCTCACCTCCTCTGAAAGTATGTATGTTTACATACTAACATATGAGCTCTAAAAAGACAACAATTTGCACGGTAAAAAAACAAAGTCTCCTCGTGGAGACTTTGTTTTCTGCCTTTATCGCTTAATTTTACCTTCCATCTATCCTCAATTTTATTTTTCCGCGTTGACGTGAGAAATACAACCATAAATTATGGAGAGAAATCGTATCTTTATAGCTACGGAACTTACTGCGAAGATCACCATTTTCCTGGTCCGGTTCTGCGATACGAAGCTGACCACGAACAGACTTGTACTCTATCAGCTCTGAGGTCAGTGCGGCTACCTTCACTTTCAACTCGCTTATCATTTTCATGCATCTAGAGCTATCGGGTATGCGGAACACCTTACAACAAAGCATTTCAAGATATTCGACTGATGGATCTGCAATTTTCGGTGGACGCCTGTGGGAAGAATTATCCCACCCTGAAAAAACTCAAGGGCCTATTCAACCAGCTGTACGCCTACGCCATAAAAAACGATATCTGCAACAAGGATTACTCCGAGTTTGTGGATTTGAACCGGTACAAGGATAAGCATCCCAACAAGTGTGACCGGAACAAGTTTACTAAGGATCAGATCGCCCGCCTGTGGAAGCTTGCAGAGGACCCGTACTATCCAGATCGTGTTGATGCTGACCGTGCGTCCGTAAGAACACCTTATTTCTTGTGATGCGAAAGGTGTCCACGGACTGTTAGAAATTCTGCTGTTGACAAAGCAGCAACTGAAAGTATCATTGATTTTCACAAGAGAAAAGGGACCACAAGCATTTTGTGGCCCAAACAGTTCAATAGCAAACTAAAATTTGATTGAGTGTTACGCTATATCGTCAGTGACATGAAACGTAACTTTATGCGCTGCTGCGTCAATTTCGCAAATCATAGCATAATATGTTCTTTCTATACAAATATTCCCATTAGAAGTAAGACTGACGAGAACTAGAGCGGTTCGCTCATCATCAATAACAACAGCAGTAGTGGCATCCTGGACGATTCTATATTCTCTCGTAAATTCTAATGTCCACGGACCAAAGCTGCAAGAAAACATAGGCACTACCTCCAAAATTTTGGTTTATCTTATGCTTGTATACGCAATCTAATTATAACAAAACACGAGTGACAATCAAGTTGTCATCACCCGATTTATCCGCAAGGGAACCTGCGCGGAGAGTGTAGCATATCGGGGAAGCGATAAGTCGGCAGAGCTATCCACGCCGCGACTGAATTGCAAGATGAAATGTCAGTTATGAGGATAAAAGCTGGATTGCTTAGAAGACAGCCCGAAGGGTCATACTCAAGTTCCTGCCACACGATAGCTGAAGTGGCAGGCGATATAAGGAGTTTCACAGAGGCTAGGTGAAATTGCCCATAATGCTTTTGTACCGACCAACTGCAAAAGCGGTAAAAGGCAAACGTCATATCCGACAAACTGACAAGCTATTTCTAACAGTCTAAACGGAGATTGCCTAAACCGGAACGTCCCAAAGGGCTATGCGTAATGCCGCAAGGTGATAAATTCCAAGGATTAACACCCCGAGAAAGATGACGCTGAAAATCCGGCATGGTAACGGAGACCCCATAGTAGTCCGAGGGCGGGAAACCCATCTACATGGCGAAGGGGGCCAGTTTGTCTATCATCTATCAGTATAGAGAAAGAAACGGTGTGTGAGACACCATGAGAAATCCAATCGACGTATTGAACAGTCTGAAACCCAAAGCCAAAGACCCAACCTATCATTACGAACGACTGTACCGCAACTTTTATAACATAGAGTTCTATTTGCAGGCGTACTACAACATCTATGCCAAACCTGGAAACATGACCCCCGGAACGGATAGGCAGACTATAGATGGAATGGGTATGGAGCATATCAGAAAACTAACCACAAGTCTAAAAGACCACAGTTACCAGCCCAGTCCCGCACGACGCACCTACATCAAGAAAAAGAATGGAAAATTGCGCCCGCTGGGCATCCCGTCTTTTGATGATAAGCTGGTACAGGAAATCGTGCGGATGCTGCTGGAGGCTATCTATGAGCCAACCTTTTCTAACTATTCCCACGGATTTCGGCCTAACCGTAGCTGCCACACGGCACTTTTGCAGTTGCAGTGGAATTTCAGCGGGGGCAGATGGTTTATAGAGGGCGATATTAAATCGTTCTTCGATAACATAAACCGTATATGGTTCGAACAGAAACAGTAAGGCTTCATTTTCTCCGTTTCGCGGTTTGTGCTATGCTCATATAAATCCCCTTTGACTTTTCGGCATAATTTCATCAGAGCTTGAAAAACTCTGTACCTACACCGGACGTTTGCTTTATGAAATGACCACGCTCAAATTTTGCGTCTTCATCATTCTGAATTGCGGCATACTCTGGGTAAAATTCACAAATCGCGTTTAGTAGCGCATTTATTCAACTACACAGCTTCCCTTTATTTCTGGGTAAAAAGGGAAAGCGCCAAAGTATTCCGGGTGTTCTTCTGCCCCATAAAGTGCAGCAGTGTATAAAGAGTCCTTATTTTCAATTTCTGGAAGACGGCATTTTATCTGATACCGGCGCATTTCATAATTTATCACATATCGTCCACTTTTTGGCCGGAGAATGCCATAAACACGCAGACCAGAATGGCTGGGAAATTCCTGTCCATAAGTCCGGGCTTTCTCAGACTGGAGACCAAAGAGAAGGATTGGGCAGAGGAACTTCTGCCGGAGAGTACGCCGGATATCTAACAGAACGCTGACGGCAACATGCTGTGGCCAAGCGGGCTCACATCAGCTGGTAGAGGAAATGCAGCCTAACAAACAGTTGGGCCTGAGCGTCAAAGTCCAGGTTGTGGCGGGTTCCCCACAGGCTTTGAATTTTTGAGATTCGATAGCGGATGGTGTTGCTGTGCTGATACATGTGCTTGGAGGTCAGTACAATGCTTCCACCGTATTTCACATAGGTAATCAGGGTATTCAAAAGCAAATCGGGGGCATCCCCGCTAGACACGAGGCGCTCCGACAGATCCGTATAGTAGCGATGGCTCCATGTGGATCCGGCGGCGTAACATAAGAGCCGGTCCACCCCAGTCTCCCGAAATTCTAGGCAGGCCTCCTGATTGATCCTACAGGAAATGTTTGCATAAATTGCCTCCTGAATAGCCTGTGAAATGGTCTCCAGTCCCCCGTTCTGCAGACTGATTCCCATCTGGTATGAGACAGCGGACTGAAAGCACAGCGCGAGAAAACGCCGTGCCTGTGTTTTGGTGAACGCCACCGGCCCTCTTGCGGTGCAGATGCAGAGCATTCCGTTCTTGTATGGAACCAGGGTGTATTGATAGTCCTCCAGATGGATACGGTGGCTGGACCTTCCGTCAGTGGGTTTGAGCGGCTCCTCGCTTGACTGCTCCTGCTGATTTCCCGGGTCCTCCGAGACGAACGCGGAGAAGATCAGATACGGCTCAAATGCCGGGTTCAACTGGAGCGCCAGCTCCCTGAGCGCGTCAGGAGTGCCGGAGGAGTTTGCCAGCAGTTTGTCAATCATCTTCCTCTGGTATTGGGGGTCGTTTTCAAGAATCGCGGTTTTCAGGTCGAACAAGACGTCATCCACATAGAGGCTGTCAAAAAACAAGATGGGAATGTTACTCTTGTTCGACAGCGTGCAAATGGAGTCGGGGAGTTGTCGGAAGTAAACATTTTTAATAGCAATTGCCGCGATTTTGCACTGGAATAAACTGGCTAGGGCTTCCTCCGCGGCGGATGGATCGTCTTTCGCGGCAGACAACGTGGTGATGACAAATTCGCCCTTTGGGAAGCTCTGCATGATGGCAGGCCCGGTCTCCCACTCGAAGAAGCCCGCGCTCTGCACATGATTACAGAGCCCACGTTCGCCGGAGACGAGAGCGAAATTTTTAAACAGAGGGCGCGAGAGAATGTCATTTACTGTGATCATCGTGTTGTATCCTTTCAATCCGGGCTGGAGGGGACAATTTTTTCATCCCCTATTATTCATGAAAATTAGTCTCTATGCAATAGAAAATCTGAGCCGAAGTGGAAAATTTTGACCAGAATGACCATTGTACAATTTACAAATATTTCTGTCGAATTTTGAAATTCATCCAATTGAATAAAATTTAATAATATGTAATCATAAAATTATCAGAAATAAACAGAAGACTTGCACGAAAATAAAGAGAAGAATGATACTAAGGAGGCGTGTCAACATGAAACCCTTTGAATTTCAAGTCGACTATGTGAGGGAGCAGTTTCCGGCCCTGCGCAAAAGCGTCAACGGCCTGCCCGCGGCGTTCCTAGACGGCCCCGGGGGAACTCAGGTGCCTCTGCGCGTGGTTGAGAAGATCAACGACTACCTGCTCTGCAGAAATGCCAATGCACACGGCGTCTTTAAAACCTCTGTGGAGAGCGACGCGCTGGTAGTGCGGGCCCGGGAGACCTTTGCGGATTTCTTCAACTGTGATCCGGAGGAGGTCGCCTTCGGCGAGAACTCCTCCACCAACAATTTCAAGCTGGCGCTGGGCATGGCCCGCCAGCTTAAGCCCGGCGATGAGATCCTGATTACAGACATTGACCATGAGGGAAATCGCTCACCCTGGAGGACCCTGGAGGATTTCGGCGTGGTGGTCAAGAGCGTCAAAATCCACCCGGAGGCCATCACGCTGGATTTTGAGGACTTCCGCTCCAAGCTGACGGATAAGACCAAGGTGCTGGCTATCAACTGGGCGGCCAACTCCTGCGGAACGATTACCGATGTCAAGAAATTCATTGATGAGGCACATCGTGTGGGCGCGATTACGGTGGTTGACGCGGTGCAGTACGCACCCCATAAGGTGATTGACGTGAAGGCGGTCGGCATGGATATTCTACTCTGCTCCGCCTACAAGTTCTTCGGTCCACATTTGGGTATCATCTATTGCAAAAAGGATGTGGGCGAACAGATCAAGACGGCGCGCGTCATGGCATATGACAACGTTGAGATGCCCTATCGCCTGGAGACGGGTACCATCGCCATGGAGGCAGTGGTAGGTGCCGCGGAAGCCGTGGAGTTCATCGCGGACATTGGCCGCCAGCACAGCCAGTATTTTGAGGAGGAGACCGCCGCTCTGAGCGGACGCCGTAAGAGGATTGTCTCCGGTTTGCTGGCCATTGACAAGTACGAGGAGGCGCTGGCAGACCAGCTCAGGGCCGGTATCAGCCAGTTGCCGGGCGCCAAGGTGTACGGACCTCCGGTCGGGCATCCCAGAACTGCCACGGTGTCCTTCACCATCAGCGGCATCCACTCCAATAAGATCGCAAGATTCCTGGCCGAGCGGGGCATCTTTGTGTGGGACGGCGATTTCTACGCCATTGAGACGATTCTCCACACGCTAAAAATGGATGCTTGCGGCGGCTTCGTGCGGATTGGCTTGGAGCCCTACTCCACGCAGGCAGACGTGGATCGGGTGCTGACAGCGCTGCGCGAGCTGTGCGCAAACTGAGGGACAACTCTTTTCCTGGACGCATCTGGCCGCGGAATCAAAGCGCGGGAGGCTCCCCCCTGGCGAACACGGTTGTTCATACATTTGCCCATGAGTGTAGATGGGCAGAGTAAATACAAAGAGAAAGTAGAAGGGAGAAAGACCATGAACAAAGAGACCAAGAAACAACGACGGCAAAAGCGCAAACCAACTCTAACGGAGAGCATCGTTCTGGTGCTTCTGATCGTGGCGGTCGCCGCCTCGTTCACGCTACTGGGACTCAAAAGTGTTCTCATGATGGTTACCATTACGATCTTGGCCGTAATCATGGGTTTGATCTGTGGGTATTCCTGGAAGGAGATGTCCGCGGCCGGTGAGGAGAAGGTCCGCAAATCCGCCTCCGTCATGATGCTGCTCCTGGTAATCGGCATGATGTTGGCCGCATTCATGTACAGCGGCACGCTTCCCATGGTGCTCTATTACGGCATCAAACTGGTGAATCCGAGCTGGCTTGCCCTCTCAGGCTTTCTGCTGTGCTCAGTGTTCTCCCTTGCTACAGGCACCTCCAACGGCTCTGCCAGTACGGCCGGCTTTGCGATCATGAGTATCGCGGCAGCCATGGGCGATGCGGTGAACTTTGGCCTTGTGGCCGGTGCCTGCTACGCCGGCTCCATGCTGGGCGACAAGATGTCCCCTCTATCCGACACCACGATTCTCGCATCTATGATTACAGAAAATGACATCTTCGACCATATCCGCCACATGTCCAAAACTGTCGGCCCTGCCGCGCTGATTACCATCATCATCTACGTGATCTACGGCGCGATGAACCACGGGGCCACCACATCCGTGGACGGAACCGCCGCGCTGCTGTCTGCGCTGGAGACACTTTACAGTTTCAACATTATTTTGCTGCTGCCCTTTGTTGTGATTATCTACGGCGCCATCACCAAAAAGGATACCAACATTGTCATCCTGCTGGCGGCGCTCTTGGCCGTTTTGCTGGGGTTCTTTTATCAGGGCTTGCCACTTGCAAATGGGATTAATGCCATGCACTCCGGCTTCAATGCTCAGATCATTCTGGACATGCACCCTGAGATCGACGCAGAGGCGATCTCCGCCTCCGGCGTACTTACATTGCTCAACCGCGGCGGTATTAGCGCCATGGTGGATGCCTTCATCATCACTTTTATCTGCATGTACTTTGCTGGCATTCTGGAATACATCGGTCTGATGGACGTCCTGGTCCACAGGGTGTTTGGTTTCGTCAAGGGTACAGGCTCCCTGATCGTGGTCAGCGGCATCATCTGCATCCTGCTGGCGGGCACCGCCGGCTCCACTGCCGTCATTCTGATCGGCGGACCGATGCTGCTGCAAAAGTACAAGGAGATGGGCCTGCATACGCTGAACCTGTCCAGAACGCTAGAGGACTTCGGCACCGGCTCCACCGGCTTTTATCCCTGGACCTCATCTGGAATTCTATACGCCTCCGTTCTGGGGGCTAGCAACCTGACGTTCCTGCGGTATTCCTTCTTTAGCTGGTTGGTCTGGGCCTTCGCGATCTTCTACGGCTTTACCGGACTTTGCATCAAGAAGGCCGCCCCTGAGACGCAGATTACAGAGGTGAAAGCCTGAGCAATATCCGCGCACTCCGGAGCGAAGGGGTGGGAGCGCATAGCCCGCTCTCCCCCCGCTCACGGGGAAGGACTCTGTCAGACCACGTAGGCATGGTTTGACCACGTATGGAGGTACAAGGAAATGATCGCGTTAAATCAAAAGGATCTGCACGTTCACTCCCCGTTTTGCCCGCACCGGGCCTCCGATGCCCCGCTGGAGGAGTACCTGACCGCAGCGGAGAAACAGGGCATTGTGGAGCTGGGCTTTGCCGAGCACGGCCCATTTCCGGCGCCGCTATCCCTGACGCAGTATACCAAGCATCCGACGCTTACGGATGAGGAGGTTGAGCTGTATTTTCGTGAGATGTACGCGCTCCGGGAGACCTATACCGGGCCGGTGAAAATCACCATCGGTCTGGAGGTTGATTTCCTAGAAGGGTTTGAGGAGGAGACGGCACGGTCCCTCGATCTCTACGGCCCCAGGATGGAGGACGGCCTTCTCTCCGTGCACAATCTGCTGGTGGATGGCAGATACCTGAATCTTGGCTATCAGCATAATATCATCGCGGCGGTGGGGAAGATGGGCGCCCGGAAGCTCAGCGAACTGTACTACAGAACTATGCTCAAGCTGGTGATCACAGATCTGGGGCCCTATAAGCCCAAGCGGGTCGGCCATCCCACGATGCTCGCTCTGTGCGGAAAACACTTCCCGGAGTTCAATGAGGAGCGAGCTCTGATGGAGGAGTTTGTCGCTGCGGCCAAGGAATACGGCTTTGCGCTGGAGCTGAACACCGCGGGGCTGGAGTCCCCAGAGGACTGCGAGGAGATTTATGGGCAGGCGCTGCTGCCGTACATGAAAAAGTATGACGTTCCCGTATCTTTGGGGGCCGACGCCCACAGGCCGGAGCGAATCGGCAGTGACTTTGACCACCCCGTGATTCTGGAGGCCATGAAATATCTGCGTCCCGTCTGGGGAGACGGGACGCTGAGAGCCGCCCGCGCAACAGGCACAGCGAGGTACGAGGAAGCAGCAAATGACTGCATTGGATAAAAAGGATCTGCATGTACACACGCCCTTTTGCCCGCATCGCCACACGGATGCGCCGCTGGAGGCCTATCTGGCCGCGGCGGAGAGGGCCGGAATGGCGGAGGTAGCGTTTACGGAGCACGCGCCGCTGCCGATTCCGCTGGAGCGGACACAGTACGAGGAGAATCCCAACCTGTCCGCGGACGGGGTGGATGCCTACTTTGCCGGTATGCAGGCCTTTCGAGAGCATTACACCGGCCCGGTGAGAATGCGCATCGGCCTGGAGGTGGAATATTTTGAGGGCTGTGAGGAGAAGACGGGCCATATTCTGGAGGCATACGGCCCCAGAATGGAGGACGGGCTTATCTCCGTGCACAACCTGCTGGTAGATGGCTGTTACCTGAATCTGGACTACCGGCACAACATCATCGCCGCCGTGAAGGCAGTGGGGGCCAGAAAGCTGGGCGAAATCTATTACCGGACCCTCATCAGGTCAGTGACGGCGGACCTGGGGCCCTGGCGGCCAAGACGCGTCGGGCATCCGACGCTGTTAGGGCGCTGTGGCAGGCTGTTCCCGGAGTTCTATGACAACCTTCCGGTGATGGAGGAGTTTATCCTAGTGGTGAAAGAGCAGGAATGTGCGCTGGAGCTGAATACCTCTGGGGTGCTGTACCCGGACGACTGCGGCCAAATTTATGGCGAGGCACTGCTGCCGCTCATTCAAAAGCACCGGGTGCCGGTCTCCTTGGGCTCTGATGCCCATGAGCCGGAGCGAATCGGCGGCGGGTTTGACTTGCCGGTGATTCAGGAAAATCTGAAAACGCTGCTTCCCGTGTGGGAGGCGTGAGTACGCCCGACGGACTGCCGGCGGACAAGCGGAAAAAAGGCGAAGCAATATGATGGAGTGGCTGGACAATCTACGGGAGTTTCATGCGCTGAGCGTCTTTTTGAGGATGACGTTGGCGGTTTTCTTGGGCGGCTTCATCGGCCTGGAGCGCAGTCAGAAGCACCGGCCGGCGGGGTTCCGCACCTATATGCTGATCTCCCTGGGGGCTGCGCTGACCATGATACTTAGCCAGTATGAAACCGAGATGATGAATACCTGCTGGCGGGAGACTGCATTACGCGTCGGAATTCGGACAGATGTATCTCGCTTTGGCGCACAGGTCATCAACGGCGTTGGCTTTCTGGGTGCGGGCACAATCCTCGTCACGCACAATCGGAGCGTGAAAGGTCTCACCACCGCCGCGGGACTGTGGGCCTCTGCCTGCATGGGTCTTGCCATCGGGACGGGGTTCTATGAGTGCGTGCTCCCGGTATTTTTTCTGATTCTGTTTTGTATATGCATCCTTCCGCGGCTGGAGAAGCACATGAAAGCCTACATGAAAAATATAAACATCTACGTGGAGCTGACATCACTGGACCAGATTCGTTCTGTCATTACCTGCCTGAAGGCACGGCAGATCCGTATCTATGAGGTGGATATCGAGCGCGGGCGCGAGGAAAAGAATCCAAGTGCTGTTTTTTATGTTCGCCTCCCAAAATCGCAGCCGCATATTGAGGTGATTTCCATCTTGATGAAGCTGGACGGTGTGCTGACCGTACAAGAAATTTAAGGGGGGGGCTATGCTGCATGTTTTTGATGCCTTTCGCGATATATCGACGCTCTCTGTCGGCATCCGCCTGCTGATGGCCGTGCTCTGCGGAGGAGTGATTGGACTGGAGCGAGAGTACAAACGCCGCCCGGCGGGCTTCCGCACCCATATTCTGATCTGTCTGGGGGCGTCTGTTACCACGCTGACGAGTCACTATCTGCTGCTCTATATGGAGTGTTATACGGATGTCGGCAGGCTGGGCGCCCAAGTCATCGCGGGGATCGGCTTCATTGGCGCCGGGTGTATTCTTGTGACACGAAACCGGCGGGTGCGGGGGTTGACCACGGCGGCCGGCCTTTGGAGCGCGGCTATCATCGGCCTGGCCATCGGCGCCGGCTTTTATGAGGGCGCCATTTACGCAACGCTGCTGGTGCTGCTGGCGGAAATGGTGCTTACAAAACTGAAATACCTGCTCTGGAGAGATACTCCCGAGATCAATCTGTACCTTGAATGTACGCAGAACGCATGTCTGGACCAGCTGATGCAGGATCTCCGCATGGAGGGGGTCAAGATCCTGGACCTGGAGATCACGCGGGCCACTGCCTGCGAACAGGACACCGCCTGTGCACTCCTGACGCTGCAGCTACACAAGCAATATGACATGGACCAGCTGCTCCGGGAGATTTCGGACTGCCAAGGCGTGATGTCCGTTGAGCAGTTCTGAGTTTGGATGTCGGATGACAAAGGAGATACATACTATGATGAAATTGTCCAGCAAGATTCAAAAGTGCGGCTTTTCCCCCATGCGGAAATTTCAGTCCTATCAGGTGGCGGCGGAGGCCCGGGGTCTAAAAATCTATCACCTAAACATCGGACAGCCGGATATTGAGACACCGAAGGTGTTTTTTGACACGATCCGGGAATTCCGACAGCCTGTTTTGAGCTACGCACCGTCCCCGGGCGTACCGGCCTATCTGGAGGCGGTGAAGCGCTATTACAGCGAGCTGAATGTCCCGCTTCAACAGGGGAACATCCTGGCGACGACCGGCGGCAGCGAGGCGCTGGAGATTGCCCTTGCCTGCATTCTGGACGACGGCGACGAGATCCTGATTCCGGAGCCCTTTTATCCCAACTACAATACCTTTGTCCGGATAACCGGCGGCTCTATCCGCCCAATTTCCACCTCTCCAGAGGAGGGGTATCGGTATGCGGACCGGGCCAGGATTGAGCCGCTGATCAACGAGCACACTCGGGCCATCCTGATGACGAACCCGGGTAACCCCACTGGCGTTGTCCTCTCCCCGGAGGAAGTGCGGCTGATGGCGGAGATTGCCAGGGAGCACGACCTCTTCCTCATCGGAGACGAGGTGTACCGTGAGTTTGTGTATGGCGGCGAAAAGCTGACGACCCTGTTGGAACTGGAGGATATGGCAGAGTATGTGGTGGTGATCGACTCGGTCTCCAAGCGGTTTTCCGCCTGCGGCGCCCGGATCGGCGCGCTGATCTCCCGCAACCAGGAGCTAATGGCCAATGCCATAAAGATCTGCCAGGGCCGGCTGTGTGCTGCAACGCTGGATCAGGTGGGTGCCACGGCACTCTACGGTGTGGATTCCTCGTATTTCGCCGCTGTGCAGGAGGAGTACAAAAAGCGCAGGGACACCTGTATGGAGGGCCTCTCCAAAATTCCCGGTGTGATGTGCGAATGTCCTAAAGGGGCGTTCTATATTATGGCCAAGCTACCAGTTGATGACACAGATCGTTTCCAGGCCTGGCTGCTGGAGGAATTTGACAACCACGGCGAGACCGTGATGTTCGCACCCGGCGAGGGCTTCTATGCCACGCCCGGCAAGGGACGGGATGAGGTCCGTATCGCGTATGCCCTGCAGCAGAGGGATCTAGAGCGGGCCATGGCAGTGCTGGCCAGCGGGATTCAGGCTTATACGGCGCGCGCCGGAAAATCATAAATATTTCATGAAGTACGAAGACAATTTGGAGGAATATAGAAATGAACGCCTATCTTGCCAGTGTAATTGAAAACGTCAAATCCAAGTACGCCAATGAACCGGAATTCGTCCAGACGGTGGAGGAGGTCTTCTCCTCCCTGGAGCCTGTGATCGAGAGGCATCCGGAGTATGAAAAAGCGGACCTTTTGAACCGGATGGTGGAGCCGGAGCGAATGTTTACCTTCCGCGTGGTGTGGATGGCGGATGACGGCACTTGGCATACCAACGTCGGCTATCGCTGCCAGTTCAATGGGGCCATCGGCCCTTACAAGGGCGGCCTGCGGTTCCAGGCGAATGTGTATCCCGGCATTATCAAATTCCTGGGTTTTGAGCAGATCTTCAAGAACTCTCTGACCGGACTGCCCATTGGCGGCGGCAAAGGCGGCAGTGACTTCGACCCCGCCGGCAAGTCCGACGCGGAGATCATGCGTTTTTGTCAGAGCTATATGCAGGCGCTGTACCGCTATATCGGCCCCGATGTGGATGTTCCCGCCGGTGACATGGGCGTGGGCGCCCGGGAAATTGGATATCTGTACGGAGAGTACCGCCGCCTGAAGGGCGTCTTTGAAAACGGCGTGTTCACCGGCAAGGGATTCTCCTATGGCGGAAGCCGCATCCGTCCGGAGGCGACTGGCTTCGGCGCGGTGTACTACCTGGAAAATGTTCTCAAGCACGAGGGAGAGTCCATCCAGGGAAAAACCATCGCCTGCGCGGGCTTCGGCAACGTGACCTGGGGCATCTGCAAGAAGGCGGCGGAACTGGGGGCCAAGGTGGTGACGCTGTCTGGCCCTGACGGCTATATCTATGATCCTGACGGAGTCACAACCAGTGAGAAAGTAGCGTACCTGCTGGAAATGCGCGCCAGCGGCCGGAACGTGGTCAAGGACTACGCTGATAAATTTGGCGTGGAGTTCTATCCCGGCGAGAAGCCTTGGGGAGTCAAGGTGGATATCTGCATGCCGTCGGCCATGCAGAACGATGTCTATTTGGAGCACGCCAAGAAGATCGCCCAGGCCGGCGTCAAGTACTACATCGAGGTGGCCAATATGCCCACTACCAACGACGCGCTGAGGTATCTGATGGACTGCGGTTTGATTGTCGCTCCCAGCAAGGCCGTCAACGCCGGCGGCGTTGCCACCTCCGCTCTGGAGATGGCCCAGAACAGCGAGCGCATGGTGTGGACCGCACAAGAGGTGGACAAGCAGCTCAGGCAGATCATGAACACCATTTATACCATGAGTGTGGAGGCCGCCGAGGAATACGGCCTGGGTTACAATCTGGTGGCCGGCGCCAACATCGCGGGCTTCCAGCGGGTGGCTGATGCCATGATGGCCCAGGGGATCTTTTGAGAGAGGAGGAAGAAGGATGACAATTCAGGAATATGTGGAGAGAGGCCGGGAGGCCGTGGAAGCGATCAAGGATTACGACCA
>ENA-UESI01000696-UESI01000696.1-human-gut-metagenome-genome-assembly--contig:-NODE-696-length-26033-cov-6.672253_pt1 | contig 26033 bp, 26 predicted proteins | sample MGYA00243005_ERZ508006 | MGnify/ENA primary metagenome ERZ508006 (study PRJEB26167, sample SAMN06115436) | human gut metagenome | host: Homo sapiens | place: China:Shandong | collected 2015-06-10... | reverse complement strand
GAGTGAAGCGAGGCGTACTGGAGGTACGCGCGAGCGGAACGAAGCAAAGCCGGGGCGGAAAAGATGCTGTGCGAATGTCATGGTTTAGATGAGAATTAGTATTACTTTCTCGTGCTTCCAAAGCTGCCGGAAACGTCGATGGCAGCATCCACTTCGTCCTTGTGGCGGGATGTCCTGCGTTTTTCATTCAGCAGCTTCAAGAACAGTTCTTCGTCAATAGGCAGCGAAACGGTCTGATTCGTCCACGAAGAAAGGTGCATGGCGTTGGACAGCATCAGCCCGCGGATACCCTCGCGCCCGTCGGCAACAAGCGGCGTACCGTGCAGAATGTGCGCTGCGAAGGCGTTCAATACGCCCGCGTGCTGCGGATTTTCGCCGTCTGTCTGCACGATTTCGTGCTGAATATCCGGTACGCCGAACGGCTCTTTGCACACGGGGCACCAGTCGCGCTCATCCACGCTGAGCGTATCCAGCGTCAATTGGTCGTTCTCGATGCGAATCCGCGCGCGCGTTCCGATGATTTCCAGCCGGTTTTCGCCCAGCGCGTCCCCCGTGGATGCAATGAACGTGCCCGTTGCGCCGTTTGCAAATTCCAGATAAGCGGTCACGTCGTCCTCCACCTCGATGTCGTGCCATTTCCCCTCATGGCAGGCAGCGCGCACCCGCACGGGCAGTCCACAGAGCCATTGCAGCAAATCCAGCTGATGCGGGCATTGATTGAGCAGCACACCGCCGCCCTCGCCATCCCACGTTGCGCGCCACGCCCCGGCATCGTAGTAGCTTTGCGTGCGATACCAGTCCGTCACAACCCAGATCATGCGCTTGATTTCACCCAGTGCGCCGCTGTCAATCAGCGCCTTCGCCTTGCGGTAGACGCAGTTCGTTCGCTGGTTGAACATCATGCCGAAGGTCAGTTCGGGATGCTTATCCGCCTCCGCGATCATGTCCCGCACCTGCAAGGTGTACACGCCCGCCGGCTTTTCGCACAGGACATGCTTTCCATGGCGGAACGCCTCAATCGCCAGCGTCGGATGCTGATAGTGCGGCGTTGCAATCAGCACTGCGTCGCAGGTGTCGGACGCAATCAAGTCGCTGCCCTCGCAGAAAACCGCAGCGTTCGGCACGGTTGCGCGAATCCACTCTCGGCGGCTTTCCTTGCGGTCTGCCATGGCGGTCAGCTGCACTTCCGGGCATTTGCCGCTCAGGATGTTGTGGGTATGCAGGCTGGCAATGCCGCCCGCACCGATGATTCCAAGTCGAAGCATACCGAAACACTCCCATCATAGAGCCAAGCAGACTCTTTGTCAATTTCAATCAGGAAAAAACAGAAATATCAGGAGGGTTATTCCGAAAAAAAGGACTGCGTCCAAGACGCAGCCCCCTTTTTGTGAAGTTTGCGTGCGCTTATTACTTCTGCGCCATCGGATAGAAGCCGCGGTATGCGCCATCCTTGTATGCCTGACGCTGCTCGTCGATAATCTGCTGACCGCCGGCGGAAAGAATCTCGTTGATGTACTTATCCCACGTTGCGTCGAAATCTTCCGGCTTGCAGGTCACAACCTGAACCAGCAGTTCCGCTTCCTTGGAGATGATGGTCGTGCCATAGTCGATGCGGGACTGAATGGTACGGGTGAAGCTGACAGGTTCGTAAGCGCCGTCATTGGAAATCACAAGGCTGTCCGCCACAACGTCTTCGTAGCCGGGGAAGCCCATAGCGGTCGCAGCGTAGTTCAGCTCGTCAGAGCCGTAGTAGAAGCCGTTGCAAATCGGTGCGCCGTCGGTCGCGTGCATCTTGTGCGCGTCGTCGGTGTCGTTGATGTTCTTCAGGTCGGTCGGAATGTTGTTTTCGTTGACGGTGGTGTAGTTGTAGCCCATTTCGCCGTTCTGGAGCGCGTACAGGGATTCCGGCTTGCACATCCAGTTCAGGTACTTAATCGCGGCCACGGCAACCTTTTCATCCACGGACGCGGGGATGAAAATCGCCTGACCAGCGGCGGTGTAGGTTTCATGCGGGGTCGTGCCGGCTTCGGGCTTGAAGGGGTCGCAGGCAATCCAGCTCGCGCCGGGAACGTTCTTCGCCAAATCCTGCGCGTAGGACTTTTCCATGCGCCACGGCGCGTCCCAGTTGCCAACCCAGAAGCCGTCATAGCCGTTCACACGGTCGCTGTCGGTCTGCTTGCTGTTCTCGATGCCGAAGTAATCGGAAACCAGCCCCTCATTGAAGAACTTGTTCATCCAGCGCAGCGCTTCCTTCGCGCCGGGCAGCATGTAGTGGAACTTGAAGTTCGCCACCCAGTCTTCCTCGGTAATCTGGCTGTAATCAAGGAAGGCATCCATCTGGTAAATCCAGCCGTAGAAGGGGTCGGCCGCGTACAGGTCGGAGGAATACGGAACGGTGTTCTCGCCGCCCAGCTTCTGCTCCTTCACCGCCTTCAGGTAAGCATACAGCTGCTCCACGTTCGTGGGAACTTCCATGCCCAGCTTTTCCAGCCAGTCCTTGCGGATGAACATGCTCTGCGTCGCGACGACGATGCGGCGCGCGGGCAGGTAATACTGCTCTTTGCCGTCGCCCACGTCATACTGACCGTACTGCAGCACCTCGTCGCCGAGGAAAGCCGTCAGTTCCTGACCGTATTCAGCCAGCAGGTCATCCAGCGGCATGATGCCGCCCATGTCGATGTACTGCTGCACCAAATCCGTGCCGTAGGTCATGCAGATGTCCGGCGCGGTGCCGCCCGCCAGACGGGTGGAGAGGATCGTGCCTTCCTCCCAGCGGGAAACAGGAATCCAGTTAATCTTGATATGGTTCGGGTCGCCAAAGTTTTCCTGAATGTAGCGCAGCTGCCAGCAGTCCTCCACGTTGAAGCCCGCAATGGAGCGGTCGTACATTTCGACATTGAGCGTTACCCAATCGTCATCCGCCGCCAGTGCCGTCAGCGGAAGCGCCGTCAGCAGCAGGCACAGCGTGCAAACCAGAGCCAGAAACTTTTTCATAAGGGTACTCCTTTCTATCTTGAACGGCTTTTGCCGCCCGTTCCAATGAGGATGTGGGGGGATTAGCCCTTGACTGCGCCCATCGTAACGCCCGCCACGAAGTAGCGCTGCACAAACGGGTACACAATCAGGATGGGGAGCGTCGCAAAAATGATGGTTGCGGACTGAATGGATTCGGACACGCTGGTGCTCAGGTCATTCGAGCTGCCCTCCGCGACGGCGACTTCCACCGACTGGCTGCCCTTGATGAGGTTGTACAGCTTGAGCTGCAGGGGCTGGAGGTCGCGCGAGGTGATGTAGTACAGCGCATCATTGAAACTGTTCCACTTGCCGACCGCGTAGAAGAGGGAAAGCGTCGCCAGCGAGGAGAAGCTCAGCGGCAGGAAGATGCGGGTGAGGACTTGGAAATCCGTCGCACCGTCAATCGACGCCGCCTCCACCAGCTCATACGGCAGGGAGGAAAAGAAATTCTTCAGGATGATGACGTTGAACGTGGAAATCAGCCCCGGAATAATCAGCGACCACATGCTGTCAAGCATTCCGAATTCCTTTACGTTCAGGTAAATCGGAATCGTGCCGCCGGAGAAGTACATGGTAAAGACGATGAAGAACATGATGACGCGCTGCCCCTTGAGGCGACGCATGGACAGCGGGAACGCCACCAGAATCGTCATGATCATCGCCAGCCCGGTGTAGATTACCGTCAGTTCGATGGTATAGAGCAGGCTGTGCCACATCGAATTGTCGTTGACGATGAGCTTGTAGGCATCGAGGTTGAATTCCACCGGCCAGAACGACACTGCACCGCGCAGAATCGCAGACTTGGAGGACATCGACATGGCAATGACGTTGATGAACGGCAGCGTGCAGATCAGCACAAAGAGTAGCATCACAATGATGAGGACAATCTGCCCGGCACCGAGTTTTTTCTTCTTCTCAGGGCAAATATGCGCCTGTGTGGAAATCGCAGTCATGACAAATCCTCCCCTCTTACCAAATACTCTGTTCGTCGAACAGGCGGGAAACGGTGTTTGCGCCCGTAATCAGCACCAAGCCCACGATGGACTGGAACAGACCAATGGCGGTTGCGCGGGCGAACTGGCTGTTGGTAATGCCGGCGCGGTAAACGAAGGTGGAAATGACGTCGCAGTAGTCCTTGACCTTGGTATTGCCGATGATAAACGGGCGGTCAAAGCCGATGGACATCATACGCCCGATGTTCATAATCAGCAGAACGACGATGGTGGAACGGATGCCGGGCAAGGTGACATGCCAAATCTGCTGGAGCTTGTTCGCGCCGTCAATGCGCGCCGCTTCAAAGAGGTTCATGTCCAAGCCGGTAATCGCCGCAAGGTAGAGAATCGTGCCCCAGCCCATCGACTGCCACACGCCGACCAGCACATAGGTGAACGTCCACGTCGGACCATCCGTCAGGAAAGGAATGTTCTCGGAAATCCAGCCCCAGCGCAGAAGCGTGGAGTTGATGACGCCCGACGTCGGCGCAAAAATCTGCAGCACCATGCCGCCGATGATGACCCACGAGAGGAAATGCGGCAGGTACAGCATCGTCTGCGAAAACTTCTTGAGCATGGGCGTTCGCATTTCGTTGAGCAGGATGGCGAGGATAATCGGGACGGGGAAGCCGAAGAGCAAGTCCAGCCCGTTGAGAATCAGTGTGTTCTTCAGCGCGATGCCAAAGTCGCTCATGCCGAAAACGAACTTGAAGTTGTCCAGCAAAATCCACTTGCTCTTGGCGGGATTGAACATGTTGTACTTCTGGAAAGCAATTTGAAGCCCCGCCATCGGCTTGTAGCAGAACAGAATGTACCAGACAATTGGAATCAGCAGCATCAGGTACAGCCGCCAGTCGCGCTGAAGCCAATGCTTCCCGCGCTTGCGGCGCGGACGCACCGATGCAGCGGTTTTCGCGGAATTTCTCATCATAAGCAAAAACCTCCATTCTGATGAATTATGGTTTCCGTAAGGGGTACAAAAACAACTCTCTTTTGCGGGATGCAAAATAGAATCCATGCAAAGAACCTGCTGTTTTTTCCAGCAGCATCAACCAACATCTGACCGGCACTGCCAACGGGAAACCACGGGAGACGCTGCACGAGGCAGCCTGTTACGGGAACGTCACGCTCCGTTTCCGTATCGTTGCTTTAATTATAGCCGACATAAGTTGCGCAATTCAATGTAAATCCTGCTTGAAAATATGTGAATCCTGCTGTATAATCAAAACATCCGAACCTCGAAAGGAGCTGAAGCGATGAAATTTGCGGAAACTATCAACGGTTACAACGCGATGGGGCGCGAGGACGCGGAGTACGAAGCGTTCCATGCCGTAGCAGAGCGCCACACCGTCGGCGGGCTGCATTGCCACGATTTCTACGAATTTTACATCCACTATCAGGGCGGCAAGGTCTACTATGTGGACGGCAGCGTGTTTCCGCTGCAAAACAATCAGCTGATTATCATGCCGCCGTTTCGGATGCACGGGCTGGTGGGCGGCAGTTCGCTGCAGAACTACGAGCGCGGCTTCCTGTATCTGCGCCCGGAAACGCTGCGAAAGCTTGGCTTCGGGCAGATTGACCTCCAGCGTTACTTCGACAGCCGCCTGCAGGCCGGAAAATTCTACTATGAACTGCCGCAGGCGGATGCGCTGGCGTGCAAACAGCTGCTGATAGACATCTCCGCACAGCAGGACATGCCGGACGAGATGGTGCAGTTCCGCAATTACGGGCGCATCATCGACTTCATGGTCATGGTCTGCCAAGCCGTGCAGGGAACAACCGCTCCTATTCAGCCAAGCGTTGTCAACGATGTGATTTTCGATGTGCTGCAATACATCAACGACCACTTCACCGAACCGCTAAAATTGGAAGACATTGCGCGCCGCTTCGCCATCAGCGTATCGTACCTTTCGCACGAGTTTACAAGCTACGCCGGGCGCAGCGTCTACGAATACATTCTCTACCGCCGCGTGCAGCTGGCGAAGGAGAATCTGCTGACGGACATGAGCCTGAGTGAAGTAGCCGACCGCAGCGGATTCGGCGATTATTCCGGCTTTCTGCGCAGCTTCCGGCGGATGACGGGCATGGCTCCGAACGCCTACCGCAAGCATCGCAGCGGCGGACACTAATTGCTGTTTTGTCTGATTAGGACGACAATCTGCCAAATCCGCCGAATTGAAAACAAGATTCGCATAGAAATCTCGATGCTAATGTGCTATCATGCAGATAACGCATCACGCAGCGTTGAGTATTGAGGAAGGAGCGAATGCCATGATTCAGATTGCCATTGTGGGTACGGGCAACATTTCCCACGCCCATGTGGAGGCCTACCTGCGCTTCCCGGAGCGCTGCAAGATTGTGGCGCTGGTGGACATTGTGCCGGAAAAGGCGCAGAAGATGAAGGAGGATTATCACCTGACCGAAGCGGAGGTCTACGACGACCACCAGAAAATCCTTTCACGCAAGGATATTGATTTGGTGGACGTCTGCACGCCGCCGTACGTCCACGCCAGCATTTCCATCAACAGCCTGCGTTCGGGCAAGAACGTCGTCTGCGAAAAGCCGATGGCGGCGTCGCTGAAAGAATGCGACGAAATGCTCCGCGCCCGCGATGAAAGCGGCAAGAAACTCGCGATTATCGCCCAGAACCGCTTCCGCCAGCCCATCAGTAACCTGAAGAAACTGCTGGACAGCGGGCTTGCGGGCAAAGTGCTATGCGCATCCGTCACATCGGCCTGGTGGCGCGGTCACTGCTACTACGACCTGTGGTGGCGCGGCACATGGGAGAAGGAGGGCGGCGGCTGTACGCTGAACCACGCCGTCCACCATATTGACATGCTGTGCTGGATGATGGGTCTTCCGCAGGCCGTGACGAGCGTGATGGCGAACGTCGCGCACGACAACGCCGAGGTGGAGGATTTGTCGCTGTCCGTGCTGCAATATCCGGGCGCGCTGGCGCAGCTGACGGCCTCCGTCGTGCATCACGGCGAAGAGCAGGAGCTGGTCTTCCAGTGCGAAAAGGCGAAAGTCGCCGCGCCGTTCAGCGTGTACGCATCTATCTCCAAACCGAACGGCTTCCCGATTGAAAATACGGAGTTAGAGCAGAAAATCCGCGATTTTGTGGATGCGCAGCCGCAGCTTCCCTACGAAGGGCACGCGGGCGAATTGGAAAACGTCCTCTCCGCGCTGGAGAACGACACCCTGCCCGCAATTGGCGGCGAGGATGGCCGCCGGACGATTGAGCTGATTACAGCCATCTATAAATCAGGCGCGACGAAGCAGACGGTCACGCTGCCGCTGCAAAAGGACGATCCGTTCTACACGGTGGAAGGCATGATGCGCGCTGTGCCGCATTTCTACGAGAAAACCACGTCTGCCGCTTCGCTTGACGGCACGATTACGCTCGGCAGCGATTATCAGCAGAAATAATGGGAGGTCATCACGATGAAAGTATCTGACGGCATGAACTATGCGCCCAAAGGCAAGGCGCAGCCCGTCGTGAAGCCGGGTGAATTTATCTTTTCCGCCGCACACCTTGACCACGGGCACATCTACGGCATGACAAACGGTCTGCTGGAGGCCGGCGGCACGCTGAAGTACGTCTACGACCCCGACCCGAAGAAGGTGGAAGCGTTCGTAAAGGCGTACCCGCAGGTGAAAGTCGCCCGGAGCGAGGAAGAACTGCTTAACGACAAAGAAACGAACATGGTCTGCGGCGCGGCGATTACAAACGAGCGCTGTGCGCTGGGGCTGCGCGCCATGCAGGCGGGCAAGGATTACTTCACCGACAAAGCGCCCTTCACCACCTTGGAGCAGCTGGACAGCGCCAAGAAGATGGCGGCGCAGACGGGCAAGAAGTACATGGTCTATTACGGCGAGCGGCTGCATGTGGAAGGCGCGGTGCTGGCGGGCAACCTGATTGAGCAGGGCGCCATCGGCAAGGTCATCCATGTGGAGGGCTTCGGGCCGCATCGGCTGGGCGCGGCAGGGCGGCCGCAGTGGTTCTTTGAAAAGGAGAAGTATGGCGGCATCCTCTGCGATATCGGCAGCCACCAAATCGAGCAGTACCTGTTCTATGCGGGCGAGGAGGACGGCACCGTCTCCCGCAGCCGCATTGCCAACTACGCGCATCCGCAGTATCCGGAGCTGGACGACTTCGGCGACTGCGCCATCAACGGTGCAAACGGCACGACGTTCTACTTCCGCGTGGACTGGTTCACGCCGGATGGCTTGCGGACGTGGGGCGACGGGCGCACCATCATCATCGGCACGAAGGGGTACATTGAAATCCGCAAGTATGTGGATGTCGGTACGGAGCGCGACGGCGGCAACCATGTGTTCCTCGTCAACGACCAAGGCGAGCAGTACATCAACGCAACCGGCTTGACGGGCTACCCGTTCTTCGGTGATTTGATTCTGGACAGCCTGAACCGCACGGAAAACGCGATGACGCAGGCACACGCCTTCAAGGCGGCGGAACTGTGCCTGATTGCGCAGAAGCAGGCGGAAATGGTGTATCAAGCGAAATAATACTATTTCCGGATGAAAAGGCGCAAGCAGATGGCGCAGGTGAATCCGGAAATAGTATAAAGCAAGGAAGCAAGCCCGTCGGCTGCCTGTGATTTGTACAGGCGCTCGGCGGGCTTGCTTGGTTGTATACAATTGCGGGTGCAGGGAGTTGCATGGGGTGATGCGCTCCTGATTGGATGAGAATGCAATGGATGATTAAATTTGGCGGATGAACCGTTCAGGGGTCACCCCTTATCGCGGGGGCGGCTCAAAGGCAATGTCCCCGCCGCACATCTTGCACTTGATAATCATGGTGCGCCCCCCTTTGCTGATAACGTCGCCTGAAATGGCATAATTCGTTACGTCGTGTGTATTTTACCACGCTTGCAGACATTCAGCAAGGTGAAATGTCGAATATTGTGGAGAATGCCCTCGTCGCTTGAAATACAATAGTGTTACGTCCGCAAAAGCATCGGCAATGTCAGAAAAAATCACCCGAACGAGTGCTATCCCCTTCCCAGCACATGACTGCATACAAAAACGCCCCGTGACTGCCATAACAGCCATAGGGCGCAAAATCCTTGGTATAGAAGGGCACTCAGCACCTGCTGAATGCGGTGCGCGACGAGCGGCTTTGAGGCCGCATTAAGCATCTCTATGGTGCGTTTTTCCCTGATATTACGGTTTCTTTCGCATTTTTTGCTGTCAGTTGTGACAGCAGACTGTCCATTCCCGCCAATCCAACGGAGGACACCCTTCGGACAATCAGAAGAAGCTGATTTGTCCGGATGGCGCCTTTTTTCGTGATTTCATTTTTCGTTCGGTGACTTTGTCGCCCGGCTCAGCCTGACCGATCAGGAAAGGAGAAGCCGGGTCGTGCCGAGCAGAAAGGGTTTCGACGGTCTTTGCATTGAAGGTGGCATAGCAGTAGCGGCATCTATGCCGGCAGGTGTTGTACTGGCCGATGTCAATGCTCTCCAGGCAGCCGCATTCCGGGCGCTGGTTCGGGTCCTTCTTCGCTGCCATCGTCCAGCCGGTCAGTTCCGCGATCAAATCCCCGTCCACGCAGCAGCCGTGGGCGATGCCATACCGCTGCAGATCCACCTTCTCCGCACAGGTGCGCAGCCGGAAGCCATTCTCGCGCGCGATGGCAGCGAAAGCGGCCGCAATCCGATCCATCTCCCCGTCCGAGCAGATCCGGACGCCCAGCCCCCGGAGATTGGCCTTCACCTTGTCATACAGGTCGACGAAGCTGAACACGCAGTCACGTGCGGAGCCTTTCAGGGCATCTGCCATGGCGGCGAACTGTTCGATGTGCCAGTCCGCTGTATATTGCTCCGTCAGCATAATGGGATCGTACCGCCACACCACATGCTTTGAGCCGAACTGTTCCGCGATGGCACGGGCATTCGCCAGCCGCTGTGCCAGCGGCGGCAGCCCCGGTTCCAGATCCCTGCCATATGGATTCAGGGTATATTGAATGTAGAATGGATACTGCAATGCAATCTCCCCGAGATGCGGCATCAGGGGCATGGTGTTCTTTGTCCAGAACACGATGCAGTCGATGACCTCCGGTGACAGGGACACGCGGCTTACCTGATGGTAATTCATTGGGTTGCGCACCATGACATAGCCTTCTCGCAGCCGGTTCATGAACCAGGGCATGTAGAAAGCCGGAATATCGGTGCGGCGGCTTACGCTGAGGATCATGGGGATACCTCCTGCTTCTTGGTCAGAACAGTATAGTGGAAGTAGTGGCAATCCTTTTCCAGGGGATGGCGAAGCCCACAGGCGACCGCTTCCTGATAAAGTCTAATGCCGGATACGTCGCACGCGGCGCTCTTGGGCTCCATCACGCCAAATCCACAACTTTTTTCAGCCAGACCGGCCAACTGGACGAGGAAAGCAGCCGTCTCCTCATCCGCAGGCTCGATTGCGATGACTTTACCGCTGTATACCAGCGTGCGGTTGGATCCTTTGAAGAATTGTCCATATTTCACCGATGTGCCGTGCCTTATCCATCTCGCCCAAAGAGCGAAGGAGAGCCTGAAGCTTAGGGAGGATGGGTCCGCCCGAATTTTCTTCACCCATCTGTTTCCGCAGATTCTCGACTGCGGTTCTCTGTTCAGAAACAGCCCGTGATAGTGGTTCCAAACTGGATATGCGCTGCTGTACGCTTGGAAGCTGTCTGGCTCCAGGACAAAGCGGAGAAACGCCAAAATATTGATGGCAGTCCGGCTGTACAGTAGGGTCAAAACATCGAACACCTTATTGCCGACGAAGGGAACGTCGTTTTTGAAAAAGTAAGCCAGTGGCAGTAAGGCGGAAACGTTGTTTCGGTACAGGATGGCAAGGCTCTCCGGATTCTCTTTCCCTTCTTGTTTCTTGCAGAACCGGCGTGCCTGATCCAAGAGGAACTGCCCCTGCCTCGCAGCGGAGATGTCGATGATTCGAATCTCTCCAGGCTGTTTCGAGAATGCTTCCATTGTTTTTTTTGCACGCACCTTATTGCGCTGGATCAAGCCATCGCCGGAAAGAACGATTTGCTGATCACTGCGGAAATTCACACCCATCCGGTGGACAGCGGCATCCTCATAGCGCCGATCAAAGGTCAGCATGTCTTCCGGCATCGCGCCTCGGAAAGCGTAAATGCTCTGGTCGTCGTCTCCCACCATGAACAGGCTGTCCCCAGTCCGGTGAAGCTTTTGAACAATCGCGTGCTGAAGCAGAGAGGTGTCCTGTGCCTCGTCCACGCAGACATACGGATACTTCCGCTGCCAGAAAGCCTGCGTGGTGGGATTATCCAGCACTTCCAGCGCGTGAATCAGCATATCGTCAAAATCCATCTCAGGCGGCTGATGCTCCGTCAGTTCCTTTTGATAAGCTTCGTATACCGGCCAAATGCTGACCCGCTTGTCCGCTCCCATGTCCATAGGTGAAAGCTGCGAGATTTCCTCATCCGTCATCATCCGGTTCTTCAGGCAGCCGATGACAGTAGCTGCCTGCTCGGCGAAAGTCCGGGCTTCGGACTGTTTTTTGCAGTATTCAAGCTTCGTCAGAATCTTTTCAAGCAGGTAGATTGGACTGCGCGGATTTGCGTACCGGTTTCCCTTTTTCTTGTCCTCCCGCTTTGTTCTGCCGGAAGGCACTTCATCCGGGGATTCATCCACGATCCACGCGTTGGCAGCCTCACCGTCCATCGCCTCAGGCACCGGGTCATCTTCCTCGTCGACAATCAGCCTATACTTCTTGATCAGGCCCTCTGCCTCCGCCTGCCGGATTATCCGATAGCTAAAACTGTGGATGGTGCAAAAGAACGGCACCGAAAAGGACGGGAATCGCTCCCGAAACACATCCGCCATGTGTTCGGCAGCTTTCTTGCCAAAGGTCATGATCAGGATGTTTTCCGCAGGAATCCCGCAGTGAATCATCCAGCCGGCACGCGCGGTCAGAACGGCTGTCTTGCCGCTGCCGGGGATGGCATAGAGCAGATGCGCCCCTGAAAGCGCCTGAATGGCCGCTTTCTGATCGTCGGTAAAGCACCCTGCCCTTGTAATACGTCTGAAGGAAGGATTCCAGTTTCTCGTCCCGATGATAGGGCACAGAGGGAGCAGATGGAGGAAAAAAGGCGTTTTGCGCTGGCGTCTCCTTCGCGGCAACGTGTGTCTCCCCATGGACCACTGACATATCTTCGTTGAAGGGAGTCGCTTTTTTGATGGTAAAATCAGATTCCACGGAAAACAGCTCCATGGCTGGCTCTCCTTTCTTCTATGCATGTGCTTCACGATGCCAGCGAACAAGCTCAGTTCTTCAGCATTCGTCACCCGCTGACGATTCCGGGGCTTCTGTATGTTTCACCGCACAATCCAGACAAACCTGATTCTGCGGAACGCTATGTTCATTATAGAGGATTGCTTCACGTTTGTGAAGATGTTTTTTTCTCTCTGTCTCGTAAAAACTTCTGAATGATCACATCGGCAAACACGTCTTTTACCTTGCTCTCACCATCAAAGACAGTGTTGCCTGCCCCAGCTCGTCGCTGATCAGGCTCATCGTCAATTGCTTCTTCACCTCTTTATTATACCTCTTTCCCGACCTTTTTTGCTGCTCTTTCTTTGTACTGGATTGCCTAAAAATTTCATAAATGGATTCGGACATCATCTCTCCCGTGCGGGGAGCGCGGATTGAAATGTCGCTTGGTGAAGTCGGTGCCCTGCGGCTCGGCGACGTGGACTGGAAGCGCGGCGCCATCGACATCAGCCAGGCCTTGAAGTACACCCCGCAAACCGGCAGCTTTGAAGGCCCGCCGAAATGCGAAGCTGGGGAGCGAATCATCGCGCTGCCGGTCGGCATGATGGCGGTGCTGGATCAGACCCGCGCCTATCAGGAGGATTGCAAGCGCGCCGCCCCGCATCTCTGGGTCGGCGAAGGCTGGATTGTCCACGCATGGAACGGCGCGCAGCTGCATCATGACACGCCCAGCCGATGGTTTCGCCACTTTCCGGATGCGCACGGCTTTGAAGGTGTACGCTTTCACGACCTGCGGCACACGCACGCCAGCACGCTGCTTGCCAACGGCATCGACGCAGTAGCCGTTGCCAGCCGCATGGGGCATGAGGATGCCAGCACGACTCTCCGCGTCTACGCTCACGCGCTTCGCCGCCGCGATGATGATGCCGCCCGCGTCTGGCAGTCCTTCCTTGATGCCGCATCCGCGCAGCCAGAAACGCCTGAACCCGTTGAAAATGACGGCTTTGCGCCCTCACCCGATGCGCAGTAAACCGTTCACCCCATCTCTACCCAATTTTCCTCTACCCATGCTATCCACACCCTGTCCCACACCTGTGCATATTTGCGAAAAGCGCACAAAAAAAGCGGCTTGCTTTATTGCAAGTCGCTTCGTTTTTGGTGTCGAAGTGGCGGGATTCGAACCCGCGGCCTTTTGGTCCCGAAGAGCCGTTGGACAGGGCGATTGCATTGATTATCTTTCATTTTGGCTTCAAACTGCGTGATTTCATCATTTTCTGACGCGGAAATTCGTTATTTCTTGGCTTCATTCGATGTTTTGGGGACAGGTGTCCCCAATGATTGTCCCCAGCCAGTTTGGTTAGGGCTATTTTTTTGCGCTTGTATCGGCTGTGCCATCGGCGGATGCAGCGGTGGGCTGCGCGGCAGGGGCGTTCACTGCGTCCGGAGCGGTTGCGGCATCGAGGTAGTGCTGCATGGCGGCGGCGCTGGCGGCATCACGGCTGTTGATGGCGTGGGCATAGAAACGGTATGTCACTTCAGGAGAAGAGTGACCGAGACGGTGCGCGACGGCAACGGCATCCATGTTGTTGGCGAAGAGCAGGGTGGCATGGCTATGCCCTTACGGTATAATTACGACAAACCGGAAAAGCCCCGTATATCAAGGGTTTTCGGTTATCTGGCAAGGTTTTTCATCCTTTTCCAAACCGAAAAATCGAGCCGCGAAGTAGTTATATCGTAGGGGGTGTTATAGTAACGACAAAAACTAAATACTGTTTGGGCGGGCTGTCAGCCCGTCCAAGAAATCAGGACATTTCCTCTGAAAAGAAGAAATGTCCTTTTTTTGTACCCAAAATCAGATGCCGACAGGAGGAACACAATGCCTGAAAAAACCGTGCAGAAGGAACCGGGCAAAAAGCCCGCGCCATCCAAAAAGCCGAAACCACAGCAGGAAGTGGTCGTTCAGATTCCACTCTCCGAGCTGCATCCGTTCCCGGATCATCCCTTTCAGGTGCGGGAGGATGCGTCCATGCAGGAAACCGCCGAAAGCGTCAAGGAATACGGCGTCCTCGTCCCCGCGCTGGCGCGGCCACGGGAGGACGGCGGCTATGAACTGATCGCAGGCCACCGCCGCAAACACGCCTGTGAGCTGGCAGGGCTGGCCACCATGCCCGTCATTGTCCGCGACATTGACCGGGACGCTGCCACCATCATCATGGTGGACAGCAACCTCCAGCGCGAGAATATTCTTCCATCCGAACGAGCCAAAGCCTACAAGATGAAGATGGAGGCCATCAAGCGGCAGGGCGCACGAACGGATCTGACTTCGCCGAAAATTTCGGCGAAGTTCCGCAGCGATGATGAAGTTGGTCAGGATGCCGGTGTGAGCGGAGATACCATCCGCAACTACATCGCCTTGACGCAGTTAGTCCCGGAGCTTCAGCAGATGGTGGACGAGAAGAAAATCGCCCTCAGTCCCGCCTATCAGCTTGCGGCGCTGACACCCAAGGAGCAAGGGTTGCTTCTGGAAACCATCGACAGTGAACAGACCACCCCCTCGCTCTCGCAGGCGCAGCGGATGAAAAAGCTCAGTCAGAGCGGCGAGCTGAACGAGGACACCATGCTCTCCATTATGATGGAGCAGAAGAAACCGGAGAAGAACGACATCACCCTTTCCGGTGAAAAGCTCCGCAAATATTTCCCACGTTCCTATACCCCATTCCAGATTGAAAACACCATCTTCAAATTACTGGACGCATGGCAGAAAAAGCGCCAGCGCGACCAGAGCCGTTGAGCGGACAAGCAGTTTGTTTGTCCGCTATTTTCATGTCAAAAGGAGGACGCCATGTATATCAACACATTCAAATATACCCCCAAAGATGTGAGCTGCCAGCTCTGTACCGAGTATGTGAAAAAGCTGGGCTGTACCGCCCTGCGCTGCCCGTGGCTGGCCGAGCGCATCGAGGCCGGTGTGGTCGGCTACCGCGAGGCAGTCTTAGAGACATTTCCCCATGAACGCCGCCTGTTCCAGCGCCTGAACCTGCTGATCAAGCACTATCCCGGAAGCCTTTGGAGCAACGAGCAGCATGAGCGCCGAATGCAGTATCAATGTGCCGTGCAGGGCTACCGCCGCCGCAGGGATACCAACGCCTATTATGCGGCCATGTACCTGCTGACCTCTAATGACGACATTTACCGCCGCACGGCAAATTGCTTCTGCAAGGACGGGATTGAGTTCGGCTATGCGGTGTTGAAAAACACCTCGCCGCACAACTACGCACTGTTCATGGCAGCGCGTGACCTCTGCGACAAGACAGAGGCTGTCACGATGGCGGACTTGGCGGAACCGGAGGTCATTGACCCGGAGGCGCTGCGCCTGATCGTCAACGCCACTCTGATCGCCCGCTATGGGCTTGCCGCCTTTCAGATCAGAGCGCGAGGTGCCGAATATGAACGCTGATGATTTTGTCGGCGGTCACAGCATCCTTGCGCTGGAGCGCTTTATGGACGAAACCCGCCACATGATTATTTTCGATGTCCTGTCGTGGAAATCCCCTGTGGGTGAAAAGGGCGAACGGCTGCGGCTGTTCCTCTCCGACGTGGGATATGCCAAGGCGCAGGCATCTGAGAGGCGCGGAGAAATCAAAATCCGCAAACACGCCGCCGTCATTGAGGGGCATATCCTCCCTGACCGGAAAAAGCGGCGTCACTAAAATGATTGGAGGAATTACCATGAGCAGAGTAACTGAGCTGGAAAAAGCGCTGACCACGCTGTTCCGCAAGGGTACGGAGGTCGGCTACACGGAAACGGAGATCGACGAGTTTCTGGAAAACATTGACTATCACGCCCTGCTGCAAGCCGTTTGGAACAAGGCTGAAACGGTCTATGCCTACCGCGCAGACGGCAAAAATGCGCTGAGCTTGGACTATCGCAGCGCGGAGCTGTTCAAGCAGCGAGCGACGCTTCTCTATGAGGACGTGGGCGACAGCTATATCGGCGCGGTGTTTGCCGCCCGGTCGATGGAGCTGTGGCTGCTGGAGGATATGGGCTTTGCCGTCGTTGCCAAATTCAGCGTGAACGCCGGAGAAGGCGAATACGTCACCGAGTACCGCGTCTACAAGGGCAGCGATTGGGCAGACAGCGAGATTTCTCTGGATTTGGAGGACTTGGTGGCCGAGCTTGCCGCCCTGTGCGATCCCTACTACGAACACGAGCAGCCCATCTATGAGCTGTGATGTGGGAAAGGAGTGAAAACGGAGCGGCTTCCCCATGCGGGAAACCATTCAGAACGCAAACGGCAAGCAGTTTCACGCCGTCAGCCTGTCCGGTGGCAAGGACAGTACCGCCATGCTGCTTTTGATGATCGAACGAGGTATGCCCATCGACATGGTGCTGTCAGCGGACACCGGCATGGAGTTCCCGGAAATGTACGAACACCTTGCCAAACTGGACGAGCATCTTTTCCGGGAGCGCGGCATCCATATTACCACGCTGCGGCATCCCAAGGGCTTTGAATACCTGATGTTCGATGAACCCAAGCAGAAGCCCCGCAGTCTGGAAAACCGCGCAAAGCTGGGCATCCCGCCCTACGGCAACGGCTGGCCGGGAATCCGCGTCCGCTGGTGTACCGGGCAGCTCAAAACGCACCTCATCACCAAGGAGGTCAACCGGCTCAAAGGCGAGCTGGGCGCGATCCACTATGTCGGTATCGCCGCCGATGAAGCGTGGCGCTGCAAGGATGAGCGGTATCCCCTCGTGGAATGGGGCATCACAGAGGCACAGGCGCTCCAAGCCTGTTACGACCGTGGCTTTGACTTCGGCGGACTGTATGAGATTTACCACCGTGCGTCCTGCTGGTGCTGCCCGTTCCAGCGTATCGACGAGCTGCGGAAGCTGCGAAAGCATCACCCGGAGCTGTGGGAAAAGCTGCTGGAGCTGGATCGCCGTGCGCTGGCGCAGTTCGGCACCGGCCCGCTGGGACAGTTCAAGCAGAACTGGAGCGTAAAGCGGCTGGATACGCGGTTTGCCGAGGAGGACGGCCAAACAGGTTGACTGCCCTGCGGAAAGGATTGAAGCAATATGGCTGTATTTCGCGTTGAACGGACGCGGGATTACACGGTGATGTGCAACCATCACCTGAAAGACAGCAATCTTTCCCTGAAAGCCAAGGGGCTGCTCTCCATGATGCTCTCCCTCCCCGACGAGTGGAATTACACCACGCGGGGGCTGGCTGCGATCTGCAAGGAGGGCGTGGACGCCATCGGGAAAACGCTCAAGGAGCTGGAGCTGGCGGGCTACATCATCCGCCGTCAGCTTCGCGGCAAGGACGGGCGCATTTCCGACACGGAGTACACCATCTTCGAGAAGCCCCGAAAGCCCTCTCCACCGGATACGACTTTACCAGATACGGAAAACCCGTATCTGGATAACCCGGATACGGAGGCACCGGATACGGATAATCCCGCGCAATTAAATACTAAGAAATCTAATACTCAAAAATCAAATACTGATCTATCAAGCACTCATTCATTCTTTCTGCCTGCGGCGGACGGAATGACGGACGGATTTGAGAAAAAAGCGGAGATCAGAGAGCAAATCGAATACGACATTCTCTGTCAGCAGTATGACCGGATGCAGCTTGATGAGCTGGTGGAGATTATGCTGGAGGTTGCTATGAACCGCAGCCCCACAGTCAAGATCGGGCGGGATGCGGAGTATCCCACCGGCTTCGTGCAACAGCGCTTTGAAAAGATCACCTCCATGCACATCGAAAAGGTCATGGACGGTATCCGCGAGAACACCACCCGCGTTTGGAATACGAAAGCCTATCTCATGGCGGCGCTGTTCAATTCCGTTTCCACCATCGACAACCACTACGCCATGCTGGTCAATCACGATTTTCACGGCGGCCCCTAAAGGCCGTCATTTTTCATGCCCGATTCCGGGAGAAAGGATTTGATACCGATGAAACGCCCCCTTGCCTACATCACCGCTCCGTGGAGCGAGAACGAGTTTGAGAACACCGAAAATGCCGCCAAGTATTGCAGGGCGGTCTATGACGCGGGCTTTTCGCCCGTCTGCCCCACGCTGTTTCTGCCGCTGTTCCTACGCGATGAGATTCCGCAGGAGCACAAGGACTGCATCGACATGGCGCGGGAGTATCTGCGCCGCGCTCGTGTGCTGGTGGTTTGCGGCGGCACCGTGAATGAAAGCGTGAAAAACGACATCGCCGTGGCCGAGCGCCTGCGGATCACCGCCACCACGCTGGACGGCATCCTGACCGTCAAGGGACAGGGGCGCAGAAATGAATGAGCATCTTCTGCACCGGCTGGTGGTACCGCCTTAGTGTCCCGGCGTTCTCCCTGCAAATCGGAGGAAAGGAGCGTGATAAGTCATGCAGGAAGAAGTTGAACAGAGAATCGTATCCCTGATGATCTCCTGCGGAAAGCTGGGCGAACAGGAATTTCGCAAAGCCGTTGCCAAGCTGCTGGAGCAGCTGAAAAACGACCGCCAGAAGCATCAGTACAGCAAGGCCAACCCCCACGGGAAAATGACCGTCAAGCAGCTTGCCGCCAAGGATAAGGGATTGCAGAGCATTGAAGTCACCGATCAGAATATCGGCTCATTCAACCGGATTGCCCGGAAGTATGGCATTGACTTCGCTCCATTCAAGGTCAAGGGCGAAAAGCGATACATGGTGTTCTTCAAAGCGCCGGACGCCGACGCTATGACCGCCGCGTTCAAGGAATATACCGCCAAGCAGGTCAGGAAAGCGGAACGCCCCTCGGTGCTGGAAAAGCTGCAACACTTCAAGTCGCTCATTCAGGCGGCTGTGGTGGACAGGACAAAGCGGAAGGAGCTGGAACGATGAAGCAAGTCAACGTCAAAAAGCTCATTCTTCCCAATATTCCGTATGTGTTCATCGCACTGCTGGCCACCAAGGTCAGCGAGGCGGTGCGGCTGGCTCCCGGTTCAGACGCTTCCACGAAGCTCCTGAACATTATGACCGGCCTGAACACAGCGTTTCACTCCCTTGTCCCCAGCTTTCATCCCATTGACCTGTGCGTGGGCGTTGCCGCCGCCATCGCCATTCGGCTGGCGGTCTATATCAAGGGCAAAAATGCCAAGAAATTTCGCAAAAATCTGGAGTACGGCAGCGCCCGGTGGGGAACCGCCGAGGACATCAAGCCCTACGTCGATCCCGCATTTGAGAACAACATCATTCTCACGCAGACGGAGCGGCTGACGATGAACAGCCGCCCCAAAGACCCAAAAACGGCGCGGAACAAAAATGTCCTGATCGTCGGCGGCAGCGGTTCGGGCAAGACCCGCTTTTGGTTGAAGCCCAATCTGCTCCAATGCACATCAAAAACCTATCCCACCAGCTTCGTTGTCACCGATCCCAAAGGGGACATCGTGGTTTCCTGCGGCCATGTTCTGCAAAAGAATGGGTATCAGATCAAGATACTCAATTCCCTGAACTTCAAGAAGTCCATGCACTATAATCCGTTCGCCTACATCCACTCGGAAAAGGACATTTTGAAGCTGGTCACGACGCTGATCGCCAACACCAAGGGTGAGGGCAAGGCCGGGGACGATTTCTGGCAGAAAGCAGAAACGCTGCTCTATACCGCCCTTATCGGGTACATCCACTATGAAGCGCCGGTGGAGGAACAGAACTTCTCCACGCTCATTGAGTTTATCAATGCGATGGAGGTGCGCGAGGACGATGAGGACTTCAAAAATCCGGTAGACTTGATGTTCGAGGAGCTGAAAAAGCGGAAGCCAGACCACTTCGCCGTCCGCCAATATGCCAAATTCAAGCTAAGTGCCGGCAAGACCGCGAAAAGCATACTTATTTCCTGCGGCGCACGGCTTGCTCCCTTTGACATTCAGGAGCTGCGGGAATTGACGGCCTATGACGAGCTGCAACTGGACACGCTGGGCGACCGGAAAACCGCCCTGTTCATCATCATGTCCGACACGGATGATACCTTTAACTTTCTCATTTCCATGTGCTATACCCAGCTTTTCAATCTGTTGTGTGAAAAGGCCGACGATGTGTACGGCGGACGCTTGCCGGTTCATGTCCGCTGCCTGATCGACGAGGCTGCGAATATCGGCCAGATACCGAGACTTGAAAAGCTGGTAGCGACGATCCGTTCCAGAGAAATCTCCTGCTGCCTTGTCTTACAGGCTCAGAGCCAGCTCAAAGCCCTGTATAAAGACAGCGCAGATACGATCATCGGCAACATGGACTGCTCCATCTTTTTGGGTGGTAAGGAACCCGGTACGCTGAAAGAGCTGGCGGCGGCGCTGGGCAAGGAAACCATCGACAGCTATAACACCGGCGAGAGCCGTGGCCGCGAGGTTTCCCATTCGCTGAACTATCAGAAATTGGGCAAGGATGTGCCATAATTCATGGTGACGAGTTCAGTTGCCTTGAATAACAGATGAACAGGGACACGATCAACTGGATTCGGATAAAACGAAAACAGGAGGTCGCTATGGAGAAATTGAAAAAGCATATCCATGATGACAGTAACGGTCTGGACTATGTTCTGGTCGGAGACTACTATATTCCAGACTTACAGCTGCCGGAGGAAAGCCGCCCAATCGGACGGTGGGGACGGATGCACAGGGAATATCTGCAAGAGTATTGTCCCGACCGGTACAATGAATTGCTTCTGTCTGGAAAGCTGTGGACATATCTTGCCGATCTGGATGAGCAGGCACAGAACCGTCTGGATTGTATCATTGCCCAGATAAAAGAAACAGAGGGAGTCACGGAGGAATTGAAAGCAAAAGACCAGCTTGCATGGGTCGGTCACATGAACAGCATACGCCACCGGGCAGAGGAAGTCATTCGGTCTGAGATGATTTTCGTCTGAGAAGGTGGAAAAACTGAGGCCATTCACTTTTATAGTGGATGGCCTTTTTGCTACCTGCGCTTTTTCTTTTTTGGCATATAATACGGCTGTGACTTGGCTTTTCCCCGCATATTGTTTGGGTTTTTAAGCAGTTTGGACAGGCTCAGTATCCGCAGAAAAGCCGAAAAGTCCTCGGATGAAATGTTTTCAAAAGGAATCTGCATTTTATCACAGAACTCATGGATCATAGCTTCTGTGTCGGTTCCCATCTGTATGGCCTGTTCAAAATTCTCTTTGACCTCATCCAGTGTTGGCTGTGGGTCGGCTGTGGTCTTGTCTTTCAAATGGGCTTCCCGTATATCCCGGACAATGCTGTCCAGATCATCATGAAGGATATGGCTGTAAAAATCGTTCTCCTGTACCTGACCCAATTCCAGCGTCCGCATATACAGATCATTTTCTCCCGGTGCGTGTTCTTTCAGAATGGTCTGCCGGGTAGCTTCCAGAATCAGATTCATCTGGTTCACTCGCATATCAGCGATCTGGTCAATAAAGATTTCCATATCAACCATCAGCCGCAAAAAATTTGAATGAGTCGCCAGTTCACAAAGCAGGCGGTTGTTGATCTTTCCGCTGCTCAAAAGTTCCACCATAGCGTCACTCAGATGCAGAGCTTGAAGCTCCGTGTTTGGGTGATTTTTATTTTCTGACACACCCATCAGATAATCAGTGGACACACCGTAAAACTTTGCCAGTGTCGCAATCGCAAATGGGCTGATGTCTTTGTAGTCATCGCTCTCATATTTTCCCAGTGCCGACTTAGACAGGCCGGTCTGTTCTGCCAGCTGTTCCAGCGTCAGGTGCTTATCCACCACCCGCAGGTCTTTGAGCCGTTCCGGGATCGACAGTTTTGTGTACATCAAAGCACCTCCTTGCCAACGGTTTTTGTTTTCCATTATAGCACATTTCCGAGAGCGTGGAAATATGCGGTTTTCGTGTGATTTTCCTGCGTCTTGGACATACGGGAGCAGCCCTCTTTTTTCGGTAAACTGGTTCTTGTCAGGAGACATAGAACCTTGAAAAATGAATGACCGACTGCAAGGGGGATGACCTCCGGGGAAGTGACGCCACGATAAGAGCGCACCAAAGAGGACAATACGCTGGGAGAGAATCCGGGCAGGAATATTTTGCAGACAGACCGGCAGACAGAAAAATAAACGATGCGGGACATACCGCATCAAATGAATGGAGGTAGATCATTATGAAACTGAATATGAAGGAAAAGAAAATACTTTACGCTTACGCCTGCCCCAGCCATCACAACACAGTGACAAGGCTGAAATGGCTGACAGCATTGACTGTTGACCCGGAGGCGAAAAGCCAGATGCTTCATCTTGCTCGTAAAATTGAGACAGAGACAGAGGAAAGGTGGTACTCGCCCTCCTTCTGGGGGACAAATTCCTCTTTCTGGCGGGTCATGGTGTTGAAGATCTGCATAGCTTGCACGTTCCTTCCTCTATATAGAGATGCTTTTATTATAGCCAACGCAAGGCGCGGTTGCAAGGGGGATTCAGCCGTTATTTGCGAATTGCACGGCCAGCTCGTCCCAGACAGCACTGAAATTGTAGGGGAACCGCTCGTTCTCCTCGGCCAGATAGGCGCGGTAGGTGTCGAGCTCTGCCGCCGTCGGTGCCTTAACGCGGCGGTAGGCCATGATCGTGTAGCCGTTGCCCATGTCGAAGGTGGCTGCCAGCTCAAACGGCGCGTACTTTTCCTGGTTTTCCAGGAAGGCCGCGTTCATCTTCCCTGTGTGGTTGTTGGGGTCAAACGGCGTACAGGTCAGCACGACCTGCGCCGTGAGCAGCTCCTTCGGGAAGGCATCGTTGCCGGGATTGCAGGCACCGTAGGGCAGAATTTCGCGGATGGACTCATCCGGCAGCGCCGAGATGCGAAACACATCCGGGCTGTAGACCACGCCGTGACAGATCATGTAGGCGGAGTTTTCGCCGGTGCAGTTCTCCCGCAGCCAGGCGTTGACCTCGGCGACCTGCTGTAAATCATTGCGGGGGCTGTCCACGTAAAAGTACAGTCCGCTGTAAAATCCGCTGGGGAAAACCACCGGCAGCAGCTGACTGCACGCGCCGAAGTTCAGCGCACACAGCACGCCCGCCGCTGTTGCCAGAATGCGGCGCGGCCACGCCCACGGCAGATCGCTGACGAGCAGCGCACAGAGGAAGCAGCCCAGCAGGTAGAACGGCGCGACGGCCAGCGACTGGTGGTCGTCCATATTCTGCACACGGGTGACGAGCAGCACGGTCAGCACCGCGCCGACGGCGGCAAGAACGGCGAGCGCACGGGCCTTAGCATTATACAGCCCGTATAGTATGCCGATCAGCATAATCACAAACACGAGCCAGCCCAGATAGACACGCTGGTTGGCCAGCTCTGCCAGAAAGCCGCCGGTCTGGTAGGTCGCGTAGCGGTCACTGTAGTCGGCCTTGGCGATGCGCCAGAACATCGGCAGCAGCGGTACGCCGACGCAGACCAGCGAGGCCGCGGCAGGCAGCCAGCACATCCGCAGCCTGTACATCAAAGAACTCGATGCCCACCATCAGGCCGATGCCGGAAATGTTCTTGACGTGTGGCAGCTTTGCCAGACCGGTGCGCAGCTGTACGGCGCGCTCGCTGACCTGTGCAAGGAAGCTCTGGTCCAGACGGTCTACCACCACATTGGCACCGGCGCAGACCACCGGGTTGCCGCCAAAGGTAGAGCCGTGGGTGCCGGTGAACCGTGAAAAACGCTTTGTGCTTCCTGTAACCATTGTCAATGCCGCGCTTCTCGCAGTTCTCCTGCAGCAGCGGGATCATGTAAGCGCCCACGGAGACGACCTTGCCCTCTTCGTTGACCGGGCGGTGGATGCGCTTGACGGATGCACCGCCGAAGCTGGAGACGTTGTGCAGGGTGATGCCGTTCTCATCCAGCCAGTCGATGGCGTCTGCCGTGCCTTCGCACAGGGTCTTGACCAGCTCCGGGTCATTGATGCCCTTGCCGCCGACCATGGTGTCCAGCTCCATCAGCTCCACGCTGTCGAAGTAGCCGGTGGGGTTGGCCTGATAGGCTGCCCACTGCTCGGAAACGGTCTTGGCCAGTGCGGTGATGGTCTCATTGTCGGCATACTTTTCAGCAGCCGTTGCCAGCGTCTTTTCCACACCGGCAGCCTGATCGAACTCGTTCTCGTCCTGATAGACGGTCTTGGCTGCATTCATGCCGCCGGTAGCGCGGGCAGAGTTGCCGCCCACCATGGCCTGGCTCTCCAGGATGACGACCTTCTGGCCTGCATCGGCAGCGGTCATGGCAGCGGTCATGCCTGCGCCGCCTGCACCGATGACGACGACGTCGGCATCATAGCTGACGGTCTCGCCGTTGGCGGTCTTGTCTGCCTTGGCCATGTAATCGTCGGGGTTCAGGCCGGCCTCGGTCAGAGCAGCCTTGGCAGCCTCCACGAACGCATTGGAGGTGATGGTCGCACCACTGATGCTGTCGAGGTTGATGGTGTTGCCTTCCACGACTTCGCCGGGGAACTGCTCAATGACCACCGAGCCAATGCCGGGGGTCTCCTCGTCGCCCTTGGCGGTGCAGTCGGTAATGACGTTGTCCGTCAGGGTCAGGGTGACGGACACATCGCCCATGCCCTTAGCCGTGCCGGTAAAGCTGCCGGACACGCCGCTTGCTGCGCTGGTGGAGGATGCGCTGCCGCCGCATGCGGTCAGGAACATCGCACCTGCCAGGAGCAGCGAAGCCAGAACGTTCTTTTTCTTCATGGATACTTCTCCTTGATCTTGATTCATTTCTTCTCGCAGACCGGCACATTTGCCAGCCACCCCGATATGATACCAGATAAACAATCGTTTCACAATCTTTTCGAGGAGAAAAAGGCCGTTTGTAACCTTTTTGTGATAAGTTTGTGACGAATGCTCCGTTTTTCTCAACTTCGAGTACATATTCATTAGCACTGCAAACGGACTCAATACCACAATTCTGACCATTTCTCCGTTGCTCCATCAATAGCTGGATTGGATGTTTCATGCATTGTTTCCTCCATAATAATAAGTATGATTATAATTTTGCCTCACCCATGCAATATGTCTGGATGACGGAATAATCATTATCCAGAACTACAAGATCTGCGTCTTTTCCGACACCGATAGCACCCTTGCGATCATCGACACCGATACAACGTGCAGGATTAATCGTACAGGAATTGATTGCATAGTTGAATGGTACCATAGCCTCTTCAACAAGGATACGGAGACCTTGATTAATTCTTAAAGTCGATCCTGCAAGTCCGCCGGTAGATGTCAAGTGTGCACTTCCATCAGGATAAATTACAATCTCGTTTCCACCAAAGATAAATTTACTTCCAACAGGAGTACCTTTTGCCATTAATGCATCTGATATCATAATGCAATAATCAGGACCTTTAGACATAAAGTAATTATTCAGTGCAGCAGGAGTAGAGTGATTACCATCACAGATAATCTCACCATACATAGTACGTATGCGGTAAGCTGCACCAACTAAACCATTAGCACGACGATTAAAAGGTGTCATTCCATTATATACATGTGTCATGGAACGTGCACCATGTGCATATGCCATCACTGCCTGTTCATAGGTGGCTGCAGAATGTCCGATGCTCACTACTACACCATGTTCTGTGAGATATCTGGTAAGTGCAAAATCTTCATCAGTCTCAGTTGCCATTGTGAGATATACAATATGACCTTTTGCCGCCGCCTGATATCTCTCAAACTGTTCAACAGTAGGCTTTACGATATACTGTTCCGGTTGTGCTCCCTTATAGACCATATCAGGATATGGGCTCTCAAAATTATGAC
>ENA-UESI01000686-UESI01000686.1-human-gut-metagenome-genome-assembly--contig:-NODE-686-length-26251-cov-4.378620_pt1 | contig 26251 bp, 20 predicted proteins | sample MGYA00243005_ERZ508006 | MGnify/ENA primary metagenome ERZ508006 (study PRJEB26167, sample SAMN06115436) | human gut metagenome | host: Homo sapiens | place: China:Shandong | collected 2015-06-10... | reverse complement strand
TGTTTCACGTCTGTTCCAGATGCACTCAAATAAACAGAATCCTGTTGAGGTGATTGGCGCCGGTGATATTGGTGCCGACGGCGATGGAGGGAGCGTACGAAATAGTGTATGTGATTGGCGAGGATGCGCTCTGGGGTCATGGGCTTGGTCAGCAGGCGGTGCGTTCGGCGCTGTCGAAAGCGTTTCTGCACCTGCGTGCCGACCGGGTTGTTGCGAAAGTGATGCCGCAGAATCTCCGCTCGATTCGCTGCGTCCGTGCCTGCGGATTTCAGCAGATGGCGGAAATGCCGCGGCTGGTTCGGTTTGAAATCACGTTTGATGCGTACTGCCAAGCGCTGCAAGAAAAGCGAGCGTGAAACGAAATGCCCAATTGTAAATTCTTCCGCCCGAAACAGAAAAAAGAAGGAAATGGGGGGGCGTCGAATAGCAAAGTGACGAACAGCAGCCAATCTGGTCGAAATTCAGCACGTTTCGGGTGGAGGAGGACTGCGCGTCGGAAAACAAGGAGGTACATCCCATGCTGAAAGACATCCTAACCCTGATGTTAGCCATCGTCCTCTCGTTCGCGACCGGCGGCTCGGTGCAGGACGAAAAAATGAACGACAGCGTGTTCCAGATGGAGACGATTCACAGCTTCGACGGGCGCCTGCGCGTGGAAATCGACGCGACGGAAATGATGATTCGGCTGGACATTACGGACGAGGAACGTGGCGAGCTGCTGTATTCCTTTTCGCCTGTCCGCCGTTTGGACTTCTGGGGAATCTGCTTTGAAGCGGATAATTACAATCTGTGGGTGAAATCCGGCGACGTGGGTATTCTGTGCTACGAATACGATGGCGAAACGTGGCAGTACAATCCGGATGCAGTGATGCCGGACTATATTGAGCAGGAGAGCTGGCACGAAAAAAACACTTCCGCCCCGGAAGCGCAGCGAGGATAACACAATACGCCGCCAGCCTGCCGACACATAAGCTGCCGACGGGCTGGTTTCTTATTCCTGCTGACTTTCCTGTGCCTGAAAATCTTGAATTTCCGCGCTTGTGGCGAAATCGCTGTCGGGCAGAATCCCGATGACACGCCCGATGGTCTTGACTTCGTCGTAGGACTTGCGGCGCATGATTTTGAAGTGCTTGTTCAGCGAATGCAGACCGTCGGACTGGTACTGCTTGATGTACAGCGCGCCGTCCACCTGAAAGATGCCGATGTCGCCCGAACCAAGCGGCTCGTCGGTGAATTTCACCAGCACGTTGCAGTGGTCGGGATATTTCGGTTCCATGCTGTCGCCGTTGACGCGGAATACCATGTCTGCGCCGCGCGTGGCGGGGGTCGCGTGCAGGAACGTCGTGTGCCCGCTGGCGGCAAATCCGCTGTCGCCCGTGCCTGCCGCGACTGGGTCATCCGCATATGGCAGTTCCAGCAGCTCTAAGCGCGCGGGTTCGGGCGTCAGCTTCGGCGCGGCGGGATGCTTCGGCAGCCCCGGATACTGCTCTTCCAGCGCGACCATCGTCTGCGCGGTCGCGGAAAGCAACTCCTGATTGATTGCGCTCAATTTCCGATAGTTCCGCATGAGGGCGCGCTCTGCGTCGTTCCAGCCCGCTTCCTCTGGCGTGTCAGAGAAGAACGCCGCAACGGTGATGCCCAGCACGTTGCATAGGCGCGGGATGTTGGCGATGTCCGGGCGCGTCCGCCCTGTCTCCCAGTTGGAAATAGCCGCGCGCCCCAGATTCATGGCTTCCGCCAGCTCGCCCTGCGATAGGTTCGCCGCTGCTCGCAGGGTGCGAATCCGCTCGGCATAGACCAGCTTGTTCTCGCAAATGCTCGTGGCGATAGGCGCATCAGTGTGAGTGTCGGACATTCCCCGCTGGGTGGTGTCAAACTTTCTGCGCGGCATGGCGTTTCCCTCCATTGTCGATTTACTGTGTACAGTATAGTACACAAAGCGGCGGATGTCAATGCGGGGGCGCAAAGGAGAAGGATAAATGGAACGAAAAATCTACCTCTATGACCGTGGATTCTGGGTGCTATTTCGGATGCTTGGCATTTCGCGGCGGCGTTGTCGCTGTTTCTGACCTTGTGCTTTATTATGTGGATTGCGAGTGGGCATTCCTGCTGGCGATTCTTGCAGACATTGTGGCAACTGTTGCGCTCCTGATGCACAGCCGATGCACAAAGCGGCAGTATGTGGTGCTTGCAGATGGGCGGTTGACCGTCGGGGAAGCGTTTGGGCAGGTAGAAAAGACGTTCCCGCTGGATGCGTTCCCGTATGCGTATCTGTATACAAACATGAAGCATTGGGAAACCGTTGTGCTGAGCAGAAAACCGCTGACGGCGGGGCGAATCCGCGGGCTGTTCCAGCTGAATCTGGCGAACAGGCGGAATGATATTGTGCGGATTCCCTGTTCCTTCACCAAGCAGGGCAGGGAGATTCGGGCGTACTTCGCGGGGGTGTATGCAATGGAAGAGGTGCGGTGAGCAGGAAAAGCGGACGTGGGCGGCGAATACAGAAGATGGAGGATCCAAGGCGCAGAAACGAGGAATGCACGAATGTTTCGAGAGGCAATTATCGCGGTTACAAAGGCTGCGGACTGGTACGCGCTTCATCCGCTGACGGTGGAGGAGCTGCGGGACAAGAACATCGGTAGTAGCGTCAGCATCCGCTATTCGACGGTGGGGAAAAACATGACCCCGATGGGCAACTATGAGCCGTCGCCCATCAACGAGGGCGTGGGCAATGTGCGGAAAGGGCAGTTCCGCCGGGAAATTCCCGAAAAAGCCGCGGAATACTTTGCGTATTATCTGGATGAAGAGGGAGAACTGCTTTGCGCGGAAATGAGGGAAAAATCCTGCCTTCGGGAAAAGGAACTGGTGACCGTAGAAGCGTACCGCGTGCTGGACTGGACGGATAACATCAGCATTTATAGCTATTCCGCCAACGGCGGACCTATCAGCGAGCTGATGGTTTATGTTCGCGACGACCGCAAGCGTGTGACGGCGCGGGGGGTTTGGTGTTTCAGTCGCGGCGAGAAAATGTGGTTTTATGGCTTGCTGCTGACCTGCTTTGAATATCACGAGAACGGCAAACCCGCCGCCAGCATCTCGTATAGATTCATTCTGACTGATAAGCAATGGGACAAGATGCGGGACGGTACGATAGAAGAACCATTTGGGTACAAGGTGCGAATTGAGTAGAAGGGGAGCATCGCAGATGCCAAAAAGCAAAAAATCGGACTTGACGGGTGTAGTCATGTGGGCAGTCATCATCGCGCTTGTGGCGGGGATGTTCTGGGTGGCTGGGTTTGAGACGCTGGAAAAGTGGCGGCATCCGGCGCAGAACGGCGTTCCGAACGTCTTTCAGGAGGACAGAGAGTATTGGAGCCGCGTCAATTCGCCCATCGTCGCGGGAAATCGCCTGTATCTGCTGTTTGATGCGTTGCAGCTTGTGAAGGTCTACGACTTGCAGGGCAATTATCTGTATACCGTCAACATGACCAACAAGAATCATCACGGCATTTCTGCGCTCTATGCGAAGGACGACGAAATGTACTTTCGGGAGCAGTCGGAACTCTACTGCTTCAAGGCGGATCAATTCGTTCAGCGGCTGACGGGCGACGCGGCAGAGACAATGCTGGAAACGCTCCGGGCGGAGGAATGCCGCCGGACAGAGGACGATGCCGGAAATACCTACCGGCTTTCGGGCGTGGACATCGTGAGGGAAGCGCCGGATGGCGAGCAGACAACCATCCTGCATCGGTCACCCCTGCTGAACATCTATCAGGATTATCAAATCATCTTCTGGGCAATTGCTTTCGCAGCGCTGGCGACGGCGTGCATTGCGCGCTTCATTGCCAACAGTCGGGAAGTGCGCCAAAGGGAAGAAAATGCGCGCGGCGCAAAGTGAACATCATCCCCCGCGGTTCTCGGCGTTCCTGCCGGGAATCGCTTTTTCTTGCGAAAAAATCTGCGCGAATTGTAAAAACAGCCCCCGACGCTGGGAAAAAGCAGGAGAACAAACACGCCGCCGCGAATAAATCAGAAGAAAGGAAAATCAGATGAAAGGAAGGGAGACACGTTGGCGAAGACACGCGCGAAGCGGTATGTGCCAGATGTGGTGGGCAAGGTGGCGTTGGTGACGCTGATTATGAGTTTCATTCTGGGCGCAATTTCGATTACGTCGTTTGAAGATTGGCTGCATCCGATGCGGGACGGCGTTCCGACCATCTTCCGGCGGGACAGCGAATATTGGAGCGAAGCAGAAGCGCCGATTGTTGCGGAGAACCGGCTGTACCTGCTGTTTAACACCCTGAACATCGTGAAGGTTTACGATTTGCAGGGAAATTATCAGTATACCATCAATTTTTCCAACAGGCGGCGCAACGGACTCTCTTCTCTTTGTGCGCAGGGCGATGAGATGTACTATCGGGATACGTGGGACAAGTCCGAAATCTACTATTTTAAGGATGACCAGTTCGTGAAGATGCTGACGGACGACGAACAGAGTGTCCTGTACGATACCGCATGGCAAAACGGCTTTCGGCATGACGATGACGACGGGAACACCTACTATCTTTCGGGCGTGAACATCATGAAGCAGACGCCCGACGGTACACAGACGGTGCTTGTCGCGCGCCCGTTCCTGCTGAACCTCTTCCAGACGCGCGGACTTCTCTGGGCGTTTGGGTTTCTGGCGATGGTGACGCTGCTGGTTTTGCAGGAGTATTTTTATTGAGGGAAGGGGCATCGGGATGCTGGATATTCTCGCAATTAAAGCGGACGTGTATCAGCTGGAGCGGCAGGGGAAACGCCTCCCGGTTTACCGCTATCTGCGGGAGGTGTGGCAGAAAGAGCCACCGTCCGAAGGGTTGACCGTGCTGGCATTGCAGCAGATGGTAGACTATGTGGAATATGTGGATGACTTGACGGTGCTGGGTGAACCGTGGGAAGCAGAAAACGAGTATGACCTATATCAGGATTTTCTGCTGGACGTGATTTCGTGGGGGCTGCAAAAGTATCGCGCGAAAAAGCGGTTTTTGTGGCAGATTTGCTATTATGTCAATGCGTGGGCGACATTCTACTATATCTTTGGCAGAGAAATTACGCAGGATAATGTGGAGCAGTGGACGAAAACGCTTTTTGAGGAAGCAAAGGAGCGCTATCCGGACAGCCTGCTGTTTGAATTTATCCCCCACGCGGCGCAGCTTGATTATGTCTGGTTTTACCGCCTGACCGATGAAAAGCGGCTGCAAATTCGCTTGGAGGTGGGGGAATGGAACTTGCAGAAGAATGATATGGATCAGGCAGTGCAGTCGGATTTCGACGATGCGATGACGTGGTATCGGGACAATGGCAGGAAACTGCTGGAAGCAAAAAACAAGACGAATAATTGAAGGAGAAATCCCCATGAACAAGAAGAACCCCAAAGAACAAAGCGCCTATAACAACAAGTTCGACGGCCTGATGAACGCTGCCCCGTACAAGCGCTACAAGAGTTTCGCTGTGACCGTGGCGGATTGGGAATCGGTCTGGCTGGACTGCGACCCGAATCAGTCGCTGCCGGACGAGGGCGTAATTTCCGTATGGCCGGAGGAAATGTTCGCCGCCGTCTGCACGGACAAGCCGTTCTTCAAGATGGACGTGCATGACTTCTGCGACCTGCTGGAAGCGCACCCGGATGCCACGATTCGCGTCTTCCCGAACGGAAAAAACTGGACGGATGTGGCAGCGGAAGATTTGCTGGAGGACGTGCTGGAAGAGCTCGACCGGGTGGAGTGAGGGCGTGGCGAATGGATGACTGGTTTGCTGGGCTGATGTAAGAGGGAGAAACAATATGAAAGCGAAGCGTATTTTCTTAGCGGTATTGTTGACGGCAGCTCTGTCCGTCTCATGCGCCGCCCCGGCGGTGCTGGCGGAATCCCCTGCCGCGCCCGAAGTGACGACCATCACCGTATTCCGCCCCAACCTTGGGGAAGAGGACTACATGGGCTTGCAGTCCGTAGACGGCGAAACGCTTCTGCCGCCCGCGTTTGCATCCATTGAGGTGGTGGGCAAATTCGCGATTGTGTACAGCGACGAGACGGATTCGTTCTACCTCTATGATTGGCAGAAGCGCGCGTTCGTGGCGGAATATCCGATGATGTACACAAGCGGCGATTACATCGTCATTGCGGAATCGTGGGAAGACGGGAACTACGGGCTGTTAGATCAGTCCGGCGCGGTGGTGACGGAAATGCAGTGGCTTTGGATGGGCGGTGTGGCGGACGATGTCGTCTGGGTGGCGGCGGATGAGGATACCATGCGCGTGAATCTGCTGCATATTCCGAGCGGAGAGATGCTGCTGGATGAATGGGCGGACTACTGCACCGAGTTTTCCGGCGGATATTCGGGATTCGTCCGCGACGGGCATGTTTTCTTCGTTGATGCGGAAGGCAATGTGCAGGAAACGAGCTTCGTGAGTGTGAAAGAATCCAGAATCGACGGCTGCTTTGAAGTTCAGACAGAAGACGGGGGAACAGGTTACTATCAGCCCCAAAGGGGCGGTTTTATGGATCTGACCATCGAGGATGCGCCGGGCGCATGGAACACGCTGCTCGAAAAGCGCGGCAGAAATCTCTTCGTGCGCAAGATTCATCCGACATCGGAAGAGGTGCTTGCGGTTGCAGACATTGCAGTCCGGGCGTATCAGCGAGAGAACAGGCAGCATCTTCCATTTTTTGTGCAGTACGATTCAGAAGCGGATGTGTGGCTTGTGTATTATGCAGGCTTCGACGAGGACGGTGACATGACACTCGGCGGCTGGAACATTGCCGTTGATGCGAAAAACCTGCAAGTGCTGCGCGTCTGGAGCGACGAATAAGCGCGGCACGGCACAAATCCCCCGCACACAACGATTTGGAGGTGATTCCCCCATATGAAAAAGTTGATTTCCCTGTTCACCGCGCTTTTCCTGCTGATGTCCGCCTTGCCCGCACAGGCGGAATCGCCGGAAATATCGGACTTGCTCACGGAATATTACAAAGAGTGGCAGGAACTTCCGTTCGGGCTGACGGAGGACGAGCTGACCTGCGTGGACGGCGTGCTGTATGGGCGGGACATTCTGCTGCTGTATCCAAAGACGCGCACCGATGCCTGCTTCGTGATTCCAGACGGCATCGGCTATGTCTGGGACTTTGCCTTTGTGGGCAATGATTTGCTGGAAAAGGTCGTTGTGCCGGATTCTTGCAAGATACTGGGCGCGTTTGCGTTCTGGGAATGCGCGAACCTTGCGGAAGTAGAATTTGGCGCGAACAGCGAACTGCTCATTGTGGATGACTTCTGCTTCAGCGAATGCTATGCCTTGCAGCAGATCCGGCTGCCGGATTCGGTGTATCTCATCGGTGAAGCGGCGTTTTCCTACACGCAGATTCAGCGGTTCGTTTTCCCGGAACAGATTGTGTTCATTGGCGACCAACTCTTCTGGGGAACGCCAGTGACGGAGCTGACTTTCCATGCGTGGAGTTTGCCCCAATACATTGGAAGCGAATATTTCAGCATAGATGATGATGATGCAGAATACCGCATTACACTGCCCTTTGATGCGGACGCTGACCGCTATTTGGGCAACGCAGAATATGTGATGCAGAAGGAGAATGTGACGGTTCTTTTCTGCGAAGATACGGATATGCCGGAGGATGAATAAGCAACATCACACCCCGACGGCGCACATCCCCCAAAACGGACGCGCGCCGCTTTTTGGTGCCCTCCTCCGCGAATCGGGTGACATGAAATCCCTGCATTCGTCCATCGCCTTGTTGAAACCTGCCTTGATTTTGGTAAAAAATCTGGTATAATAGTACCAAATCACGAGGAATTATCCTCCGGCGAAAAGGGGCGAGCAGATGCTGAGAATTGCCATTGTGGAAGATCACGAAAGCGACGCGAAGCGGCTGACTGCCCTGCTGGAAGCGTATGCGCAGAAGAATGGCAAACGGTTTGCCATTACATGGATTGCGAATGCCAATACGTTTCTGGATTCGTACCAGCACCAGTATGAGCTGGTGTTTCTGGACATTCGGATGCCGGGGCTGAACGGGATGATGGCGGCGCACGAGCTGCGGGAGATGGATCACACGGTGGTGCTGGTGTTCCTGACGAGCTTGGCGCAGTATGCGGTGGAAAGCTACGAGGTCGAGGCGACGGATTATATCCTGAAGCCCATTACTGCCGCTGCGCTGGACTTGAAGCTTCCGCGCATCCTGAACCGCTGCATGGTAGAATCGGAAGAGGAAGTCGTCATCCAAAGCGGCGGCACGACGACGCGCCTGCGTCCGAATGAGCTGCACTATGTTGAAATCTATGACCATCATATTCAATTTGTCACCACATCAGGGATTATGCGGTCGTATGGCACGCTGAAAGCGGTGGAGGATGCCCTGCCGGATGTATTTTTCCGCGTCAACAATCAGACGATTGTCAATCTGCGCTTCGTGACGCATGTGGGCAGCAATGACACGACGGTGGCAGGGCATACCTTCCCCATCAGCCGCGGCAGGCGCAAGGAGTTCCTGTCCGCGCTGCACCTTGCGGGCATGGCGGAGTAAGGAGGGAGAATCATATGCTGACATGGGAATACCTCGTAGATACAGTGCGTGACGATTTGCCGTTTATCCTCTCCGTCGGTACGGGCTGCGCAATTTCGGCATCTTGCTTGGAGAAGCGCAAGCACTTCTACCTGCGCGTCGCGCTGACGCTTCTGTTGGCATTCTGCTGGATGTATGGCACCCGCCCGTATGTGGGGCTGAACATGCAGGGCACAAGAATGGGCATGATTCGCTATATAACAGCGTTTGTGCTGTTCATGCTGTCCGTTCCCTTTTGCAGCCGTGCAAATTTCTGTCAAGCGCTGTATTCGGTCACAGTGGCATATTCGCTTCAGAATATGTGCGAAAGAATCATCCATATTCCACGCTATTCGCTGCCGAATTTCCCGGTGCTGCTGGATAGAAGCTGCCTGCTGGCGCTGATGGCGATAGCACTGTATAGCTACTATCGAATTCTGGTGGGAAAGCGGCGGCAGCGGACGATTATGGACTTCTCGAACATGAGCAGCTGCATGATGCTGTTTATGGGCGTGGGCGTGGTGGCGATTTCGGTCGTGCTGGACTTGACGCTGTACCGCGTGACCCCGTCGGGCAACCGCGAACTGAGCAACTGCCACAACATCATGAGCGCCGTGTTCTCCCTGCTGACCATTGTCGTCTGCATGAGCCATCTGCGGGAAACGGAAAACGAACGCAAGGCGGATGTCGCGGCGCAGATGCTGTACAGCGAGCAGCAGCGCTATGAGCAGGAGCGGCAGATTCACGACGCCATCAACCTCAAGTGCCACGATATCCGCCACCAAATTGCCGCGCTGGGCGATGCAGGCTATCAGGAAGAACTGAAAAAAATCGGTCAGCTGGTCAACATCTACGATGCGGCGCCGCACACGCGGAATGCCGCGCTGGATGTGGCGCTGAGCGGCAAGATGCTGGCGTGCACGAATTTGGGCATCACGATGACATGTCTGGCGGACGGGCGGCGCATCGGCTTCATGGAGGACAGCGACATTTACGCCCTGTTTGGCAACATCCTTGACAACGCGATTGAGGCGACAAAGACCGTGACGGAGGAGGAGAAACGCATCATCTCCCTGACCATCGGCACGACGGGTGATTTGCTTCTGATTGACAGCCAGAACTACTACGCGGGCGAAGTCCAATTCGTGGACGGGCTGCCGCAGACGAGCAAGGAGAACAAGGAATACCACGGCTTCGGCACACGCTCCATCAAGACGCTGACGGAGAAGTACGGCGGCGACCTGAAAATCAGCGCCGAAAACGGCATATTTCGATTGTCGATTATGCTGCCTATCCCGACATGATTGATTCGCAATTCCTTTGCGCTCGGCGAAAGCCGGGCGCTTTTTGTATGCTCCGGTAACGCCGATGCAAATAAAGTTGCAAAAAACGCAGAAAAAGTGGCTCAATCACAATTTGTTCACAAAACATGTATACTATCCTTGCGGATGTCGGAAACGGCATCAAAACAAACGAATCCAACAAAAACGCAATGAGTCGTCTGACGGAATCCCCTGCCGAAGGACGCTCACATAGAGGATCATGGGAATTTCCCGAAGAAGGAGGGCAGCATTCACGTTTCTTTTCTCTTCTCTTCCGTCTCAAAGCGGAAGAGATGCCATGTTTTTCAACACGAATCAATGAGGAGGACAAACATCGTGTTCCAGAGCAAAAAGAGCCATCGGCTGATGGCGCTGGCGCTGAGCGCAGTCGTTGGGCTGACAGCTACGTTTGCGGCGGCAGAAACCGTAACGCCGACCGGCAATACCTACGGGTTCGCCGGAACGAATGCCCGGTATTACACCGACTATATGACGCTGGAAGAAGAACAGCAGATTGCCAAGGATCTCGCGATTGAAGTGGCAAGCGAAGGTTTCGTGCTGCTGAAGAATGAGAACAATGTCCTGCCGCTGGCAAAGGGCGGCAAGGTGTCCCTGTTCGGTATGCACTCCGTGTCGCTGATTGCGTCTACCAGCGGCTCCGCAGGCGGCTCCACCGGCGCGAACGGCATTGCCGAAAGCACCCTGCAAATGGCGATGGAGAAAGCCGGCTACCGCGTGAATGCGAAGCTGGTTGATCTCTACACCAAGCACAAGACGCTCGGTACGACCAGCAACGAACTGCCGATGAGCTACTATTCAGCGGCAACCATCAGCTCCTACAATGGCTATGGCGACGCGGCGGTTATCGTTTTCTCCCGCACGGGCTCTGAGGGCGGCGACAAGCTGGTCAGCAACGTGACTGACCACAGCAACCCCCGCGACCATGAGCTGATGCTGGACGACAACGAGAAGGCGCTGGTCAAGCACGTCAAGGAGCATTATCCGAACAAGCCGATTATCGTTCTGATTAACTCCTCCAACATCCTGCAGATTCCCGAACTGGCTGAACCCAAGGCGACCAGCGAATACGGCGTGGACGCGATTTTCTGGGTCGGCAACACGGGCAACAATGCCATCGAGGCGATTGGCAAGCTGATTTCCGGCGAAGTCAACCCCAGCGGCCACACCGTGGAAGTTTGGGAACGCGACTTCACCAAGGGCCCGTCCTTCACCAACTTCGGCAACCAGACGCAGAACGTTGATGAAAACGGCGACACGATGGATGCTTTCTTCTATCACAATGGCGAAGCGACCAAGTACGCCACCATTGAGTACCGCGAAGGCATCTATGTCGGCTACAAGTACTACGAGACGGCGGCGGACGACATGAACGCCGAAAACCCCGGCTCCGGCAACGAATGGTACGATTCTCAGGTGCTGTATCCGTATGGCTACGGTCTGAGCTACACGACCTTTGACTGGGAACTGATGCCCGCGGCGGATACCGCGATTACCGACCCCTTCCAGAAGCTGTCCATGCAGGTGAAGGTCACCAACACCGGCGACGTGGCGGGCAAGGAAGTTGTGCAGGTGTACGCCAATCCGCCGTACACCAAGGGCGGCATTGAAAAGGCGAGCGCGAACCTTGTCGGCTTTGCCAAGACCGACCTGCTCCAGCCCGGTCAGTCTCAGACGGTGACCGTTGCCTGGGTTGCGCAGGACATGGCGAGCTACGACTGGAATGACGCCAACGCCAACGGCTACACCGGCTATGAGCTGGAAGCGGGCGATTACGTTATCACCGCGCGCAGCAACTCGCACGATGTGAAGCTGTCCGAAATCTACACCGTGGCGGCGGGCATGAACTGCACCACCGACTACATTACCGGCAACGAGATTGAATCCCTGTTTGTTGATGATTTCACCTCCGTCAACGACTCGCTGCTTTCCGGCATGATCAGCCGCGCGACGGGTCTGACTCAGCCCGCACCGGCGTCCAAGACGGATCGTGAAATTTCTGATGACACGCTGGCGACGCTGGACGGTCAGTATTCTTACCGCTCCTACATGGATCAGGGCTATGAAGACTGGTTCGTGAATGAGGATGGCATCCCGTCCACTTGGACGCAGGCGGCGACCCGCACTGAAGGCGAAAAGGCGCCCATCTCCATTATGGACATGGCGGGCATCGACTTCAGCCTGAAGATTGAAGACGGCGAAGTTGTGCAGGGCAACGACGAAGGCTCCCAGAAGTGGGAAGCGTTCATGAACCAGCTGACGTGGGAAGAAATGGCGAGCCTCGTCAACAACGGCGGCGGCGTGAAAGCCATTGATGCGGTGGACGTTGTAGGCGCGGGCGCGAACGAAACGCCTCTGCAGCTCTCTGGCGGCACGCTCTGGGCTTGCCCCCCGATTCTGGCGGCTACCTTCAACCTCGACCTCGCGGAAGAAGTCGGCGTCATGATGGGCAACGAAGCGCTCTTCAAAGGCTGCTCTTACTGGCAGGGCAACGCGATGAACATTCACCGCAGCCCGCTCTCCGGCCGCAACGTTGAGTATTACAGCCAGGATGGCGTGCACGGCGGCAAGTTCGCGGCGGCAGTCGTTGCGGGCGTGACCTCCAAGGGCGTCACCTGCCATATCAAGCACATGGTGCTCAACGATCAGGAATCCTACCGCGACCTGAACGGTGGCGTGTCCACTTGGGCGACCGAACAGGTTATCCGTGAAATCTACGCCAAGCCCTTCGAGTACGCGCTTAAAGTCGGTCGCTCCACGGGCGTGATGAGCTCCTTCAACCGTATCGGTCTGGTCAACAGCCAGCTGAACCTTGCGATGCACAAGCTGGTTCGCAACGAATGGTCGAACCGCGCCATCTTTGAAACCGACGCATGGCAGGGCACATACTGCCCGCTTGACCTGATGGTGCGTCAGGGCGACAATCAGGTGCTGGGCGCTGGCACGACGCTGCCGGACATCGGCCTGGAAATCGGCGCTTGGGATGCGGATGGTAACTGTGTCCGCGTCAGCGACGGCGCGGAAGGCACGTTCCTCTCCCAGACCCACTACGCCGCGGTTCGCCGCAGTGCGCAGGAGATCCTGTGGAACTACGCCAACAGCAGCGCGGTGCACAATGGCTACATCGGCTTTGAACCCTGTGTCCTTGAATTCGACAGCTATGCCGCGCAGTCTCTGCCGATTTCCTTCGGCGACGTGGACATCGCGACCATCACCCTGGCGGACGGCGCGCAGCTGCCCGAAGGCTTCACGATGAACGACGCGGGCGTTGTTACGTCCGACGGTTCTCTGGCGGAAGGCGAATGGACGATTGACATCAAGCTGAACGGCATCGACGGATATATCACCCTCGGCGCACAGGCGGTTATCCGCGTGGTGGACGCGCTGCACGTCAGCACCACTTCCCTCAAGGTGGGCGAAGCGGCGAACGTGACGGTGGATGCTCCCTACTATGCGTATGAGAGCCTCGTCAAGGTCAACCCGCGCTTCGTCAGCACGGTCAAGCACACCGACGGCACACCGGTTGCGCAGGGTGAAATGCAGGGCTTCGGCGGCAAGACGATTCTGCCGGGCACGGGCGACAGCGTCGGCGGCACCCTCCGTATCCAGAACTGGTACTGGAAGGACGCTTCTCAGGTGCAGGGCAACAATTACGACGGTCTGGGCGCGCTGGCGTTCGCGGACATCGAAGCGACTGACGCCCGTTACCTTGAAATGGCGGACGTCGAAGCGGGCAACTACTATCAGGCGTATCTCTACGAGTTCCGCGTTTCCGATGAGGATGCTGCGAAGCTGGCGGAATACGGTCTGACGGCGGAAAAGGTCATGACGCCTGTCACCGCTTATCAGGGCATCACCTACGATTACAACTCCGCGCTGGCCATCACCGGCACGCCGACCAAGGCGGGCGAAGTGGAAATCACGGTGACGCTGCAGATCCCGCTGGTTCGCGGCTTCGGCTCTCGCTTCCCGAACAACGTGCATGTGGGCTCTCCCACGGCGACGGAAGTCACCCGTACCTTCACGCTGACCATCGGCGAGTAATTCTTCTGATACTAATTCTCATCTAAAGCATGTCATTCGCACAGCATCTTTTCCGCCCCGGCTTTGCTTCGTTCCGCTCGCGCGTACCTCCAGTACGCCTCGCTTCACTCAGCTTTGCCGGAACGAAAAATCTGCTATGCTCGATGCCATGTTTTAGAATCGAATTAGTATAAATCCAATTCAAAGGGGGCGGAAGCCCTCTTTTTTGATGCGCTTATTCCGCGTGCCGCCGCTTTGTCGAACGAGACGAGTGAATCCACCGCAGCCCAGAAATCATGTCAAACTGCATTCGCGTATCCTCCAGCATATAAATAGGAAGAAACTCGCTCAATGGCGCGCGTCCCAGTCCTCCCGCAGCATTGCCCACAGCTCCACATCGTGGAAATTGCCCTTGTTGAACACCTTGCCGCGCAGTGTCCCTTCGTGGCGCATACCGCATTTTTCCATCACGCGCCCGCTGGCAGGGTTGTCGCACTCGTGCATCGCCTCGACGCGGTGGATGCGCAGCGCGGTGAAGCATTCGCGCAGCACCGCCGTCAGCGCCTCGGTCATCAGTCCGCCGTTCCAGCAGGAGCGGGCGAGCGAATAGCCGAGCTCCACCACGCTGTCCGCGTCGCTGTAACTCATGAAGCCAATCGTGCCGACGACGCGGTTCGTTTCGCGCAGCACGATGCCCCAACTGGACGGCGCGCCGCTGTGGTACTGACTGATGATGTAGCGCAGGCAGCCGCGCGTATCCGCCATCGACTTGTGCGCATCCCAGAGAACATGCCGAGCGACTTCGGGGTCGCGGGAGTAAGCGAACATATCCGCCGCATCGCGCATCGTCAGCGGACGCAGGAGCAGCCGGTCGGTCGTCAGGCGCGGCAGGGACGCGAAGTAATCCGCTGCGGGAATCGGCTCATTCGGCGGATTGCGGTGGGAGAGCCATTGCCCCAGCTTTTCATACATGGCGGAAGAAACCTCCGATGATATGCGGCGAAAACGGCGCAAGCGGCACAGGGGGATTCCCTTGCTGACAGCCGACGACAAGCAGATACACACCCAGCGCCAGCATGAGCAGCATCAGCAGCAGAAAGAGAACATACAGGGGATGACGCTGCTTTTTTCCAGCCATAAAGCACCTCCGTCAGCGAAATTTTCCGAAAAAACGCGCAAAAATCCGTCCACACGATTGCATTTTGATGAAATATTTGTTACAATAAGCGTGGATGGAACAGAACGCGCGTTTCGCACGTTTATTGTTTGCAGGGGGCGGACAGCAGCTGCTGCACCATCAGGAGCGCCAGCGCGGTCTTGCCGTCGCGGAACGTGCCGTCCATCACCTTCTGTACCGCGTCGGAAAGCGGCATCCGCAGTGTGCAGACGAACTCATCCTCATCCGGATGCGTCTTTCCAGCGTGCAGCCCCGTCGCCAAGTAGAGGTGGATGCGCTCGTTGCAGAAGCCGGGGGTCGTCTCCAGCACGGTCAGCTTGCGCCAGTGGTCGGCGGTCAGCCCGGTTTCCTCGCTCAGCTCACGCTGGGCGCAGACGAACGGGTCTTCATCCACCCCATCGAGCTTGCCCGCCGGAATTTCCAGCGTCAAGCGGCCAACGGCGATGCGATGCTGGCGGACGAGAATCACGTTCCCGTCATCATCCAGCGCGACAATGCCTGCCGCGCCCGGATGGCACGCCACCTCGCGCAGGGCAGTTTCGCCGTTGGGCAGGCGCACATGCCAATGCTCAACGCGGATAATCTTGCCGGGGAAAACGACTTTCCCATCCAAATACTCTTCCGTCAGCTGCTTGTCGTCTATCATGGTCAAAGTCCTCCTCAAACAATAGGATGATTTTCGCCATAGTGATTCGACAAGAGACGCAAAAAATCCTGCGAATCGCAAGGAAAAATGCGGCAGGGTGCGGAAGATTGACAAACCGCGCCGCTGCGGTATAATAGAATGGCATCAGGCCCGCAAAGGGCAGGAGCAAGGAGGAAACCCAACATGAGAAAATCCGGCGTCAAAGGTCTTGGCCGTCTGCTGTCTGTGCTGATGGTGGCGGCGCTGCTGATGACAACCGCGATGGTTCCGGCGCTGGCGCTGGATCGCTGGGAGGACGTCGTCGTGTCCGTCATTTGGACGGATTCGCAGGGTCAGCAGCAGACAACGCAGGCGTTCCCCGTGCCTGACAGCGCGGAACATGCGTATTGGGCGACGCTGGATGCGTCCGCTCTTTTCAGCACGGTTCAGGTGCAGGTTGCATCGTCTGACCCGGCGTATACCTTCTACTTGAAAGATTATGCGTCGGAAATCATGTGGACGCAGGATGCGACTGCCTTTGACCCGATGTATTCGTATGAAGTGGATTATTACTGCAACAGCGTCTATGAAGGGATGTTCCCGCTGTACCTCTCGTCGCAGGGAATGCCCGAAACGCCCGCGCAGGAGAGTGTCAACGTGCCGGTGTACTATGTGACGGAGGATGGCCAGCAGCTGGATTTCCAGTACGCAAGCTGCCTGACGAACGCGAGTACCCAAGTGTACGCCAATTCCAGCGTTGTGCCGTGGGATTATCTGCTTGTCAAACCCGCGTCCGGCGTGGTGGATGTGTTTGTGGACAGCATGGGCAATGCGTCGCCGAGCGAGGTGCGCTTTGTCTACGCCGTGCCGGAGCAGCCGACCGAAGCGCCGACGGAAGTGCTCACCGAAGCCCCGATCGAGCCGCCCGTCATTCAGGCGGAAGTGACTGTGCTGTATCAGTTGGATGACAACGGCACGATTCTGGACACGCAGTATGTGATGCTGAATCAGGGCGACAACTATGTTACCGCCAATAGCGCGATGACTGCTGGGTATCAGCTTGTCGGCGAGGACACGGTGCATGTGTGGGTGGACAACGGCGGCACGGCGAGCGTGAATCCCGTTGTGTTCCACTATGCCACGCCGCAGCCGGTAACATCCAACATCGACGTGTTCTACTATCACGAGAACGGCACGCTGCTGGATCAGCAGTCGCAGACGCTGACCGAGGGCGTGAACTACATCTATACCGCCAGCGACCGCGTGGGAGGGTACGACCTCATCAGCGAAAATCCGCAGACGGTCACGCTGCGTCCTGACGGTACGACCGACTTGGCGAGTGTGTCCTTCTTCTATGCCGACCCGCAGCCGACCGAAGTGGACGTGCCCGTGCACTACCTCAATTCCGAAGGCGAGCCTGTCGCGATGGACGACACGCTGACGCTGGGCGAGGGGACACACCTTGTGACGGCGAATCCGCAGGGCATGGCGGACGGCTATGTGCCGATGCCCGGCACCGAAAGCACGGTGGAAGTGAACGTTTCCGGCGGTATCGCGACGCCGAGCGAGGTGTATTTCTACTATTATATTCCCACGACGGAAGCACCCGCAACCGAAGCGCCGACCGATACCCCCGCGCCGACGGACACGCCCGCCCCGCAGACGATGCCGGTGGCGATTCACTACTTCGACATGAGCGGCGTGGAAATTGCCGACCCGGTGGTGAAGGAACTGCTGCCGGGGACGTATCCGATGATTCCGGAGCGCGAAATCCCCGGTTACGAGCTGGACAGCACCCTGACGCAGTTTGACCTGACGGTGGATGCGAACGGCACGCTGTACATGGATGGCGAAGAAATTCCGGCGGATGCGGTCGGATTCTACTATCACCCGGTGCAGACTCCGACGGAAGTTCCCGCGACGGAAGCGCCGACGGACACGCCTGCACCCGCGACGGACGTGCCTGCGACCGACGTTCCGGCGACCGACGTCCCGGCGACCGACGTTCCGGCGACCGAAGCACCGACCGATACCCCCGCGCCCGCGCAGCAGTTCGTGACCGTCACCATCCGCTACTACAACACGCTTGGCGAGGAGATTGCCGACGCAAGCGTGGCGGAGCTGATGCCGGGAACGTACCACGTCACGCCCGCGTATGACAGCATTCCCGGCTACGAGCTTGAAAGCAGCTGGACGTCGTTCGACCTGACGATTTACGCGGATGGCACCATTGCCATCAACGGCGACGAAGCGACGGCGGAAGACCTTGCGTTCTATTACCGCCCGGTTCAAAGCGCTGCGACGGATGTTCCCGTGACCGAAGCGCCCACGAATACGCCGATTCCGACCGAAACGCCGACCACTGCGCCCACCGAAGCGCCGATTCCCGTCGGGCAGCCGGTCAACCGCTACGCGACCATCAACGGCAATAAGGTGGCGTTCCGCAGCGAGCCCTCGACCAGCAAGAGCAACACGGTCATCAAGCGCTTGGCGAATGGCTCGAACGTCTACGTCGTCAACGAAATGCTGAATGACAAGGGCGAGCGGTGGAGCGTCGTCATGGTGGATGGACAGAGCGGCTACATCAAGAGCGAATTCCTGACCATCATGACGCAGGCGGAAAGCGACGCGTATGCCGCATCCACCGGCGCAACACCTGTGCCGACGGCAACGCCGATTCCGACCGAGACCCCGACGGCAATTCCGACCGAAATTCCAACGGAAGTGCCGACGGCAACCCCGACCGCCGCGCCGCAGAACGCGACCATCACCATCCAGTATCTGGACAGCTACGGCAGCCCGGTGGCGAACGCGCAGTCGATGACGCTCGCCCCCGGCACATACACCCTGCGCCCGATGCCGACGAATTTGCGGGATGGATATGAGCTGATTCCCGGCAGCGAGCAAATCACCCTGACTGTTTTCCAAGACGGCACGCTGAGCATGGATGCGGCGGATATTGCCTTCTGGTATCGTCAGGTGGCGACCGCCGCGCCGACGCAGACCCCGACCGAGGCTCCGACCCCGACGCCGACCGCTGTGCCGTACGAGGGCTATGCCGTCACCACGCGCGAAACCGAAATGCGCACCGGCATCGGCACGGGCAACTACGTTATGGCGACGCTGCAGGCGAATGTGCTGGTGTATGTGAATAGCCAGCTGAACACGGTAGGCGAAACGTGGGACATTGTGACCACGCTGGAAGGGACGTCCGGTTATGTGCCGGACGCGAACCTCCGCTACGTCACCGACGAGAAGGCACAGGAGTACATTCAGCAGTGGAATCAGTCCCGCAGCACGCCGACGCCCAGCTCCACGCCGTACCTGACGCCTGTCCCCGCGCAGGAGATGGGCTACGCCTACCCCCTGGGCAACAATGTGCCGCTGCGGCAGATGCCGGGCGATTTCAGCGCCATTCAGAGCTATCTGATGCAGGATGAAGGTGTCTACGTCTCCGGGCAGGATTATCTGGGCAGTATGCCGTGGCACCGCGTGCAGTATAATGGCCAGTGGGGCTATGTGCGCTATGACATGCTCCGCTTCATGACGCAGGCGGAAATCGAGACGTACCTGAACAACCTGAACGCCACGCCCGCACCTACGCTTGTCACAACCCCCCAGCCCTACGACCCGACGAACTACTCCAGCTACGGCTATGTGACTACGACGACCTCGGTCAACTTCCGCCAGCAGCCCAGCATGAACGCGAGCCGTATCAGAAAGCTGTACAACTACGCGTTCTGCTTTGTCCTCGGCACAACGACCGGCACGGACGGCGAAACGTGGTATCACATCCGCTACAATGACCAAGAAGGTTACGTCAACGGAAAATACTTCCATTGGATGACGGTGGAGGAGCTGGAAGAGTTCCTGCAAAGCATCGAGTACAAGCAGGGCATCCAGAATAACACGACGGGGAATGCTACTGCAAAACCGACCAGCGGTCTGATTCCAGAAGAAGACAAGACCATCAACGACTGGAAGGGCAGCGGCGTAACGGTCAGCTATAAGCCGTTTCCGGGCTTTTCAACGCCCGGCCCGCTGACTTCGCCCACAACTGCCCCTACGCAGGAAACCGCCACGCCGACGCCTTCCGCTTCGCCCACGCCGACGCTCGAACCGCTGCCCACCGCAGCCGCGACGTACCCGGTGGTGAACGAGAGCGGCAACAGCGGGCTGGTTATCTTCATCGTGATTGCGGTCGTGCTGCTGCTGGGCGGCGGCGGATTCGCCTTCATGCAGTACCAGAAGAAACAGCGTGAGGTTGCGATGAAGGCGGCGCAGCGCCGCGCACAGGCAGCGCGCAATGCGGATCGTCCGGTTGCGCGTCAGGCGGGTCAGCCGCAGCAGATGCGCACAGGCGCGTACGCAACCCCGCAGCAGCGTCCGCAGACGAGCAATGGCGTTTCGCCCGTGCAGGTGCGCCCGGCGACGCCCGTTCCGCAGACGCAGGATATGCAAAACAGACCGCAAGTCGGTTATCGCACGCCGATTCAGCCCCTGACGAAGCCGCAGGAGACCCCGCCCACTGCCGCGCCGAAGAGCACGACGACGATGGAGAATCCGTATGCGCGCCCGGTGGCGAAATCGGCAGAGGAAGCGCCGCGCCATCGTCGCCGTACAGATCAGTATCGCCAGGATGACGACAGCGCAAACCCGAATGGGTAACAGAATATTTGGCAGGAGCAGCACGATTTGCGGGTTGCTCCTGCTTTTTTTGTGAATCAACAATATTTTGCTGTTTTCTGTTTACCAAGTTTGGAATGTTACATTGAAAAAGACGAACGAATGGCATGGAAACAAAGAAAAACCGGTCGAAAATTTGCGTACACTGAACGAAAATTACGAAAAATCGAGGAAAGCAACAGACAAAAGAATATTCCTATTACGATAGTTTTAACATGCAAATAACAATACTTAGGAAACTAACAAGCTGTTAACAGGTGAAAATGACAAAATTACCGCACGAAAGTATGGCAAAACACACAAAAATGCACCAAATGAGCATAATGAATGTTATTTTTCCGTCTTGACAGTTGAAGATTTGATGGTATAATAAACCATGAAAGAACTCGAACTGTGATTTGCCGGAAATCTGGCGAATTACATATCGAGAAACGATAAATGTGTTACATGTGAAGGAGACGTGAACTGTGACAGAGAAGGAACTGCGGAAGCTGGGACGCGCGGAGCTGCTGGAACTGCTGCTGGAACAGGCACGGGAATTTGAAGCACTGGAGCAGCGGCTGAATGCGGCAGAAGCGGCGCTGCAAAGTCAGCAGCTGCAGCTGGAAACGTGCGGCTCGATTGCGGAGGCATCGCTGAAGTTAAACGGCGTGTTTGAGGCGGCGCAGAAGGCCGCGGAACAGTATCAGCAGAACGTTGAGCGGCTTTGCCAGGAGAAAATCAGCGCGGCAGAAAGCCAAGCGCAGGAAATCCTCGCGCGCGCAAAGAAAGCCGCCAATCAGCAGTAAAGAAACATGACAGAAGGGAGGGCGCGCAGGTGTCAGAAGACAAGAATCAGCAGAAAACGGGCAAACAATTGCTCAACGACACGCAGGAAGCGGCGGAACGCGCCCACCTGCTGCGGCAAATGAACCCCACATCCGCACAATTGGAAACGGAACTGAAGCATGAAAAGCGCAAGCACAGCTACAACCGCGCCCTGCGCAGCACACTCTATACGCTGCTGGTAGTGGCGGCGGTCGCGGTGCTGATTGCAACCATGGTCATGCCCATCCTGCAAATCACCGGCACGTCAATGACGCCGGTGGTCGGGCAGGGCGAAATCACAATGGTCGTGCGCGGGTCAAATCCGCAGCGCGGCGATATTATCGCTTTTTACTACAACAATAAGGTGCTGATTAAGCGCGTTATCGGCCTGCCGGGCGAGTGGGTCAACATCGACGGAAGCGGCAACGTCTACATCAATGGCGAACTGCTTGATGAGCCGTACATCACCGACCGCGCGCTGGGCGACTGCTCCATCACGCTGCCGTACCAAGTGCCGGACGGGCGGTATTTTGTTCTGGGTGATCACCGCTCCACCTCGCGCGACAGCCGAAGCACACTGGTTGGCCCAGTGTCCGAAGAGCAGATTATGGGGCGCGTAACGCTCCGCATTTGGCCGCTGAACCGCATTGGATTCCTGCAATAACGTAAGTACAATACAGTAAGAAGAGGAACACAGGTTCCAGAATCGGAGGATGCTGACATGAACCGCAAACTCATGGAATTAGCAGAAAAATACGTTGCGCAGCGGAAGCGCCGGATGCGTCTGTTCAAGACGGTCACGGCGCTGGCACTCGTTGTCGCCATCTGCACGTCTTATGTGCTGATGATGCCGGGTCTGACGATGGCGGCGGAAACGTACTGCGGGCTGGAGGAGCATACCCACACGGCGGACTGCTATGTGGACGAGCTGACCTGCCTGATTTCCGAGCGCGAGGCGGAGACAGTCTTTACCGATATTATGCGATGCAGCTTTGAACCGCACCACCATTCCTCCGATTGCTACAATGCGCAGGGCGAACTCAGTTGCGGCTACTGGGATGGCTACATCCACGAGCATGACGAGAAGTGCTACGACAGCAACGGCGTTCTTATCTGCACGCTGGAGGAGCATCCGATGCACAAGCACACGGATGCCTGCTACAATTGGGAGAAACAGCTGATCTGCACGCTGCCGGAAAGCGAGGGGCACATCCACACGGATGCGTGCTATCGGGCGAAAGAACCGACTTGCGGTCTGTTTGAGAGTGAAGGCCATCAGCACACGGCGGATTGCGTGACGGAAACGCGCACGCTGATTTGCACCGAGGACGTTGCGACGAACTCCGACATGCCGCATGTCCATGATGACAGCTGCTACGAAGTGACCCGGACGTACACCTGCGGCCTGACGGAAGGCGAGGGCGCGCATCACCACACGGATGCCTGCTATCCGACGACGGAAGAACCGACTTGCGGTCTGTTTGAGGGCGAAGGCGCACACACACATGATGATTCCTGCTACGAGATGGTGCGCGGCGACCTGAAATGCAAGCTCTATCCCGACCCGGCGAAAGTGCACACGCATTCCGCGTCCTGCGTCGATGCGAAAACCGGTTACTACACCTGCGGCTACATTCAGGTGCTGCGGCATCAGCATACGAATGAATGCATTGTGACGGTGACGGCGGAGGATTCCGGCCATCATCACACGGCGGACTGCTACGAACGCCACTATATCTGCGGCAAAGAAGAGCACACGCACACGGCGGATTGCTACTATGACCCGACCCCGAACCCCGATGCGACGGCAGCCCCCGAAGCGACAGCTGAGCCGACGGCAGCCCCCGAAGCGACAGCCGATCCGACGGCAGCCCCCGAAGTGACAGCAGAGCCGACGGCAGCCCCCGAAGTGACAGCAGAGCCGACGGCAGCTCCCGAAGTGACGGATGAGCCGACGGCAGCTCCCGAAGTGACGGATGAGCCGACGGCAGCTCCCGAAGTGACGGATGAGCCGACGGCAGCCCCCGAAGTGACAGCAGAGCCGACGGCAGCTCCCGAAGCGACAGCCGAGCCGACGGCTGCCCCCGAAGCAACAGCAACGCCGACGGCAGCACCCACGGCAACGCCTGCGCCTACGGAGGAACCGACGCTTGCGCCGACTGTAACGCCTGCGCCGACGGAAAACGCCGCCGAAACTGCTGCCCCGATGGACGAGCCGTCCCCGACACCTGCGCTTACGGTGATTCCGTCGATGGACGCTGATGCGGTGAAGCCGGACGACATGATGATGCCGTCGCTTGGACTCGACCCGGGATTCCTGATGATGGCGAACGAACCGCCTGCCGTCAGCGAGAGCGGCATGCAGATTACCAATATTACGGTATCGAACATCATACTTCCGGAAAATGCCAATGCGTACAACTATAGCTTCGCAGCGGGCTTCAAGATTTCGGATGAAGCTATTCTGCGCCATGGCGAAGGCAACAAGATTATTATTCCGGCAGAGAATACGCATATCAAAACGGACAGCACTTCTGTCTGGTCGGGCACGGACGCCAAATTCAGCAATGAAAAGCCGGCGTTTAAGTTCCAGTACAATCCCGAAACGAATAACGTTGAAATGTGGTTCACCGACGAGTATATTGACTTTGTCCGGAAACACCCCAGCCATGACGACCGAACCGGCACCATGAAGATGAGCGCCGAAATCCGCAAGGACGATGTTAAGGATCTGGGCAACGACGACTTGACCATCAAGTTCGGTGGCGCATCGACTACCGTGAAGTGGGAGGACATCGACAGGGGCAACAACTCCCTCCTCAGCGATTTGAGAACTTGGAAAAGCGGGGCTAATGTCAACTGGGAAAAAGGAACGATTGAGTATACCGTCAAAATCGAATCTACAAAGGGCACGAACGGCAAGAACGCGACTGCTCGAGACGTCATGACGGCGGTGAATAAGCAAATTGCCCTGACAAACATGACCGTCACGGAGGTTAAAACAAACGCTAACTGGAGTCAGGTGCCCGCTGTTGACTCTGCTTCGACAGAAATCAAGACGGACGGTACATGCGCCTGCGGTACGACGGGAACGCACATTCACTACGTTTATGCGAACACGACGGACGAAAGCGGCAAGGTCTATACCATGACGACGGACTATGTGCTGCCGCCGCTTTCGGCAAATGAAACATACGAAATCAAGTATGAATACACGTTCGACAAGGACGGAATGACCGGTGAATACGATCAGCTGACAAATACTTTCACTGCGCAGAGTGGCGGAAAGTGGGACCATTCCCAGAATTCCTCTAACAGCAACCCTACTGACGTTCAGATTAAAAAGCTGCAAAAGAGCAGCTGGTACAACAGCAATGAGGGTTGCATTCAGTGGACGCTCACCGTCAACGAAAACCGTTTCAATATCAAGGATAAGACGCTGACGGACACGATGTTCGACCAGCTTGTGGACGAAAACGGCAGTCTGCTGTTTTCGAAGACGGACGGCAAGGGCTATGTGTCGCAAATCACGGCGAATAACACGCCTATCACCGCTGAAAACTACACGGATTACTTCACCGTGGAAACCGGCGCGGATGGCAAACCGCAGCTGAAATTCAAGGACACCACAGCTAAGATCGTAATCCAATACAAAACGCCGGTGGAAGCAACCGCGCAGAATCAACAGATTACAAACACGGCGGAATTCGACGGCGAACAAAAGACAAGCACCGTGACCGTAGGGCAGGACACGCGTTACAATGTGGTGAAGTCGGTTGACGCGAGTATGCCGGCGGATCCGACGAAGAACGGCGAATACACCGATGGTCTGTATCCGGTAGCGTGGAACGCGACGTACACCTTCCCGGCGACGAAGGATGTTCAGTATAAGCTGAACTTCGGCGATACGCTTGACAAGAAGGTGGAATGGAAAAACGGAACAGAAATCATGCAGCACTACATGACGGCGGCTCAGGCGCAGACATTGCTCAACGCCATCAAAGACCTCGATGTTGTGAAAAAGCATGATGCGCAGAATGTGCCGTACACCATTACGCTGCTGACCTGCGACAGTCAGGGCAAAAATGAAGGCACGATGGTGGTGTCTGCGGAAACGACGCTGACGGAAGGCTACTACTATGGTTTCCGGTTTGAAACGACGGGCGAAGGCGTTATGCTGAACGACGCCAATACGGATGTGAACGCGACGACAAGCGTTACGCTCCCGTACCAGACGACCATCTATCTGGAAAAGTCCCGCACGAGCGGGGTTGACTTCAAGAACACGGCTGTTAACGCGGGCAAGAACGGAGACGCGTGGTACAAGGTCGCCCCGAACGACCTGGTGGAGAAGAAATTCGGCAACCATGGCGTTGGTGATTTGAACGGACAGATCATCCATGAGAACGAGCTGTACTGGACCATCCTCCTGCGCAATGATGGCGTGGCGCACGACGAAATCACCCTGACCGAAACGCTCCCGCCGCACATTGTGGTGGATTACATCGAATACGGCAGATCGAGGTTGATTCTTAGCGAAACGGACAGCACGAAGATGACCGTTGTCAATAAGAAGCTGGACAATGCCGGTACGATTCCGGATGGCTATGAGCTTTTCCTCTCCAGAACATCCGTCAGTGCATCTATAATCTTAGCGATCATCATCGCAATTCCGACTCCGCCTACCGCCATGCCGACTTTATCTGTATAAAAGTAAGTAAGCTGGCCAACCAGATTGGCCATCACGCCTAACGCTAACTGACCTCCCATATCAGCCATATAATCTCTTTTTCTCATAACTCTTCTTGCCCCGTCTGCATCATAGAGGACTTTTTGTTTCTTTTTTCCCATATCTTTTTCTCCCATCGTTTTTTACAGCCGCTGTTTTATACTTGTATTCTATCAAGTATTTTGTTTCTTTTATTACATATAGCAATTTAATATTATATATTTGGGCATTCTTTTTTTATTTTTAAATTATATTGAACACTTGGAAGATTGC